>Ga0209647_1001217_pt1 | contig 22408 bp, 26 predicted proteins | sample GraSoi_2013_60cm_FD_185827 | JGI IMG/M metagenome (GOLD analysis project Ga0209647, IMG submission 185827) | Grasslands soil microbial communities from the Angelo Coastal Reserve, California, USA - Sample 9_17_2013_60cm (SPAdes) (version 2) | ecosystem: Environmental > Terrestrial > Soil >... | reverse complement strand
CGTCCCGCGAGGAACGGGGGAGCAAGTAGGGGGGGCCGGCTGCTCGGCGAAGGCGACCGCAGCCGTCGCCACGGTGTTGACCGACAACCGGAACACCTCGGGCCGCGAGTAATGGCCCACCGTGTCGAGGCCACGCCGGGCGGAGCGGGCGCTCGCCGCGTTCAGCTCCGCGTAGATGATCCCCGTCTCCTTGACGAGCGGCCCGGCCAGGATGCTGCCGTCGGCCTTGACGATCGTCGAATAGCCCTCGCAGAGCCAGTCGTCCTCGGCCCCGGTGTACATCTCGTCGCGCTGCGGCATGCTTGGTGGGACGTCGCGGCCGTGCTGGCAGGCGGCGCAGCCGATGACATGTACGCCCCCTTCCTTGGCGATGTGGCGGAGCGTTGACACCCAGACGTCGCCGGTGTCCCAGGTCGGCGCCACCCAGATGTCGACGCCCTGGGCGTACATCGCGGCGCGCGTCAGCGGCATGTAGTTCTCCCAGCAGATGAGCCCGCCCAGGCGCCCGAAGGGCGTGTCGACGACAGTCAGCGTCGAACCGTCGCCATAGCCCCAGACCAGCCGCTCGGGGCCCGTCGGGACCAGCTTGCGGTGCTTGCCCAGAAGGCGGCCCGTGTCGTCGAAATAGAGCAGCGTGTTGTAGATCGTGCTGCCCTGAGGCTCCCGCTCGTTCACGCCGATCGCCAGGTAGGCAGCCGCCTTCCGGGCAATCCGGCCGAGCTCGTCGGTGACCCGACCGGGTACGACGACGGACTCCTGGAGCAGGCGGCCGTAGTACTCTCCCGAATCCTTCCAGGGCTTGGCACGCCAGATCCAGTCGGGATAGGTCGGGACGAACGTCTCCGGGAACACGATCAGCCCGGCGCCGGCCGCGGCGGCTTCGGCGCTCAGCCGGTCGATCTTGTCGACCGTCGCATCGGTGTCGAGGAAGACCGGCGCTGCTTGGACGGCCGCGACCTTCACCTTTTCCATCTAATCAGCCCTCGGGGATCTTCATGGCGAGCCGGCTGGTGATCACGCCGGTGTTCAGGCCGATCGTCCGCAGGCCGCCGAAGAAGCGGGCGTGCTCGATCTTGCAGCAGCGATCCATGACGACCTCGAGGCCCATCTCGCGGGCGATCCCGGCGGCCTCCTCGGAGATCACGCCGAGCTGGCACCAGAAGACCTTGGCGCCGATGTCGACCGACTGCCGGGCAAGCTCAGGCGCTTCCTGGGACGGCCGGAAGACGTCCACGATGTCGACCTCGTGCTCGCTCGCAGCGTCCTTCAATGACGCGTAGACGGTCTTGCCGAGGATCTCCGCCTTGCCGGCCTGGACCGGGTTGACAGGAATGATGTCGTAGCCGTTGGCGTCGAGATAGATCGCCGCAAAGGACGACGCGTTGTAGTAGTTGGTCGAGAGCCCGACCATCGCGATCGTCCGGTAGGTGGTCAGGATCCGGTAGCGGTCCCAGGCGGTTAGCCCGAGGTCGTTCCGCTCGCCAACCGCGCTCACTTTTGGTAGGGCGCCCCGAACGCCTTGGAGAGGATCTGGCGAGCGCCTGCTCGAGGTCCCAGAGGATGTCGTCGATATCCTCGATCCCGATCGAGATCCGGATCATCTCGGGGCCGATCCCGGCCGCCCGCAGCTCCGCATCGTTGAGCTGCTGGTGGGTGGTCGAGCCGGGGTGGATGATGAGCGACTTGGCGTCGCCGACGTTGGCGACGTGGGAGAAGAGCTGGACCGCCTCGATGCAGCGCTTGCCCGCCTCCCGGCCGCCCTTGATGCCGAGGGTGAAGATCGAGCCCGCCCCCTTGGGGAGGTACTTCTTGGCCAGCTGGTGGTAGCGGTTGGACGGCAGGCCGGGGTAGTTGACGTACTCGACGGCCGGGTGCCGCTCCAAGAATTCGGCGACCTTCTCGGCGTTGGCGACGTGCCGATCCATCCGCACGTGGAGGGTCTCCAGGCCCTGGAGCAGGAGGAAGGCCGCGAAGGGCTGCATGGTCGGGCCGTAGTCGCGGAGCATCTCGGCGCGGGCCTTCATCAGCCACCCGAAGTCTCCGAAGTACTCGAAGAAGCGCAGGTCGTGGTAGCCCTTCGAAGGCTCGGTCATGCCGGGGAACTTGCCGTTGTTCCAGGGGAACTTGCCGCCGTCCACGATCACGCCGGCGATTGTCGTGCCGTGGCCGCAGATGAACTTGGTCGCCGAGTGGACGACGATGTCGGCGCCCCAGTCGAGCGGCCGGCAGAGGTAGGGCGAGGCGAAGGTGTTGTCGACGATCAGGGGAACGCCAGCCTCGTGGGCGATCTTGGCGACGCCCTCGATGTCGAGCACGTCGATCTTCGGGTTGCCCATGATCTCGGCGTAGAGGCACTTGGTCTTGTCGGTGATCGCGCTCCGCCAGGAGTCGAGGTCGGAAGCGTCGACGAAGCGGGCGTTGATGCCCAGCTTGCGGAAGGAGACGTCGAACTGCTGGAACGACCCACCGTAGAGGGTCGAGGAGGAGACGAACTCGTCGCCCGCCTGCATAAGCGTGAAGAGGGTGATGAACTGGGCGGCCTGGCCCGACGCCGTGGCGAGGGCGCCGATGCCGTTTTCGAGCGCCGCCATCCGCTCCTCGAAGACGGCGACGGTCGGGTTCATGATCCGCGAGTAGATGTTCCCGAAGCGCTGCAGCGCGAACAGGTTGGCGGCGTGGTCGGCGTCCTCGAAGACGTATGCGCCGGTCTGGTAGATGGGCACCGCCCGGGCGCCCGTAACGGGATCGGGTCGCTGCCCCGCATGGACCGCCAGGGTGTCGAAGCCGAATTCCTTCGCGCCGCCTTTATCTGCCATGGCGCGAGTTTAGCTCCGCCGCTTTGAGTACCCTGAACCAGCTTTGAAGATCACCCTCTCGCCGCTCAGCGCCGTACAGGTACAGGCCGACGCCATCGCGATCCCGATCGTGGCCGGAAGGGGGGTGCCGGACGAGGTGGCGGAGCTGGACCGGCAGCTCGGCGGGATCATCGCCGAGATCGTCAGCCGGGGCGAACACCGCGGCCGGCTGCTCGAGATCATGCCCGTCCATCTCTCCGGCCAGGTCCCCAGCCGCCGCCTCCTCCTCTACGGCCTCGGGAGCCTCCGGGACATGGACGGCCAGCGGATGCGCTACGCCCACCACGAGATGATCCGGGTGGCCCGCAGCCATGGCTACCGGACCCTCGCCGTGGTCAAGGCGCCGCCGGTTGACGAGAGCAACCTGGCCGCCGTCGTCGAGGGCTCGATCATGGGCACCTGGGAGCAGCGCAGCCGGCAGACGGGCCAGAAGGACCGGGTCAAGCTGGAAGAGCTGATCCTGCTCGGCTTCGGCCTCGACCGTGAGCGCGAGGTGGTCGCCGCCGAGCAGCTCGGCGAGGCGACCAACCGCGCCCGCGAGTGGGTCAACCTGCCGGCCAACCAGAAGACGCCCGAGTACCTGGCCGAGGAGGCCCGCCGGATGGCACGCCGCTACGAGCTGGAGATCGAGGTACTCGGTCCGGAGGAGCTCCGCGCCGGCGGCTACAACCTCCTCCTGGCGGTGGCCCAGGGCTCTTCGGTGCCGGCGCGACTGATCTGCCTCCGCCGGCGCGGCGCCGAGGGCGGCCCGACGCTGGCGCTGGTCGGCAAGGGCATCACCTTCGACTCCGGCGGGATCTCGATCAAGAAGGCCGAGGGCATGCACCGGATGAAGGGCGACATGGGTGGCGCGGCGGCGGTCCTGGCCGCACCGATGCCGAGGGCCGCCTGGTGCTCGCCGACGCGATCACCTACGCAATCCGCCACGGCGCGACCCACATCGTCGACCTGGCCACCCTAACCGGCGCCGCGGTGGTTGCCATCGGCCACGCCGCGACCGCCGCCGTGTCGAACGACGACGCGCTCTGGGCGCGGGTCTGGGAAGCGGCCGACCGCGCCGGTGACCGGGTCTGGCGGCTGCCCATCTACGCTGACTACTCGGTCCTCCTCCAGAGCCGCTACGCGGATCTCAAGAATGCCGACTACGGGCAGGCCGGGTCGATAACCGGCGGCATGTTCATCGAGCAGTTCGTGGAGGGCAAGCCCTGGGTCCACCTCGACATCGCCGCCAGCTCCTGGAACGACAAGGGCGACCTGACCACGATCCCCCGCGCGCCGACCGGCGCCGGGACCCGGATCTGCGTTCAGCTGGCGGAACTGATGGCCGCCGAGTCGCGTTAGGGCTACGTTGAAGAGGCGTCCTTGCTAGAGACCATCAAGTCCCCGGCCGACCTCCGCGGCCTGTCGGCAACCCAGCTGGAGGCTCTCGCGACCGAGATCCGGGAGTTCCTGATCGAGCACATCTCCGAGACGGGCGGGCACCTCTCGCCCAACCTCGGTGTGGTCGAGCTGACGCTGGCGCTCCACCGCGTGTTCCAAAGCCCCCGCGACGCGATCATCTGGGACACTGGTCACCAGGCCTACGTCCACAAGCTGGTCACCGGGAGGGCGAGCCGCTTCAAGACACTCCGCAAGGCGGGCGGCATGAGCGGCTACCCGTCGCGCGCCGAGAGTGAGCACGACTGGACCGAGAACAGCCACGCCTCGACCTCCCTGAGCTATGCGCTCGGGATCGCCCAGTCCCGGCTGCGCAGGGGCGAGCCGGGCCACGTGGTGGCGGTGATCGGTGACGGGGCTCTCACCGGCGGCATGGCCTGGGAGGCGCTGAACCAGATCGCGCACCTCCAGCCGCCCAACCTGATCGTCGTGATCAACGACAACGGCCGCTCCTACGCGCCGACGGTCGGTGGCCTCGCCCGCCACCTCGCCAACCTCGCCGTCGACCCTCGCTACGAGCGGCTGAAGGTCGAGATCTCCGACCGCCTGAAGGAGCTGCCGGCGGTCGGCCCGGCCGCCAACCAGGCCGCCTACCGGCTGAAGGAGGGCCTGAAGCAGCTGGTCCAGCCGTCGACCGTCTTCGACAGCCTGGGCCTCAAGTACGCGGGCCCGGTGAACGGCCACGACCTGGAGTCGCTGGAGCAGGTCCTTGCCCGGGCCCGCGACGTCGGCGAGCCGGCCGTCCTCCACGTCATGACCGAGAAGGGCCGTGGCTACAGTCCGGCGATCGAGGACGAGATCGACAAGCTCCACGGTGTGAGCGCCTTCGACCCCGAGACCGGGCGGGCCCGGAACTCTGAGCTCAGCTACACCGACGTCTTCGGCGAGGCGCTGATGTCGGCCGCGACCCGGCATCCCGAGGTCGTCGCGATGACCGCGGCGATGGCGTCCTCGACGGGGCTGCTCGACTTCAGCCGCGAGTTTCCCGACCGCTTCTACGACGTCGGCATCTGCGAGCAGCACGCGGTGACCTTCGCCGCCGGGCTGGCGCTGGCCGGCGACCGCCCGGTCGTCTGTATCTACTCGACCTTCCTCCAGCGCGCCTACGACCAGGTGATCATGGATGTCGCGATGCACCGCCTCCCGGTGGTCTTCGTGCTCGACCGGGCCGGTGTCACCGGCCCCGACGGGTCGTCGCACCACGGCGTCTTCGACCTCTCCTACCTGCGCGCGGTGCCCAACCTGGCCATCGCCTCGCCGGCGGACGAGAGCGAGCTTTCCGGCCTCCTCGAGACGGCGCTGGCGACGGACGGCCCGGTCGCCATCCGCTATCCGCGGGCGGGAGCCAAGGTGATGCCCGAGATGCCCGGCACCCCCCTTCCCCTGGGCCGCTGGGACGAGGTCCGCCGGGGCAGCGATGCGGCCATCGTGGCGATCGGCCGGATGGTCGGCGAGGCGCGCGAGGCCGCCGAGCTGCTCGCCGCGGAGGGCGTCGACATCGGCGTGATCAACGCCCGCTGGCTCAAACCGATCGATCCCCGCCTGGTCGACGAGTGGGGGAAGCGTTACCCGCTCCTGCTGACCGCCGAGGACGGCGTCGCCTCGGGTGGACTGGGCGCCGCCGTCCTCGAGGCGCTGGCGCCGTCAGGTGGTGCGGGGAAGGTCCGGCTGGCCGCCCTCCCCGACAGCTTCCTCCCCCACGGCAAGGGCGCCGACATCCTGGCCGAGCACGGGCTCAATGCCGCCGGCCTGGCCGATCGGATCCGCGCCGAGGTCGGCCAGCGGGCCCGCCCGCGAGCCGCCAAGGCGGCAGGCTGAGCGCGAACCTACTGGCTGAGCGGGTCCTCCCGGAGCTGAAGAGCCAGCCGGTCGGATGCCGGCGCGTCACCCGCCGCCGCCAGTCGATCGACGTCCTTCTCGCTGGGCAGGAACCAGGCCAGGACGATCGTCCCGGCGGCGAGGAGGGCCTGCGTCATGAGCGCGTTCTGGAGGCCGATCGCGTCACCGATGGCGCCCGTGATCGGGATGCCGACAGCCCCGGTTATGAACCCGAGCCCCATGACCAGCCCTGACGCAAGGCCGGCGCGCCGCGCCATCAGCTGCTGCGCCATGAGCAGTAGAAGCGGTGCGGTCGAGGCGGCGAGGAAGCCGATCAGGATCGCGCTGCCGAACGCCCAGGGCCCCGGGAACCTCGTGTAGAGGAGGATCGCCGGGACGCTCAACACCAGCGTCCCGATGATCACGGCGCGGCGGCCGTAGCGGTCGGCGAGTGTCCCACAGCCGATGGTGCCGACCGCGCTCGCGAGGACCAGGGTGGTGGCCAGCGGTCCGTAGAAGGCGGGACCGTAGCCGAGCTCGCGATACCAGGTCGGGGTGAAAGCCTGGAAGACGTTCACCGTCCAGGCACGGGACATCATCACGCCGATCACCACCGCCATCGCCAGAAGGGGGATCGCGCCCCCGGCCGCACCTTGAGCCCTGCCGTCCGCCGCCGTCCCCTGGCTGCCCCGCATCCGCCAGAGCAGGTAACCGCCACCGGCGAGTCCGGGCACGACCAGCAGGATGGTGCCGTGGATTCCCAGCAGGTAGAAGACCAGGATCAGTAAGAGCGGGAAGGTCGGGACGAAGCCTGCCAGGGAGAAGGTGAGCGCCGTCCAGCCGAGCGCGACGCCGGTCAGGCGGGTTCCGTAGCGGTCGGCGATGACGCCGAAGAGTGGCTGCGAGATCGCCGCCGTACCGCCGTAGGCGAGGCTCACCAGGCCGACGGTGGCCAGGCTCAGGTGGAAGCGGCCGATCAACAGCGGGTAGAAGACGGGCAGCACCCCCACGTAGCTGTCCACCGTCAGGTGGCCCAGCATCAGGGTCAGCAGCTTGCCGTTGCGGAGGAAGTCTTTCAAAGCGGCCGGCGGCCGGCGAAGCCCTCGCCGATCCGGTGCCAGTTCGCGACGGCGTCCTCGCCCAGCTTCCAGCAGAGCTCGACCAGCTCGCCCTCGCGGTAGGAGTAGAAATCGATCAGGCCTGTCTGGGCGTCCTTCAGGGCCACGCCGAGGCGCTCCAGCCGGAGCGCGTCCTCGGCCAGCTCGAGCTCGGCGTCGTGCATCGCCCGCCGCGCCGCCTCGTACTCCTGCTCGGCCGCGACCCCGGCGGTGGGGCGGGATGTCTTGTAGTCGGCGACCCGGGTCTGCTCCTGGAGCTCCGGGAGGAGTTGGAAGCGCTCGACGATCCGCTCGACCAGCCGGCGCACCTGGGGAAGGGCGGCGTTCGCCTCCTCGACCGTGTAGGTACGCGGCGGTTTCAGGCTCATTCGGCGGCTCGCATGCTGGATTTCTCAGACTAGTGGAACCAATGGAACGCATCGGGAGCGGCCGTCCGCTCGAACGCCAGATCGGCTTCTGCCGGGTCGTGGTCGCGGGCGCGCTGGTCGCCGTCTCCGGTTGTGCGCCCACCAACCCGGACGGCTCGAGCGCCGGAGGAAACGATCCCTACCTCCAGGCGAAGGCATGCCTCGCGGTGATCCGCTCAGCCCTGGAGAGTGCCGGCTGCTCGCCCGCCGACGTCTACCGAACCCGGATGTACATCACCGAGATGGCCGTCTCGGAGGCGGTCGGCCGGGCACATGGCGAAATGTTCGCCTCCCACCCGCCGGCCTCGACGATGGTCGTCGTCAAAGGGCTGCTGCGCCCGGAGTGGCTGGTCGAGATCGAGGCCGACGCACTCCGGCCAGCTAGCTCAGTCGGACCCCCTCCCGGCCTGCGGCCGAAGCCAGGGAGGGGGAATCGGAGCGGCCATCCGCGTGGCTGATTGCTTCCCTGACCCCGGCCTGCGGCCGGACTCCCCCACCAAGTGGGGGAGAGTCGCTACCGGGCCGGCAGCAGCGACAGTCGGCGCCTGCTCGCGGCGCTGACCTGGGCTTCGCTGAAGGGGATCGGAACCCCTTCGCCGCGCTGCCAGAGTGGCAGCTGGTCGGCGTAGTGGGGGGACAACGGGTTGCCCGATTGGCCGCCGGGCAGCACCCAGCGTGACTCCTCGAAGCGGCCCAGGTCGACGATCATCCGGAGCGACTGGATGACCGGCGGGTTCGCCTCCGGGTCGAGCGGGTCGGCGCCGCATTGCGCCACGGTGTTCTGGTCGCCGCCCCAGGGAAAGGGCCCGAGGTTGAAGATGCGGTCGAGCGGCTTACGAGCACCGACCGGGTGGAGGAGGGTCAGCGGCCGGACCTTGCCCCAGGCCCAGCCAGCCGGATCCTTCCCGTGCTTGGCCGCCAGCCGGCGGACCGCTGCCCCGAGGGCGTCGTCGAGCTCCGCCGGCCAGGGTCGCTCGAACCAACCCGCCGGCTGGTGTCTCACGAGGTTGACGAGGTGCCCGGCGCGGCGATGGTGGAAGAGGTTGTGGGGAGCGACCGCGGTGTAACCCTTGCCGAGCGCCCACTCCCAGCTTCGAGGCGACTTGGCTCGGGCGGTGCGCCCGTACATCTCGGCCAGGAAAAGCTCGAAGACAGCCGCGGCCGGTGAGTCGGCCGCCACCCGGCCATCCCAGCCGCGCAGCAGCTCGAGCGCGCGCTCGGAGTCGGGGTCGCTGGCCGGTACCGCCAGCAGCGCGTCGCGCATCTCGCGCCAGGGCAGCGAGAGGACGTCCGCCTGGAGCGCGCGGAAACCCGCCGCGTCCCAGTCCCGACGCTCCCGCAGCACCTCGACGGCCCGGTCCTGCCGGAAGCCCTCGATCCAGTCGAGGCCGAGGAAGGGCTCAGTGGCGGTGGCCGGCTTGGCGTTGGCGGTCACGATCAACTCCAGCTTCGGGTTCTGCATCACGGGCATCTCGGCGAAGGGCACGAGGTCGGGCAGCCAGCCGGCGTCGAGGTCCCAACCGGCCTGGGGCAGCGCGCCGGAGCCCCTGCGGCGGACCGGCGAGGCGCCGGTCAGCTGCCAGCCGATGGTGTCGCCCGCGTCGGCGTAGATCATGTTGAGGGAGAGTGCCGGCCACTTCTCCCAGCACTTGCGGAACTGCTCGAAGCTGCGCGACCGGTGCACGTCGAGCAGCCCCCGGAGGGGGGCTGGATCAAGCCAGACGGCGCGGATCGAGATGGCGCCCGGGTCGCCATCCAGGGCGGGGCCGATGATCGGTCCCCGCGCTGTCACCAACACCTCTTCCACCACCGGCTCGCCACCCTTGACCTCGATCCGCTCGGAGACGACCTCGCAGGGCAGCCAGCGCTCGCCCTCCCGCACGCTGCGCCCGTCGGGCCCGATCTCTTCTATGAAGAGGTCGGTGTTGTCGACGCAGCCGACGGTGACGCCCCAGGCCGCGAAACCGTTGTGGCCGGCCGGTATGACGGGGGCCCCAACGAAGGAGGCCCCGGCCAGTTGTTGGAGCCGCCGCTCCCGACAGCGGCCCGGAACCCGGCCAGCTCGTCCGCGAGCCGATCGACACCGGCGCCGGCTTTCGCGCCCGGCGGCGAGCAGACGCCCTGCCACTCGGGGTAGGCGGGGTCGAGGGCGGCCAGCGCTTCCGGGCCGTCCTCGGAGAGGATCTTGAATCGGGTCAGCTCGGAGTCCCAGTTGTTGCCCAGGACCAGTGACTGGAGCCTCAGGATCCCGACCGCATCCTCGACCGTCCACGCTGTCGGCAGGGCGCCGAGCAGGCGGAACTCGTGGGCGGGCTTGCGGCTGCCGGCCCCGGCGCCAGCGCTCACACCGGCCGCGAAGGCGGTCATGTTGGCCCGAACGTCGGCGTCGAGGGCGGCGAGCTGGGCTGCCGCGCCACGGTGCATGCCGAGCCGCCGGGAGAGCCGGTCGACGGCCAGCGCCTCCGGCCCGACCAGCTCGGCGAGCGTGCCGCGGACGATGCGCAGCATGCCCTCCAGCTGGAAGGCCCGGTCCTGGCCCTGGCAGAAGCCGAGTGCGAACCAGGCGTCGGGATCGTTCTCGGCCGTGATCGACGGGATGCCCCAATTGTCGCGATCGATGCGGACCGGCCGCCGCAGGCCCGCCACCGCGAGCTGGCCGGAGGTGACCGGCAAGCGACGGCCCAGCAAAAGTCCGAAGATCAGCTTGGCGAAATTCATTGCCTGGGTGCCAAACGCTAAGGCATAGAAAGGAGAAGCGACCCATGAAGGATTTCAAGGAGTTCCTGCTCCGCGGCAACGTCGTCGACCTGGCGGTTGGTATCGTGATCGGCGCCGCGTTCGGCGCCTTGGTGACCGCCCTCGTGAGGGACTTCATCACGCCCTTGATCGCCGCCATCTTCGGGACCTCGAAGAACGGCATGACATTCAAGGCCGGGGCGGCGACCTTCCTGGTCGGCGACTTCCTCGACGCGCTCCTCGCCTTCCTGGTCATCGCGTTGGTGGTCTTCTTCCTGGTCGTGAAGCCGGTGAACTACCTGATCGAACGCTCACGCCACGAGGCACCCGCCGACCCGACGACCCGGAAGTGCACGGAGTGCCTGAGCGAGATACCGATCGAAGCCAGGCGCTGCGCTTTCTGCACCTCACCCGTGGTGGCGCCCGCCTAGCAGGGTGATGAAAGAGGTCGGCGAAAGACCGAAGGCCAGCCCGGCGCGAAGCGACGCGGCCGTTTGACGTCCAGGCGTTCGAGGCGAAGGAAGCGCCGAGAAGCACAGCGCGCGCAGCAGAGCTGCGTAAGCGAGCACCGCAGAAGCTGACGTGCGCATCGAGCGCCTGGGCGCCAAAGATTCGGCGCCCTTTTTCATCAGCCTGCTAGACACAAAGAAGGGGGCGGCCGTCACGCCGGCCGCCCCTTCTGCCTTGCCTTTTGAAGGCTGGTCGCTAGTCCCGGCTGTTCCTGCGCCGGATCGCGGCCATGCCGGCTCCGATCAGGACGAGGAGCCCGCCGAGGGCGCCTCCGGCGATCGGAAGCCCGGTTGAGGCGAGTACCGCGCCCGACGCCGCGCTGGCTGCGGTCGCGGTTTCGGCGAGGACGCCGCCCGAGGCGCCATTGCCGTTCGCTCCGGTCCGGTTGGCCATCTCACCCAGGACGGTGCCCGAAGCCGTAGGGGCAGTGGTGGTGGTTGAGCTGGGCGTGGTGCTGGCGAAGGTGATGGTGAGCACGCCGCCCTTGAGGCTGAATGTCATGCCGTTGACGGTCATGGAGCCGGTGAGCACCTGCCCGTTGACCAGCACCTCACCGTTCGAGAACGCGACTGTCGTCGCGCCGAGGTGGATGGTGATGTTGCTGGTCAGGTTGAAGACCAGGCTGTTGCCGTTGACGGTGACGGTCACGCCACCGATCGTGATGACGTTGTTGACAACCACGTTGTTGTTGATGACAAACTGACCGTTCTCGTTGATCACGATGGTGATCTCGGCCTGGTTCTCTACCTCGGTCTCCTGCTCGTTCTGCTCCTCGTTCTGCTCCTCTGTCTCGGACTCGTTCTGCTCCTCGGTCTCCTGCTCGCTCTGCTCCTCGTTCTGCTCTGTCTCGGACTCGTTCTGCTCCTCGTTCTCCTGCTCGGTCTGCTCCTCGTTCTGCTGCTCGGTCTGCTCCTTGCTCTCTTGAGTGGTTTCCTTGCTCTCCTGAGTGGTTTCCTTCGTCTCCTTCTTGGTTTCCTTGGTCTCCTGCTTGGTCTCCTTCGTCTCCTGCTTCACCTGCTGCGACTTGCTGCCGCAGGTGGTCGGGGTCGGCTCGTCGGGCGGCATCTTCGCCTGGTTGCCTTCGCCGTAGCCCGGGTCGCAGTTGTTGCCGACGCCGTTGTCATGATCCTTCTTCGACGGATCGTTGCCGCTGGGATTGTCCGCCCCCGGCTTCGCCGACGTCGTCGGGGTCGAGGTGGTTGTGGCCATGACCTTGTGGCTGCTGGTCGGCTGGGTCTGCTGGGTAGTCTTTGCTCCACCGCTCTGGGCTTCGTCGCCCTTTTTGCCGCTGTTGTCAGCGAACGCTCCGGTGGAGAAGACAAGCAACGCGCCCACTGCCAGCGCCAGTGGCGCGGGAAGCTTGTGAATTCGATACATCGGGCTCATCTCCTTGCGGAATTGATCGGGCATAACCCACCATCGGGTTACGTGACATTAGTGATATCACTATTGTCCGGCCGGGCTCCTTTTGTCAACACCAGTGCCACATTTAATGACACAGATGAGATCAGCAGACTCATTCTTTATCACACGCCAGCCAACCGCCGGGGCGCCCTCGTCGAGGGCTAGCCCTCGGCCCGGCGGGCGAGTCGGGGCATCATCGCCAGCAGTCCGACCGCGGCTCCGACCCCGAGGACAAGGATCCAGCCGCCTGACACCGGTAGGACGGCGCCGAGGTCGAGCACCAGCTCCGAGAGGGCGGCCGCACCAGCCACCAGCGCGATCGTCTCGAGCAGCCGGCGGGCGACCCAGCCCGAGCCCGAGGCCGCCGAACCGTCCAGCTCGAAGGACCAGTAGCCGAGTTCCGCCAGGAGCAGCAGCGCGCCGGCGACCAGCGGAGACCAGGCCGACGCGGTGGACGGGTCGAGCTGGACGCGAAGCAGGAAGGTCGCCGCGAGCAGCGCGATGCCCCAGGCGAGGCCGCGCACCCACACAGCGAGGAGCCCGAGGCAGAGACAAGCGACGCCGGCGCCTGCGAGCGCCACCAGGTATCCCTCGCCCCGAGCGAAGGGCCAGCTCGCCGCGATCCCAAGGGCCAGCACGAGGCCGACTCCGAGTGAGCCAGCGGCGAGCGCTAGGCGCGTACGCGCGCGCCGTGTCTTCGCGATGACCGCACCTCCTCCAGCGCGCTCTCCAGCGGGCGGCGCTCACTCCAGGTGGAGATCGGGATGCCGGCGGCGCGAATGCGCTCCCGCAGCGCTTCCCGCTGAAGGAGCCAGAGGCGGTGGGCAAGCTCGCCCCGCTCGTCCCGCCGCGGCGCAACGAAGGTCACCGGGTCGAGCTCGATAACGGCCACGTCGAACCCGCGGCCGCGGACATCGAGCAGGGCGCCGATCGTGCGCTCGTCGACCAGCGGCGTGAGTGCCAGCAGGAGCGCCTTGGGGGGAAGCGTTCCAGCCGGTATCACGTCGATGCCCTTCCACGCGTAGCTGGCGACGACCCGTGTGTCGAGCAGCGAATCCATCACGCGGTAGAGCTGGACCAAGCCCATCCCCGGGCGCAGCCAACGGATGATGCCGCCGAAGCCGATCATCCCCACCCGGTCGCGTCCGGCCAGGTGGCGGGCGGCCAGGCCCGCCGCCCCCCGGATGGCGAGGTCGAGCGTGGTCCACCCTCCCGGCCTGCTGCGGGACTCCCCCACCTCGGCGAAGGTGTCGATGAAGATGACGACGTCCGCGTTCCTTTCCGGATGATGCTGGTTGACGTGAAGGTCGCCTCGCCGTGCGCTCACCCGCCAGTTGACGTGGCGCACCCGATCCCCGGCGACGAACTCGCGAACGTCGGCGAACTCGATCCCATCCCCGCGCTCGCGGGAGACCGAGTTGCCTGCCAACGCTTGCGTCTCAAGGGGGGCCAACATCCTCCGCAGCCCGTCGGGAGGCGGGTAGACGCGGAGTGGCAAGCTGCGGACGAAGGCGCGTTCGAAGAGCAGCAGCCCGAAGCGATCGCGCGTCCGCACGAGCATCGAGCCGGCGTCATAGGCTCCCCAGTGCTGAGCGTCGATCCGCAGGTCGACCGTCCTCTCCTCCCCCGCCCGGAGGTTGATCTCGGGCGTCGGCCCGCGGTCGGCCAGTGCCAGACCGCGGGGAAGCGCGAGGATGAGCTCGACGCGACGGACAGGGACCGCAGCGCGCAGGCGTACCTGGAGAACCGCCTGCTCACCCTCGAGCAGGCGGTCGCGATCGAGCACCGGCTCCAGCTCCAGCTGCGGTTCGCGGGCCGAGGCGATGCCGAGCAGCGCGATGAGGGCGAAGGGCAGCGCCAGCGCGGCGGCTTCGGCCCGCGTGAAGAGCAACCCGGCGAGGAGCCCGGCCGCGGCCAGGGCGGCATAGGCTCCCAGCTTGGGAGTGAGGATGCGCGTCATCGGCGGCCGGCGGTGGAGTCCTCGGCGGACGGCGCTGGAACGGTCTCCAGGCAGTCGCGAACGACGTCCTCGGCGCGCACCTTCTGGACCCAGAGCTCGGGGCGGAGGCTGAGCCGGTGGGAAAGCGCCGGCACCGCCACCGCCTTGACGTCCTCGGGGATCACGAAGTCGCGCCCCTCAAGAACGGAGCGCCCGCGCGCGAGCTTCATCAGCGCGAGGGTTCCCCGCGGGCTTGCCCCGACCTGGACGCCGCCACTCCTCGTCGCGGCTCGGATAGCCGACACCGATGCGGAGCAGGAAGCGGTCCAGCTGTGCCTCGGGGAGCGGATAGGTGCCCTCGTACTCGAGCGGGTTCTGGGTGGCGAGGACGAGAAAGGGCGCCTCCAGCCGGTGGCGGTGGCCGTCAGCCGTGACCTGGCGTTCCTGCATCGCCTCGAGCAGCGCAGCCTGCGTCTTGGCGGGCGCCCGGTTGATCTCGTCGGCGAGCAGGAGGTTGGCGAAGATCGGCCCCGGCCGGAACTCGAACTGGCCCTCCTTCTGGTTGAAGATCGAGGAGCCGGTGACGTCGCTCGGCATCAGGTCGGGGGTGAACTGGATCCGTTTGAAATCGAGGTCGAGCACCTGCGCGAAGGAGCGCGCGATCAGGGTCTTGGCGAGACCCGGGAAGTCCTCGATCAGCACGTGGCCGTCGGCGAGGATCGCGAGGAGGACCAGCTCCAGCGCCTCGCGCTTGCCGACGACCGCCTTCTCGACCTCCGCCAGCACCCGCTGCGCATCGCGCCGGACGTCCGTCAGCTGCGCCATCTCCTCTTTCATAGCTCCTCGAGGCGCTTGACCGTCTCCCGGATCGCCGATTCGCTGGCAGCCGGCTGGCGCCCTTCCGACCCCGGGCCCGGCTGCAGGCCGAGGAGGGCCCACGCGTCCTCGCCCAGCAGGTGCCGCGCCGCTTCGGGGTTGCGCTCGAGGTCGAGGCCGCGCCTCGTCTGCAGCCGGTGGGCTGCCACCTCCCGCAGCAGCGGACGCAGCCGCCGGTTCAGGTCGGCCGCGTTCCAGACGGCGAAGTCGACGGTGCGCTCCACCTCCTCCAGGCCGGCCGGCCGGATGGGGAGGATCGGGCGCGGCCTCGCGAACCGCACCGCCTCGACCAGGACCCGACGATAGGGTGCGAGCGACGCGCGGACGAGCGCCGCAGCCGTAAGTCCGCCGAGCGCGACGAGCCAGGCGCGGTAGGCGAACCCGAAGGGGATCGGCCGGAAGAGAACATCGAGACCGAGAAGTCCGGTGAGGACGGTGCCGGGCAGGGCGAGGCGTTTCAGCTCGGTCATGCCGGTACCGGCCCTCTTCCCGCCTGCTCCTCGGCGGCGCGCGCGCGCAGGTCATCGCGCAGCTCGACAAGCGCGCCGATCGCCTCTCGCTGCATCCCGGCGTCGATCACGTGATCGCTGAACTTCGCCACTTGGAAGAGCTCGGTCAGCCGGCGCGCGGTGGGGCCGTGGGCGCCGAGCCGCACGAGGAGCCGGTCGACGTATTCGAGGGCGGTCTCGTGCCGAGCGCGAGGCAGACCAACACCCGCGAGAGCCCGCTCCATCCGCGCATAGGCGGCGATCACGGCCCGGCGCGGATCCGCCTCCGACTCGAGGTCCGCGAGACCTTCTTCGACGGCATCCCGCAGCTTTCCCGTCAGCTTCGCCAGCGGCGACCGGGCCCTCCGGAAACGCGCACCGCGGAGGAGGAGGCCGGCGGCGAGGGCGAGTGCCGCGAGAACGATCAGCACAGTGACCCATTGCTGACCGGCTCCCAGCGCGCTGCCCGCGTCCGCGATGCCGGGCAAAGCCGAGGGCGGACCGAGGCTGGAGAAGACGCCGGCGGCCTTGCCGCGGGCGCTGGCTCGGTAGTGGAGGTAATACCAGAAGAGGACGAGGACGCCGGCACTCTGGAGGAAGGACGCGAGAGCGACGGCCAGCGCCCCGGGCCGGGTCTGGATGCGGCGCCACCCGCCGCCACCAGGCCAAAGCGCCCAGATCAACAGCCCCACGACGCCCGCCTCGCCGATTGCGAACAGGATGACCACCGCCCGGACAATGGCGGCCCCGGTCTCGGCCGAGGTCGGTGGCGCCGCCGGACCCGTTTCGCCGGGTCGGCTGGCGGAGACGACGATGGCGGTCAGCAGCAGGATCGCCAACAGGAGCCCCGCGAGGCCGGGGATGACGCGAGCTCCGGTTGCGCCTGCCGGACGGCATAGCCAAGCTCGCGTGCGTAGACGGTCTGACTGCCGAGCGGGTACGGTCCCAGCCAGGTGCTTCCCGATCGCCACCACCAGCTGACGGCGTAGCGAACGCCGGCCGAGACCCGGTACCCGGTCTGGGATTGCGCCTCATAACGATGCTGGATCGTCGACTCGGCCGGGTAGGCGACACCAAACCCGGCGTTTCGCTGCGCGCCTCCGTCGCCGAAGTCCCAATCGACCGAATCGGGCTGGGCGACCAGCCGGTACTCGACGCTCCCCAGGGTCAGCTGGCCGCCTCCGTCGCCGAAGTCCCAATCGACCGAATCGGGCTGGGCGACCAGCCGGTACTCGACGCTCCCCAGGGTCAGCTGGCTGGTGACGGGCAGGGGCTTCGGATCGAGCCAGAACCAGGCGGGCAATCCGGCCAGCCCGGGCGCGACCGGGTTGACGCCGATGCCGGTCGCCGCCGGGGGCGGAGGCAGCGGCGGCGACCCGGCGGGCCGCCCGCAGAGGGACTGCGGGGCCGTGGCATTGCCTAGCTTGTCGGCGGCGACCACGTAGACGCAAACGTTGTCGGCCGGGGTCGCCGTCATTGTCCGAACGACCGGCTGGGGACCCTCGCTCCTTCCCATCGGCGATCCGCCGTTGATCGTCAGCCAGGAGGTGTAGCCGCCCATCCCGACGGCGAAGTAGTCGGCACCGGCGCCATCCCCGCGGTCGGCCACGGGATCCCAGGTGAAGCTGATCGAGCCCGGCGACACCGCCTCGATTCGCGGCTTCGGTGTCTCCGGCGGCACGGCGTCGACGTAGATGTCGATGACGGGGTTGGGCCAGACGTCGGCCATGTAGGGCGCGGGCGATCCCCAGTGGTCCCAGCCCATCCCGCATTCCCCGGTGAAGGTCCAGTTGTAGTACGCGATGTATTGCTTGGCATGGCCGTGGACCGCCCAGCCCCAGGTCGAGAAGTTCCAGTGAAGGGGCGGTTCCCCGAAGTGGCTGGTGCCGATCTTCAGCCAGCCGGAGGCGTCGCCCGGGCGGCCCCGAAAATCGCCATACCAGGAGCCGTACCAATCGTCGTAGCCGGGATCGCTGTGGTACCCGAAGAAGGTGTCCTGCTCGGGGTTGTTGGCGACCGTCGGATCGTTGGTGGGCGGCAGCGAGAGGTAGGTCCAGGGCAGCCCTGACTGTGCCGGGCAGAAACCGGGCGGGTCGCCATAGGCGCTACCCCACTGCGATGCCAGGGCGAGCCGAGGCGCCATCGCCAAGACGAGCGCGGCCAAGAGGAGGAGCCGGAAGATCCATCTGCCCATTCGGCAGAATCATCAGGTGAATATTTCCGGTGACCAACAAGCCCGGTAAAGCACGCGGGCCAGGAGTCTACGGGACGAGTCGTATGTCTAGCAAAGAGGTCGACAACGGATCCGCGCAGGACGCCGAAATCGGGCTCAGGGGGGCCCGGCCCGTGGTCGTCAGGCAGCTACGGCGCCAAAGCTTCGTCCGGGCCCGCGCTGCTTCCATCCCGAACCCGGGAGTCAAGGAGGGCGCGTTAGCAGGTCAGCTGGAGACCTCCAGCGACTCCAGCAGCTCTTTGATTCTTGTCTCGATCTCGTCCCGGATCGGTCTCACCTCAGCCAGCGGCTGTCCCGCCGGGTCGGGCAGATCCCAGTCCTCGTAACGCTTGCCGGGGTAGATCGGGCAGGCGTCCCCGCAGCCCACCCCGCCGAGATGACCTCGACGCCGCCCTGCGCCAGGTGGCTCAGGAACCCCGCCGCCATCTGGCTGCGGCCCGCGTTGTGGACGCAGACGAAGAGAACCACCGGCCGCTTCCCGGCCTCCATCGCCCTCTGCCTCAGGCGGTGGTCGGCTTGACAGCCCGGATGTAGGCGCTGCCGATCCGCCCGCCCTCCGGTAGCTCGGTGACCTGGTGGACTTCGATGTCGGGGTCGGCGAAGCCGGCCGAGACCAGCAGCCGCCGGTAGTCGGCGACCGGGATGGTCCCCGCGATACAGCCGGCCCACGCGTCCGCCGCGCTCTTGACATGCGGTGCCAGCGCTTCCACCTCGACCATGTCGGCGACCGCCAGCCTGCCGCCCGGCTTGAGGACGCGGTACGCCTCGCGGATGACGGCACCGGACAAGCCGATCTGGACCAGGTCCTGCGTGCTGTAGCCCGTCGAGAGGCTGATCGCCGTCGCATCGCCGGGCGAGCAGCAGCTCCCCGCGCTGCCGGGGGAACAGCCGCTGTCGGCGCTGCTCGAGCCGTCGCCTTCACTCAGCCTCGTTGCGGCGGCGGCGTAGCGTTCCCGAACCGCCTTCTGGACTTCGCTCATGATCTTCTCCGAACCATCGACGGACTTCGATGGCTGCACGATAGCACAACCCATCGACGCTTGCGAATGGGCCTGCTAGCATGACTACCGTGGCCCTCAAGGAACTGCCGGTGATTCGCGAACGAGGCACCTGCGGCGAGCTGCCGGTGGCGGTGGACCTGGTCTGGGCCACCCGCCAGGCCGACCTGCTGAAGGCGCTCGCCGACCCCACCCGGCTGACGATGATCGCGGCGCTCCGCAATGCCGCCGAGCCGGTCTGCATCTGCGACTTCACCGGCGCGTTGAGCCTGAGCCAGCCGACCATCAGCCATCACATGGCCAAGCTTCGCGGAGCGGGCCTGGTCGAATCCGAGAAACGCGGCATCTGGGTCTACTACCGGCTCAGCGCATCGTTGCCGGCGAGAGCGAACGACCTCCTCGACGCCCTCCTCGCCTAGTGGTGTGTCTGGCAAAAAGGTCGACGACGGATCCGCGACCCTCCGGGTCGCCTGCGGTCATTGGGTCGACCCAATTGCCAGACGCACCACTAGCCGCTCTTCCACCACTGGTCGGGAGGTAGATCCGCCGAGCGCAGCACCAGCCAGCGGCCGCCGTTCCAGCCGAGGGCGGCCCACCATTGGCGCACGATCCGCGACCAGGCACGGGGCGGTCCGGTGGCGAGAGCAAGGCGCCGCTCGCCACTCACCTCGAGCACGCCCTCGCCGCTCCCCGCAGTACCGGCGTCCGCAGGCGCCGGCGACCAGCAGGAACGGAAGGAGGACGAGCCAGCAGCCGAGCTGGGGTGGGCGGCCTCCGCCCGCAGCCGGGGACGAGCCGACGCCCCCGGTCCGGGTCAAGGAAGCGCCTCCCGGTAGCGCCGGCAGAGCTCGCCGGCGAGGCTCAGGCAGGCCCGCCCGAAGCGGCGCGAGCCGAGCCCGGCCGGAAGGCCGCGGACCGCGGTGGACAGCTCGCGCGAGCCGACCAGCGGCAGCCGGATCACGGTGGCGGCGGGCAGGCCGAGGGCGCGTTCGAGACGCGGCAGTGCGCCGTTGACGACCAGCAGCGTCCGCTCCGGCGGAAGAAGGCCGAGGTAGGTCGTCGCCAATTCCAGGCTGTGCGGCACGAGGTCGGCCGCCAGCAGCGTGAAATGGGCTTCGACCGGCATCCGATCAAGGCCATGGGAACCGACGAGGAAGCCATGCTCCCAGCGGAGAACCGAGACGCCTCCCTCGGCGCCGGCGGCGGCGAAGAGGCCTGCCAGGCCCTCCAGGAGGATACCGGCGAACGTCGGCGCCGCCGGCCGGGCGACCTCGACTCGGAGCGCCCGTCCCTCGGCGAAGATCGGCAGCAGCGGATGCAGCCAGCGCGGCGGGCTCTGCGCAACGACCGAGACCGCCTGCTCGGGCACCGGCACGCCGCCCTCCAGCACCTTGAGGTCGACGACCGGCTGCTGCAGGTCGGCGAAGTCGAATCGGAACCGGATCGCCTCGCTCATAGGGGCGAGGCTAGCCCGCGGGAAGGCTGCCGCAAACGGGGCCGGTTAAGACGGCAGCACCTTCGACCCGGTTAAGTTGTGGAAGGCAGGTGGAGGTGGAGGAGGTGGCAGAGCCGGAGGAGGTTCCGGCCGCGTCCGGCCGGAGCCCGGCTCGCATGCTGTTTGCCGCGCTGCCGCTCCAGTTCGCCTTCGGCCTCGTCTACACCTGGGGCGCGCTGGCGCCCTACGTCCAGCGCGATCTCCACTGGCCCGCCCTGCTGGTGAGCGCCGTGTTCAGCGCGACCCCGGTCGGCTACGGCACCGGCATCGTCGTCGGCGGCCGCCTCGCCGACAGGTTTCCGCCGCGGCCTCTCTGCTGGACCGGCCTGGGCCTGTTCGCGATCGCCGGCGGTGTGGCCCTTGCCCTGCCCGGGGGAGCCAGCTTCGTCCTCCTCTACTCGATGCTCGGCCTCGGCCTGGGCGGCGGCCTGGCGCTGGCCGGCAGCAATGCCGCCGGCCGCTACGTGATGCCCGAGCGGGCCGGCACCGTGAGCGGGCTGGTCACCGGCGCATACGCGTTCGCCGCGCCCCTCCAAGTCCCCCTCGCCAGCATCCTGGCCGGCTCGATCGGATGGCTTCCCACGATGCGGGGGATGGCCGCGACGATGTTCGCGCTGGCCGCGCTGGCGATGACGACGATGCCCGCCATCCCGCGGCCGTCACACCGCCCGTCGGGGAATGGGCTGCACCCCACGGCGCTGGCCGTACTGAAGCGTCCGCGCCTCTATTCGGCGGTCCTTCTCGAGGTGGCCGCCACGCCACTCGGCGCGTACGCGTTCGTGAACTCGGCCGGTTATGCCCGGGCGCTCCAGCTGGCCGCCATCGTGGCGACAGCTGCCGTCACCGCGGTGGCCGTCGGCAATGCCCTGGGCCGGGTTGCAGCCGGAGCCGCCTCCGACCGGACCAGCGTCGACCGGGTGATGGTGGGCGTCCTGCTTCTCGACCTCGTCGCGGCCGTGCTCTTCCACCTTCACCCGGGCGCTTTCGCTCTGGTCGTCGCCTCTCTGTTCGCGGGGATCGGCTTCGGCGCGCCCGCGGGGGTCGTCGGCCGGCTCGCCGCCGAAGCGGCGCCCGACGCGCCCAACTTCGCCTTCGGCCTCATCTTCGCCGGCTTTGCCGCAGGCGCCGGTCCAGGCTCCCTGCTCGGCGCCGCCGTCGGTGGAGCCGCAGCCTGGCTGGTGATGGGCGCGATGGCGGTGGCGGGCCTGGCCGTCGTCTTCGCCCGGCTCCGGTTCGGCCACCGCTTCGCGCCGAGCCAGCTAAGTTGAGTGGCGAAGATGCTGCTGATGTGCGCGAACCGCTGCGGAGGTGCGCTCTTCCGGGCGCTCTTCGCTGAGGTGGACCTCGACTCGGGTGGGGAATACCAGCAAGCCTCGAGCCCCGCCCAGCTGAAGCTCCAGTCCCGCCGGTAGTGGTGGGACGCCAGGTAGAGCCGAAGGGCCGCCGGCGAGACGCGCTCCAGCGATTGACGGACGTTGACCAGGTTGCCGAGCGACTTCGACATCTTGGTGCCCTGGTAGCGGACCATCCCGGTGTGCAGCCAGGCGCGTGCGAAGGGCACGCAGCCGGTGAGCGACTCGCTCTGGGCGCGCTCCGACTCGTGGTGGCTGAAGACGAGGTCCCGGCCGCCGCCGTGCACGTCGACCTGGTCGCCCAGGTAGCGCGTCGACATCGCGGAGCATTCGATGTGCCAGCCGGGCCGGCCGGTTCCATAGGGTGAGGGCCAGCTTGGCTCGTCCGGAGCGGAGGGCCGCCAGAGGGGGAAGTCGAGCCAGTCGCGCTTCGCGCCTGGTCCCTTGACGCCGAGCAGATTCTCGTCGCGGAGCTTGGCAAGCATCGACCGGCGGGATCGGCGCGAGAGCTCACCAAAGCCGTGGTAGCGGGAGGCGTCGAAGTACAGGCTGCCGTCGGCGGCGGGATAGGCGAAACCCTTGGCGGCGAGCGCTTCGGCGGCGGCGAGGATCCCGTGGATCTCCTCCGAGACGCGCGGCATCAGGTCGGGTGGGCGCCAGCCGAGCTCGGCCATGTCGCGCACCAGGCTTGCCTCCTCCCGTTCCGCCAACACTTTCCAGTCGACGCCGTCGCGGCGGGCGC
>Ga0209647_1001216_pt1 | contig 22427 bp, 22 predicted proteins | sample GraSoi_2013_60cm_FD_185827 | JGI IMG/M metagenome (GOLD analysis project Ga0209647, IMG submission 185827) | Grasslands soil microbial communities from the Angelo Coastal Reserve, California, USA - Sample 9_17_2013_60cm (SPAdes) (version 2) | ecosystem: Environmental > Terrestrial > Soil >... | reverse complement strand
TGACAGCCAAAACGCGGACCGTAATACTTCGACTTTGGCGCTATCCAGTTTTGCCCCATGCGCTTGGGCAGCAAATATGCCGACAGACGCTAAAACACCGATGCCACCGACATAGAGTGTCCCCAGCAGCGTGTTGGAAAAACCAATGGCCGCGAGTTGAACCACGCCGACTCTACCCAGGACCAGGGTGTCGGTGATGCCCATCAACATCTGGCCGAACTGCCCCACCATCATAGGAATGGCCAGTGAGAGAGTTGCTCCCAACTCAGCTAGAAAGAGCTTGGCTCGACCGGGCATAGGAACCAGCAGCAAACAAGCAAACGCGTGGCGGCGCAAGGGCGGGTTACGGCGATACGGCGAGTGGGCGAAACGGCGTGGTGGGGCGAAAAACTCGGCGCGTCCAGGACGTCGTTTGTTGAATAAGGCCGTCCGCGCCGGTTTTGAGCCGCGCCGAGGACGTTGTTTGGCCTAATGATCCGGACCGGCCCTGCACACGCTGTATTGTAAGGCCACGCAGAGGCGAACCACACGCACGGTACGGCTCAAAACCGGCGCGAAGGTACCTGATTCAACAAACGACATCCTGGGCGCACCGAGTTTTTCGCCCCACCGAGTCAGGGGGGTCCTCTTGGGCGCCCATTCGCCGACACACTACTCTAACAGGCCGCGCTTCTCGATAAAACTCACCACCTCACCCAACCCGGTCTCGCTCTTCAAATCGGTCATCACGAATGGACGATCGCCTCGCATTTTTCGGGCATCAGCGGCCATAATTTCCAACGAAGCACCCACATGGGGAGCCAGATCGATCTTATTAATCACTAACAGATCGGATCGAGTAATCCCCGGGCCTCCTTTGCGCGGAATCTTTTCGCCACCGGCCACATCGATCACGTAGATGGTTAGATCAGATAGCTCCGGGCTAAAGGTAGCGGCAAGATTATCGCCTCCTGACTCGATAAAGATGATATCGGCGTCAGGGAAACGTTTCAGCATTTGGTCAATCGCTTCGAGGTTGATTGATGCATCCTCGCGAATGGCCGTATGCGGGCAACCGCCCGTTTCCACGCCCATGATCCGTTCCGCCGGCAATGCACCGGCCACCGTCAAAAGACGTTGATCTTCCTTTGTGTAAATATCATTCGTGATGACGACGAGATCGTAACGGTCACGCATCTGTTTGCAAAGCATCTCGACCAGAGTGGTTTTGCCGCTTCCGACTGGACCGCCGACGCCGATCCTTAATGGAGGAATGCTCTTAGTACGGCTCATAGGCTAGGACCGAAACAGGCGTGAATATTGGCTTTCATGTCGAGCGGAAAAAATGCCGAGCATCGGAGCCCAGGAAGAGATCTCGTCCGGTGCGATGTTTGCCGCCGAACTAACAACATCGGCAACGTGGCTACGGCAGTGAGTTAAGATTCGGTGACCGGCGGCTTGACCTAAAGGAACCAATTTCATCGCGGCAGCGACTTGAGTTTCCAGCCAGCTAAAACAGAACGCGGTCAGGGTTGTCGTTTCAGAAAGCTTGAGGGCTGCTGCTGATAGAGCGAACGCGGTTGGAAACGCTATCGGGTCAGGTTGGTGAGCCGGGCTAGTTGGTGGAATCCAGTTCAAGGCGTTAGCGAGTTGGAGTAGTGACCAACCCATTTGTTCCGTTTCCCGTCGCAGTTCCATCGATTCGCGACTGCAAAGGAACCAAGAGTTCCAATAGGTAATTTGCGCACGTGAATCCGCTGATGGTTGTGCCTGGCAAGCTCGATAAATGAAGGCGACCACGGGCGCATCACAACGACCGACAATCGCGGTCAGGCCGTCAGCGATCCATTTCAACGTGTCTTCTTCGGTTCTGATTATCCCGTGCTCAACCGCGGTTTCGAGCCCTTGAGAATAACTAAACGAGCCGATGGGTAAGGCGGGCGAAGCGAGATGTAGAGCTCGGCAAAGTTCGTCGGGGTTCATGGGTCGCTAAATCGTCCTCGTCCTCGTCCTCGTCGTCGTCCTCGTCCTCGAAGGTGGTTTAGCTCCCGGATTCGAACTAATACGGAAACATTCCTGCACGCCCTGGGTCGCATTGATCACGCACTCCGCACCAACTTTTCGAGGACGAGGACGAGGACGAAAAGACAGGGCGTTGCGCATGTCGTATGTGTGAAAACCTCATTCGCCTTGATGGGTCCTACTTCTTCTCATGATCATGAAACAGGCGTTGCGCCAACGCGTAATCATCCTCAAAAGTCTCATCGTGGCCATGCTTGTGACCGCCTCCGTATGCGCCGGTCTCCGGGGCGAATTTTTCCGTCACCAGACTAACGGTGACGCCAAGCCCGATCAGCATTTCCTTTAGAACCGCATCGACCGGCAAGAGAATACGATCTGGCCGGAGCTCGATGGATGCGTGCCGGTTGCCTAGATGGTATCCGGCGCGCAACAACAGGAAAGGATCCGGCGCGGTGACCATCATTAACTCTTCTTTGGCAGCCTGAATCTTAAGCTTGGATCCATCCTCGCATTCAATTACGTCTCCATCGCACAGAACTGTGCCTGGCGGCAGTAAGAGACCGACTTCCTCTCCGCTCTCTAATTTTACAAGTTGCCTGCTCTTTCGGCGCGAATCAAAAGGAAGAACTAAACGCGGGATATCAGATTCCAACGTGACTTGGTTGGCAGCGGTTAAGAGTTTGGTGAACTTACGCATCAAAACAGGAAATAACGTTGAGCCATCGGTAATACTTTGGCTGGTTCACAGGTCAGAACCTCACCGTCGGCAGTGACTTCGTAGGTCTCCGGATCAACCGTGATCTTAGGTAGCCAGGCATTGTGGATGAGATCTTGTTTCTTAAGTTGGCGAACGCTGTGAACCGGCACCAACTGGCGTTTCAGTCCGTACCGTTCACCGATTCCGGATTCATGCGCTTTTTGGGAAATAAAGGTGAGACAGGTTTTAGCCAGAGCGGTCCCGCGTGTCGCGAACATTTCCCGGTAGTGCACAGGTTGCGGAGTTGGGATGGAAGCGTTCGGATCACCCATCTGAGCAACCGCGATCATTCCTCCTTTTAGAATCAAGGCAGGTTTAACTCCAAAAAACGCTGGTGACCAGAGAACCAGGTCAGCCCATTTTCCTACCTCCACGGAACCAACTTCATGAGCGATCCCGTGAGTAATCGCCGGATTGATCGTGTATTTAGACACGTAACGTTTCACCCGGAAATTGTCGTGACGCGATGAATCGCCTGGTAACGCGCCGCGTTGGACCTTCATCTTATGGGCGGTCTGCCAGGTCCGAATGATGACTTCACCGATCCGGCCCATGGCTTGAGAGTCACTCGACATCATCGAGATCGCGCCCAGATCATGTAGAATATCTTCGGCGGCGATCGTCTCCCGCCGAATCCGAGATTCAGCAAACGCCAGATCTTCAGCGATGGCTGGATCAAGATGATGGCACACCATCAACATATCCAAGTGTTCATCCAACGTGTTAACCGTAAACGGTCTAGTCGGATTCGTCGATGAGGGCAGGACGTTAGGTTCTCCGCAAATTTTGATAATATCTGGAGCGTGTCCGCCACCAGCGCCTTCGGTGTGAAATGCATGAATAGTGCGACCCTTGAGTGCAGCAATGGTCGCCTCGACAAACCCTGATTCGTTCAATGTATCTGTATGAAGCGCAACTTGGGTGTCGGTTTCGTCTGCTACGGTCAGGGAAGTATCGATAGCGGCGGGGGTTGTTCCCCAATCTTCGTGCAGCTTTAGACCGACGGCGCCGGCTGCGATCTGCTCGCGCAAAGGCTCCGGCAGACTGGCGTTCCCTTTGCCTAAAAAACCGAGATTGATCGGGTAACCTTCAGCAGCCTGTAACATTCTTTCAATGTGCCAGGGGCCAGGAGTGCACGTCGTGGCGAAAGTGCCGGTGGCTGGTCCGGTGCCGCCGCCGATCATGGTCGTTAAACCAGCGGTAATCGCTTCATCGATCTGTTGCGGACAAATGAAATGGACATGGGTATCAATCCCGCCCGCAGTCACAATCATGTGTTCGCCGGCAATGATTTCAGTACTCGGCCCGATGACGATCGTTACCCCCGGTTGAATATCCGGATTTCCGGCTTTTCCAATTCCCGCAATCCGGCCGTCCTTTATCCCGATGTCAGCTTTAACGATTCCGGTATGGTCAACGATGACAGCATTCGTAATGACGGTGTCAGCCGCGTCCTTCGCGGTCCGTTGCGATTGGCCCATCCCATCTCGAATTACTTTGCCACCGCCAAACTTGACCTCTTCTCCGTAAACGGTGAAGTCCTTCTCAATCTCAATAACGAGATCGGTATCGGCCAGCCTGATTCGGTCTCCCACGGTAGGACCGAACATTTCTGCGTATGCCTGTCGGGAGAGCTTCATAGGAAAGGAGTTCAGGAGTTCAAGGAGTTACAGGAGTTCAGGAGAAAGCGCGTGGCGCGTCCGGCGGGTGGATTGCAGCCATTGGGTACTAACGAAAAATCATAAGTCCACGATCCCCAATTGATCCCCAATACCCGTCCACGTCTCCGCGGGATGGTCCGGGAAGACTCACATTGTTCGATGGTTCGCACATTTGCGAACGCAGAAAACGCGTCCTGAACTCCTGCAACTCCTTGAACTCCTGAACTCCTCATAGTGGCCCCATGATCTTAGCGTTGAAACCGTAGATCATGCGGTCGCCTGCGATCTGTACCAACTCTACAGTTCTTTCCTGTCCTGGCTCGAATCGGACAGCGGTACCGGCAGCGATATTGAGGCGGTGACCGCGGGTCAGTTCCCGATCGAAATTGAGCGCCTCATTAACTTCATAGAAATGAAAGTGCGAACCGACTTGGATCGGGCGATCGCCTGTGTTCGCCACATCAACTTTTAGGACCGGGCGACCAACATTCAGCTCAATCTCGCCAGGCTCTACAAAAATTTCACCGGGTAACATAGTCTTGTCATCTAACCAAAAATCGTAAAGATCCGCGGATTGCACAGATGACGCAGATTCTTGACGCATGTGTAACGTGCAAGCCGCGGATTCCACCTATAAGACTTCTCCACCGAGTTGGGAGCTTAACTCTTCTAATCTGCGTAATCTGTGTAATCTGCGGATTATTTCGTTCCTCATTCTGTGGGTTTAAAGGATCGGATTATGAACGGTGACTAACTTGGTGCCATCTGGGAAAGTCGCTTCAACCTGAATCTCTGGGATCATTTCGGGGACACCTTCCAGCACCTGGTCCCGTCTAAGCACGGTGGTGCCAAACTGCATCAGGTCGGCAACGGTTTTACCGTCGCGAGCGCCTTCCAGGAGAGCTGCGGTAATCAGGGCGGTGGCTTCTGGGTGATTCAATTTCAGGCCGCGTTGCAGCCGGCGCTCAGCCAGTAACGCCACTGTAAAGATCAGAAGTTTATCTTTTTCGCGTGGGGTCAGGTTCATGAATGAAGGATGCCGCACGTCGCCGGCCATTGGTGGGGCGAGGCTCCGAAAAGGCCTAAGGAGTTTCGCGGAGCCGTTGCACGTTTACCATCGGTTGTTCCGTATCGAATCTCTTCGCTAAGGCCGTGGGTTATGCGGGAGCCTCGCCCCACCAAATTGGTCAAACGCTCCATAAACGTAAAGGGATCGGCGGCGAGCCGTGGATAGCGGGCCGTAAGCAAGTCCAGCAACGGATCATGAGATCGCGTAGCGGCTCTATCTTTCGGGCGACAGCTCGAACCACTAACACGTTTCGGTTAAGACAGGTCACCCCGGCGCGCAGCGTATCGGTAAAGGGAAGCGACGGAGCCAGTGTTTCTGCGATCGTTTCAGTGCAGTTCGGCCCTGTAGCCCAAACCATCCCGGCGATAGGAAAAGCAGCTAATCCTTGAGCAGTCGTTCGTAAACTCGATCCACCGGTTATATTTGCTTTCTCAGCCCAAAGCAGTCCACTTTCATTGCTGAATTGAGAATCAATTCGGAGAGCGCCGTTATCCCAGGTTTCGCCCATTGCTCTTCTGCCGAAAACGAATGTCTCCCAGCCGATCGCGCTAGCTCCTGAAGCTAATTCGAGTCGAAAGCGAAAGTTAGCGTGAGCCTTCTCGAACAGGATATTCTCCGGGGGCAACCAATCGACCTGCGCTCGCGCACCGAGTCTGATCCGGACTTCCTGGGAGGCAAAAGTTCCGCTCGATTTATACCATTTCGCTGCTGCCGGGCTGGTGAGCACCGTCTTGGAATCGGGTCCTTGAGTTACGTTAATCCTAACAGTATCACCCTCCGCCATCCCTCCTGGCGGATGGAGAATGACCGTGTGACAAACCGAACGGCCTTCCGGGTAAAGCGGCTTCTGAACCTGTAACGGCCCTGTGTGTCGCCGTTCTGTCATCACCGTACGATCAGTTTGATGCAGAAATCGGAGCTGCAAATCTGCGGTCCAATTAGGGAGGGAACTTTGCACGGTGAACGGCGAACAATGGATCTCACACAAAGCCACAAAGGCACAAAGGAAGACGAAGACAAGCTAGGGCGCCAGCGCCCAACTTTAGTGACTTAGTGTCTTTGTGTGAGTCTAGCCGTGATTCTGAAGGTTCTTATTGCGCGTTGGCCGCGAACTGCGAGGCGGGGACAACGGGTGTTACCGCGGCGGTTTTCTTTTCAAGCTGTTGGTCAAGGCTCTTCAATAGGAAAGGCTCGGCCTTAACCTGGTCGTAGGTGCTCAGGATCTTGAATTGTCCGTTCGCAGTCGTTTCGCCGATATAGACGTTCTTCGTTGCGTGATGGTTGGGTTGCATCGTGATCTTGCCGCCCGGCCCATCAAAGCTGATCCCGTCGTTCTCCAGGACGCTGCGAACTTTGTCTACATCGAACGTGCCCGCCTTTTCGACGGCCTTTTTCCATAAATAAACGCCGTCGTAAGAGAGCACCATTGGGCTATCAACGGCCCGCTTTTCTTTGACTACTCCCGCATATCCCTCGCCTTTGAGCCATGCGCTCCAGCGCTCCAGGAAATCCTTGTTCTCAGGAGTTTTTAACGACATGAAATAAGTCCAGCACCCTAGTTCCCCAACGAGGTCTTTCGTCGGTAAACTGCGCAGTTCGTCTTCGGCCAGACTGAAAGAAACGATTGGGCAGTCAGCCGGACTGAGCCCGGCAGAGGCAATCTCCTTGAAGAACGGCACATTGGAATCCCCATTGATCGTGTTGATGACGCAAGCGTCACCGCCGGCGGCGAACTGTTTTATTTCAGAGACGATCTGCTGAAAATCTGTGTGGCCGAAGGGCACGTATTTGCCGGCCGAGATGACTTTTCCGGAGCTGTCCCTACGAAGCCCACCTCCAATATTTTCGACCGGAACGCCTTTGGTCTCGAGATATTTAAAGAGGATGAGGTTCGTGGTCTGCGGATAAACGTAATCGCTTCCCACCAGATAAAACTTCTTCTTTCCCTGGGCTAGTAGGTAATCAACCGCCGGGGTGGCTTGTTGATTCACCGCTTCCGCCGTGTAGAAGATGTTTTTCGATAGTTCTTCGCCTTCGTATTGGACCGGATAGAACAGCATTCCGTTATTTTGCTCAAAAACAGGAAGCACCGACTTGCGACTCACGGAAGTCCAACACCCGAATACCACCGCTACCTTGTCCTGTTGTAACAGCTGTTTTGCTTTTTCCGCGAACAACGGCCAGTTAGAAGCGCCATCGACCACGACCGGCTCGATCTGTTTCCCCAGGACGCCGCCGCCCTTGTTTATTTCGTCGAATGCGAACAGCAGCGTGTCACGCAGCGAGGTTTCGCTGATTGCCATGGTGCCGGAGAGCGAGTGCAAAACGCCGATTTTGACCTTACCGCTGCTAACATCGACGTCGTTCGCTCTTACCGTGGCGGTACAGGCGAGGGATAGACTTAGCGCTGCCAGCAAGGCGATCCTCAGACCTGAGACGTGAGAAGTGAGAGGTGAGATGTGATTGGTGCTTTGTGATTGGCGGAGCGTACGGAATTGATCGCTCCCTGGGAGGGGAGCGGCCAGAGCAAGTCTGGTATTGCCAGTGAATTTCATCTTCTTTCTTAGTACTCTTGTTATTTGCGTTTTGATCTTGGCGCCGTGGAGGGAGTTCGAAACGAGCTTGAGCCTAAAGCCGGACAACGGGCATCGAGAGCGTGGGAGCAGAAGTTGTGCCTTGGTGGGGTGAGGCTCCTGCGCGGCCTGAGCGGCTCTCCAGGGACTGCAGGGTTGAACGAAGTTTTGACGCGTAAGGCCGGTTGTCCCGCCGAGCCGCCTCCATCGCGTGGCAGCGATGGCTCTTACTATAAAGATGTCGCTCCTACGGAGCGCTACCCGGCTTCAACTGTCGCGTTTTTGGCAAGGATACTGCTTATCGACAGTTTCAATGCACCGACTGAAGCTTTTTTGCCTCACGGCGATGTTGGCGCCTCTCCTCCTCCACGCGGAAACCAGTCCCCAGGGGTCCGTTCGGCAGTCCATCGCGAAGGCTGTTACCAGTTCGGCAGCCGATCAGGACTCGATCCTTGCCCAGATCGTCAGTGCAGGAGGAGTCTCAAAGGCAGAGCGCGATCTTCTCACTTCGTGGACTAACGGAGAGATCTATTTGTATGATGATCCCTCGGGGAAATCCGTCCCTATCGTTCTCGAGCAGCCAGATACGACGGATAAAACCCGAGCGTTTCGGGTCGACACAGGCGAGTTGCTGCAGGATGCGAACGGCGTGGCGGTCATGATCGATCCCACCACGGCGACAGCTTCGGACATAACCGCCGGGCTGCGTAAAAAAATACAGCGAACGCTGGATCTTTTGAGCCTATCGGATCCGAATCCGGATGTCCGCCGGGCGATAGCCTTTAAGTTGGGGTCCTCTCAAAAGGCCGAAAATTTATCAGTACTGGAGACGCGCCTAAACACGGAAACAGATCCAAGGGTGAAAAAGGTGATACTTCAAGCCAAGGCTTTGATCGAGCTCGCGGATCCTGCACACCCTGATCGACAGGTGGCGGCGGCAAATGCGCTAGCGACGTTGAACTGCATTGGCGGACTGGATGCTCTGGGCGCCGTAGCCGGAAATAACAGCGCCTCTCCGGAGGTAAAGCAGGCCGCGACGAAGGCGACCCAAGCCATCCGGAGTTATCTTTCGGTCGTAAATTTCTTTGGAACAATTTTTCGCGGCTTTAGCCTGGGATCGATTCTCTTGATTTCCGCGTTGGGGTTGGCCATCACATTCGGCCTGATGGGTGTGATCAATATGGCCCATGGTGAAATGATCGCCGTTGGAGCCTACACAACCTACGTGGTAGAAAACGTCTTCCGGGATGGTCTTCCATTGTCGCCTTTGGGGATTTCGATCACCCTGCCCGGCCTCCATCTCAGTGGCTGGATCTTTCAGACCTATTTTATTTTTGCGATACCGCTCTCATTTCTGGCAGCTGCGCTAGCTGGACTCGCTCTCGAGCGCTTGGTGATCCGGTTCCTTTACCGCCGCGTATTGGAATCGTTGCTCGCGACCTGGGGCGTATCACTGATCATGCAACAGCTGTTCCGTTTGGTTTTCGGAGCGAACAACGTGCAGGTGAACTCGCCTTCCTGGCTCCTCGGCAATTTCACGGTCAGTGATGTTACTTTGGGGTACAACCGGATCTTCGTGATTGCGTTCGCCATCCTGATCGTGGTGGGAACCTGGATGTTACTAACTAAAACGCCGCTCGGTTTGTTCATCCGAGCCGTTATTCAGGATCGGGACATGGCCGCTTGTATGGGGGTACCCACGGAACGAGTCAACATGCTCACCTTCGCTTTCGGATCCGGTCTGGCCGGATTGGCGGGTGCATTCCTCTCACAGATTGGGAACGTCGGACCTAGCCTGGGCCAGAGTTATATTATCGACAGCTTTATGACCGTCGTCGTTGGCGGAGTCGGGAGTATTGCCGGCACCGTGGTTTCAGCAGTCGGAATCGGGTGTTCCGATCAAGTTCTTCAGCAGGTACTTGGGTCGCCGGTGCTTGGGAAAATAATGGTTTTGGTGGTGATCATTCTCTTTTTGCAATGGAAGCCAGGAGGGTTCTTCCCAACCAGAAGCCGGAGTTTGGACGGTTAGCTTCTCCTTCGCTACCGCATGCAAAAGAGCTTTCGTCAGGCCGAACTGTGGGGCATTGCCATTGGGGCATTAATCATTCTCGTCGTTTTGCCGGCGCTGAATGCATTTGTGCCCGAGAACAGCGTTTTCCACGTCAGCGATTTTACCATCAACTTGTACGGCAAATACCTGTGCTATGCCGTACTCGCCATCAGCGTAGACCTGCTCTGGGGTTACACCGGGTTGTTAAGTTTAGGACAATGTCTGTTCTTTGCGTTAGGTGGCTACGCTTTCGGTATGCACCTCATGCTGATGATCGGAAAGCTCGGGCAATATCATAGCGATCTCCCTGACTTCATGGTGTTCCTGGGCTACCCGAAATTGCCGCTTCATTGGGAGCCGTTCCGAAGTTTCTGGTTCGCTGTGACCGGTGTTGTTCTGGTGCCCGGTCTCTTAGCGCTGGTATTCGGCTTCCTAGCGTTTCGTTCCCGGATCCGTGGTGTCTATTTTTCAATCCTGACCCAGGCGTTGACCTACGGTGCTTGTCTGATGTTCTTCCGTAATGACTTCACCTTTGGCGGCAACAATGGACTGACAGATTTCAAGTTTCTTCTCGGCTACGATGTCCGGAGCGCCGCCACCCAAAGAGGTTTGTTCATCGCGACCGGTGTTCTTCTCGTTCTAACCTATGTTTTTTGTCGATGGCTGACTTTGACGAAATTCGGCAAAATTCAAAGAGCGGTCCGTGATAGTGAGAATCGGGTTCTGTTCTCCGGATATGCAGCGGCGAACTTCAAATTGTTTGTGTTTGTGGTGAGCGCCATCATCGCGGGTTTGGCGGGCGCGCTTTATGTGCCTCAGGTCGGGATCATTAATCCGAGTGAGATGGCGCCCGACAAATCTCTGGAAGCGGTGGTATGGGTTGCGGTTGGAGGACGAGGAACGTTGATTGGCCCGGTCATCGGCGCGATCGTGGTCAACGCGTTGAAGAGCTGGGCAACGCGCGCTTTCCCTGATCTCTGGCTGCTTATTCTCGGGGCAATGTTCGTGATTGTGGTTCTGTTTTTACCAAAAGGGATCGTTGGTCTTCCGGCGCAGATCTTGTCTCTGTTAAAGCGAAGCACCGCTTACGTGAGAAAGAGTTCTGCGCAAAGCGAGGGCGCGTCGGAATTGTCCCTGAAAGAATCATCAACCCCGCCGCCGCCCGGTGCAATTGGGACAGGGGGCGTAGAATGAGCGCCATCAACAGGCAGTTCTCAACGATCGATGCGAATTGCCTTGTGAGCTGCTTCAAGCCGCCAGAGTGGACGCAATTCGACGACCAGTCAGCCTTCCAATACTCCCGTACTCCCGCCCGCAACGCTTCGCGTAGCGATGCGGGCGGGCCAACACTCCATCGCTCCGTTCGACAGAAATCGAGGACGAGGACGAGGACGAGGACGAGCACGACGCACCTAAGTAACGCATGAGAAAAAAGTTCATCCTTACGGCTGAGGGGGTGTCGAAGAGTTTCGACGGCTTCAAGGCAATCAATGATTTGAATTTTTACCTCGATGAAGGTGAGCTTCGGACGATCATTGGTCCAAATGGGGCCGGCAAAAGTACCTTTCTCGATTTGATCACTGGGAGGACCAGGCCTGACGCGGGAGAAATCGAATTCAAGGGTACGCCGGTCATCAAAAAGACCGAGTATCAGATTTATCGGATGGGGATCGGGCGTAAATTTCAGACGCCCAGCGTGTATGCTGATCACACCGTTTACGAAAACATTCTTTTAGGGCTCAAGGGCAGCCGCGGCGTCTGGAGCGCAATTTTCGGCAGGGTTACTCCCGCCCAGAACGACCGCATCTATGAGGTGCTTGAGTTAATCAATCTAAAGGACAAGGCTCAGGTGAGGGCGGGTGCCTTAGCGCATGGTCAAAAACAATGGCTCGAGATCGGGATGCTGATTGCTCAGGATCCGGAACTGATGCTGGTGGACGAACCGGCCGCCGGTATGACAGACGAAGAGACAGCGCGGACCGGTGAACTGCTCCTAAGCTTGGCCGGCAAACACACGATCATCGTGATCGAGCATGACATGGTCTTTGTGCGCCAGCTCGCTAACAAGGTCACTGTTCTTCATCAAGGGAGCATTCTTTGTGAGGGATCGCTGGATGAGGTGCAGAACGACGAGCGGGTGATCGAAGTGTATCTCGGAAAGAAGAAAAAACATGACGCAATCCATTCTGAGCATTGATAAGCTCAGTATCTCGATTGGTGGTTCCCGGATTCTACGCGAGGTGAGTCTGGATCTGAGCGCTCACCATGTATTCTGTTTGATGGGGCGAAATGGGGTGGGAAAAACGACCACTCTAAAATCCGTGATCGGTCTATATAAACCAAGCAGCGGGCGGGTCGTTTTTGAAGGGTGCGATATTTCTCGGATGCCGCCTGAAGAGCGAGCTCGGGCTGGGATAGGCTACGTTCCACAAGGTCGAGGAATTTTTCCGCATCTCACCGTCGCGGAAAATCTCTTTATTGGCGCTGTCGCTAAGCGCAAAAAGGCTAAGGACGCGCTCGATCGCGTCTTTTCATTGTTCCCAATAATTAAAGATTTTTTGCCACGCAAAGGCGGGATGCTCTCGGGTGGCCAGCAACAACAGCTGGCGATCGGTCGCGCGCTGCTTACCGAACCGAAGTTGCTGATCCTGGATGAGCCCACCGAGGGAATCCAGCCCAACATCATTGATCAGATTGGCGAGGCCATAAAGCTTTTGAGAAAGGAGTCGATCACGATCCTTCTGGTCGAGCAGTATCTCGAATTCTGTAAGGACCTAGCTGACAATTTCGCGATCCTGGATCGAGGCAGCGTCGTGGCGCAAGGTCCGGTGGGAGAGCTAACCGACATTGTCGTGAAACAGTATCTGACGGTCTGAGGCGTGACGGGGGAGTACACCCGTAAGCCAAAAAAAGATCCACAGATTACGCAGATTACGCAGATTAGAAGAGAGTTCGGTTCGCGGGCACCGTCGAAGCTATAAGGAGTCGAACCTCCGGCCTGATCTTTGGTGGGCAAGTCACTCAATCTGCGTAATCTGCAGACCATTACATCTTCAGAATCTGATTTTAGTGAGAGAAGGTCTGCGGTCGGCCTGCCCGCGCTGGTCTTTTTTGGGCTGCTGGTCTTGCTGATAGCGGCCTTTGCCGGGCTGAACTTCTTCCTAGGTATTTTCAGATTCTATCTCCCGGTCGCGCTGGTTGTGTCGATGTGGATCCCGGGCATCGCGGGACTTATTGCTGCCAGGTACGCACAAATCAGCGTCTTTGGCTTGAAGCTGCCTCGGATCCGGTTCTTGGCTTTGGCGGTGATTGCCCCTGTGGGGGTGTGCGGAATCATTCACGCTGCGCTCTGGCTCTCAGGCTTAGCGATTTTTCAAAACGACCTGAAAGAAATAGGAGTTGGTTCAAGCTCACAATTCGCACTCGGACTTGGGTTTTCTGTTCTAGGCGCGTTCGGCGAAGAGATCGGTTGGCGCGGCTTTCTCGCTCCGATATTTGCGCGCCGGCTCGGTTTCGCCGCGCTGGCTTGGTGCACCTGGTTGCCCTGGTTTCTTTTTTATCTTTGGTTGTTTTTCCTGGCAGGGTCGTATTCAAAGCCGGCGTTCGCCCTACAGGTGCTGACCATCGGCACGTTGCTGTTCGGTTTGAACGTGTTGCTGGTATGGCTGCGGATGAAGACCGGCAGCTTATGGCCACCGGTGTTGTTCCACGCACTGCATAACTTCTTAGCCTTTAATCCAGTGACACTTGCTTCGTCGCACCAACCTTGGCTTACGGGCGAGCTAGGGTTAGCTCTTGCCTGCGGTTATCTTGCGATTTGTGTCGGGTCGCTTTGGGACGGGAGCCGCGAACGTCTCGCGCCCCGGAGGGTTGATGGAGAGTAGGGGCGAGCTTTTCGTGGCGCATCTATAAAGATTTGCTCCTACGGAGCATCGTCCCGTGTTCCAAACCGTCCGGACTTTTTCCTGCTTCGGCAACTAACCCTGCCAATCATCCAGCGCCGATTTTGGCACCGGCTGGAGCTGCAGTTTGTTTTCGATCGCTGCGGCAACGAAGCCCAATTCATCTCGGGTTAGCCACCACCCGATCAGTGGAAACAATACGAGAATGCCGAGGGCCGTGTTCATCGCCATGATGGTAGAGAACATATAGGGACCGGCGTGGAGCCCGTCGAAATTCAGGTTTGCTGGGTAATCCATGACCAAAAACATCCCTCCGGCGGTCGCTGCAATCACAATTAGAAGAGCCCAGAGAACCTTGATGGAAATAGGCGTGCCGCCCTCAAAAATAACGCCACTGCCCTCTTTCAGCGGAGTAACCGATCCACTGAGCACCGGTTTGAACCAGAGCCCCGGTGAAAACCAAGCTAATCCCCATCCGGTTCCCAATCGCTTTTGGGCGGTGAAATGTGTCCCTTCGGCTTGGGCGATAATCTCTCTTTCGCCCTCGTACAGGGAGGGTTTGATTGGATTCACTTTCTTGGTGTCCGTGAACTCCGAGAGTTTCGAGATTAGTTCGGAAGGGGGAAGGGGGGACGTAAAGAATTTATACATTTTCGCGTCAACTCGGTTGCATTCTTCATGCGGCGGACGGCAGCGACTGTCAAGATCGGAAGTTCTCCTCTGTGCCCGGTGACCCGCGGTCAAAAGTCCAAAACGAGGTGCCGGCTCAGCGAACGCCGAACCTTCAAAAACCCAATGCGAGATGTCAGGGAAGTGGTACGCACTGGGATCGGCTCGGCAAGCTGGTCGGCGTTGTCCACGCTCGGCCGGGGAACATCCTTAAGCGCTGCGCGCATCGCTAGGCCATTCGGGAGCCTCTACCAGAGTTAGGCAGGGCAGGGCTTGCTGACAGCCGGAGTTGGATCGAAGCTGAGCGTACCCGAATCCCTGCGTCTGTTTTCCGTATGCCCGCTGAAATTGCTCTTCCACGCCTTTTACGAATTGGAGGCGGCGCTTTTGCCGATACCCCGAAAGTATTGGCCGACCTTGGACTGAAACGTCCGCTCATCGTCACGGATTCATTCTTGTCGAAGCTGGGTTTAGCGGATCGCTTAGCCGGTCTTTTAAAGCATGCGGACGGTGTGCGGATTTTTTCCGGCGCGGTTCCTGATCCGACCAGTGGTTCCGTTGATATCGGTCTGGCTTACCTGCAAGAGCAGGATCACGATTGTGTCATCGGGCTTGGTGGCGGTAGTTCGATCGACACAGCCAAAGCCATCGCGGTGTTGGCGGTCCATGGTGGGCCAGTGCGGAAATTCAAAGCCCCATTCCAACAGAGCGAACCCGGGCTTCCTATCATCGCGATACCCACGACGGCTGGAACCGGATCGGAAGCTACCCGGTTCACCATCGTAACTGACGACGATTCCGGTGAAAAAATGCTTTGTATCGGGCCCGCCTATTTGCCCACGGCGGCGATTGTGGACTACGAATTAACGCTGGAGAAACCAAAGCGGCTGACGGCGGATACCGGCGTTGATTCATTGACTCACGCGATCGAAGCCTATGTGAGCCGCCGGGCAAATCCTTTTGCCGACACGTTTTGTCGCGGCGCCATGGAAGCGATCTGGAAGTCTTTACCGGTGGCTTACTTCGAACCCAAGAACCGGGCCGCACGAGAAAGTATGATGTTGGCAGCAACGCAAGCGGGGATCGCTTTCTCGAACTCAAGTGTGGCTTTGGTGCATGGAATGAGCAGACCGATCGGCGCCCGGTTTCATGTGCCTCACGGCTTGTCTAACGCCATGCTGCTCCCCCCGATTACGACGTTTTCGTTGCCGGGAAACTTACATCGTTATGCCGATTGTGCGCGAGTCATGCATATCGCGAAGAGCGATGTAAACGACGAAACCGCAGCGGCTACGCTCGTGCAGGCGCTCAAACAATTAAACCGGCAATTAGAAGTTCCGACTCCGGCAAAGCTTGGGATCGATAGAAAGCAATGGTTCGATGCCATCCCAACCATGGTCGAGCAAGCCATTGCTTCAGGCTCGCCCGCCAACAACCCCCGGGTGCCTAGCCCAGAAGAAATGGGCGAGCTGTATAGGGAAGTCTATGGCTAGCGATGGCATTTTTTGGCGTGGAAGCAAAGTGATCAGTAATCAGTAATCAGTGAGTCAGTCGTCCTCGTCCTCGAAAAGCCGTTTCACCCAGCACGCCTGAAGTACCTTCGATTCGAGCTCAAGGTTATTTCGGCATTAGATGATTTCCTTGCGCGCCGGCAAGCATCCCGCTAAAGCTCGCGGGGAGCCTATTAATGCACGGGTTGATGCGAGTGCTGCGAACGTTGGGGGTCTGCCTGGGGTTATTTCTGGCCACTTATGTCCCAACATTTGTCCTTGTTCATCTGCTCAGTCTTTCGCCCGGTCAGGCGATCCCTTGCATCATCGCAATCGGTGCATTGATCTGCTTCGTTTTGATGCTGGTACTCTGTGCCAGTGCTAGATTTAGGTTGGTCGATTTTGGGCTCCGCCCGCCTGGCTTAATCTACCTTCGATGGGCGCTCGGCATTGGCGTCCCGCTCGCGGCTAGTCTGGGTTTACTGGATCATTTCTGTGGGGGTGCAGGCGGCCCCCTGAGTGGATTCTCTCTGCCGATATGGGCCTCGGTCCTGTACTTTGGATTGGGCGCACCGCTACAGGAAGAAGCTATTTTTCGAGGGCTAATTCAAACTGCGGTACGGCGAACTGCTCCAGGCGATTTCAGAATTGTTGGTGGCGCCCGAATCTCGATCGCTTCGCTCGCTGTGGCGGTTCTTTTTGGGGTGGTTCACATCCCGGTAGGACTTTTCACGGCCGTGATCGCATTTGTCCTTGGAGTCTTGGCCGGCGAATTGCGCGAGCGAAGCGGCAGCCTGATACCGGCGATTATCGTCCATTCTCTGTTTAACTTGTGTAGTCTTTTTTGGAGCATTGTGCTGTAAGTGTTCCTTTCTTGCGACATCTGTCACTGGGATCGATGCCAAGCCACGATCATTCAGGCGCCCATACTTCTGATAAAAAAAGTCCCGGACGCCCAAGCGTCCGGGATTTATTTGAGTTGCCTTCGATACTACTTAGGAAATCTGGTCGACGATTTGGACATCAACGACTTTGCCGTCGATGACCGTCACTTGTTTGTACTGGCCATCATTGGTCGCGTAGTAGTAGACCGTGGCTTCATCGCCGTTGTAGTCGCTGTAATCGGAATACACGGGATCCGGATAATAGTAATCAACTAAGTCCAGAGGCATCCCAATGCAGATGTTGCCCCAGCAGATGTTGTCATACCATCCCCAGCACAGACCTGGAGCAAAACCTAAAGCGATACAGTTGTTGCAATACCAAGAAGCGCCCCAGAAGTTGCAGCGCCACCAGAAACCGCCGTGGTTAAACCAGCAACCATGATCCCGATCGAAGTGATCCGAAAAAAAGTTTTGGTGCCCTTCCCAATGCCGGTCAGCAATCTGGTTGAGCCGCTGATTCATCAAAGTGTGGGCTGATGTCGCACTTAACGAATGATTAAAAGCGGGCGCCCGATTGGCGATTGCCGCATTTGCCGCATGCGCTGGATCCCTGGACCGCGAGGTAGCTTTAGCCACTTCAGTTTTGTTGGTCTGGTTCAGCGTGTGCGATGCGTTCGCGACTCGGTTCACGCCGGGGTCGTGATGCTGGTTGGCAGTCGCCACGTGCTGATTGGACGTGTGCGAAGAATTGGTGTTCCTCGAGTAGAGACTGGCGTGATTCGAGACAGCGTGATTCCCGTAGAGATTGGTGTGAGAAATGTTCGAAAAATTCCTTCCACCGGTATAGGCAGTTCGCAAACCACCGCCATTGAATCCGCCGCCATGGTAAGAGGCTGCCGGACGCGCAAAGGCGCCGTGACCGCCACCACCCGGATGCCCGCCTCCGCCACTTGGATGTCCGCCTCCGCCACCACTTGGATGTCCGCCTCCCCCGTCGCCCGTATGATTGGCGAGCGCAGAAGAAAACGGTAAACAACTGAGACTCGCTGCAGCAACAATGGCTGCAACTTTTTCTACCCCACCAAGAGAGCTGAACCGCTCTAGAGGGAACAACTTTTTCATAACAGAGCCTTTCGAAATATTAAAATCGACACACCATTATCGGCCTCGCCAACCCACATTCAATGGCGCCGACAACATTAATGACGTGCAGCGGTAGCGAAGGTTTACGCCGGCTCGATTACAATTTTGTAATTAACACGTCAGCGCCGGAACAGACTCAATGGGTCCGTTCACGGCGCTTCAATGTTACTCAGCTAGGTAACTGGTCGACGATTTCAACGTCGACAACCTCGCCGTCAACAACGGTGACCTGCTTGTATTGCCCGTCGTCGGTCGCGTAGTAATAAACCGTCGCATCTTCGCCATCGTACGACGTATCGGAGGTGTAAACCGCATCCGCATAATAGTAGGTGACGAGTTCCAAGGGCATCCCGATGACGATGTTGCCCCAGCAGATATTGTCATACCACGCCCAGCATAAGCCTGGCGGCCGGCCGAAACCGATCAACCCGGTACAATAGGACCTGGCGCCCCAAAAGTTACAACGCCACCAATAACCGTCGCGATGATACCAATATCCGCGCTGCGGGTCAGAACGGGTTGAAAACACGGTTCCATGCGCAGTCCACTGCCGGTTGCCTATCTGCGTGAGACGCTGGCTCATCATGCTGTGGACGGACGTCGCCCTTAACGAGTGGTTGTACGCGATTGTTTCTCGAGTTACCGACTTCGACCGATTTCCGACGGTGGTATTCCGTTGGTTGTTATTCTTCTGGTAAAGACCGGCACGCGTATTAGAGGAGGCGCCTTGCTTTAGGCCGGGTGAGACATTTCGCACTTCGGATTTGCTCAGACGCGTGTGCTCATTCTTGGTGGTCACACTGCCGCGAGCAGCGGTTTCGTGGGAAGTGACTGTCTTGCTGGCGACGTTACGAGTTCCGTTCCCCTGGTGAGAGACGATCGTTTTGTTAACCCCGCCGTTGTTTCGGTTCTGGTGGGCGTTAACCGCCTTAGGAGCGGACACGGTATGATTGCTCCTCGAGTGTTGCGTGCTCACGATGTGATTGCCTCCCGGATGCGGATTGCTCGCCACGTGATTCCCTCCCGGACGTGGAGCACTCACCATGTGATTGCCCCCAGGACGAGGAGTGTTGACCGTATGATTGCCTCCCGGGTGCATATTCGGGGCTTTGCTGACACCGCCTGAATGAGGAGCGCTTTGGTGGGAGCTGGGAGCCTTGTTTCCTCCACCCTTATTTTCTTTTTTGTTGTTCTGGTCCGCTAAAACCGAGAACAGGGGTAAGCAACCAATGCTCGCCACTGCGATGAGAGCGGTCCACCATCGAGTATTGCCGGCTGAGCCTACGCGTTCCAACGGCGATAACGTTTTCATAAGGACCTTTCGAATTTTAAACTAGTGAGACAGGCCGGCTCGTTGGAGCCAAGTCCAAGGGCGCGACCTACGTATGTTCGTTTCTCACTGACAACTTGGACGGAGGGTTGCCGGTTTGTATTCAGTCATCGTCCCGTAGTAGGGACAGATGATCGTAGCCAGGCAATTCGTAGCTTAGCCGATAAGCGAGTTGGTTTGGAATTAACGGCCCCGTGCTATCGATGGAAATTGCATCTAATTTCGACCGTTGAGGCGAAAATACGCCAACTGCCTGCGTCGCTCACAAATGCACATGCATTTGTGAGCGACGCAGGCTATGGCAAAGTGTTCCGGCCAAGCCGGACACTTTGCTGCTCATGAATAAGAAAACGTTTGGGCTTAGCTTTTTGTTATCGACGCTTGTGCTGTCGAGCGCCTTCGGCCAGAATGCATCGCCGTCAGCCAACCCCAAGGCAGCGTCACCATCTCCTTCTCTGCAATCAACCGTCGCGGCGCCGGTGGTAAAAATTCGAATCGTTGTGCGCTCCGATGAGGCAGCGATCCGGGCCTTGGTGGAAAACTCGCTCCGAACTGAATTGGGCAAGTTGAAGAATGTGGCGGTGTTGTCAGATCCCGGCGCTTCCAGCCTTATTATTGGGGTCAAACTGGTTCAGGTGACTGGCGTCCAAGCCAAGTCGCCGTTGTACGCCCTGGAACTCTCGCTCTTCGACACGCCGGCGATTTATAACGCGCTGGAAACAGTCGGACTAAGTCGCCAGGTGATCAATAGTTTATTGGTAGCGAACGCGGTCCAGCCGATTCGCGAAGACAATGTGCTGACCGTAGTATCGAAGGATGGCATACCGGCCAAGATGGTAAGTTTGATCCCCATGATCGAACAGCATGGAGTTCAACGCGCTCAGCTTGCTATCACCATGAATCAACAGCGGAAACCAGGCGCTAAAATAGAAACGAATTCGGTTCGGGAGGATGTGCCGTGAGGGAATGTGGAATGTGAAAGGTGATAGGTGAAAGGTGATTGGTGAAAGGTAATTGGTTAGATTTCGGAGTTTTGGAGGTTTCAAGCGGCGGCTGCCTGCTTAGCGTTTATTTCCTTCGGTAGTTAGTAGAGTACGACCGGTCGATGGGGGCGGTACGAATGTTTTGTAATTCGCCGCCATGACACGACTAACGATCGCTGAACCACCTGCACAAGAGTTTGCCGTGCGAGGAAGAAATGCCATCACCGAGGCAAACGATGAAGGCCTCGTCTTTTATGACGATGTGACCAAGGTGCATGTATTGCCTGAGGAGCACAGTTTTACTATTCAGGTGATTACTCCTGATCTCGAAGTCGAAATGGATTTCCCCGACGCAGACAGGGTTAGGGAAGCGTTATCAAATTTTGAGGCCAAGAAAGTCTCGGAAGTGAGTGCGGCAGCTCCCGACTCGGTTCGTATTACACCCATCGAACCGGTGCCAGTTAATGAAGATGCGGACATGCAGTCGCCTGACGCATCCATGTGTTAGCGACCACTCAATCCGGAATGTTTAACACTGGCTCGCTCGGATGGCGGGAGCTTTAGCGTAACCTCAAAATCTCTGACCAAGCCCGATCAGAACGGCCTTGAGGGCGCGGGGTCAACCTTCGCGTAACAATCATTTCCATTCAGATCAGAGAACACTCTGCATTTTCCACGTTTCAGGTCAGACCTGACGCTTTCAGGAATTCGGCGCAGTTGTTTCGATCGGCCTTCTTCCGTCTCCCACGTCTGAGTCTCTTCGATCCAGGTGTAGAGCTGAAAATATGGGTATTCCGATTTCATGGCTTCGATGTCCTCTGGGCAGGTTCGCATTTGCCACTCCGACGGGTTTTGTCGGACAGATCGCTGGCTACGGATGGGGAAATGCTCGCCTGTCATTTCGCCGAGCCGCATACTTCGGCTGCAGCGGTCGGGTGTTCGGAGCAAAAGGCGGGGGCGGGAATCGAACCCGGCGAATCTAGTCCGCAGATCCTTTATCTAAGCGCCTTGCCGGTCTTTTCCGATTTTCTTTAACGTATAGTTAACGTTAAAGCGGCGTTTCGGACGTAATTTCTGGTCGTTTTCGGTAACTTTTCCTCGCCTCGCGGCGGTTCAAATAAAGAGTTGCTCGTTCTAGCGAGGGGATGCAAGAAAACTCCTTGAACGACGTGCCGCTTACCTTAGCGCAAGCGGCGAAGTATCTCTCAACCTCTCCTCGGGTGCTCCGAGAGTGGTGCAAGCGTAACGGTATCCGATACAGCCGGCTAAATTATCGCCAGTGGAGGTTTCGAAGAGCGGATCTGGACGCGTTTCTCGATCGGCGAGCCGTAAACGCGAAAGGCGTGTACGCGTAAACTGGCGAATGTAACGATTCTGGAGCAGACCCAAGAGAGACTGGCCCATCGCAAAGCTCATCGACAACGGTTAACGCGCAAACCGGCGCGATAACAGCCTAATTCCGCAAATGAGCAGAGACTTGTTATTGGATCAACGTACCGAAAGGTTGACGGTACGACTAGCCCCGGCGGTGCGAAGCTTATCCGCATTTAGCGCTAACAATTTGAGCGAGGTGGTCCTTTTTCTCCGAACACGCCTCAGCCCAACCCGCATTGATCCCAGCAAAATCGATCACGGCCAAAGAACTTGAATTCATACTTGCTCTCAAGTCCAACGATCCCGCAATAGGCTACAACCGCTGGCCCCAAAATGGTTGAGGAGTATTGTGCGGAGGCTACTAGGACACCCTAGGAGTTATGCGCCTACATAAAGCGAGCACGCCTGTCTCTTTTGGTTCGGCGAAGGGCAGGCAAAGTATGCTCCTTCCACTCCATGGGGCTGAACAGATATTGTAAATGGGCGTCAGGCACGATTTCTAAGATTTCGGCGGCAGTGCGCGCCTTGAGATTAAGCGCCT
>Ga0209647_1001214_pt1 | contig 22453 bp, 26 predicted proteins | sample GraSoi_2013_60cm_FD_185827 | JGI IMG/M metagenome (GOLD analysis project Ga0209647, IMG submission 185827) | Grasslands soil microbial communities from the Angelo Coastal Reserve, California, USA - Sample 9_17_2013_60cm (SPAdes) (version 2) | ecosystem: Environmental > Terrestrial > Soil >... | reverse complement strand
GCAGCACAAGGGGAGTTACAAGTACCGCGCCCACCCCATCACCCAACCACCACGTGCGCCACATGGGGCCATACACCGTCCAGTCAGCGAATCCACCCAAGGACAGGGTCGTGACGCCAAGCGTGGCGCTTATCGTAGTGCTGACCATTCCTGCCAGGAACGCAAACTTGAAAACATCCTGCGCCCTTTCAAAAGCTTGCTGGCCGCGGGCAAAGCGTCTTACCAGGTAACAGCCCACCACACCTTCGAGGGTGTTTCCCGTCGCAACGCCGATTGAGGTCAGGACCGAGCCAGCTGTGGTTATGTTCGCAAAGAATGCGCCCAAGAAGGCACCCGGCCATACATGAACTCCAAAAATCAGGAAGGCCGCCAAGGTAATTCCGGTAGGCGCCCATAGTGCGGTGGCGCTGGGGTGGACGAAAGCAAACCTAAGCCCCAGCTTGGCTGCGCAGAAATAGACCACCGCCAGGACTGCGACTATGGCGAAATCCTGACGTTTCTTGTCCATTGAGACGCTCACTCTGAGCGTTCAGTCCTTCTCATCCATTCAATTTGGCCACCACAGACCTTTATGAATCAACGGTACTTTGAATCAACTGGACCAACGTTGAGGATGCCCTGACCAGCCGGCCAGGGTATTCCTGCCGGTCGAATCCGCTGCGGCGCCGTTGAGGATGGTTGGATCGCAATACGCCCTATTCCGGGCGGAACATTAACTGCGCAGGGCCAATCGATAAACACTTCGCGACTGCTCAGGATCTATTTCCCAGAATGCCCTTCTGGTAGTAGTGTTAAGGCGCAAGGAGAATCATCATGCAGCCAGCAGAAAAGCCGGCTCTCTACGACAGACTTGGTGGCGTCTATAGCATCGCTACCGTGGTGGACGACTTCATTAACCGGATCATGGTCGACCCGCGACTGAATGCCAATCCCCTGGTGGACGAAGCGCACCATCGCGTACCGCCCGCGGGCTTCAAGTACCTGGTGACCGAGATGGTCTGCTGGGCTACGGGCGGCCCGCAAAAATACACCGGCCGGTCGATGGCAGACTCTCATGCCCACTTGAAAATTACCAACCCCGAGTGGGAAGCATTCCTGGACGATTTTCAGCAAACACTGGATAGGTTCGCGGTTCCCGCCGAGGAGCAAGCTGAATTGAAAGCGATCGTCAACAGCACTCGATCGGATATCGTCGTCGACTCCGCGCTCGCTGCGGGCTCAAGGTCATAGAGGGGAATCTATGATTGTTTGTGACCTATGCGGCGAAGTGAAAGATTGTCTGCAGAAGGAAATTGAGGGCAAGGAATACGATATCTGCGCCGAATGCTGGAAGCCACTCGCACAAAAGCTAAGGGGGAAAGGCAGAACGGAGAATCGGGAAACCGTGTTCCTACCGCCGCCGAGAGCGGCCAAAGGAGAGGAAGATGAACCCCCTGAGCCGCGACCTGGGGAAGCCCCGAAGATCTGGGGCGCGGCGAATAGGCTAATCAACTAGCTCCTGTCCGCCTCCTCTTGAGCTTACCGGAAGGGCAAATGCTATCGTGCGCCGCTCGCCCGATGCAGTTCGCCAGACCGAGGGAATTCGAGGTCACACTTGAGAGTTGGCACGGCATGGCTATCCTGAGGACGAGAATGAATCGAGGCGACTTTCTGTGGCTCTTCCCAATCGGGATGGCAGACAAGTACCTCAACTGTGAGAGAGCCATCCTCGTGCTGTTTGCATAAGATGTGGACGGAATCCCACATCTCCTCTTCTTTTCCGGCTCGCAGGCGTTGACCCACGCGCACCGATAGGGTGTCCGTGCCGACCTCAAAGCGCCCTGGACTCCCTGCATCACAACGTACCTGGAACTTCCGCCTGTCCGGCGCCGCCATTAAGTCCACACGTGTCCTCCTGCACTCCTTAATATGGGTCTTCACGTCGCTGTTTGATATGGTACGAAGCGCAAAAACACGCGGTACGCCGGTACCTATCACCACTGGCTATGGCGACGCGAATCAACGATAGGAGCTATTTAGCCACCGATAGCCTAGCAAATCGATGCCAGCCTTCCCTGTCGAGGTCGTCTAGGTGATTCGGGCTATCGGTCCGCCTAGACTAAAGGCCATACAGGGACAGCGCGCGCTCAACCCGCCCAAGATCAAAGTTGTGAGTGCGAAGAATCTCCAGGTAGCCCAGCTTATTCCCCAAGCATAACTTGTGGTCAGCCTGGAGCTTGTACCCATGGCAGGTGGCGCAGATGCACTGAAGGTTTTCGCGGCGGTCTGGATTGCCAACTCTTGGTTTCCGGATGAGCCTTGCTGGCACTATGTGGTCTATGTGGCGCCTCATTCCTGCCTGCTGGAAATCCACTCCGCACGTCTCAACCTCACACTTTTGACGCAAAGCTGGTGTGCGCCGATTCCCCCATCCCTTCCGCAAAGGGCGGGGTCCTGGCCACTTCCGCTCCACGCGACTCCAACGTACTGGCCTCTCTTGAGTACTGAAGCGAGATCCGCAGTGCAGACACCTCCGGTGGCGATACGAATTGTGGCCGGGGTAAACAGTCTTGAGCACTTCTGTTCGTCTGGCTCCGCAATATGGACGACGCATCGGACTTCCCTCCTTCCCCCGGTTTTCGTCTCCGCATCCCACGAAGAGGACCTCTCGGCCGAATCACGGTTTTCTGCTGGGGAGAAATGGCGAACTGGCTAGAACTGCGACCGGAGACCGTATGAGGAGAGGACAAACGCTACGCTTGGAAGGACTCGAACACTCACAATAACAGACATCGAGTCGAAGTCGTGTCGTTAAGAATAGATTGGATCGCCTTGCCGACAAGGCGGAGGATTTAGATTAAGCAGAACAACTTGGTTGCGGTCAACAGAGTTCGTGTGCCCGCTACAAACTGACTGGGTCTTGCAGCTGAGGAATCTCCTCAGCATGCGAATGTCGGATATCTCTCGAGGCCCGACAAAGATGCTGAATTGAATGCAGGCTCTTGCTCGGGGTGAAGTTCTCAGGTAATCTGTGGCCGCCTGAGAACCGACTGCAGTATTGAGTCCGCGCACGCCCGAAAATTTGAAGGCCACTTCCCTACGAGGCTCGTCCCCGATCATAAAAATGGAGTCAGCATGCGGAGGAATTGCACGCGGGTGGATGTAGAGGCGGCAAAGGAAGACATCAAGGGCCACACCTTGGCGGCAATTCGAAATGAGTTTGGCCGGCTCATTTATCTCGCTTCCACTCGGGATTACAATACGGGAAAGTACTACCACGACGGGCTTGCATTCCAGTTCTCCGAGCCAACAGCTGAAAAGGCGTTGGCTGCTTGTCACGACGAAGTTTTCGAGCAACTCCTTGAATCTCCTCTTGAGGACTTCGTAGGCGAACTTGAGCGTTACATGCGTTCCGCGTATCCAGATCCCAGCCATACCGCGGATGTCTGGGAGAAGCTGCAAGCGTACCGGGCTACTATACCTTTGCGCTGCGGCCCGTTGGCGGCGGGGTTGTTTCTTTCCCAGGTTAAGGTTGCTTTGACAATTCTGAAGTCGCACCAGCCAGCCGATCCACAAAGCCCGCAACTCGCATCGCCACACCGGTTACTTAGCCAATAATCTCACCATTGTTAGGCAAGGCGAACAGCCGATGTTCGATCGCAGTCTGCTCTTCTAGCGCATCGTCATTTCATTATTGAGGTCCTCTGTCAGACAATCCGCCCGCGGAAATACCCCGCGAGCAGAGCTTGAATTTGCTCACTTGCCTGCTCTGCGCATCGCAATCACGGGCGCTTTGGTAGCTTGGCGGATAGCTGGCGGGACTCTTGATCACGGGAAACGAGGCGCATCGCGACTCCAGTTACCCTTCCCACGATTTCTGCCTCGTCCGGGAAAGAGTACTGCAGCGTGCTGCAAGGACTTAGTGGATGCGGGATAAGGAGCAGTTTGCTTCCCTGAAGCTCGCACCACGAGCACGTGTAACCGTCGCGCAACTCGACAAAGTAGATCGGCCGGTCGAAGGGCGTGGGCCATCGGTCCTTTTTAACTCCCTTCAAGCGATCGTCAATTTGGACGAAAGATCCAGGCTTAATCAGCGGATGAAGCATGAAATCTTTCAAACCGATGAAACCGTACAAACTGTGCCGTACGTCGAGGGCCTTGATGAGTGCGATCGGCACTTCTCCCCACATCTCGACCATTCGCGACAGCAGGTTGCTCTTGTCCAGACCCAAGCCGCGGTCAAACCGAAGTGGAAACGCGACAGATTTGTTGTCATTCGAGTGCTCGAAGGCTGTAAGGTGCGTGTTTTGTAGGGGCATCGCGAGCTGATAATTTTGAGTTTTCGCGAGGTCCACCCCGAAGACCGAAAGGAGGTCTGCATATGGCTTGCGAAAAATGACGCTCAAACTGTACAGTTTGTGAATACTGGGAACCGACGCCGTGTTTTCTAGCTGCGTCAGCCACGCGTTTGACACGTAGAAATCTTCGTTGGACTCTTCGTCTGCAATCCGTCGGCTGAATTCCTCAACGTCTCGGGTGGTCATACCGAGACGAGTCCTTAACTCCTTGAGCTGGTCGCCAGGGTCCATCCATTCACCTCTCGCCGAACCACAGTCTCGTTCAGAGCCCGTTAATCAGCCAGATGAATAGAGGACTCGCTAGCATGACATCCCCTCCCCTTTCACTCCGACAAACATAGCGCGACTCGAGCAGAACTTGGCTCGCTCCACCAAGAAAGATTTCTGTTCCGTCTGTTTTGGTGTTCCCATCACGCATCAAAATAACACGGCGTTTGAAAGAAAATTTAGCTACAGCCCTACCTCTGAATTGGGACTAAGCGCCGGTCAATCTGCCAATTGTGCAGATGGCAGCTTCGACTCCGCCACAGCGGAAACTGGTCGTTCCATAGAGTGCAGACATCTGCCGTTCATAACAGTGGGGAGTACGCATACCAGGCATAGTAACATCGAGACGTTTGGCCGCCACTTGAACTTTTAAAGTGAGGCAGTACTACGAATAAGTCACCGTGGTTTTATAATGGCAAAAACGGACATCAAGCGACGTTGGTTCGATGGGCGGGACGGAGCAGTCCCGCGTTAATATCTTCAAGGCGCAGGCTGAACACGGCACAGAATTCATTTACCGCACTCAATGTGTGGCCTACGATTGTCCCCAACTGGAAAGGTCCTCGAATCCAGACCACGGCGACCAAAGAGTCGCACACCAAAGCGAAGATCCTATATTCAAACCAAAGGCTTAGATCTGACCTCGGGTTTGGGTGATATGTATAACTTGCCAGTTTCAAGTGGAGGTCCATGAGGTAGGCGAGCTGCCGGCGAGTATGCCGGAGCCATGAAATCGCGAGCGCTTTACGTTCCTGCAGAAACACGCGGCGGGCTTCCAGGCTTGGCTGCCGCGAAATGTATTTCATGTCGCCGGCTTCGAAGATTCTCTTCCCTAAGGAAAACTCGCCAATCAAAGCATCGACGGCTTCTTGCGCACGTGAGAACTGCTCTATTGTTACTCCTTGGTGAGCATTCCGCCACCTCCAATGCAGTAACAGCACGAACGCAACAGCTGCAAGGATCAATACCGGCGCGAGCTCACTCATGGGCGCTTGAACCTCTCTAGGAAGGATTTAATACGCCTGAATATCGTTCGCGTGCGCATTTCAAGAACCCGGTAATCGCGCTCAATTTGATCTTCTGCTGGAGGTCCGGGCTCTGGAAAACGGGACCACAGGCCGGCACACCAGATTGTCAGCGTGACTAGGAAGGCCAAGGATGGCAGTTGACGCGCGACTGATGAGAAGTGATTTTCGGGCCGGAAAACGAAGGCGAGATTCACCACACTCATCGTGATGTAGAAACCGTAGCCAGAGATCAATGCTTTCAGATTTCGCCCTACAGGAATGCGATAAAAGCTAAACACCGCCAGCATTACGACCCAGAGTGATAACTCTACATAACGCAGGTCCCGGCCGAACTTCGCAATTGCATGAGCCCACGACCCAGACGCGTTCCTGAATGTATTGGCGGCGACCTCACCTAGAGTTAGAAACAATACAACGAGGAGAACTCGCTGAGCTCGACGCGCTACGCCCGGATGGTGTTCGAGAGATCGTTTGTAGATTTCCGCGATGACACCATAGCCGGCGACTACCGCCGGAAACTCCGTCCACCAGTACACTGTCTGGTAAGAATCAAATTGTGCTTTGTACCAGGAGAAGCGAAGTGCCTCAATCAGTAAAACGCAGCCAATATAGGAATAGAAAAGCGGATATCTCTCGAAGAGCTTTTCCTTATAGGATCGAACTAAGAGAAGCGCTTCCATCAGGATTGCACTCCACCAGATAAGGTTGGTGAACATGCCAGAGGGACTTTGTAGCTACGGAATATTAACATAAAAGGAAAGGGGAGAGCGTGATGCACGCTCTCCCCTTTCCGGTGGTTCGGCTTTTACGTGGAAATGGTCCGTTTAGGTACTGGCGGTTGAGGCGCCCTCTGTCAGCTTACCAAATTAAACGCCGTTGCTTTTGATGTAGATTTGGGTGGCACCGGGGGTTGCGGTGCGCCTCCGTCAGCTACCAAATTAAACGCCGTTGCTTTTGATGTAGATTTGGGTGGCACCGGGGGTTGCGGTGCGCCTCCGTCAGCTACCAAATTAAACGCCGTTGCTTTTGATGTAGATTTGGGTGGCACCGGGGGTTGCGGTGCGCCTCCGTCAGCTACCAAATTAAACGCCGTTGCTTTTGATGTAGATTTGGGTGGCACCGGGGGTTGCGGTGCGCCTCCGTCAGCTACCAAATTAAACGCCGTTGCTTTTGATGTAGATTTGGGTGGCACCGGGGGTTGCGGTGCGCCTCCGTCAGCTACCAAATTAAACGCCGTTGCTTTTGATGTAGATTTGGGTGGCACCGGGGGTTGCGGTGCGCCTCCGTCTGAATACAATCTGCGTCCTTGCTGCGTCATCGATGAAATAATCGTCGAGCAGCCAAGAAGTGAAGCACTCACGAATAGAATCGAACATGAACATTTACGGAAGGTCATTTATGTTTCTCCTTATGTATGGAATTTGGCCCTTGGGCCAATTTCGGAATGTTACTAGAGGCCGTTTTTTATCCGGTGTAAGTTGTTGATTTCTCGGGCGCAAAATACGGCAATCAAATATCGTTAGCGAAGGTTGTGAATGGAGGGGTAAATCACTCGAAAAGTGGGCACCCGAAATTAGGACCTCTTTGACACGGAACAGAGTGAGGAGGCCTCGCGACCCGGGCAGTCCGGCTTGATCCGCATCTGCGGGCGACGCAAGTCGACAGCTACTTTGTCTTTGCGTTTTTCCAATAAGATGGGGCTATGGAATTGGGATCTATGAAACGGCCTCTACCTGAGACAGAGCGGGTGACCAACCACCAGCCCATTCAGGAAGGTTGGTAAACGGAATCCGCCATAGCATTCTTGCCCTAACTTTACACAGCAATTTCCGTAGAAGATTTTATTGTGTTGGACTTCCAGGCACCCGATATTGGACTTCAAGCCTCAAGTAGGTGGTTCTGAAATCCCTCACTACGCGGGCTGCCCTCCGTGCTCGCCGTATGTGCCGGATTGCACCCATCCAGGGTTTCGGCTCATTTCGGTCTTCCGCCGTGACGAACGCTCTCTCGAAATCCTTTTGAAACGACGATATTCTTCACCGCATCGACCAGCCTGAATCGGCTAAGCGTCTCTTTTACCAGCCATCTAGGCATACCGATATCCCTAGAGCTTTGCAATGGATCTGATTCGTTTTCATCCACTAGCAAAATAACGGGTAATGTGAGAGCGATAGCCCTGACACGTGCAAGACCTCCTGGGCCCTGTAGATCGGACACGGAGAGATCAACCAGAATTACATCGAACGATTCCGTCTTCAAACGATCGAGAGCAATCGAGAATCTTGGCTTGCATTCGAGATTGACTTGCGACGACAAATGCTTCGTCAAAGCCGCGCAGATAAACCCCTCGATCTCCGCGTTGTCCTCGACCAAGAGAATCTTGATTTCCTCTGCCACCCCAGCCCTCCGTTAACATTTCGGACTAGGTTTTAAGCGAGCCTACCGGGACAGCTAACGTGCAACTCTCCGTTTTTCTATCTTGAAGCCGGACCTGAACCCAGATGGAATCATTGCCATTTTCTATTCTTGTCGGGGGCAGGTTCAAGCCCTGGTCGATTCAGATTCCTGCTTATGATAGCGAGCAAGGGGAGTCTGGATGGATCTGAGCGGCGGGTAATCGTGGACCGCGGATGAATATGTGGACATTGCTGCGCCTCATGCCGTTGAGTGAGGCTCGCCCCATCCGTTAGTCAGGAGCACCAGTTGGTAAGGAAGACCTTTAGGGGCATTTCGTTCTCGAACGTGGCGCGTCTTAACACGATGCCATGATTCATCTATGTGAATACTCTGCCCCTTGGCGCACACGCGGGCTCGCATCACGAGGGCTGCCCGCAGGTGTACGATGGCTGCCTCTTGTCGAATCGTCTTCGGTGTAGCCTTGGCGTCCAGTGCGACCTCATCGACAGGGGATTGGGATCTCGCTCTAATTATTAATGCCGGTCTTTGATCTATTCGTTTCGGTATCTCCTATACCCTTTCCTCCACGCCCACCAATTCTTCAGCACAGCCCACAGGACCACCGATCCGAGCGAAAGAAACGTGGCGCCGCCCATGATTGCCGCAGTTTGGCCCGTTTCAGCATTCGACATGCCTTCATAAAGAAGCACTACACCGGCTATCAGAAAGATCAGCCCCAAAAAGAAACCCAGGTCGTTTAGCATTTTTTCCCTACTCTAGCTGGAGGGTCGTCCGAAGCGGTTACTGATTGATCCTGAGGCTTGTAAGGACCTCGATGTCTCGATCCAGCATTCGCAAGACAGGTTTCTTATACGGTTTCTTCATTTCCGCACCACAGGAGCACCTAGGGTTTGAATTGGACTCGATCGATGGCTTGGTCACTTTGACTTCGCAGCCGCAATCCCGATTCTGGCACTTGTAAACCTGGCCTTCGGTCATCCACATCGTCCCTCCGCGAAAGAGTGCGCATGTTGGGCTGGCCGCTTCATTTCACAAGATTGATTGACCGATCCGGGAATGTTTTTACAGGTTGCGTGCTACACCAAGCAGGACGGTCAGGGAGGCCGAAGGACGTATCTCGGCCGCGCCCCCCGCAATGGGCGTTTTCATCCAGAGTGGAGATCATTCTAGCTTTGGCGGCAAAGGCGGGTTGGCTCAAACTCCAGGAACCCACAGAAGGAAGAAAAAATCGCCTTGACTCACACCGGCCTTCTCATGGACGGCAGATACAACAGTGGAAGACGTTCTGAAAAGTATTCAAGCTTCCGGTAGAAAACAGCGATCCGCGGGAAAAACTAACGCCAAAAGATCATTGCAAATCTTGGGCATCATCCCCGCCAAACTCTTCGGTCGCGGTCGCTGGTAAGGGGGTGGGACGCAAGTCCTTAGTTCGGCGTATTTTGCAGTGGATCGCGTCCCACGGTAGGGTGCTACGATTTGTGCATCGTACACCTCGAACCATCGAATTCAGCAGTTTGTCGTCGCTGCTTGGTATAGCAAGCAAAATCAATGCATCTTCCCAACCCGTAACCAGCTCGTCGCATCCGTGTGATAATCGCTCCACTGTCCCTCCTGTCGGTCCGTCCCCAATTGGAGTTTCGTTGCGTCCGCCCTTTCGCATCTACAAGGTGCAAAACGATGGAGAGCTGCATTTCGTTAAGGCCGTGCAAACCTTCGACGATGCAGCAGCACTTGTAAGAGAACTTGGCGAGGTATGGCCAGGTGAGTACATCATTGAGAATGAAGAAACGGTAGAGCGGGTATTCATTAACACGCGGGATGAAAGGAAGAATTAACTACCTCGCCCAAAACACACCAAAGCCCGCCTCGTACGTGTCGTCCTTTACGATGCACTTTCGGTCTAACCAATGGAGGCCGTGAAAAAATGCAATTTGGTCGAATCTACGGCGTCAGCCTGATAGTCCTCGGAATTCTTTTGTGCGTCCTTCAGTTCGTCCGGTACGCGGCGCAGCCCAAGAACGAAGTGAATCCATCTCAAGCGGTACGAAAAGAGGAGCACCTAAGCAGTTCATTGCCGGGGATTATTGGTGCCGGATCGCTTGCCGCCGGAATCGCACTTTTCGTAACTGCCCGCCGCAAAGACGAACCGAATCCGAAATATAAAGTGAAGTAGCGAGCGTCCGTAGCGTCGAATCTACTGTGCTGCGCGATCTCGTTCTTATCTGCGGCAAGGGACTCCACAGGCCGCGTGAATGCGTAATCCAACTCGTCGCATCCGTGTGATAATTGCCCGTCCCTCCTATTAGCTCGTCCCCAACCCGACGCTGATCGAACGCCGGGAGATTATGAAGTCGTCCTTCAAACACTCGAAGTAATCGACCTCGCCTTCTTAGTTAGGTGGCCGGAACTGGAATAGTCTCGATTACAACCGACTCGCCGCTCTCGCAGAATGCAGTGGCAGTCAACTGACCTCCCCGAAGCCCAGCTAGGATAGCCTGTGCGCCGTGGAGCGACAGTAAGGTTGATCCCACAAACTATTTGGCTTTGCCTCGTGACGCTGCCGTACAGACCCTCAGTCGCCTAACGGTCTCGCTGACGGTTACTTCGAAACTGAGCCCCCGCTCGACCCGCCTCTCGGCGATTAGTCGGGTCCGCTACCTGCCCTCCATCCAATTCGGAAATGGATTGCGGTTTGATTTGCGATAGTCGCTGATTAGTTCTCGGATAATGGAGCGCCTTCTGTACAGCGTCTCTATCAGACGATTCAAACCATCGATATCGTATTCGTACCATTCCTCGGGGATTTGAGCCGCGTATCGCGAGAGGTCCGATATATCGATGTGCTCGGCCCGCGTGAGTGCCCGCTCGAACGACTCCCATCCGATGACGTTCTCATATACTCGCTGCCTGGCATACACTCCCCGCAATGGCGAATCCGGGAAACTCCAATCGCCAGCATTGAAGCAGAAGCCCTGGTCTATGAACGTCGCTGTATATCGCTGGCCTGGTGCCGTTTGGCGCTTGAAAATGGCTTGGCGTCCGTCGCTGTTGCAGGTCCACTTATCAAGGACGAGGACGCGAGCAAAATCGTCCAGATTGACGACGTTCTTAAGCGTCGCATCGGGCAGGTAGTCAAAGAGCGTGGCCTCTATTTTGTCGCGTAGAGAGACGCGAGCTGTTTGCCGCTGCTGCAGGGAATAGCGGCTCTTCCCACTTCTACGCGAAGGTCATCGGTATGCTCGATGAGCCAGTTCGATACGTCTATGACTTCGACGCGTGGCATTGGCAAGCCAAGCCACTGCCCAAGATTTGTCGCGAGCATTTCGTTTGCGAGAACTCTGACGTGTTGTGGATTGTTCTGGAACTTGGTGACATAGTGGGCGCCATTTGATGCTCTCAGAAGGTGGGCTTGCGATCCTCCACGCATTCTGCGAACGTGCTGCACTGCAAGAATATTTGTAATCATAGAGATTGTCCGATTGGGAAAGTGGAATTTGGACTGAAGGGAATCGAGAGATTGCTAGGAAGCGAAATTGGCGGAAGCAGTAAGGAGAATCGTGGTGCCTACCCACGGCGGTATTTCCGAGCAGTATCAAACTCGAGAGGACTTAGAGAGGGTGCTCAGTGACTCGAAGAAGTCGGAACTTCAACTTCGAAAGATCATCGACACGGTCCCCACGCTCGCGTGGTGCCATCTGCCGGATGGTTCGAATGAGTTCCTTAACCAACGTTGGCATGACTACACCGGTCTCTCTCCGGAGGGGGCGCACGGCTGCGGATGGAAAGTCACGATCCATCCCGAAGGTATCGGCATGTTGATGGAGACTTGGTGGGAATATTGGTCTCGGGTAAGCCGGGTGAACTCGAGGCGCGCTTACGGAGTTACGACGGCGGATTTCGTTGGTTTTTGTTCCGCGTTCAGCCGTTGCGCGACGAACTCGGCAATATTGTCCGATGGTATGGAACGAACACCGACATTGACGACTTGCAGAAGCTGGGTAACGCGGCGCGTGCGACGTAGCCTCGGCAGCCCAAACTGTCACATAGGATCAGCTGGACTCTCGTGTTCGCGTATTCCCGCACGACCGATTTTCAATTCGGTATCAACACGAACATTGGCCAGCGCTTGCAGTTCTTCGGCGAGTGCCCTGCGCTTCTTCGCCTTCAACCTGGAGGAAAGCCCTGAGGCGCTCAGCCCTTCCATGAGCTCTTTGTCTTCGGGATGCTCTTCGACCCACTCTGCCAATACCGATGCAACCTTGTTATATGGATAGGACTTTTTCTCGACAGCTTCGAAGGCGGCAACGTACTCATTTTGGTTTTCGTCGCGGTAACGGATCGGACCGCGTTCGGTGACGAGGTCCTTAAGTACGATTGTGTTGTGTCTTTCAGCTTGTTGCAGCCAGAGAGCAAACCGGAGCCGACGTTCGGGAGTCATCCGCCGATACGGGTTTGTCTTCGCCACCGGACAACTGTTCAACAGAAGCGGGCACCAGGTACAGTGCCGGCCCGGCGAGGCCTTCGCCGTCCGGCTACCGTTTCGCTTGTGGAGTTCTCTCTGTCGGGCCCGTTCGCTTTGGGCCAATTCTTTCAGCCAGGGCAGATCCGCTCGCGTGTACTCGACCGTGCGCGAAGTTCCATAGCGCACAAATTCAAGATTGAATTTCACTCTTTCCAAAGACGGGTTGAGACACATCAGGAGCATCGGGTAGAACTTGGATTGAAAAGTGTCCGCTGCGATGACCTGGTAGTAGCTCTTCCAATCCTCGATCTCAGCCTCCGTCAGCGAGTGCAGGATCACTAGATCAAGCGTGCCCTCGTATGCGGGTATCGTCTGTATCTTCGCATTCGGATTGCGTTCGTCGCTCAGCGAATCTTCAATTGGCAAGAAATCTTCGTCGAGCGCAATGTATAGTTCGGTCGCCAACACCTTGTCCGGCTCGAACGCATGGTTGTCTCGAAATTTCTCGAGAACTTCTCGCGCTTCTCCCGAAGCAGTTCTCATCAGTTGATCGAACACTTCGAGATCAAGGGTGCGCCCTACCCGCACCAAATGGTCGATGTAGGTGGCGAGAATCCGGTGAATTTCTGTTCCCCGTGCGGCGGGCTTGGATTCCGAGTTTTGTTCGCGCCGCACATGTTTGAAACGGTAGAGAGCCTCACAGGCCATATCGCTCTGGCGCGACTGGCTCAGTGGCGCGAGCGTTCCTGGCTGGATGGCGCAGGGCTGTCCTTCGGATGGTTTCATAACCACCTCAATCAAACTGGCTAATGTGTGAAGCCGGGTTCCGGGTAAGAGCTATTGCAGTGGCTTGATTTCACACTTCCCGACACGGGACCTATGAGTTCCTGTTAACCCGTTACTCGAGACTAATTCAGCACCCGCGACGTGTGTGTCGTGCCGAATCCACAGAATGGTGGCCATACGCAAGACTAAGACGCACAGGCGCGGCCAGGTCCAGGCGGCTGGCAGTCACTTCGGGATAGGTTGAGAATCCATACCTGCAAGGTGGCGAGCGCGGTAAGCGTCGGGACTGCCAGCGCCCAGCGTGCTCTCAAAACTTTGTGCGGCGGAGCGAAATGCCGCTCGGGCTTCGTCTTGTTTGCCTTGTGCTTGCAACGCGCGACCCAGGGTCAAGTAAGCTTGACCTAGGCGGCTCGAAAAAGTCCCTGGCTGCGTATCCTGTCGGGATAGGGTGAGTGCGCGGGCCGCGTCAGCCGCAGCCTTGTCGGTGCGGCCGAGTTCCCGCTCTATATCTGACCGGCCCACGAGGAAATTTTGCAGATAGTAGGAGCCCTTGAGATTGGACGAACTTTCGGCGATGGCGACCGCTTTGTTGGCGAGCTCCAAAGCCGTGGCGGTGTCGCCGCGCGCCTCCGCATTGAGGGACTGTTGAGACGCGAGAGCCCCCAATGCGATGTGCCCTGCCGGAAGGCGGCGCAGTCGCGGCTCGACCTCGGACAGCATTTTTGCGGAGCGTTTGAGGTCGCCTTTGGCACGATAGATGGATGCTCGCAGGAACAACACCTGGCCCGTCGCCATGCCGTCACCTGCTTGCTGCGCCTTTACGTAGCCACGTTCGGCATAGTCGGCGGCTTCGTCCAGCCGCCCCAACTCCCGCAGAGCTCGGGAATAGTTGATGAGGAGCATCGGTGAAACGGTTTCTTGTCCCCGATTGTCTTGGCTGATCGCAATGGAACGGCGAAGAACTTTCTCCGCCTCGAGTGGTCTCCCCATGACAGTCAGCTCAAGTCCCCAGTTGTTGAAGAGAGTGCCCGCTCTTTGGGTGTCATCGCGCCCAAGTTCCGTCATTCGTCCTGCCGCTTGTTCGAACGCTGCGATCGCCTCCCGATGCTGGCCAGCATAGCTGTATGCGCCAGCCAAGATGATCATCGTGTCGAGTTCTAGAAGCTCGGATTGGAATGGGGACCGTTTCAGGAGGCGCCGTGCGGCGTCCGCCCGCGCTATTCCCTCGCGGACGTCCCCGCGATTCTGCGCAACTTCGCTTCCACGCTCCAGGCAAAAGACTCGATCCACAATGAACATCGGTTCGTTAGAAAGCTCGGCCATCCCCTCTTGATAGAGCGCCTCGCCACGCGGAAGATCGTCGCCTCTCGATAACGTTTGCGCCAGAGCGCACGACGCTCTCGAACGAGTCGAGCGGTCCGCAAGGGAACGTGAGAGACGGTGAGCTTCGTCCAGCAAAAGGCGCGCTTTTGCATATTCATCTTGAACCGTATATTGGCGGCCTATGGACATCAGGAGCTCCACACGGCTAACGTCATTTCCGTGTTGGCGTTCGACGACGTGTTCCGCGCGCTCGAGCAGGTCATTGACTGTGAATGGCTTGCCGGAAGGCGCAGCGTCGGAAAGCAAAAAGGAATTGAGATCGTTGATAGCTTCCGCGCGCGACAGTTGCCTGAAGGCGAAGTCGCGTTGCACACGTGCGGTGCGCGCCTGCACCAGCGTTGCCACGACACCTGTAATGGAAGCTGCGCCAACCAGAGCAGCAAGTGCGACCACGGTGCGATTGCGGCGGACGAATTTATTGAGGCGGTACGCCGCATTTGCGGGCCGTGCAGCCACGGGCCTGTTCTGCAGATAGCGCGTAATGTCCGCCGCGAGCTCCGATGGTGTTGCGTACCTGCGCTCTCGCTCCCTCTCGACGGCTTTTAGAGTGATCCAGTCGAGATCGCCGCGGAGCAGACCAGCGAGTTGAGTAGGTACGGTCCTGCGCGCCAGCGCCCTCGAAGCAGCCGTCTCGCGATCCGCAGTCACCTTCGTGCTGGGACGAGGCGGATCTTCATCGCGCAGCTTTCGAAGCACTTCATCGAGCCGCAACTTCTTCCAGGAAACGATATCGGATGGGAGGGATCCCGTGAGCAACTCGTAAAGAACCACACCGAGAGAAAAGACGTCGGTGCGCGTGTCCACGTCCAAGATCGCTGGATCCGTTTGCTCGGGGCTCATGTAGCCCGGCGTGCCCAGGAACGCTCCCACCCGAGTAAAGAATGCCTCCAGCTCCACGGCGGGCGCCGTAGCTTTCGCGAGGCCGAAGTCGATGATCCGTGGCATCGGCTTTCCGTCCTGCTCAACGACCAGGATGTTGGCCGGCTTCAAATCGCGATGAAGGATGGCTTTCTGATGTGCATGCTGCACGCCATCGCACACGCGGACGAAAAGCTCCAAACGTTCTCGGATACTGAGCCGCTTCTGATCGCAGTAGATGGTGATGGGAAAACCTTCGACATACTCCATCGCGAAGTACGGCTGACCCGCCGGAGTCGCCCCGGCGTCGAACACTTTGGCGATAGCCGGATGTTGCATCACCGCAAGGGACTGCTGTTCGGATTGAAAACGGTGGAGTAGAGACTCGTCGTACATGCCCGCTCGAATCAGTTTCAGCGCCACGCGCCGCCGTACGGGAGCGGTTTGATCTGCCAGCCAAACCTGACCCATCCCACCCTCGCCAAGTTTCCTCAGGAGCTTATATGGGCCGATAACGTTGACTTCCTCGGCGCTGGCCAATTGGCTGATCCAGGGATTTTCCGGCAGGCGGTCCGACTCCTCGTACGCGGCCACCAGAGACTCGACTTCAGCTCTCAGCGCGTTATCTTGTGCGCAGGCGCCGTCGAGAAACGCGGACCGCTGGCTAACCTCTTTTTCCAGTGCCGCGCCGACGATTTCTTTGATCTTGTCCCACTGCTCAGGCCTTTTCACCACTGCCTCTCTTGATCTGTCTGGATAGCCAAGCTTTTGCCACATTCCATTCTCGCTTGGCAGTCGAGACAGAAATTCCAAGCAATTCCGCGATCTCCTCGTTCGTCAATCCTCCGAAGTACTTGAGTTCGACAATTCGACATTGCTGCTCATCTACACTCTCAAGGTCCTTCAGGGCGTCGTCCAAGGCTACGAGGTTCGCGTGGGACTTCTGCGGCAAGACGAGGCCGCTATCGAAATCCACTTTGCAATCAGCGCCGCGTTTCGCGGCACCGCGACTGCGGGCATAGTCCACAAGGATCTGGCGCATAAGACGAGCCGCTATCGCTACAAAATGAGCGCGATTCTCGGTGTCAAAAGGTCCTTGGTCACTGAGCCGCAAATAGGCTTCATGAACCAGAGCGGTGGTCTGCAAGGTGTGATCGGGGCGCTCCTTCCGAAGATAGTGATGCGCCACGCCATGGAGTTCCTTGTAAACCAGCGGCATCAGGGCGCTCAGGGCATTTTGATCTCCGGCCCTCCATTTCGAGAGGAGCTCGTTGACGGATTCGGAAGGCAATTGCGGCTCGCCACTCACGTCTAGGATTGGCGGAACAATATTCCGCAACTTGGGCTAGAAGCAAGCGAATTCTTGCGATACAGGCCGCTAAAATGGCGCCAAACAAAGGCAATTTCCTGAACCTTTTTTCCCCGGATTTCCGCATATATAAGTAGGACGTAAAACGCTTATAAATCGTCCCCGAACCGTCCCGCTAATCCGCCCGGACGCCCTCGTGGAAGCAGCGAAGCCTCGGCGCAGATCCTGACGGCGGAAGCAAGTCGAAGTTCGAAAAGGAGGTCTCTCATGAAGTCCTTGGCTTCATTCAAGATGTCTGCGACCCTCGTTGGTCTTGCCGCAAGCTTGCTCCTTTCTCCGGCGTCCAAAGCTCAATCTGAGATCGCCCCAGACCACTTCGATGGAACCGATTCTTGGGAGGCTGCGGCACACCACAAAGTCGCCCGGTCCAAATCTCAGCAACAGGCAGTAGCGACCCAACCCAACCGTCACAAGCCAGGCTCCCGCACCTCCCTGCGGCTCGCCGGTAAGCGCCAAGCCAGTACGGGGTCGAGTCACAGCACGTCAACTATCCAGGACAGGCGCAAAGTGGTGGCCCGGAATTCAAGAAAAATAGTAGCGATGCGGTGACCAGTGGAAAGAATCGGCTTCTAGTCAGTCTGTGAGAGTGATCAGCATCCATGAAGTTTGGCATGCAGGTCTACATATCACGGTCGAAAGGTATCCAGGCACATGCGAAACAAGACGAACGACTCAAGGTCCACTTTTGTTGGAGCAATAATGTTGTTAATGACGAGAGCCAACCGGCGCTTCCCTGGACCCGTGCCGTTTGTTTCGATCGTTGTGATCATCCTGCTCGCTGCAACAGGCTTGGCCATTGCATCTGGTTCAGACTCTAGTCTCGTCGTGCCCCGTTTTCAGGAGTTCTCCGATCCTGACGGACGTTTCGCCAATGTCAATCTTGGCGGGCCAACGGATACGACTACCAATCCCTTTTTCCAGGATTTGGGCAGCAACGGTCGACGCTGTGTCACCTGCCACCAGGCTAGCGACGCGTTTTCGATCACTCCACCGCACATTCGTCATCGCTTCGAAACTAGCCTTGGTGCCGATCCCCTCTTTCGTCCTGTTGACGGCGCGAACTGCCCAACGGCCGATGTTTCTACACAAGAAGAACGGCGCGAGGCCTACAGCTTACTGCTGACCAAAGGCTTGATACGCATTGGAATTGCTGTTCCAGCAAACGCCGACTACCAGGTTATCAGTGTCTATAACCGGTACGGATGCAACGCAACCGATGTCATTTCAATGTATCGCCGGCCGCTTCCGACCACGAACCTTCGCTTCTTGAGTGCGGTGATGTTCGATGGTCGGGAATCTTCTCCGGCTACCGGTACAACTAAAATTCTGAACAGTAATTATCCGAATTCTCTTCTCAGCGATCTCTTGCACCAGTCAGTCGACGCCACCATTATCCACGCGCAAGGAGACGGCACGCGGCCAACCGCAGAGGAACAACAGCAGATCGTAGATTTTGAAATGAAACTGTTCACCGCGCAGACACACGACCGCCGTGCCGGCGATCTCGATGAGGACGGTGCGAAAGGCGGCCCCGCTCTTCTTGCCACACAGCCGTTTTTCATCAGCATCAACTCCAGTGTCCATTTTCTGCTCCCAGCCTTCGAGCTGCCGGGAGGGCTGGTGACCCCGGGGGACGGTCAGTTTACCTCCAACATTTTCAACCCCTACGACAAATGGACGCAGGGTGATTACCATGAACACGCTGTTGCCCGGCGATCCATCGCTCGCGGCGAACAGCTCTTCAACACTCTGCAAATTCCTATCTCCGGCGTGGCCGGCATCAACGACGACGTGACAGCTGGTGGGCTGGTTGCTGGAGGAATTCCGCTGCTTCAGGGCACATGCGGCACTTGCCACGATACGCCCAATCTCGGCAACCACTCTTTCCCCACGCCTTTGAACATCGGGACCGGCGACTCCAGCCCCGACCACCCCTCCATCAATTTGGGTGGTCTGGATTTGAGCTACTTGCCGGAGATCACGGTGTGCAAGAAGGACCTAACTACGGGAGGTCTGACCAACAATTGTAAAACGACGACCGATCTCGGACAGGCCTTAGTCGATGGCAAGTTCGACCACGTCGGCAAGATCAAAGGACCGATCCTGCGCGGGTTGGCGGCACGCGCGCCCTATTTTCACAATGGCTCAGCGGCCACGTTGTTGGACGCCGTGAATTTCTACGACACGCGGTTTAACCTCCACCTCTCGGAACAAGACACGGACGATCTCGTCGCGTTTTTGAAAACGCTATAGCGCGGTGCGGCTCAAGTAATGTGATTTCGAAGTGATAACTCCCTCTTGCGCGTGGAAGTACTTATACGGTTTCGGCCCGTCGAACATTAGAAAAGCCGCGCTCTGGAAATTCTACGGTACGACTTGCCTAGGGCGGTGACGAACCTTCCATCGTTCCGTCCGATTCGGCTCCGGAGCTGCAGCAAATCCAGGTCACCATTAAACTGCATATTGAATTCAACGGTGAGCCGGACGGACCGTGTTAACCTTCCGTCCGACACGAGAAGTGAGAGGCCATGTGCTACGTCACTGACGGTGCTGGATCAGAGGAGCGATGAAAAACAGGAATATTATTGGACCTTTCAGCACAACCTCAATTCCGGCCCTTATGCTCACTTTCATCTTTGTCATACGCGCCACAACGACGCCGGGAGCACAATTGGTGTCAGCCTCCAGTGGTGTGGCTGACTTCAGTCCCACTCCCACTGAGTCAAGTCTTCCTGTATCAAACCAGGCAGCGGTGGACTATCTCATTGCTCATTTTCAGTTGCCCGAGGACTATATTGCGTCTAAGTTTAAGGACCACCAGTTAGTCTTTCTAGGGGAAGGTGTGCATGGCTCCAAACAGAATCTGCTTTTTCTGCAGAAATTGATTCCGCGCTTGTACAGAGCAGGTGTCTATAACATCGGCTTCGAAATGATCTGTTCTGACGAACAGCCAGAGGTCGACCGGCTCCTCGCTGCGAAGCAGTACGACAACACCAAAGCGCTTACGCTTCTGTTTCATTGGGACCCAGCGATTGGGTTTGCAGCACAAGAGTACGCGGACGTGCTGCGCGCGGCATGGACCCTCAATCTGAGTCTTCCTAAGAGTGCTCCGCGGTTTCGCATAGTTGGCACTGACCTGCGGCCCGACTGGGGTCTAGTCAAGCCTGGAGATGACTTCCGGACTCGCAACGCTCGATGGAAGGCTTGGGCCGGCAGCAACCAGATCGCACGCAACGTGTGGATGATGGGGATGATGCGTCACGAGTTTATCGAGAAAGGGTTGAAGGCATTAATCTATACCGGATTGGGCCATGCAACCCTCTATGTCGGACGAGATCAACGCGAGGAAACTGGCTTGAGATTTAGCGTCGCGTACCTCCTTCATCGCAGCTTCGGCGATCGTGTCACTTCGCTGTTGATCCTGAGTTCGGCCAGCCAAAACCCTGTGATTGGCGAAGTAATGGCTGGCATCCCGTCTAAGTATCAAGTGATTGGATTCGATGTGAAAGGCACACCAGTTGGTGACTTGCCGTTGCCCGACCGAATGGCTGCCTCCATCCTCACGGACAAGAAGCCCCTCACGCTGGCTGACTACACCGACGGCGCGGTATACATCTCGTCGACCTTCGATGTTGTCACGATTCCTCCGGGGTTCATTACTCCTACGCGCGTGGACGAAGCCAAGCGTGACGGATGGCTCCCGGACATTCCCGAAATCACCGCCGATTCAATCATGAAGCAATCGGCCGAGATGCTGAAAACAACGGCCCCGCAGTCTCCGCGACCTAATTAGAACCTGTTATCCATTCGCTGGCTTAGAATCTGTACTGAAGAGGGGGCGCAATGCGTAAGACTTTCGTTCTGCTATCGACAGTTGGAGCATTGGCGGTCGTTTTATCCCTGACCGCCATACTGCTGGCTATCTCTTTGACAATTTTTTCCGCGGACAGCCTTGCGCAAACGCAGATGGTGCTGGTTACCACATCATCCTGATCTCGCGGTCAAAACGCGCCGCACATCTGGCGACTGGCTGTCGCAAGTGGATACGCTTTACCTGAAAGGTGCACGGGAACGCTCCGAGGTCGTTACCGAGAAGTTGGCGCGAGCCGATGCGATTAGTTGGGCGGTGATTCGGCAATGCGATGAAAAGCGGGTTTTCAACCTTAATGAACGAGACACAATCTATGCCTCTTCCGAAATCGAGGATTGGTCCGAGCGGTTAAGGAAAGCACGTCCAGTCACCTTGACTCAGAAGTCTGGAGCCGAAGTGATGATGACAATCGACTCCATTGATACGGGTGAGCGCCGCCAGTTTGAGCATTACACCGCGCGTCACGTCAGAGTCAAAATTCGATTCGAACCTAGCCCGGGTGCTTCAACCTCTGCGAGCGTGGGAGAAACAGACGGCTGGTACATCGACCTGCCAGGATTCGGATGTCAAGAGTCGGCATCAAGCGGGTTCGCTAGGCTCTCTGCCGGTAGCGGCAGGCGCCAAGATCGATTGCAAATCAAGTGGCTCGGTAAGGCACCAAGAGGATATCCGATCGAGGAAACCTCGCTGGTGACTGAGGCGGGGAACAAGACGATTAGCAAGGTAGAACTACTGGAAATCTCTGATGCGGCTCTCAATTCTTCGATCTTCGAGCTACCTGCGGGATATAGACAAGCGTTGCAGACGGGGAACGGTGGTGCCGATCTCACAAAGCCGGACACCGTCTCTAACCGCGCGCAGTACTACTGGACGAGGCTTACTTTCTGGGTACGCGGTTTATTTCGCCGAGCGGAACCAACCCTGACTCCCGATTAGCCCCGACTGCGTCTTCGACGCGTCGCTAGTGCCAGGAACTTGTCCAGGACGATTTCTTGATTTGAAAGGACTTATCAACAAGTTCCTGGAGAGTCGTGCAGGCTCATGGGTCTACGCAACGAGTACTCGTATTAACACTCGGCGGAGTGAGCGCGCCCAACTGGCAGACTAACTTCCTAGTATGCCGGCACAATTTAGTTTGATCCGAGGGAACCTGATTGTTGTCACTGTTGATGGCTGCCGAAACCTGGCAGAGAATGACCGGATGGTTTCCATCCTCAAGGATGGCTTACTGATCGTGACGGGCGCCGGCGGCCACATTGGGAGTGAAGTCTGCCGCCTGCTGAGAACTGCCGAAGCGAAGTTCGTGGCCGTCGATGTAGATCCGGGCACGACAAAAGATCTGACAAGGTGTGATCTCAGGCTGAAGGATCAAATGTCGCGGCTGTTCCAGTCTCATCCAGTTCGAGCCATCATTCATCTCGCTGCCATTTTGCCCAGTGCGTTCCATTCCAGTCCTTTAGCAGATGGGATGAGAAGGCCGGTCTCCATCGGGATGCGATACGCTCCCAATAATCGACGTGCTCGAAGCACAAGAGAGAGGAGACCGACTGTGAAGAAGATTATCACTGTGGCAAGAAATAGGAGCGAGATTTTCAAACAACAGCAGCTAACGATTGGTGTGGATCTGGGAGATCGAATCAGCTACTACTGCATCTTGGATGAGACAGGCAACGT
>Ga0209647_1001213_pt1 | contig 22458 bp, 18 predicted proteins | sample GraSoi_2013_60cm_FD_185827 | JGI IMG/M metagenome (GOLD analysis project Ga0209647, IMG submission 185827) | Grasslands soil microbial communities from the Angelo Coastal Reserve, California, USA - Sample 9_17_2013_60cm (SPAdes) (version 2) | ecosystem: Environmental > Terrestrial > Soil >... | reverse complement strand
GCTGATGGGTTGATTGTTGAAGTGCATCACGATCCCGACCGCGCGCTGTCGGACGGTATGCAGTCCCTATACCCTGATCAGTTCGACGCGCTGATAGTGCAGGTGAGGCAGATTGCGGCGGTGCTGGGAAGGAATATTCCCACGCGAAGCCGTGTTCAGGCTGAAGTCACAAGTTCCGCGGACTGATCTGATGAAACAACACCGTCTTCTCGCCCTCGCTATCACCTGCTTAATGCTCGCGCCAGTCGCACTTTGTCAGGATAACTCGACGAGGGCTGCGCCGGAGCCGATCGACCGGGTGCGGGAAGGTGTGAAACCGCCCGGCGCGACCAATGCTCCTGACCCCAAGTTTCCGAAAAAAGAGCGCAAAGCACGCCACCAGGGGACAGTTATATTGACGCTTGTTGTTGGTTCCGACGGCTTGCCGCGCGACATTAAAGTCTCGCGAACGCTTAGTCCTGAATTTGATGAAGCAGCCATGGACGCCGTGAAGAAGTGGAAATTTTCCCCCGCAATGCGAGACGACAAACCCGTCGCAGTGCAAATCAAGGTAGAAGTAAACTTCCATCTGTATTGATACGCCACGTCTGGTAATCTCTTGCCTGCAGCGAGGCCAATTCGTCCTTGAGAAAAGTCCTGCTACTTGCCGTCCTCGTCCCACTAGTCCTCGCCGGCGGCTGGTATTACTTCCACGAGCGCACTCTTCCTGGCTACGGACCCCTTTACCGCGAATACGCATATATTTCCAATGGCAAGAGCAATACGGTTACGGTTATCGACCTGCGCAGTTTTCGACCGGTACGAACATTGCAGGTTGGAACCGAGCCTACCGGAGTTGCGGCCAATCCCAAGCGCAATGAAGTGTACGTCGTCAACACCGGGTCGAATAACGTCAGCGTGATTGACGCCGAGCAGAATAAAGTTGTGGCTACGATCGGCGTTTACGGACGGCCTTACTTTATTGATGTTTCTCCCGACGGCCAGCGCGCCTACGTTGCTAATTCCGGATCAGCCAACGTTTCTGTGCTTGATCTTGATCGTCGTACGGTCGAGGCTACCCTTCATGTTGGCGGCAGTCCCGGGCTTGCTCGCGTTTCGCCAGACGGAGCTGCCGTCGTGGTCGCCAATCGCGCCGACAATTCTGTCTCGATCATCGACACGGCGCACATGGCTGTGCGCGCCGCTATCAACATATGCATTCATCCCGAGGACATCGCCATTCTGCCTGATTCCGGGAAGGCTTTCGTTTCCTGTTCGGGATCGGGGCAGGTGGCAAGCATAGACCTGAAGAGCGACAAACTGCTGGCGCTGCTTGATGTTGGAAAATCTCCGGTGAGCCTCGCGCTTAAACCGGATGGCGGAGAACTGGTCGCTTTCAACTTCGATGCCGGCACCATCTCCATCATTGAGACTACGGGCAATGAAGTTTCTGGCAGCTATCTCGTCGGCACTCAGCCGACCCGCGGAGTGGTTTCGCTTGATAACTCGCGTTTGTATATCTCTAACTTCGGATCGAATAACATCGCGGTCTACGACATCGATCTCGGCAAAATCGTCGCGTATCTCCCGGTAGGGAACCATCCTGACGCGCTGGCGCTCTCGCAGAATCAGAACTATCTTCTGGTGCTTGATTCCGGTTCCGGAGACCTGGCCGTAATCCAGAAACGCCAGCCGAAGAAGCTGGAGCCATCGGAATATTCCTTGCTGACCATCATCCCCGTCGGCATGCAACCTAATCAGATTGTGGTGAAGTCGTTTCGCGCTACCAAGATATTGGACGGGCGCTAGGACTTGAGCACTGGTTGATCTCGACGGTTCATCCGGTAAAGCCTGGTGGTTATTCTTCGTTTTCGGCGGCGAAAATCCCCACCCAAGCGGAGCTTGGACGGGCACCCTCGCGAGTTCAGGCACTCGTCATTTTTCATTTGCCGGCGCTTACGAAGGCGCCGGTTGTGGCGTTGATGACGCCGATGGCCTTCCGGTTGGTCTCGCTGGTGCCGTAAATGACGTACCAGACGGGCATATTCTGTTTCCGGTCCTTGAGCAACACGTAGATGACGGGCTGCTGCGCATCCTTTTTGAGGAGGCTGGCGCCTCCGTGTTCCAGGGTGATGGCGAATGCCTTATCGGTATCGGTTTTGACCAACAACGGTAAAAAGGCAAGATTGGCGGTGTCGGCGCTGTAGCCGCCTTCACTGCCCTCGGTGGAGACTCCGAAGGGCGGCGCATCCGGACGATGGCTTCCGGAGCAAACGATGGTTTTGGTGGAGCGGCGACTGGGCGAAGCAAAGAATCCTCGCCAGACGGTTGATTTTCCATTCTGGCCGGTGGTTTCCGAGGTGGGGACGGATTCCAACCTAGCCGGCTGCGCATCCCGCGACCACCTCAAGGCGAGACCCATCATTCGATTGAATGCCTCCTGACCAGTGTAGAGGACAGGTTCCTTGCTCTGCGTCGGCGCGGCGAGGGCCGGCTTTTCGGCGGCGTTCTCCGTTGGATTGTTCGGGGTTGAGCTGCACCCTGTTGTCAGAATTGCAACGCTGATTAAACTAAGCGCAAATGCGAGACTATACAACCTCATGCTCCGTTCCTCCGGGTATATGTTGAACCGATATCCGCCATTTATCTCGACTACCTGTTTCTGCTCATCACGGTGTCTTGCGACAGGCGGCTGAGATCCGTCGTGATCTGGTTCCGTTTAAACACGAATCTCTTTTTGCTGCTGGGAATCGCCCCGAATTGTACTGCTTGTGAGTGGTTTTGCAAGGGCTGGTGCGGCGAGCCTCTCATAGTTGGTATGGAGGCGTGCTTAGAGTACTGCAATTTTCCTGGTCCAGGTCTATACTTGGGCGCGGCAGACTGTCCGACCCTCCCCAATCGGGGTTTTCTCTCTGCGATATCAACCCAGGGGGACAGAATCATGCGACCGAAGACTATTGTAGTTCTCACGTTTCTACTCTTCTCAATCTCCAGTGGGCACGCAGCGAGGCAGAAAGTGTTGTATGCCTTCACTGGCGGCCTCGACGGAAAAACACCTTACGCGGGCGTAATCATTGACCCGGCAGGCAATCTCTATGGAGTTACGGAATGGGGCGGCCTTAACGGCATGGGGACGGTGTTTCAGCTCACGCCTACCCTCAGCGCCTGGACCGAAACCGTTCTTTACAACTTCACCGGAGGGCCGGACGGAGATGACCCAATCGGTGGCTTGGCCATCGATGAGGCGGGCAATCTCTACGGCACCACCGCCGGCGGTGGTGATCCCTTTTCCAGTTGTGGCACGGTCTTCAAGCTATCGCCGTCCACCAGCGGCTGGACATTCACCGTCCTGCATGCCTTTACTAGCGGCACGGATGGCTGTATTCCCGGATCCAGCTTGCGCTACAATGCCGGCACTCTATACGGAACGACCGTCTACGGTGGTCGCAGTAACCAAGGCACGGCCTTCCGCCTACCGACCTCAGGTGGTAGCGATTTTAATGCCGCTTTTTCATTGAACAATGGGGACCACCCATGGGGCGGCATCAACAGCTGGAGCTATGGCACCACGTACAACGGAGGAAAGTACGGAACGGGCAACGTGTACGAGTGGACCTATGGCCATCACCTGTTGGTGAAGCGTATCTTTAGCCCTACAAGCGGAGCGGGCCATTACCCTCTAGGTGAGCTGCTCAACGAGAACCAATCTGGGGAGTTGAAAATGTACGGTACCACATCCAGGGGAGGGGTTGGTGGTTCTGGCACCGTTTACCGGCTCACGGAAAGCCCATACGCATATGACGTCTGGTATACCTCCGTTCTGCATAGTTTTTCCGGGCCCGACGGCGCTAGCCCGAGCGCCGGCCTGGTCATGGATCCTGCAGGAAACCTCTACGGCACAACTTCTTATGGAGGCGCAGACCCAGGATTTGCCGGCACTGTTTTCAAACTAACTCCCGGCTTGAAAAACAAGTGGACCTACACCCTGTTGTATAGCTTCACCGGTGGGACTGATGGGGGCCAAATCTACAGTGGCGTTATCCTCGACAGTGCAGGGAACCTCTACGGTACGGCAATCAGCGGCGGTAGCGGTAATGGCGTAGTTTACGAGGTCACGCCCTAGCAGAGACCATGACGGCTGGTCTCGTGGGACGGCGGGTCGCCGGGGCAATTCGTGCGTGTTTGCGTTGCTAGTGGTGCAGTTTGATAGACTGCACCACCATCAATTGCCAGAGTCCCTTTTCTTGTCTCTCGTCGAATCTGCGGTCGACCTTCCTGAGGGACACCGCCTCGCCTAACTCCCACGCCCGGATCGCCGACGGAAAATCACGAGCGCGCGCGACTTCCGGGAAATCTTGTCCCTAAAAACGACGGTAGGGTACCGCTAGCGCAGGACCAGATCCGAATATTCAGGGTGGGTTTCGAGAAATGCGGCGACGAAGGGACAGACCACATCGACCTTCATGTGATGCTCCCGGGCCCAGTCGAGTGCAGTCTGTGCCAAGGTGGAGGCTATACCGCTGCCGCGAAGGGCCTCGGGAATTTCGGTGTGAACTAGCGCGAGCACATGACCGGCCACCGTGTATTGGAGGGAAGCCACCTCTCCGTCGCGCTCCAGTTCAAAGCGGCCGGTCGTGACCAGCTCTGGGGCAGGTTTTTTGCTGCTAAATATTTTCATTGCGCGCTCCGGAAATGCTCGAGAATCGCCTGCGCCTGTGTACGCGTTACGACCGCCGACAGCGCCGCTACATCGGCCTGTTTGACAGCTTGCAGGCTTCCGAAATGTTCGAGCAGGCGGCGGGTGGTGGACTCGCCTACGCCGGGAATTTCTCGTAATTCGGTGGCGCGGTCGCGGATCTGCCGGCGTTTGCGATGGAAGGTCACGGCAAAACGATGGGCTTCATCGCGGATCATCTGGATGAGATGTAAGACGGGAGAATGATGGTCGAGCACGACCGGGTCATCTTCCTGTCCATAGACGTAGATAATTTCTTCGCGCTTGGCGATGGCGGCGAGCGGCTGGTTGATGATTTCGAGGGTGTCGAGCGCCTGCGCGGCGGCGTGGAGTTGTCCGAGGCCGCCGTCGATCAGGACCAGGCTGGGCATGGGCTTTTTATCTGCAAGCTTTTTCTCTTCGAGTTTGTTCTCTTCACACAAGCGTTTATAACGGCGTGTGACTACTTCGCGCATGGAGGCAAAATCATCGACGCCGGCTACGGTCTTGATGATGAACTTGCGGTAGTCGGACTTTTTCATCCTGCCGTCTTCCCACACCACCATCGATGCCACGGTTTCCGCTCCCTGAATGTGCGAGATGTCGAAACACTCTATGCGCTTTGGGAGTTCGGGGAGGGCGAGAGCGTCCTGCAGGGCTTCTTGAATGGCGCGCGCGTTTGGCTTCATGACGCGGAAACGCTGGTCGTAGGATTGCTTCGCATTGGTGCCGGCTAGATCGATGAGGTCGCGCTTGTCTCCGCGCTGGGGGACGGTGATGTGGACACGGGTGGCTCGTCCGCCTTCGCCGGCTAGTTGTTCGCTCAGGGCTTCCTCGAGTTCTTCGCGATCTTCGAAGTCGACGGGGACGTAGATGTTTCTGGGAACGTAGGGCTGGGCCAGATAGAGTTGCTTGACCAGGGCGGAGAAGAATTCGTTGGGGTGGAAGGAGTCGGAGGGGCGGGCGGGGATGCCCGTCGCTCCGTTGTTCTGGTTGTTCTGTTCAGGTTGCGTGGTGAACTCGGGAAGGTCTTCCCAGAAAAATTCGCGGCGGTCCAGGACTTTTCCTCCGCGCATGTGAAAGAGATTCACGGCCAGCATCTGGTTCTCGTAGTGATATCCGAAGACGTCGGCGTCGTCGCCTTCCACGGCGGCAATGCGCTGCTTCTCCTGCAGTTGCTCGACGGTTGAAATCAGGTCGCGATAACGAGCGGCGCGCTCGAATTCCTGTGCTTCGGCAGCTTCGGACATGCGCTCGCGCAGAGATTTGACGAGATCGGTTTGGCGGCCTTCGAGGAAGAGCTTCACGTCGCGCACAGCTTCGGAGTAAATTTCGGGCGTAATCAGCTCCTTCACGCACGGTCCGAGGCAGCGCTTGATGTAGTACTGAAGGCAGGGACGCGGATGGTAGCGCGTCAAATCCACTTTGCAGGATGGGACCATGAAGTGGCGATGAATGAGGTCGACGATGCGATAGGCGAGATTGGCGGGAAAGTAGGGGCCGTAATAGGCACTGCCATCCTTGCGCAGGCGGCGCGTTACGTATACGCGGGGGAAGCGCTCGGCCAAGGTGAGTTTTACGTAGGGGTAAGTCTTGTCGTCGCGCAGCAGGATATTGAAGCGTGGCTTCTTCTGCTTGATAAGGTGGTTCTCGAGGGCCAGCGCCTCTTTGTTATTGGCGACAACGATGTAATCGACGTCTACGGCTTCGCGGACTAGCGTGCCGGTTTTTGCGTCCTCCCAGCGGCCTTCGTGGAAGTAGGAGGAGACGCGGGAACGCAGATTGTTGGCCTTGCCAACGTAAATGACTTCGCCTTCGGCGTTCTTGTAGAGGTACACGCCAGCCGAGGCGGGGAGACTGCGGATTTTCTGGGGGAGGTCCATTGCGCTAAGGACTATGATAGAGCCTGACGCGCAAAGGATTCATGGCGATGGCAACGCGGAAGAGTCCCACTCCGAAATTCATGAAGCACTCAGGATCGATACAGGGGGCGCCGGATTTGTCTTCGCGACGCGGGTTTTCTCGGGGCGTAGGGGACAAGGCTGAGGTCAAGGCCTCGCCGAAATCCGACCGGAGGAAGACGCGGCGAGCCGCGTCTCTACAGTAGTTTTCTTACGACTCCCATCCCTTTACGAACTCCACCAGACTGCGCAGGGCGATTCCGGAGGGGCCTTTGGCAATCCACGGTTTGGCTTCTTCCATCCAGGCAGTGCCGGCAATGTCTAAATGGATCCAAGGTGTGTCTTCGGCGAATTCTCTTAGGAACATGGCGGCGAAGATGGCGCCGCCCCAACGGCTGCCGGCATTGACCATGTCGGCGATGTTCGACTTGAGGTTTTCCTTGTATTCGTCGTCGAGGGGAAGGCGCCACATCTTCTCGCCGGCTTGCTTGTTGGCGTTGGCGAAGCGGTCGTACATCTGATCGTCGCTGGCGAAGATTCCGGCGTTCACGTAGCCGAGAGCCACGACTACGGCGCCGGTCAGGGTGGCGGCGTCCACGAGATGAGTGCAGCCGAGGTGGCGGGCGTAACAGAGGCCGTCGGCGAGGACGAGGCGTCCTTCGGCGTCGGTGTTGATGATCTCGATGGACTTGCCGGACATGGCGATCTGCACGTCGCCCGGCTTTTGCGCCTTGCCGGAAGGCATATTTTCAGTGGCGCAGATGATGGCGGTGACTTTGACTTTGGGCTTCAGGAGGGCGATGGCCCGCATGGCGCCAATCATGGTAGCGCCGCCGGCCATGTCGTACTTCATTTTCTCCATGCCGTCGGCGGGCTTGATGGAGATGCCGCCAGTGTCGAAGGTTACGGCTTTACCGACTAGCCCGAGATGAACTTTGTCCACGGCGCCGGCCGGTTCGTAACGCAGGACGATCAGCGCGGGAGGTTCGTCGGAGCCCTGGGCGACTCCCCAAAATGCGCCCATCTTTAGTTCTTTGATTTTGTCAGCGCCGTAGGTTTCGCACTTCAATCCAACTTCAGCGGCCATCTTCTTCGCCCGGTCGGCCATCATGGTTGGCGTCATGCGATTGGAGGGTTCGTTGACCAGGTCGCGCGTAAAGTTCTGCGACTCAGCGACGATGCGTCCAGCTTGCATGGCGCCTTCCAGAGCCTTTGCATCGCTCTGCGTCTCGCCATGCAAAACGATGGTGAGAGCGTCGATCTTCTGGTCTTTCTCGTTGCGATCGCTTTTGTAATACCCAGGATCGAAGTTGCCGACGAAAGCGCCTTCGACGATCGCGCGCAATCCCTGGCTGGCGGGAACCGCGGTTTCAGGAACGACGAAGGCAAAGCTGCGGATGTTTTTGCTTTTCAGCGCTCGCACCGCCGTGCCCGCGAGTTTGCGCAGTTCCGCCGCCGAAAATGTCCTGGCTTTGCCGCCACCCATCAGGAGCAGTCGCTTTGCTTTCAACCCGGCGGGACGATGCAGCAGAGTGGTTTCGAACGTCTTACCGGTGACTTCACCGCTCGAAAGCACGTCCTTGGTAGCTTCGCGCACGGCGGCATCGTCGCACTCGACGGATGGTGAGGGCTTGTCCTTATCGCCCCGATCTTTTTCATTCCGATCTTTTTCATATCGGTCAAGGACCACTACAACCAGGCAATCGGTTTCCAGTTGAGAGGGGACGGAGGAAGAGAGGTTCGTATTCATGATGGATTGTCTTCAGTATCCACGGTGGCAGGGGAAACGCGCAACTCAGTCGCTGGAAGCCGCGGGAAGAAAAAACCCTAAGCGGCACACGACCATGGACTCCCGCTGTGACAGAAGAATGTCAAGCATGGCGCACCGGGCTCGAAGAAGCGGGTCAAAAAGCGGCTTGAGGTTTTTTTGAATCATTTGTCGTTATAACGATCATCTGTATAACAGGAGGTTTTACCCATGAGCGCAGTGATCGCAGTTGAAAGGAATACAACCACCACCGAAGCAGCGACTACCACCACCTGGAATATCGATCCCATTCATTCCAGTGCCCAGTTCAAGGTCAAGCACATGATGATTTCGAACGTTAAGGGCGAGTTCAGCGCTGTCACAGGCGCGTTGAAACTCGACGGCGCCAGCATCACTAATTCACGAATCGAAGCCTCGATCGATGCTGCCACCATTAACACTCGGGACGCGCAGCGAGACGCGCACCTGAAGAGTGGGGATTTCCTGGACGCGGAAAAGTTTCCTGTTCTCACCTTCCAATCGACGCGTGTTTCGAAGATGGGAGACTCAGAGCTCGCGGTCGAAGGCGATCTTTCCATTCGTGGGGTGACGCGCAACGTAGTATTTGAAGTCGAGGGACCCAGTGTTCCGACGAAGGACCCATGGGGCAATACGCGAATCGGGCTGTCGGCAACGACGCGCATAAACCGAAAGGACTTTGGGTTGACCTGGAACGCGGCGCTCGAAACCGGTGGCATCCTGGTGGGCGACGAGGTAGCCATCACGTTGGATGTTGAGTTTGTGAAGGCATAACTGCCGGGGCCAATCAGCGAGAGAGCAACACCAATCTTGCCAGGGCGGACGAGAGCGTCCGCCCCCATGCAGGCATATCAAGTTTAGGGGATCAAGAGGTTGGAAGATCGTGGAAACCGCTTTGTCACTGGCCGGTGCCGGTGAGGGTCGCGGTTGCCGTGCCGCCGCCATTGTTGGCTACGTTGAGCTTCGCCTTGCGTACGCCCGTCTTCGTGGGATTGAATGAAACGTTGAGCGAGCAGTTGGTTCCTCCGGCGAGCGAAGCGCCGCAGTTGTTGCCGGATATGGTGTAGTCAGCCGAGGTTCCCGAGATAGTGAAGCTGGTTAGATTTACGGAAGCGTTGCTCACGTTCGAGATGGTCACCGGCTGCGGTGCGCTCGTCTGGCCCACGGGCTCGGGGCCGAAATTCAGAGCGGCCGGCGAGAGCGCGATCGACGTGCCCATTCCGGTGAGAGTCACCCTTTGCGGATTGCTGGGCGCGTTGTCGGTAAGCTGCAATATACCGGTGCGTGAATTCTTCGCTGTCGGCGTAAATCCCACAGTGATAGCGCAATTGCCGCCCGCCAAAACCTGCGGGCCGCAGGTGTTGGACTGAATCGCGAAGTCGCCGGTGATGGCGACGTTGGAAATGTTCAGGGTAGCGTTGCCGGTGTTGGTTAAGGTAACGCTCAGAGACGCAGTCTGGCCAATGAGCGTCTTCGGGAAGATGAGCTTGGTGGCGGAGAGAGCTACGGTGGGGCTTGGTCCACTGCCGTTGCCGCAGTTGGGGAAGAGGAGATTGGAGATGCGCGTGTTCCAGTTGAGGCTGCCAGTGGACTGGATGTACTCCTGGGTATACCAGAAAGTGCAATCGTCGACCGGATCGACGGTCATGGCGCTGTAGTCGCCCCAGCGGCTCACTCCTCCGGTCTGGGAACCGGATCCATTGACGATCAGTTGTTCGCCCTCCATGCTGCCGGGCGTATCGGAAGCGACACGCCCCGTGAAGTAGATCGAAGGGTAGACGGAACTGCTGGAAACGCTGTAACCGAGGGCGATGTCGCTCGACTGGTCCATGGCGATGCTGCCCATCCAGCGCGTAGTGGAGTTCGGGCCGAATGTGCCCTGCTGGAACACGGTGGGCGTACCGTTCGGACTGCGAAGTTCATACCAGCGAACGCCGGTGGAGATGGAATGATTGAAGACCAGGGACTCAACTCCGTTGGGGAACTGGCGATAGGCGAGGCGATACATGGGGCGGTCGCCAAGCCCGTCGAGACGTTGAGTGGTTCCGGGTTGTACTACGCAGGAACGGAAGCAGCGTTTGGTGAAGGACGCGACCGGAAGAACGGTGGGGCCGGTGAAGGCGGAATTTATGGGTGTGATGAAGTCTACGTGAAACGCCCACAATTGGATTGCGCCCGTGCCGAAGTTCATGAAGAAGGCGGGTTCTCCAATGGCTGGGGGAATGGTCCCGTCCATATCGGAAGGCAACAAACTGGCGACTGAGGAAGTTTGCTGGAAACAGATGTTGGAAGCGGGGTTGCCAGCCAGCATGGCGTTGCGGTCGAGGGCGCAGACATTGGCGCCGATGAAGCTGTTGCCGTTCGCGAATGAGTTGAACGACATGTAATAGGCGTCGGGCCAGACGCCTAATTTCGGGTAGTCCGGAAAGTCGGTGTTGCCAAAAGAAAAAGCATACCGGTTGTAGGCGCCGGTGGCATCGCTGGTGGTGGAGACCGCTACACATTCGGTGTAGGGGAGCGTGAGGATGGAGAACTGGGTGAGGATCCAGCGGTTGGCCATCTTGTCATATTGAACGATGGGATCGCCATCGTTATTCGTTTCACATCCTCCGCCGAAGCCGGCCCATGGGGCATTGCCTTCGGTGGGTCCGGCAACGAGCGCGCCGGTGACTTTGTCGAAAACCGCAAACTCAGCGTTGACCCACTGCACGTACTGCGTGGCTCCGACCGCTCCGTTGGTATCGGGCGGGGAAAAGTCGAGCAGAAATCCGTATTGCCCCTGACCCAAGCCGTCAAAATTCAAGCCCAGGTTGGCAGCCACCGGAGGCAGAGTGGCTTGCTGCAAGGCAAGGTCGGGCGCGGCATACTCGGGCGCGTTAGTAACGGGGCCGGTGGGCAGGATTTTCAGCAAGCGAGGCGAGAAGCGGTGAGGCTGAGCGGGAGTCATCCGATCGAGTTCGGCGAGCGGGGCGGAGACATCGTGTTTCAGTTCGGGGATTACGCGGATGGAGCTTTGGTTTTGGCCAAGAGCTGAGAGCGAGAAAAGGAGCGACAAGGTCGCGGCTAGATAGAAAGCTACGGCGAACCGTGCTGTCAGAGCGTGAGTCATATACCGAGTAATGGCGTGGCGGGGAAGGTAACGAGTTGACGTAGTATATCCGGTTTTCTCAAGATTAACTGCAGAGATTTGCACGCCAGAGTCCACTTGCTGGACCTTCGAAAAAAGGGGTATCGCCGCGGTCAAGCCGGGGTCGCCGCAATTATTTGCACATGATTGCCAGCGCTTCGGGACGCACCGTCAGAGGCTGCCGTGCCACGGAGCTGCCGAGCTGTGGCTCAGCTGGGACGGGCGAGACGCCCGTCACCACACGACCTTTAGGCTTGTTTTCTTGACCGGGAGATGGCTTCGCGGGCTTCTTTGTCGGCGGTGCGGCGGCGCTCGGTCTCGCGCTTGTCCCATTGCTGTTTGCCTTTGGCCAGGGCGAGTTCGACTTTGATTTTGCCATTCTTGAAATACATTCGGGTGGGAATCAGAGTGAGTCCCTTCTGCTGGGTCTTGCCGATGAGCTTGCGAATTTCTTCTTTGTGAAGCAGAAGCTTGCGGGTGCGGAGGGCGGCATGATTGGCGTAGTTGCCATGGTCGTAGGGGCCGATATGGCAGTTGAGGAGCCAGAGTTCACCGTCCTTGATCAGGCCGTAGGCATCCTTGAGATTGGTCTTGCCGGTTCGCACTGACTTTACTTCGGTGCCGGTGAGAACGACTCCGGCCTCGAATTTTTCAAGCAAGAAGTAGTTGTGACTCGCGTTCCTGTTTACGGAGGCATCTTTCTCTCCGGAGGCGGTGGGCTCGCGGCGAGGATTTTTCTCCCGATTGGGCTGGGTCTGCTGGGTAGTCTGCTTGGCCATGATACTGAAAAGAAAGTAACACGAAGACAGGGGGTAGTTCTCAGGTCCCAGTTCTCAGTTCTCAGTAAACGCCTCCGAAATCGGGGTGCTGAGAACTGAGAACCGAGAAACTGGGAACTGCCCTTAAGGACCTGTACTAATGAGTGTAAACACCTACGTACCAATCACTTCGAGTGCCAGTTGAAGCGATGCTATAATCCGAATTTCCGGTACTTTTGTGCGTGGCAGCCCCTGGGATGCCCGGCCAGTTGGCTTTTTCTGGTGGTTGTCCGACGAGTTTTTGGAAGAGTCTTTTTGGAAGAGTCCTGGCCGGTGCCGCCGCCGGCGAGAGAGATTTTTATATGAGGACCGCTTGATGAGAAGCCTGATCCGTCCGGCTCTGTTCGTTCTGCTGCTGCTCTGTTTAAAGCTTCCTGTTTTCGCCAAAACTGTGGACTCTGCCAAGGCGCTCTACGACAAGGGCCAGGATGCCGAGGCGCGGCAGAACTACGAGCAGGCCTTCGACTATTTCAAGCAGGCCTACACGCTAAAGCCGAAAGACCTGCGATATAGAACGGCGTTCGAGCGGACCCGTTTCCTGGCTGCCTCGGCATTCGTGCATCGCGGGCAGATTCTGCGCGATGCCGGCAAGCTGGACGAGGCGCTAGTGGAATTCCAGAAGGGATTGGAAACCGATCCTTCTTCATTCATCGCGCAGCAGGAACTGAAGCGCACGCAGCAGATGATTCGGGAGGCGCAGAATCCGCAACCACAGGCATCCTCGCCGGGCGGGACCGCGTTGCGCAAGCGGTTGGAATCGGCGCAGGGCCCGGTGGAGCTGGCTCCGATCTCGAACGTGCCGATTACGCTCAAGGTCACGGAGAAATCCAATGTGATCTATGAGACAGTGGGCAAGCTGGCCGGCATCAACGTGCTTTTCGATCCCGATTACACGCCACGCCAGGTACGGATCGAGCTGAACGGCGTGACGCTCGAAGACGCGCTGGAAATCATTTCCTTTGAGACCAAAACCTTTTGGCGTCCCGTGACGCCCAACACGATTTTTATCGCGCAGGACAATCCCGCAAAACGGAAAGAGCTGGAACAAAACGTCATCAAAACTTTTTATCTTTCGAATCTTTCTCAGCCGACCGAATTGCAGGATGTAGTCAACGCGATGCGCACGATCCTCGAAGTGAGCCGAATTCAGCAGTTGCCCTCGCAGGGAGCGATCGTGGTGCGGGGCACACCGGATCAGATGGCGCTGGCGCAGAAGTTGGTGGACGACCTCGACAAGGCAAAACCGGAAGTGCTGATCGAAGTGGCGGTGATGCAGGTGAGCAGGTCCAAGGCGCACACGCTTGGAATCAACCCCCCGACCAGCGCTTCGGTGCAACTGCAGAACAATATCAACTCGACCAGTTCGACTGCAAGTACATCGACCACGAGTTCGACGTCATCGACGACCGGCATCAACCTGAATACCCTTGCCAATCTGAATGCGACCGACTTCCAGGTTTCGATTGACAAGGCTACGGCGACGGCGTTGTTCAGCGACAGTAACACCAAGATCATCCAGAATCCGCAGATCCGTGCGCTGGACGGGCAGAAGGCAACGTTGAAGATCGGCGATCGTGTGCCCGTGGCGACAGGGTCATTCCAGCCGGGTATTGGCGGTGTCGGTATCAACCCGCTGGTTAATACCCAGTTTCAATACCTCGACGTTGGCGTCAACATCGACATCACCCCTCGAGTTCATGCCGGGCGGGAAATCTCGTTGAAGTTGACGATGGACGTCTCGGCGGTGACTTCGCACGTGAGCATCGGGGGCATCGACCAGCCAGTGATCGGACAGCGCAAGATTGAACACGAAATCCGCCTGAAGGATGGCGAAGTAAATCTGCTTGGTGGCATGCTGGAGGATTCGCAGACCAAGGCTCTGAGCGGTATTCCGGGTCTGGCTTCGATCCCGATCCTGAAATATCTCTTTTCGCAGAGCAACACCGAGCATTCGGAGAATGAAATCGTATTCATCCTGGTACCACACATTATCCGCGGGCCTGATGTTGCCCACGGCAATGTCGACATGATCGATGTGGGAACGGCCAATGCGCTGGCGCTGAGACATTCCGGCAGCAAGCTGGCAGCGCCGGCGAGTTCAGTGGCGCCAGCCCCGGTTCCGCAGTCCGCACCGGTAGGCGCTCCGCAGCCGCAGGCCCCTCAGGGGCAGGCTCAGAACTTAGCTCCGCAGAATCAGATTCCGCAGACTCAGGCTGGTGCCAGTACTGGAACATTCCTGTTTGATCCATCTACGGTGAGCCAGGCCAAGGGCTCGACCTTCACCGTGAATGTCATGCTTTCCGGCGGGCAGAACGTGTACTCCGTGCCGGTGCAACTGAACTACGATCCGAATCAGTTGCAGGTGGTCAATGTTTCGAACGGCGGATTCCTGTCACAGGATGGGCAAGCGGTGGCGTTAGTGCATCGCGACGATCCGGCGACGGGGACGTTGCAAATCACGGCCACGCGGCCTCCGGGCGCCGGGGGCGTTTCGGGACAGGGCGCGGTGGTAACGCTCACATTCATGGCGAAGGGGCCGGGCCAGTCCGCTCTGACCATCACTCGGGGCGGAGCACGGGATCCGGCGATGCAGCCGATTGCGATGAGTGGAGCGCAGGCGGCGATTACGATTCAGTAGGAGAGTTCTCAGTTCCCGGTTCTCAGTTCTCAGATAAAACTAACCCGATCATCACTGAGAACTGAGAACCCGGAACTGAGAACTGATTTATGAGCCAGTCGACAAACATCCGGAAGAGCAGATCCTGGGCGGCCCGCCGACAATACGGGTTCACCCTGATCGAGTTGATTGTTGCGACCGCCATTCTGGCGATTCTGGTGGGGGCGGCGTTTCCGCTGGTCAGGATGACCATTTACCGGGAGCGCGAGCACGAGCTGCGACAGGACCTCTGGATGCTCCGCGACGCGATCGATCGCTACAAAGACGCCGCCGATCGTGGGGCGTTCCAGATCAAGGTGGGGAGCGACGGATATCCTCCGGATCTCGACACGCTGGTTACCGGCGTGGATGTTGCCGGCAGGAAACTAAAATTTCTCCGCCGGATCCCGGTTGATCCCATGACAAAACAGGAATGGGGAATGCGCTCCATGCAGGATGATAAAGACTCGAGCTCATGGGGCGGGCAGAACGTATTCGATGTTTACACGAAGTCGGACCAAGTCGCTTTGGACGGCACAAAATACAAGGATTGGTAAATGAAATTCAGGTCCAGAGACGGCGGCTCCAAAGTTCACAATCAGAAAGTCCGCAATCGGGGTTTCACGCTGATCGAGTTGGTGGTGGTGATCAGCATGATCCTGATCCTGCTGTCGATTGCGTTGCCGATGTACAACCAGAGCGTCATCCGCGCGCGCGAAGCGACGCTGCGACAGAATCTGGCGACGCTCAACAAAGTCATCGATCAGTACACGCTGGACAAGCAGAAAGCGCCGCAGTCGCTTGAAGATCTGGTCTCGGCGGGATACCTCAAGTTTGTCCCCAACGATATTACCGGCAACAAGGACACCTGGGTGCTGGAACAGGAAGACACGCTCAAGTCGATCGACCAGACCCAGCCTGGCATTGTGGGCGTCCACAGCGGTTCTGACCAGACGGCCATCGATGGCACCGTTTATTCGAGCTGGGTTTACTGAGCCGAAGAGCCGACGCCCGACCGGGCCTTTCTGTTACCTTATCCGTTCAGCATTCTTAAGATAGGCTCTGCGAGAGACTTCCTGGAGGTGAATGTGGATTTTCTCAACCGGCTGCAACCCTTCGCGCTGCTCGTCCTGCGGCTTGTTCTGGGAGCGATCATGATCGCGCATGGCTATCACAAGGTATGGGGCGGGTTTCATCATCACATGGATTTCGTGGGCTCGCTCGGCCTTCCTAAGTGGCTGGCATATTTTTCCGCGGGGACGGAATTCTTCGGCGGAATCGCCATTGTGCTTGGATTGTTTACGCGCTTCGTCTCAGCCGCGGTCATGATTGAAATGGCAGTTGCCATCTGGAGAGTGCATTTTAAGAACGGGCTGACGGGCAATGGCGGATACGAATTTCCTTTGGCGCTGGCTACGATTGCATTTGGACTCATGTGCTTCGGCGGCGGGCCGTGGGGAGTGACGTTTGGCAAGTCTGGCGGCTGGAAGGCAAGGTAGGATTCATCGGGGTTGAGTTTGCCGCGGCAGTTTTTCCGCTTGACCCAGCGTTGGGGATGTCGCGAATTCATCGCTGTCTGCCGAGCTGCGCTCGGCTTGGACGGGCGAGGACGCCCGTCCCCACACTAGCAGAGAGCCCTGGGCTCAGCCGGGAGCTAAAATTCCGCTAATTCTTTCATTGCGCGGAAGAGGTCGCTGGCCTGGGGTAGGATGGCGTTCTCGAGAATCGGCTGATAGGCGACGAAGGTATCGGTGGCGGCGACTCGCTTCACCGGGGCATCGAGGTGATGGAAGAGTTGGTCGGCGATGCGGGCGGCAATTTCGGCGCCGTATCCCCAGCTCAGCGAATCTTCATACGCGATTAGCGCGCGGTTGGTCTTCTTCACAGAATCGGCAATCGCATCCCAATCAAACGGATTCAAACAACGCAAGTCGATCAGCTCGACGCTGACGTGGTGCTCGCGCTCGAGTTTTTGCGCGGCCTGCAACGCGCGCGGAACCACCGCTCCGTAGGTAATGACGGTGAGGTCGGTTCCGGGCTGCACGACTTTTGCTTTTCCAAACGGGACCATGTAATCGGGACCGGGATAGGGCGAGCGCCCGTAGGTCTCGCGGTAGAGGCGTTTGTGCTCGAGGAACAGGACCGGGTCGTCGCAACGGATTGCAGTGCGCAGCAGGCCCGCGGCATCGAGCGCGTTGGAAGGGAACACGACGCGCAATCCGGGAGTATGCGTGAAGATGCTCTCGCCGCACTGCGAATGGTAAATCGCGCCGCCCGTCAGATAACCGCCAATCGCGACCCGGATCACCACCGGCGCAGAGAAGGCGTTGTTCGAGCGCCAGCGGATGATGGGAAGTTCGTCGCGCAACTGCATCATGGCCGGCCAGATGTAATCGAAGAACTGGATCTCAACCACGGGCTTCAATCCGCGTGTGGCCATGCCGGTGGCGCGGCCGATGATGTTGGCTTCGGCCAGCGGAGAATTGAAGACGCGGTCGGAGCCGAAGGCGATTTGCAGGCCAGATGTCAGCTTGAAGACTCCACCTTTGCCTTTTACCAGCTTCCCCTTTAAGTATTCTTCGCGACTGCAATCGGCGACATCTTCGCCGAAGATGACGACGCGTTCATCGCGGCGCATCTCGTCGCGCAGCGTGGTGTTGATGAGGTCCGCCATGGTTTTGGGCGTCGAGGCGGCGGAGCGCTTGCCATCCGCCATGGTCTCGGGGGCGGCAAATGCTGGTCGAGTTTCGAATCCGTGCGAGGTGGGATCGAGATCGGGTGAGTACACGAAGTTATAGATGGTATCCGGTTGTGGCACCGGGGCCGCGAGTGCGCGGTCGGCATCGGCCTGAATCTGTTCTTCGACTTCCTTCTCGATCTTGTTGATCCCCTTTTCGTCGAGGATGCCCTCGCGCAGCAGGAACATTTGCAGACGCGGGACCGGATCACGCGCGGCGTCGGCCTGGCGCTCGGAGTCGGGACGATAAAGGCGCTCGTCGTCGGAGAGGGAGTGGGAATAAGGGCGGATCACATGGGCGTGCACAAATGCAGGACCATGGCCGGCGCGGCAATGGTCAGCCGCGCGCCTGAGGGCCGCGTAAGCGATTACCGGGTCGGTGCCGTCAATCTCTTCGAAATGGAAGTTGGGGAAGCCGGAGACGAGGCGAGAAATGTTGCCGCCGGAGGTCTGCACTTCCACGGGTACGGAAATTGCGTATTCGTTGTCTTGCACGCAAAAAATCACCGGCAGGCGGAGGTTGGATGCGGAGTTCAGCGCCTCCCAGAACTCGCCTTCGCTGGTCGTGCCGTCGCCGAGCGAGACATAAGTGATTTCGTCGCCCTGGAATTGGACATCCTTGAACTGGCGGTAATCGCCCTCCGCTTTTTGGGTGGCGTTGGGATGCCTGGCGAAATAGCGGCCGGCTTCGGCGCATCCGATGGCCTGCAGAATCTGGGTGCCGGTGGCGGACGATTGGGTAACAATGTTGAGCCGCTTGTAGGCCCAGTGCGACGGCATCTGGCGGCCGCCGGAACTGGGATCGTCGGCCGCGCCGACGGACCCGAGCAGCATTTCGTATGGAGTAGCGCCCAAGGCGAGACAAAGCGCGCGGTCGCGGTAGTAGGGATAGAACCAGTCGGTGGGCTTCAAAGCAAGAGCCGCCGCCACGCCCAGGGCTTCGTGCCCCGCGCCCGAGATCTGGAAGAAGACCTTCTGCTGGCGCTTGAGCAGGATCTCGCGGTCATCCACCCGGCGCGAGGTGAACATAGTGCGGTACGAATCAATGAGTTGCTGACTCGTCAGGCCCTGATAGCTCTTGGCCTTTTTCGCGATGCTCATTTCGTTCAGCTTGGGATCGACTTTGGTCGTAGCCATGCTGCGTTCTTTACCCCACAGTATTTTCAGTCCCGCATCATTGTAAATGAGGTCTCAGGTGTTAGGTCTCAGGTCTCAGGAAAATCTTTGCACCTTAGCCTTTCCTGAGACCTGACACCTGAGACCTGGTTTATCCTGAATCGTCCATGATTCGTTTCCTGCGCCCGTTTGATCCGCTTCGCATCCGCTTGCTGGTGTTCGATCTCGACGGCACCTTGATTGACTCGCGCCTTGATTTGATTCATTCCGTGAATGCAATGTTGCAACATATCGGACGTACCGAACTGGACGGTGACGTTATTGCGAGCTATGTGGGAGATGGCGCTCCGGCGCTTGTGCGTCGCGCTGTCGGCGACACGGACGACGAGGCGCTGTTTCTACGAGCTCTGGAGTATTTTCTTGGCTACTACCGCCGGCACAAGCTCGACCACACCACGATTTATGCGGGGATGGCAGAGACGCTGGCGAGCCTGGCTAGTCCATCGCCGGCTGACACCTCGCCGGCTAACCCATCGAATGGAGTGCGGCGGCAGATGGCGGTGCTTTCGAACAAACCGGTCAAGCCCTCACGCGATATCGTGCAGGCTCTAGGGCTCGGGGACTTCTTCGTGCGCGTATACGGCGGTAACAGCTTCGCGACCAAGAAGCCCGATCCCCTTGGGGTGCGGACCATCCTGCAGGAGACTGGTGTTGCGGCGGATGAGGCGTTGATGATTGGCGACTCGTCGATCGACGTTTCGACGGGGCGCAATGCTGGATTGTGGACTTGTGGCGTGATGTATGGGTTCGCTCCACAATCGTTGGCCGAGGTGGCTCCGGATGTGTTGATCGACAGTCCTCGCGAACTGGGGGAGCTGTTGCGGTAGCCGCGCTGGAGGATTGGAAAATATCTCGATTCGAGAAGGGTGGAGATGGAGCGAAAACACGATGATCGGAGGCGCGCACGTTCTCGATCGGCCCTCAGTTGTCCGGTTTTAAGCTCTGCAATCCGATTTGGCCTTCCTGCGGAGTGCGCGGCTCACCCACCCAAATGACTCGAAACCGTGCGTCGACGCCGTTCGAGAGCAGATGAACGATTTCTCCGGCCTTCGGATGGAACGCAATGCCGACGACCCGTGCTCCGTGATGGCTGACATCAATCAGGGAAGTCGTCTGAGGCAGGGATTCCTCGTAGTCCTGGCCCCACACCTCTATCGGCTGCGACACTGACAATCTGGGTTCCCACCGCTGATAAATGATAGGTTCGTTTGATTTGAGTCGCGGCGCGCTTCCGGGAGAATCTGCCAACTGGTATTTTTCGAGTTCAAGCAGAAACTGTTCTTTGGTAAGAGTGGGGCCGGTACGGAACAATTCCAGGAGAGGATCGCGTTCGACCTCGTCATCGAGCGCGCCTGTCGTGCCGCTCGACGCATCGGCGACACCATCCTCCCAGTCGAGTCCTTCGGGCTCGACGAGAACCTCGGCAACGGCGTCGGGGGTCGCTGCCATTTGCTGGATCAAGTGTTCCAAGCGATGCCGGTGCTCGAAGGTCCGGTTCGAGAACTCTATGCCCATGCCGAGTTCGGGATCCATGACCCGGACTTTTCCTTGCGTTTTGATAGAGACTTCCGCGACTCGGAGCAGCAACTCGACCCGTGTCCGCGCGGGGAAGGGGGACTGGGTTCGCAGGAAGCATCCACCGAAACTGAGTCCGACCAGAGAACAGCGGATGGGCGGATCGCGCTTCTCTCCCGACTGCGAACACAACCACTCTTTCAGGCTGTTGTGCGAGGCTTCGGAGAGTGTCGCAAATTGAATGCCGGCGCGATAACGCGAATCCTGCCACGCAATCATTCCGGTGGCTTCGATCACGGTCGCGGTGTCAGGGAGCGCAAAGGAGAAGGCGATCAGGCCGCTTTTCTTGCCGGGCGAGTTCGCAAGCCGGACCGAGAGCCCGCCCTCGCTAAGCCCGGAGATAGGAGCCTGCTCGCCTTCTCCATTCTGGAATCGGAAATATGCGGGGATATTAACTTCCAGCCGGACGGACCGGCGCCGCTCTCGTTTCAGGAGAGCTCGAGCAGCTCGAAAACTCGACTTTGCTTTTTCGGTCGAGATCGGCTTGTAGACAACAAAGTTCGCGCCCAGCTTAAAGGCAGTCTGCAGATTAGTGCGCGCGTCGACAATCGCGATGGCCACGGATTTACGGTTTTGCTGCCCGGATCGGACGCTTTTCAGCAGCCCGAAACTGCTCTCGTCATCGCAGTCAATGATGACGGCTTCGAAGCTGTGCTGCGCCAGCTTATTGGCCGCGCTGACGGTGTCCGCGCAGTGTTCGACCTGAATTTCCAATTCGCCCAGGACATTGCGAAGGATGCGAAGAGCGCGGTCGTCCGAGCACACCAATAGTGACGTGAGATTCATGCCAGTATGGAGAATGGTAGGGATAAAGCAAGCGCAGCCAAAGTTACGGCGGTAATGGTAAAGCGCAGCGCGGGATCCGGAGGCACGTCGGCGCCTGCTCACCCACGGACCCGCTCTTCTATTCCCAACGATTACCCGGTCCTGCTACTTTCAAATGACTCTGCCATCCGCGAGAGACGCGGCCAGCCGCGTCTCTACAGGAAAATTTGGGATGAAGAACGCCGCCAATTCCTGGGGACTGACCCCCGCCGAACTCCGCAAGCTGCGCGGATTGAAGACTCCGCATGGCATTCAGCGCCTGCTTGACGACATGCCGTACCACCTTGCGGACAGCGCCTGGTCGCCGCGCCGCGTGCTGCGGGAAAACACTTCTCATTGCTACGAGGGGGCGCTGTTTGCCGCGGCGGCACTGCGGGTCATCGGATATCCTCCGCTGATTCTCGATCTGGAGGCCGAGCACGATACCGACCACGTAATTGCGGTATACCGCAATCGCATGGACGGGCACTGGGGCGCGCTGGCCAAATCGAATTACACCGGCTGCCGCTATCGCGAACCGGTGTATCGTTCGCTGCGCGAACTGGTGCTCAGTTATTTCGACGTGTACTTCAATCTGCGAGGGGAGCGAACGCTGCGAACTTTTTCCCGGCCCGTCCACATGCGCCGCTTCGATCCTCTCAACTGGATGACTACGGAGAAACCGGTGTGGTTCGTGGCGGAGTATCTGCTGACCATTTCTCACTATCCGCTGATCACACGCGGCCAGGCGAAGCGGTTGCATCGACTGGACGGGCGGTCGTTCCGGGCGGGGTGTCTGGAGCGGGCGGAGAAGAAGCTTTAACAAGGAAGCACCGGGGTACACAGGGGAGCACAGAGAAACCCGCCATCGTGAGGATGGGAATTCCGAACGGACACCAAAATCCAATCACAGCTTGCAGCCAATTGGGTTTCTGAAATCGAACGTTTGGAAATTCGCAAGCGAAAAGTTGTATCGCGAAGCGCACGTTCTGACGATCAGTGAGTGAGATCGTGCGTTTATTTTCAAAGGATTGCGCGGCCGTGCAAGTACTTCCGTACCGTCTCTAGTACCTTAGTTACCCCATTTTCGGTGACCGGTGCCCAATTGGCCTGTTGACTACCAGGTATAGTAGTGCAGAGGTTTCTGTCCACAATATGCAGAGACCAACTGCAATTCCACTTTTT
>Ga0209647_1001210_pt1 | contig 22482 bp, 15 predicted proteins | sample GraSoi_2013_60cm_FD_185827 | JGI IMG/M metagenome (GOLD analysis project Ga0209647, IMG submission 185827) | Grasslands soil microbial communities from the Angelo Coastal Reserve, California, USA - Sample 9_17_2013_60cm (SPAdes) (version 2) | ecosystem: Environmental > Terrestrial > Soil >... | reverse complement strand
AGATGGAGCATACTTTGCTGGATGTTTGCCATAAATCGTCGTAAATGTATCAATCTAGGTGATAACGAAGATGAGGAAGATATAGGTAAGGCAAATGGCCTGCCTGTTTTCTCGCCTACTTGTGTAGCTATCTCTGCTATTTTTTTCAGGCTCGTATGTTGGAAAATTTCCTCGGTATTGGGCTCACTACGCACTTCCCAGCTACCAGTAGCCGTATCCACCCTGGCTACTGGTGAACTCAGTGGTGCCTGTTTAGTACTGGTAGGCACTTTGGAGGATTGTATACCTGCCATATACGCTTTATCAATAGATCTTGTTGGACTGATGAGCGTAGGTACAGGTACCTCATATAGGGACGGTACAAGAGCGTCTGCTAGCGCTAGAGCCAGAGCCGATGCAGTGCCAAAACGCTGCTCAGGATTTTTTTCCAGGCAGCGCAGAATAATCTTAGAGACAACAGGCGGCGTGGCTGAATTAATCAGGATAGGCGGTTTAGGTGAAGCCTGGCTATGCTGTAACATAATCGCTGATGAACTATTGCCTTGAAAAGGTGGCGCCCCGGTATAGAATTCATAAAGTATCGCGCCTAGTGCATAGATATCACTTTGTACCGTTGCCGGTTTGCCCTGGCATTGTTCTGGAGAAAGATACCAGGGAACATCACGTCCCCATAGACAAAGAACACTTTGAGATATCCCTAATAACCTGGCCGTCCCGAAACAAGTAAGTACTGGCTCACCGAAGTGTAACTGGCTATATTTCCGTAACAAAATATTAGCAGGCTGGATATTACCGTGAATGACATCCTTTTGGTGTACAAAATCAATAGCACTACACATGGCTTTGTAAAGATGGACCAAATCACCAGCAGACACGTTTCTCCCAGTTTGAGCCAGGTCATGCAGCACCTCCACCAGCGTTGGACCTTCAATATATTCCATCACCATATAACCTATAGGGCTTTCTGACTCAGGAGGAAGCACAATGTCCGTATCATGTATGCTAACAATATTGGGGTGGCGGAGATTCCTCATCACTTTCGTTTGATGCGTAAAACGTGCGAGAAAACCGGGATCGCTTTCAGAGGATGCATGAATCAGCTTAAGCGTCACATAACATCGCAGAGAAGTATCTATTGCCTTCAAGATTTCAACGCGATCTGTGCTTTTAAGACATGTTTGCAGTTTGTACTGTCTCAGATTTCTCAGGCTTAGCCCCATTTGGGAAACCTCCTCCCCTACATATCAACTCTGCACGAATCACTTCATTTCCATAGCATATTTCTACAAAGTTGGCACCTTGTCAATCCACCATAGGATGAAATATACATGCTTGGTTTACTATCTTACTTATGATAATCGTGCTTATATGCCTTGTCAAGCTTAAAATTTATTCTTACTCACTTTCATAACACTTTATATTAAAAAAGAGATGTATACTATTAAAAATATATTAAAAACATGATTCATCCCAAATTTTATACCGTTGGCGAATGAAACGAGTTATGCCGGACGATGGAAACAAGGGAAGGCACCCGCAGGGGCCAGGGTAGCCGCAAGGGCTACCCCTACTATAGACGGTGCAGACTCCTTCGGAGTAGAGTAGGGGCATCCCCTTGCGGGTGCCCTGGAACGATGAAACTGCTTGAGTAGCTCATTCATCCGCAGTCTCAAAATCCGGGATGAATCATGTTTTTAAATATTAACTTACACGATTTTCTTAATATCCAATGTTGCCAGATATTGACATTCCACTGACGCTTGATAGACACCAGCAGAACCTAAAATTGGCAAAGGACCCGGGTTCGGTGGAATAGTACGACCAGTATAACTATCTACTGCTAATTGCTTTAGTTGCAGGGCTGCACTGAGAACATTTGCACTTCCCAAATTGCTGGCTTTGAGAATTTGTTCATCATAGTCATGCATTTTTTGTATCCAGTCGCGTAAGTCAATGAGGGCATTGCTCACATTCTGTGCGTGCTGGTGCAAATCCGCATTATCACCGGCAGTCTGTATAACTTTGTCTACCTGCCCGGCCAGGGCATCGATGTACCCCATCTGGGAAGACGATGAAAGGAGACCAACGGGAACGGACAAAAGCAGAGGCAAAGAAGAGGGAAGATCTCCGCTAGCTCTGGCATTTTCACTTCCATCGATCAATTCCATAATACGGTTCGCCTGGCGCAGTGCAAGGTCATAATCATGCGTGCTTCTTAGACTGTCCACTACACTGCCCGCCTTATCATTAATCCCTCCAATATACCCAAAGAGGCCGGCGATCAGGCTCCCATGATCAGGGAAACCAGGCAACATATATAGAATATGCTGAATATATGGGAAGGAAGCGCTGGCGAAGCCGGACTGATAGACCTTCGCATCGATTGATGGCGTCTGCGGTGTCGTCTGCCCATCATTTTCCAGGGTCACAAAGACGCCTTGCACTAAAGAAAGCAGATTTGTATGCTTACCATCTCCGAGGTAGGTCAATGTTGTCGTGCCATTTTGTAGAGAGAGCGGACCCAAAGGCACAGCCTGGCCTCTTGTGTTTTGCAGCCAGGCAAAATATCTTTTTCCCTGTGGAGGCGATGGGACATTTTGTAGTTGAATACGAAGTGTATCTTCGTGGCCAAGGGCATCATCCTGAAAGAAGACATGCCCTATAGCGGAATTTGCTGAAAGCGCCGGCGCATGCCGACTGCCATTAGTAAGAAAAAGACTAACTCCCAAAGCTCCAACCACGACAAGTAACAAACACAAAAGACCAATCATCAGTACCATCGGCGATAAAGCATTACTACTGCGGAACTTCATAGTATCCGCTGCCACTAAAGGCGTAGCGTGATGAGTTGATGTTTGTTGCATTGAGGGAGTGGCGAATTGGCCTGTTGCCTGTGTTGGCGTCTGTGGCACGGGAAGAGGTCTAGAACTAGACCTCCCATCAGCAGCGGGTACGGCTAGCGGCTCCGATTGGAAAGAATCCTGTTGGAGGTGACCCGTAATGCGTGCACTCCTCGTATCCGCCCGCGTAGCAGGTTGCGATGCAACGACGGAAGGTAATGGACCCGAGACACCAAGAATGGTCGCCATATTGCCAGTAAAAGGCGTCTGCGATGATGGTGGTCGCAAGGGTCCACTATGAGGATATGCCAACGTTTCCCCCAGCGTTGGTTGTTTTATCTCGAGCACAGCCTGAGAGGACTGCCCCCCTGCGCATGCCTCCCCAACAGCCATCGCCAGGGCTAAAGCTGAGGCAAAGCGTGTCTGCGGCTCTTTTGCTATTGCTCGTAAAATCACCTCAGAAAGGGCGGGAGGAACATGGGGATTAATCAATATAGGTGGCGTGGGCAGAGTATTGACATGTTGCATCATAACGGCAACCTGGCTGTCCGCATGAAACGGCAGCACGCCTGTACACATTTCATACAGAATAATGCCCAGGGCATAGATGTCGCTGTATGCATCGGGACTATTACCCTTGACCTGCTCAGGCGAGAGATAGTTCGATAAAGCCCTATTTTTATTGCCTGGCAGGTTCGCAATACCAAAGTCAGTTAGTTGAGCCTCTGCCCCGGCAATATCCACCGTATTATGCAAATCCAGCAGAATATTTGTTGGCTTGATGTCTCCATGCGCAATATTCTGCCCATGGGCATAATCCAGGGCCTGTCCCAGGCTATTGAAGAGATACACAATATCGGAGACGGACGGGAAGTTACTTGAGCGCGAGGTACGCCGGATACTGTCGGCAAGGGTTAATTGTCCCTCCACATAGTCCATAACAATATAGGGTGTGGTGCCGTTGGTATTACCAGGACGTGAAATATTTACTTCATGCACCTTAACAATATTTGGATGATGCAATGAAATAATGGGTTGCCAATTCTTCATGAAGAGAGATATAAAATTTGGATCAGACTGGAGCAAATCGGGATGGAGCAATTTTACAGCAACATCACGTCGCGCCTGTAAATCATATCCTTGCCAAACTTCACCTGCGCTCCCGCTTCCCAGTAATTTCCTCAGTTCATACTTACCGAGGCGTCTTGGGCTTGTGCTCATACCTGTCACCCTTTATCCCTAAAGAATCAGTAAAGCTTTAAATTGACCCATCATTAGCATACCAGATTCCAGACAGGTGTTCAAGTTTTTAGGATTTTTCTCCTATGTCAAAGTAATGGAGGTTATAATAAAAACGTTACCAGGAACGTTACTGCAAACGTCTGAGAGAAAAAGAAAAAATAACTACAATACAATGGGAAAGGCAATAACGCGTGCGCTTCAGTCTACAAGATGTTAAAAAACAGGTGCAGCGGCGTGGCAGTGAACTTTATGTGAATTTGCATTTTTTACAGCCCGGCGAACGAGCAAAAGAACTCACATCTCTCATTGCCTACTATGAACAACGCCTTGGTCAGCCCAGGCGTTCTTTCTCCGTTGATGATGCCCGCGCCTGCATAGGTGACTACCGGCTGGCCCATTGCCTCATAAGCAGCTTGAGCGCCTGGTATCAATGGCAGCAATGCTCCTGGTCAGAGGTACTTGAGCGCCTGGGAGGCGAAGCACACATACAGCTTACCGCAGCAGATATAACATCACCTGTCTTGTTGCGGCTCGCACTCTTCAATCACGTCAACGATCTCTATCAGGGCTTTCTCTCGGCAGCACAACGAACTGAGGCTTTACAGGCCTTTGCCGAACGCTACCACTTAAGTGTTTCTGACCTGGAATATCTCCTTGCGCTTGATAGTGATGAGGAAGAGATACTCGTGCGTACCACTCCTACCTGTCCCCGCCACCAGGATGTAAACGGCCTTTACAACCAGTGGGCTTTTGAGGCCGCCTTATTCACCTCTTCGCAAGTGCGCTTCGTCATTGACTGCGACGCTTTTGAAAGAGCCTCGCACGCCGAGAAGCAATCTCTCACACAGGCATCCATGGGTACAGGTATTGGAGCCGTCATCAAACGTCTATGTTTTCTTGCTCGTAAACTTGGTGTTTATTACGACCTTGCCTACGAAGAACCATCGTCTCACAAAGCACCCCTGCTGCACCTCACACTTTATGGCCCGCAGGAGATGACAGGAACACCCCAACAGTATGGTCTGCGCCTGGCCCGCCTCTGCCGCCAATTGCTTGGCTATGGAATCGCACAACGACAACAAGCCAATGTTACCCCCATCCAACGCAAACAACCCACGCATAGCCAGGCCCTCAGCAGGGCTATTGTCGCTGCCGAGGCAACTGTACACTTCTTGCAGCGCGCCTACAGCTTTGCCATTGATAACACCGTGCTCACCCTTCTGCCACCAGTGGCAGCGATCCCGCAGACGCAGGAAACGGCCGGAACATCTACGGTTACCACCAGTACTCATCAGACATCATCCGTATTTGATAGTAGCATCGAGCAATCCTTCGCAGAAGCGTTTGCCTCCCTGGAAAATAGCCTTGCCGTTGATGGCTGGCATCTCCTGCGTGAACCAGAGCCGTTGCTACTTGAGCGCGGCATCTTTATTCCTGATTTCGTGCTCACCCGCGACAAGCAGCGCATTTACGTTGAGATCCTGGGCTTCTGGACTCCTGCCTATCGCGAACGCAAGATCCAGAAACTGCACCAGCTCCAGCATCGGAAAGATATCGTGCTTGCCATTCCCCTTGAAGCTCAGGCAGCATTCAGCAGCATTGCAGCACATTTTCCTATTGCCTGGTATACAAATCAGTTATCCGTCACCGAGCTTTTGCAGGTCTTGCGCAATCGCTACGACAACTTTGCTGAACGCTTAACCTTCATCGATGTAGCCGCTGTGAGAAAGCAGGTGGAAAGTAAAGGTTTGCTGCCGGAGCGGGCCTGCTATGAACTATTACATTGTTACCGGCGTTCAGAGCTGCCACTGGCAGCCACACATGTAACAGGGCAAAATATCGAGTTCGTCACGGGTATAGGACTCTATACAATCGCCTGGATGGAACAACTGCGAACTTCGTTCGTAGAATGGATAGACAGTGTCCGAGCCATAGGGTTGGCAGATGTCCTGCGCGAGAGTAAAATACGCTGGCCTCAATTAGCTAGCTGTGAAGATGCTACTATTGAAGCCATAATCAGCCTCTGGTCTGAGGTACATATACGCCGTACCTCTATTTTTGAGGCTGTCGTGGAGATTGTAGATCATTCATCAGATACAGCGCAATTGGTTACGCACGTTGAGCAAATAGATCCATACCATAGGCCGCCACCAAAGAAAACGGTGCATGAAAAACGTAACGCGCCTAAGAAGCGTGTTAATAAGGAGGCAGCCCAGGGAGATTTATGGCAATAGGTAAACTTGCACCTGTTTATGGTACACTCTGACAGAGAATTTAAAAGTATGCAAGATGGATTGATGATTGTATGGACATAAAAGAGCTGATTGGCGTTACCCTTGGTACCTGTACACTTGAACGGGTTATTGGTCGTGGTGGAATGGGTGCAGTATACCTGGCGCAACAATCGCGGCCAGTGCGTACTGTAGCAGTAAAAGTACTTATCCCCTCAAACACCTATGATCCCGATCAACAACGTGTCTTCCTGGAACGCTTTCGGCGTGAAGCCGATACTATAGCAAAGCTAGAGCACAAAAATATTTTGCCCATCTATGAATATGATGAAGCGCTTATCAATGCAGAGCACCTGGCCTACCTGGTAATGCCGTTTATCCGTGGCGGAACCTTGCGTGAGCGCATTGACGAGATGAATCGCAGCGGATCGCATTTTGACCTCACGGTCATTGCCAACTATATCAGCCAGGTGGCGGATGCTCTTAGCTATGCTCATAGCCTGGGTGTTGTCCATCGCGATATTAAGCCGGGCAACCTGCTCTTCCACCAGGATGGGCGCCTACTTCTCAGTGACTTTGGCATCGTCCGCTTAAAGGCTATGCCATCCTTGACCAGCATAGGTAGCTTTATCGGTACCGCTGAATATGCTTCGCCTGAGCAGATCAGTACCAGCGAGATAGATTTTCGCTCGGATATTTATTCTCTGGGCACCATTCTTTATGAATTACTCACGGGCAGCGTACCCTATACAGGTGCAACCCCCTTCGCAATCATGGCTGAGAAATTGAGTGAGCCTGTTCCTTCACTTTTGAGCAGTCGTCCCGACCTTTCACCAGGCATCGAAGCAGTCGTCATGAAAGCATTGGCAAAGAATCCTGCTGATCGCTACCAGACCGCGACCATGCTGGCAGCCGATTTGAGAGCATCAGCGGCATCTTCTTCCTCGTCCGCACTACGTTTGAGTGGTGATGCCGATAACAACGATCTGACAGTAGCAGAAAGGCCATGGGGAGTTGTTGCTCCTCTCAACGTAGTCGCGCCTGCCCACAATGCGCAGAATTTCATTCCTCCCACTCAACCGGCCAGGCCTATACCTCCTGGCAACGTCCCCTGGCAGCAAGCGCCAGGACAATGGCAATGGCCTTCGCAGGCCCAGGCCCAGCAGCAAGCACAAAGTCCCGTGGGATTGCTAGCGCCAGGAGTCCCTAACACCCCTTTACCGAATACAGCTTACGAAAAGACAGATCCGAAGAACCCTCTAAAGGCTCCAAACACTCCTGTGTTCCGCGAGGCTCGCAGGGTGTTCTATTATGGAACAGCTTGCATTGCCCTCCTCCTACAATTTCTTGTCTTTGTCCTCGTAGTCACACCAAGTAAAGATGGCACGCAAATTGTGGCTTTACTGGGCGTGCTGACAGGTAGTGGCATCAATCTCCTGGCCCTGGCAGCTCTAGCCTTTGCAGCAGTGACACGCAGCCGCCCAATACGCAGGTTTCTCTATCGAGGCTTGATAGCAACCTTGCTTGCTCCCCTGTTGAGTGGCCTGTTTATCAACCTTGGCGGAGAAAATAATCATCCTCTGCCGATTGCAGCCTACATCATCCTTCTGATAAGTAATCTGTATGTTATGCGCCAGCTAGGTAAAGTTGATGCGGCTAAAGAGCAGGTCATAGTTGCGCCCGTTCACTGGTGGCCAGCCATCATGGGAGCATTAACGGGCCTGTTACCACTGGTAATTATCCTGACATTTGCTCTTGAAGTTCCTTTTTCGCATTTACAGCATGTCCCACCACTCTTCAACCTGCTGGGAACGTTGTTTGTTGTTTTTATCGGCACTCCCACCCCGGGAGCGGTCATGGCCATACGGCTTGCAGAGAATATGCGCTTTCCCGATCTCCTACGCAGCAGTGCCATCTCAGGTATGCTCATGTTCACCGGAGCATCTATGCTGGCCGTCATCTGGGGACTACTCTTCCCCAACCACACCCAGTTCCTCTATGAATTGGCCCAACCAGGTGTAGCAACAGCTATGCTTATAATCATAGCCGTTCTCACTGTGCTCGGCTCTTTACGCGGCATGCTGGACGCCTGGATGTACCAGCGTATACGCAAGAGCAGAAAAACGACGCCGTGAGCGAAGAGACAGACGGTCAAAATAAAGCGGAATAGTAAATTTGTTCTAATTTACCTGGCAAACCTCTTGAACTTTTCCAATAGTGAGTGTATACTCGTTCTAGAACAAATTTTCAATGACCAATTTTGATTCAGAGAGGACGGTAATGATGTGGACCAGAAGCGCATGCAGGTACGTGAGAGAAACGTCCCTGCGCAACCAGTTCAAGTAAAAAGTCAGGAAGAATCCCCCGAGGATGAATACGACGATGTCTGGCCTATGCGTATGTCTAGTAGTGCGCGTCGCTATCAAGGGTTAGCGGATGTTAGAACGGAAGTGGAACGTACTCGTGCTGACGTACAGTCTCTGGCGAGCCAACACACCTACAGAGTTGCACATACTGAAAAGTCAACCGTCCCACCTCGACGTGCTACTACTCAGGGCAGTATCCCAGTCGTACAGGGCCAACGGCGTCGAATAATTCAGAGTGATGATGTTACAAGTAGGCACAGTGATCAATTGGAGCTTAGTGAACCTGGCGCTAAACCACGTTTACATTGGATGGTATTTGTAGGCATGGCCATGTTTACCATGCTCATAGGCTGGGTGGCCCTGACAACGTTAGCAAATTGGTGGCAAGTCACCCAGGACGATTGGCACTACGGACGACCACGAACATATCAAATAGATATAGCCGTTGGGCACAACGATTCAGCAGCCAATCCAAGCCATTTTATAGCACTTAATTTAAATCGCCACATTGAGGTTATTGAGTTTCCTGGTAATGATGCCTCGAAAGCCAAAGTTTATATTGGCCCTACATTAATTGGCCCCGGCCAGGAACTCGCAGTAGTAACCCTCTCGTTTAAAGATGTCAATGGTGATGGTCGCCTGGATATGATTGTCAACGTACAGGATAGCCATATTGTGTTTATCAACGACAATGGTCAATTTCGCCCAGCCAGACCCGGTGAAAATATACAATTGCAATAGGACTATAGTATTGCAAAGAAAGGACCACCACATATACCAGGGGTCCTTTCTTTGCAATACTGCATATTCTTTACTATACGACCATGCTTATCCGACCGAAACCACCTCCATCTCACCAGTATTGCCGTGTTTGTCAACAGTGGCTTGAACCGGCGGAGATGACGTTGTCGGAATGGCTATTACATGCATCGACGTTGGTGCAGAGGTAACAGGCAGGGAATTTGTAAATGAAGTTGACTCTTCAGATTGCATTGCATCTGTTGGATGTGAGCGTAATGCTAGCACTGCGAAAGTGACCATCCATGCTAGTAGAAACCCTATGAGAGTGCCAGTCAAAAGCACATGGGTAGCTGTTAGCGTGGTAGTTGCATCCATTGGTGAGTCCTCTTTCAAGTTCCTTTAGTCAAGAAGTTTTATTATATCCTTGTATTTTCATAGACGAATGTCATCAGCTATATTAACGTTGGTTATACCTCATTGTAGGTAATTGGTATACTTGTGTGAGCCAAGTATACCAATTACCACCCCAAATATACTTATATAGAGAGACGGGAAACAACCTTAAAAAGTTTCAGACATACTCCTAAGTTACTATCAATATAGGTATATCTGCCTAACCGGGAGCTGGGGGACATTCCCAGGCTAAACGTTCTGTGCAATAGCGAGTGCATCACCTTGTGCATTTGACAAAAACCTGTCAAAATAGCGATAAGTCTAAACGTTCAATCAAGATAGTATGAGGAAGGAATAAATCGCATGGAACAAGTGAATTGGCAGCGAACGCGCGACATCCTGATCAGTATTATCTGCATTGGTATTATCTTATGGTACGCCTGGGGTCTTTTACTAGGACTTTTCGTCCATGCCGTTGTACTGTTGCTGCTTTCACTAGCAGTAGCTTTTTTGCTCACCCCGGCGGTCAACTTCCTGGAATCGCGAGGTCTGCCACGAGTTGTTGCAACCATTAGTATGTACATTATCGTAATCGCAGTTTTGGGCGCACTTGCCTACGCCCTTGTTTTTTCCCTCATTCAACAGGTGTTAACGTTTCAAGCCACGATCACCAATTTCTTTACCGCGCTTCCCGTCCAGTACGAAACATTCCTCAAGTTCTTACGAAATCAGGGTATTCCTGAGGCAAGTATCTCCACTGCGCTCAATCAGATTCAGAGTCAGGCCACCGACTTCGCCAGAACGGCGGCATCCAATGTATTAAATATCGCTTTTATTGTAACAAACACCCTGATTGATTTCCTCCTCGTACTTGTCTTGAGTTTCTACTTTACCCTGGATGGCAAACGAGTACGAGATGGTTTGGTCAGTATCGCTCCTAAAAGCTGGATGCCACATGTGCTCCTCTTTGAAGACGCATTGAATCGCGTAGTAGGCAACTATATTCGTGGACAACTCACATTAGCAGTTATTATCGGTGTACTGGCAGGCATGGGTTGTGCATTTCTGGGGTTAAGTCCGTACGCCCTGATCATTGGTGTGCTGGCCTTTCTCTTCGAAACGATCCCGATGGTGGGACCGGCCCTGGCTTCGATACCTGCCATTCTGCTCTCGTTGTTACTACCTGATCCTTTTCCACGCACCATCTGGATCATCATTTACTTCATCGCCGTCCAGATGATTGAGAGTAATATCCTTGGTCCACGTATCGTCGGTCATGCCGTTGGTTTACACCCGGTAGCATCAATTCTCGCCTTGATTATCGGTGCCCAATTGTTCGGCGCCTTTGGCGCATTACTAGCCACTCCGATTGTAGCTGCCTCCTGGGTAGTTATTACTAGCCTTTATCGTTCCGCACGTGGTGAGACTGCCGACCAGATTTTGGCAAATAAACGGACAGGGTGGGTCATTCGTAGGAGGAAAACCCAGTTTTTGGGAGATGATAGTAAACCCGATAATCCGGGAGACGAGCAACATATATCGCCAGAAATACAAACAAATAATGAGGTAGAAATAGATAAGCAGCAGGGTAGCGACCAGATTGAAACGAATTCAGCTCACATCAAGGGAACTTCGATGCATTTAGAGCACATCGATTTATTGCGTCCTATTCCCGATACCAAATTACCAAAAGAGCATATAGAAAAAGAGGAGTATTAAGCTTAATACCCCTCTCCAGCTTCGGTGGCTTTTCTTAGCATGAGTTATCCCGGATTTTTAGAAAAAACCGCATGCCTCTGCGAGGCAGCACCAAGCATGAAAAGAGGGGTTCAATCCTCTTTTCGGAGGAAAGTTCTTTCTCGTGGAGCCGCCGTATCAAGGCGCCCAGCAGGCGCCTTGATACGGCGGCTCCACCCTTTTTTGTGTTGATGAGGCGGCTTAGCCGCCTCATCAACACAAAAAAGATGTTAGGTTGTGATGCGTCAAGAAAAGAGAGAAACCAATTAGCTAGTGGTACCCAAAGCTGTGCGCAGCGCCTCTTCACCTTCACGACTTACAAGTGCATAGACTTCGTCGTTGGCTAAAATCTTTGTATCCGCGGTGGGAACAATATACTCTTTATCACGGATAATCAGGGCAATGTTGCCGCTACGAGGGAGATTAATGGTGTTCAGCGTTTTGCCCACAATAGGTGAATTCGCTGGAATACGAATCTCCATAATTTCTAAACCAGCACGCTTTAGCGTCATCAATGTGACGAAAGTTGAGCCGGGGATCTCAGCTTCAATCAACGAGAGAATGGATTTTGTAGGGCTGACCGTGACATCAATCCCAAGTTTTTGGAAAATGAGCTCATTTTTAGGATTGTTCAAGCGAGCAATGGTGCGACCTACGTTGAAGCGCTTCTTTGCCATCTGACAGATAACCAGGTTATCGTCGTCTTCGCCTGTTACCGCAATGACGATATCTGCACGACTGGCACCCACTTCCTCCATTGTTCTTGCCTCACAGGCGTCACCGCGCACAACGGATTGACCAAGTTCATCGCTAAGCGCTTGAAAGCGAGCGCTGCCTTTTTCTAACAAGAGTACTTCGTGCCCCTGGTTCAACAAACTCTTGGTCAGATAATAGCCAACGTCTCCGCCGCCACCGACAATAATATACATATGAGTACCTCGCGATCTTCTTCTTTACTTTACACGTTACTTATTATTCTCAAGGGCCTCAAACAACATTTGTGCCCCTATTACCGTCGGACAGATAGTTTCAAGGCCAAGCTCATTGTATGTACTTTCGCGAATGGGATCATAAATCCGGCAGACTACTTTTTTTACCTTGAAAATTTCTTTGGCAATCTGACTGGCCATGATATTACGATTATCACCATTCGTAACTGCGGCAAAAGCATCCGCATCTTTAATACCGGCGCGGATCATTACCTCTTCATCCACGCCATTACCGATTATTGTATCGCCATTGAACTTGGGGTCCAGGCGTCGAAAAGCCTCATTGCTATAGTCGATGACAGAGACTTGATGCCCTGCCCGATCCATCATAGTTGCCAGGGCCGCGCCCACACGACCACAGCCAAGGATCACAATTTTCACCGCTTGCCTCCTAATCGATCCAGAGGACCAAATTTATATTCCATTTATCTTAATGCATATTACTGGTTACTGGGTATATCTCCCATCAGATGGTATTATAACACCGCGATGATAAAGGATACAGGTATATCCCACGCTTTTTATCAAGCGCCATAGAATGGAATGAATGGATAAGAGGAGTTAGCTACATGGGGCCTCGTCGTTACATTTTACGTGAAGTTTCCGCCACGCAAGAAAAAGAATGGGATCAATTCGTTACCAATCATCCCCACGGTCATTTTCTGCAAAGTTGGGGATGGGGCGAGCTCAAAGCCAGCGCAGGTTGGCACCCCCTACGACTGGCCCTCTTGGATGGCACACAGATCGTGGCAGCAGCCCACATTCTATGCCGAGGGGCTGCTCATCTGCCTTTACAGGCTGGGCACCTGGCCTACATTCCCAAAGGGCCAGTGATCGATTGGGCAGATCCTCCTTTGTGCCAGGCTTTTTTTGCCCAACTCAACCCACAATTGCAGAGACGTGGCGCACTCGCGCTGCGCATGGAGCTGGCCCAACGCATCGAACTTGCAACAACCAATAAGATGATGGAAAGTTTTATCTCAACTCAATTTTATCCTGTGGCTCCCATTCAACCTGTTCGCACCATTTTATTGGATCTCACAGCAGACGAAGCGACGCTATTAGCGCGCATGAAGGAGAAATGGCGCTATAACCTGCGCCTAGCTGAGCGTAAAGGGGTCAAAGTACGTGCAGCACAGAGCATTGAAGATGTACAAGCATGGTATAACCTTATGCAAATCACCAGTGAGCGTGATCAATTTGGTATCCATACACTGGACTACTACCTGCAAACCTGGCGCATTTTCATGCCACGCCAACAGGGGCGTTTATTCTTAGCAGAATGCGAGGGACAACTCCTGGCAGGCATTTTTGTAAGTTTATATGCGAAACAAGGCATCTATCTTTATGGCGCATCAAGCAACGAGCAGCGCAATCTCATGCCCAATTACCTTTTACAATGGGAAGCGATACGCTGGGCCAAAGCACAGGGTGCAAAGCAATATGACTTCTGGGGTATTCCCGCCACGGATGCTGAAGCAGAAGCCATGGCCGGCGTCTATCGCTTCAAAAGCGGCTGGGGAGGCGAAGTTGTGCGCTTTGTGGGCTGCTACCAGCACGTTTATCATCCTCGCGCAATGAGCCTGGTGCAAAGATTCATTTCAATATAAGGGAGTATACATAGGGACATTCGCCATGCTCTATTCAATTTCGGTGTGTAAGTACCGATAGACCTATATTAGAAAGGGTCGCGCTTTCACTCTCTTTTATGGGTTATGTGGAGAGATAGAATGGAGAATGTTATGCGACGCACATCCCTTATTGCGTTACTTACACTGGTACTGGCTACAGTAGTAGCTGCCTTCCACTTTCAAGGTGAACAGCAGGCTTTCTCTCAGTTCCAGAGGAAGACCAGTTCGTTTTCCCCTCGCACAACGAGTGCTTCAACAGTCTATATCTATTACGTACTCAAACAATCCAGCGGCTTTGTGTTGGCACGAGCAGCGCAGGGCAGCAGTGGACAACCCCAGGGTACTCCTCAGAGTGTGGCCAGCTTTGATAATGGTTTCGGACTCGTCGAGTCTGATAGTGTTGTCACACTGCAACTCTCACCTGATAGGCGTTACCTGGCAATTGATGGCACTCGTGATCATGGTGAGCAAGTCTGGATGTTTGATACGGGCAGCATGACGCTTAACCTGACCCCTGCCAACGTGCTGGGGAACTTTCTACACTGGGTTCCTGGCCGCAATGGTCATACCTTTCTCTATCGCCCAATGCTGCCTCTGGGACCTTCCGCTCCCTTTGATGGCAATACCTGGAATCCGGGATTGTGGGTTGTGGACGCAGCGAGTGGAACACATCAAAATATTGATATTCAAGTGCCCTCAGCCTTTTTAGTTGATGCTGTTGCATCGCCTGATGGGACACGCATGATCTATTCCACTACCCCTAGCCTGGGCATGGGCAGCGATACCTGGCAAATGAACAGCGATGGCAGCCAGATCACTCACCTCTTCAACACACCCGCTGGAGCACAGTCAATCGCAGCCCTCTTTAGCTGGTCGCCTGATGGGAAAACCATCGCCTATGAGCAGCTCTCGGATAGCCCCACACCGTTTCTACGAGCCGGGCTATGGATCATGAATGGTGCAGGTGGACAACAGCAACACCTGGCTGATGCCGATGGTGGACATGGCTATCCGCTCGCCTGGTCGCCCGATAATCGTAAAATCGCCTTCGTCGTGCGCACAAATACGGGCAATTCCCTGGCGAATACCCAGGCACAAGCATTACAATCAGCCATCGCCGTTGTGGATGTAAGCACGAACCAGAGTTGGGTCGTAGCCTCAACCGCTCAGACAGGTGCACAGTTGAACGACCATCCTTTATGGTCGGCTGATAGCGCAAATATTACCTTTACCGCCTCTAACCCAGTCAATCGTGTACTCGGTGGTACACCACGTTACTGGTCGGTTCGCGCTGTTAGTCCGCAGGTGGGACCAGCGGCAACCTCACTCACTCCCGCTCTCTCAGGTGTAATGGCTATAGGGTAATTACAAGGTTTAGGCATGCGCTGTCTTGCGCGCTGTAGAGGCAAACGCTTATGAAAGAAATAACGCATATGAAACATACATTACGCATCTGTATTTTACTTGTCGTGCTGCTGAGTATGGTAGTAGTCACGATACCGGCCGCGGCATTTCCAGGCCAGGCAAAGATAAACACAACTGGGCCGACACGGTTTATGCGCCGGCCGTATTATGGGAATCAGACCCTTCCCCAGCGTACGACGTCATTTTTTGACCATGATAAACCCTGGTACGTAAATGACGGGAACTTTGTACGTCGTGATGGTAAAAAGTGGACAAAAGTCAGTATTGGCTCCTGTACTGGGGGCGTAAATTGCTATGATGGACACAATGGCTACGACCTCAACCTGTGGTTTGAATCGGTGCTGAGTGCCGCGGCGGGAACGGTCATTCGCGCGGGCTGGTACAATCCATCCAATCACCAGGTAGCGCTGGGATTGTGGGCAGCGGTCGACCACGGCAATGGATACGTGACCGCCTACGGGCATCTAAGCGCCTTAACTGTCTCCATGGGTGAAAGAATTGGCGCACAATGGCAGGTAGGTACAAGTGGAACAACAGGCTCCTCAACCGGTCCACACCTGCACTTTGCCACCTATTACCTTCCGAATTGGAATGCAACAGACCCCTTTGGCTGGACGGGCAAATATGCCGATCCCAATGTGGTACCCGATCACTACCTGTTTGTCACTAGACCGGGCACCAGCTACACCGTTCCTGACTTAAGCGCTAATGGCAGTAAGATCTATCCTGGCGCGACAATGATTGATGATGGTGCTCCAGGCTGGAGCAGCACAGGTACATGGACAAGAGCCACCTCGCCTACAGATATCCAAGGCACCTTACACTGGGCCACAACTGCGAGTGGTGCAGCGACAGCCACATCTACATGGCAAGCGCGGCTCCCCTCCGACGGCTATTATGAGGTAGGTGTCTTTGTGGATGATGCGCATGCCAGCAGTAGCTGGGCACCCTACACTATCTATGCCGCTGACCCCAATCATCCTGGTACAGTAATCACGCACGTAGTCGATGTCGATGAATCACATATTGGCTCCTTCCAGGGACCGTTCCATTGGGAAAGTACAGGCCCACAGTGGGTCAGCCTGGGAACATATTACTTTAGAGCGAGTCAGACCAGTAGTGTTATGTTAAGCAATGCTACGGGCGAAAATGGTTTGCAGGTTTCCGCCGACGGCGTAGAGTTCGTGCATATCTGAAGCCAGGCAGAGAGGGTCGAAACACATCAAGCAATCAATGAGGCACGTTGTCTGGTACGTTTCAGTCTTGCTAAAGCAAAGTAATTTGCAACGTGATGCTTGTCTGATACGTAAAACATACAGAGAAACAGTTAATAAGATGTGTATATCCTCCATACTATGTATTGTTGGATATACACTCAATATAAGGAGATCACACATGTCTGGTAACCGCGGATGCTTTTTGAATTCGCTGTTGTTTTTGGTCATAATCTTTGTACCGCTGCTCGGTCATATCATCGTTTCGGTGATGGTACTGGAGGATGACCATTCTCTTGTTGGTAAATTACTGTGGCTGGCAGTCATCTGGTTGATGCCCATTCCTGTTGTCATCGGCCCACTGCTTTACCTGCTCTTCGGACAGAAGAGGCGCAGCCGCGTTATGTTTGGCCAGCCAAGCTATCAAGGCTACCAAGGTTATCAAAGCTACTAATAGCGTAGCCTTTAAAGCGTCGTAATCTGAGACAGGACAGTAGATATGACGACGAAGGAGCATCCTTCGTCGTCATATCTACTGTCCTGTCAATTTCTATACCACCTGGGGCATTCTCTGCTGAGCTTCAGCTACCGCCTCAGCGGGATACTCATAATCCTGTAGTTTGCCAGCAAAGTAGGCATCGTAGGCAGCCATATCGAAGTGACCGTGCCCGCTCAGATTAAAGAGGATGACGCGTTCTTGTCCCTCTTCCCTGGCTTTGAGAGCCTCGTCGATGACAGGTCGAATGGCATGTCCGGCCTCCGGCGCGGGAACGATACCCTCCGCACGCGCGAATTGTACGGCTGCTTCAAAGACTGGGTTCTGGTAATATGCCCTGGCTTCGATGATACCTTCAGCATGTAGTTGAGATATCAACGATGACATACCATGATAGCGCAAGCCTCCTGCATGAATACCTGGCGGCATAAAATCATGACCGAGCGTATACATCTTGAGCAGTGGCGTCATCCCCACTGTATCGCCAAAGTCGTAGGCATAGACGCCCTTGGTCAAACTAGGACAGGCCATCGGTTCGGCGGCCAGAAAGCGTGTTTTGAGTCCCTTCTTGCGCGCTTCGCCAATAAAAGGAAAAGCCAGTCCTGCAAAATTACTGCCACCACCTACACAACCAACCACGATATCAGGATAGTCATCCGCCAATTGAAACTGGAGCAGCGCTTCCTGTCCAATGATCGTCTGGTGCAGCAAGACATGGTTAAGAACGCTACCGAGCGAGTACTTGACCGAACCACCGCTTTTGGCGGCAACTTCTACCGCTTCGCTAATGGCGATGCCCAGGCTGCCCAAATTTTCGGGATCTTTGGCCAGAATACTACGACCTGCATCGGTAAGATTTGTGGGACTGGCATGAATATTTGCGCCAAAGGTTTGCATCAGGTTACGGCGATAGGGTTTCTGTTGATAGCTGACTTTGACCATGAAGACCTCGATATCCATGTCGAAGAAAGCACCTGCCATGGCTAAGGCCGATCCCCATTGTCCCGCTCCCGTCTCGGTCGAGAGCTTCTTAACACCTTCCTGTTTGTTATAGTAAGCCTGGGGTACCGCTGTATTTGATTTGTGACTACCGACAGGGCTCACCCCTTCGTACTTGTAGTAGATGCGCGCAGGAGTATCCAGTGCCTTTTCCAGACGACGTGCCCGGAAGAGTGGGCTGGGACGCCACTGAGTGTAAATCTGGCGCACCGGCTCTGGTATCTCGATATATGGCTCGGTGCTAACCTCCTGCATAATTAATGCCATTGGGAACAGCGGAGCCAGGTCATCAGGAGTTACAGGCTGATGAGTACCAGGATGTAGCACAGGCTCTGGCGGACTGGGTAGATCGGGCATAATGTTGTACCAGGTACGGGGTATCTGGTCTTCGCTCAAAAGATACTTGGTATGAACGTTGTCTGGCATAATTCGCACCTCTCATGGTTTGATACAAAATAGCTGCTAGTAAAAAGGGTCCCTATGGGGGCAGCTCTGAAGCGGCTCCCGGCTTCAATCCAACGAGGTATATTCTTCCGGAGAAAGGCTTTATGTACAAATGGTAGACTCTGCCTATCAGATTGTCAAGGGTGTAGATCTTTTGTGACCCGGTTCAACAGAATATCCGCTCGTCATAATGAAGCAAGCGCTCTGTTGAACGGGAATACGTTCTTTTTTGTTCAGGCTGGTGTTACAACAGCGCCAAAACCTTCCCACCAATTCAAGAATTGGCCGTGGGTAAGCGCCTGGCGATTCCAGAGGGAGGTATCAGCCAGGTAGACCATATTGGCATCGCCGCCGAGCACCACCAGGATATGGCCACCAGCGTATCTATCGGGGGGAAAACTGATAATGACCGGCTTACCCTGGTTGGCGAAATTGAGAATTTGATCAAGTGTCCAGGAATTGCTCCAGATAGTCTTAAAGCCAAATTGTGAGGCGGTAGCCTGGATACCGGAGGGATCTACCAAGCCCAGTTGAGGAGTGATGGCGCCAATTTGGGCTTCGACTTTCAACACATCAGTAACACGGAAATGGCGGCCATAAGCGTCGAAAACCTCAGTCAATGCTGCCGCAGAGCAAGCAGAATAGGCCCAGATATTATATTCTGCAGAAGAGTTATACTGGGAAGGATCAAGCTGCGAAATACGAAAAAGCTGTTGTGAAGCATTCACCTGGGTAGCATGAGCAACCGTACGCACATCAGAAGAGGAAAATTGCGAGTAACCCAACAAACTAAGGTCCTTGCCTAAGTTCTTGAGAGTACCATCAGCCAGTCCACTCTGGACAAAGAGGGTCAACAAGATCATCAGCAAAAAGCTCAGGGAGATGAACATGCGCATTCGTCTGTACCACGCCGCTGGTAGATGGGGCGCAGGTTGGTGCATAAGCGGCAAAGCGGCATTCATCACCACACCTTCCTGCACATTCAAGACCGTCAGGGCGCGGATATCAGCAGACTGGACATGCATTTGTAATCTTTGCGCACGCCGTTGCTGCCGGTATTCCTGTAAGAGACCCAGACCAAGATGCAGGCACAACAGTAGCATTACACCAAAGACCAGCACCACAACTATGACAGAGAGCACGTATTTACCTCACTCATCAGACAATTACCAATACATTTTCTGGGTATAAGTATAGCTCAGTATCAGAACGCATAGAGGGGTTTCTATGAAAAAACAGCCAGAAGGTACCACTGCCCAGTTAACGGCAAAAAAGAGAGGTTGTCGGTGTGCCCGCAGGCTCTATGCACCAACAACCTCCCGGGTTGATCAGTCTATGAGGATTGATTAGCTGCTCAGTTGCCACACCTCTGCATTAGTGAAGGAAGCATCGGTGGCATCATTACCGGTGTCATAGACAATGAAACCGATCTGGCCATGGCTCAAAGTGCTATCAGTTACTGATGCCACTTTCTGTTTGTTGACATACAAATCAATGGTGCTGCCGCGCGCAACAACGCCGATATCATTGCTCTGTCCCAAACCAGCCTTGAAACCTGCGCTCGAAGCATCACCCGATTGCAATTGACTTGGCTTAGACGAATAACTGCTGTAGAGGAAAAGCACGTAAGAGCCACTCTTGTCGAAAATGAAACTATAGTTTTTGCCCGCGTTCACATCACCACGGAAAGTGATACCGGCAATACTACCCTTGTTGATTTGCATCGTCGCCTGATAAGTGAAGTTGGAGTAATCACTCGTTGTGGCTGGGCAGTTATAATACGTACTATTCGTCGAATTAGTAGCGTGATAGGCGCCACCGGTAAATGTACAATCCCCACTCGTCTTCCAGCCTACCCCCTTGCTATTATCAGTCAGAGGATCATTCAATTTCGTGGTTGCGCTAAAAGGATAGGTTGAGGCAACGGCGGTCGCTGTCGCGATCGTTTGAGCGGTGGCCGTCACATTAGCCCGCGCGGTCGCCGACGCGTTATGAATGCTGACAGATGTCGCAGTAGAATTCGCATTGTCATTTGCGACCTGATTGTTATGAACAGGTATATATATTGCTGTACCAATAATAGCCAGCAAGACAACCACTACCAGGGCAATCAACCCGATGCGCCTACCATTTGAAGGGCGAGGCTGCTGAGGAGGAGGAGGTTGCATGCCTCCACCCTGGTTGTACTGATCATATACTGGGGGTTGATTCGGGTATCCACCCTGATTATACGGAGGAGGAGCAGGTGTTGGTGTAGGCGGCCCCCCAGGATACGAGTAAGGACTAGGAGCAGCCCCAGGGGTTTGCTCATAGGGATTGGGCGGATAGGGATTAGAGTTAGGCTGTTGCGGATACTGGGAAGGTGGATTATTACCTGGCCCAGCTTGCTGCGTGCGTCCATACTGGTCTTGAGAATAATTAGGGTTGCTCTGCCCCGATGAGCCCGAACCATAGGATGTCGACTCATAGGGATTATTAGGATTTTGGTTCATTGAAGCCTCCTTCTCCTTTTCTCTTTAGAGCGCGGTTACAACTAAAGCTATAGGAAGAGACACTATCTTCTGCAAAACACCCTATAGTTCGTGTAACTTAGGTAACATGGGTCTATTTCGACTAAGGACGTATTTCCAATAAGTAGCCAGGCAACTTGACCGGGAATAAAAGAACAACAGCTAATGATACCTAAAAAGTACCGAACTTCTTTTCGTGTTATCTATCCACTTAAACCTCTCGACTTAGTCTATCACTATAGTACCATACATACGTCTCAAATTCGTTACAAAATCGTTACGAATTTTGATCCATCGATTTAAAACACTATTTTCTAAGGAATAAGCGCTTTGCCTCGCAGGGTAAAAAAATGTCTTGCATTTTCGCGGGCATGAGATATAGCCCTAGAACAGGTAATAGTGTATAATTCTGGGGTAAGTGGAGGTGTTATATGACACGTCTGGCTCTCTTTTTACTCGGGCCGCCCCGCATTGAGCGTGAGGGTATACCTATTACTGTTGACACACGTAAAGCAATTGCACTCATCACTTACCTGGCCATCACACGCCAAAGACACAGCCGGGACGCCCTGGCAACTTTGCTTTGGCCAGAGTATGACCAGACAAATGCCCGTGGAGCCTTGCGTCGCACGCTTTCAGCCCTAAACAAAGCTCTCGCAGGTGATTGGTTAGAGATCGAGCGGGAAACCATTAGTATCTCAATCAAGAGCAACCTCTGGCTAGACGTAGATAACTTCAACAGTCTACTCGCCGATTGCCGCACCCATGGTCATCCACCAGGTGAATTATGCACGGCATGTGTGAACCCATTGACCGAGGCGACTGCGCTATACCACGACCACTTCATGGCCGGCTTCAGTCTGCGTGACAGTCCAAATTTCGATGATTGGCAGTTCTACCAGGCCGATGGTTTACGCCGCGACCTGGCAGCTACCCTTGAGCGCCTGGCCTATGGTTATGGCGCTATGGCAGACTTCAAGCTAGCCACGGAATACGCCCGGCGCTGGCTAGCGCTGGATAGATTGCATGAACCCGCCCATCGTCTCCTCATGCAATTGTACGTCTGGGCGGGACAGCGCAATGCCGCGCTGCACCAATATCGTGAATGCGTGCAAATCCTCGAACAAGAATTGGGTGTCGCTCCCCTGGAGGCGACAACACACCTGTATTTAGCCATCAAAGAAAACCAGTTACCATCCACACCGCCACCTTTGCAGCAACCTC
>Ga0209647_1001209_pt1 | contig 22488 bp, 19 predicted proteins | sample GraSoi_2013_60cm_FD_185827 | JGI IMG/M metagenome (GOLD analysis project Ga0209647, IMG submission 185827) | Grasslands soil microbial communities from the Angelo Coastal Reserve, California, USA - Sample 9_17_2013_60cm (SPAdes) (version 2) | ecosystem: Environmental > Terrestrial > Soil >... | reverse complement strand
TGGCGCCGATATAGTACCAGGGCCAACCATAGAAGGCGCCGTCGCGCACGCGCGTGACATAGTCGGGCGGCAGGTCGTCGCCAAGCCCGTCACGCTCGTTGACCACCGTCCAGAGCTCGCCGGTCAGCGGATGGATCGCCATCTGCACCGGGTTGCGCATGCCCGTCGCGAAGCGCCGCTCGCCGCTGCCGTCGGGATTGAATTGCAGGATATCGGCGCGTCGGGTCTCGTCGGCCGACCCGCTCTCCTGGTCGTTGCTGAGGGAGCCGACCGAGACGTACATCTTGCGTCCATCGGGCGAGAAGATGACGTCGCGCGTGCTGTGCCCGCCGACCGGCAGGTTCGGCACGATCGTCTCGGGCTTGCCCTCCGCCGCCGCGTCGCCGCTGCGATAGGCAAAGCGGAGCACGGCATCGACCGTGCCGACATAGAGGGACTGCGGGTTCGCCCCGGGCGGATAGAAGGCGAGGCCGAAAGGCTCGTCGAGGCCTTTGGCATAGACCGTGGCCGTGGCTCGCTGCCCGCTCGCGACGGCATGGAGGACGCGGATGTCTCCCGCGTCCATCTCGGCGACGAAGATGTCGCCATTGGGCGCCACGCGCAGCAGGCGTGGCCCGGAGAGGCCCGTGGCGAACGCCTCGACCGTGAATCCCGGCGGCACTTTCGGCGTCGCGCCGCTCGGCCGCGGCACGATGCTCCCGCCATCCGCGACGCTTCGCGTCGCGTAAGGCGGCGGCATGTCGGCGGTAGTGAAGCGGCGCCGCGCGCCCGGCGAATCCCTTGTCCAATCGCCATAGGCAAACGCGCCGGTCAGCACGACCGGGTCGGCCTGCACGATCGCGGCTGCGCCGAGCACCGCAGCGGCGCCGGCGAGGACCAGCGCAGGGCTGCGCTTCCGCCTGCGACGGCTTCGATCGGGCATGCGCATGCGCGCTTCCTTTCCTCGACGGGCCTGGCGGAACGCCAATGGAGAAGCCTGGCCGCCGTTCACAAGGCGATTTCGAGCCCGTCGCAGGCGACCTGCCAACCGGCCGCTTCGACCGCCGCGCGCTCGGGCGAGCCGGCGCAGAGGATGGGGTTGGTGTTGTTGATATGGATGAAGAGCTTGCGTGCGATGCCGAGATCGGCGAGCGCGGCCATCGAGCCGTCGGGCCCGGAAACGCTGAGATGCCCCATGCGGCGCCCCGTCTTGGCACCGAGGCCGGCGCGGATCATCTCGTCGTCGCGCCACAACGTGCCGTCGAACAACAGCAGCGCGGCGCCGCGCAGCCTCTCCTTGAGCTCGTCGTCGAGCGCGGCGCAAGCCGGTAGATAATAGAAGCGCTTGTCGGTGGACGGCGCCGAGATCGCCAGGCCGATCGTGTCCTCCGAGCGTTGCGCGAGCCGCTGATCGATCGCCGCGTCTTCGAGGTAGAGGGCAACCTTGCCGGGCACGCTGAAGGCTTCGATGCGCAAGCCGGTCGCCCCACCATCGCGCGTCTGGAGATCGACGGGCTCGCCGAGCGTGATCGGCCGCCGCGCGACATAGTCGGGATTGAGCACGTTGAAGACGCCGTTCGCGCCGAGCACGCCGAGCACGCGCGGCGTCGCATAGAGCGCGAGCTTCTGGCTCTCGCGCAAGGTCAGGAGACCGGCGATCGCGTCGACATCGCCGTTGGTCAGCACCGCCCCCAGGATCGGGCTGTCGCGGCCCGGGTGGCGCGGCTGCAGCGGCGGATTTGCCAGGATCTGCGCGCGCAGATCGGGCGACGCGTTGAGCAGGAACCAGCGCTCGCCCTCGGCCGAGACGGCGAGCGACGCCTGGGTCTGCGCGGGCGTCTCGCCTTTCCAGGCGCGGCGACAGCTCTCGCAATTGCAGTTCCACTGGGGAAAGCCGCCGCCCGCGGCAGCGCCGAGCACGCGGATGCGCATCAGCCCCTCGCCTCGCTCATGCGGCGCTCTCCCGTTCCGAGGCGAGGCCGCGCAGCAGATCAGGATAGCTTTCCAAGAGCCGCTTGCGCAGCGCCTCGACGGCAGCGCCATCGGGGCTGCGCGGGCGCGGCAGGTCAAGCGGCAGGTCGAGCACGACGCGTCCCGGGCCGGCCGAGAGGAACAACACGCGGTCGCCCAGGCTCAGCGCCTCGCGCAGATCGTGGGTGACGAAGAGGATGGTCGGCCGCCGCCGGCTCCACAGCGCCAGCAGGAGATCGCGCAGATGCTGCGCCGTCGGTGCGTCGAGCGACTGGAACGGCTCGTCCAGCAGCAGCAGATCGGGGTCGTTGACGAAGGCGCGCGCCAGCGCCACGCGCCGCTGCTGCCCGCCCGAGAGCTGGCTCGGAAAGGCGTCGAGGTAAGCGCCGAGCTGCATGTCCGCGAGCATCTTTTCGGCACGTGCCGCGCTGCCCGGCGCCGGGTCGAGCGCGAGGCAGACATTGTCGCGCACGGTGAGCCAGGGCATGAGGCGCGGCGTCTGGAACACCATGCCCAGCCGGCCGCCGGCATCGCCGCCGCGCTGGATCTTGCCGTCATAGGCGCGGTCGAGCCCGGCAATAAGCGACAGCAGCGTGGTCTTGCCCGAGCCGGACGGCCCGAGCAGGCAGGCGAGCTGCCCCGCCGGCACGGTAAAGGCGACATCGGCGAGCGCCACGATCTCGCCGCGCCCGCTGCGGTAGGCCTTGCGCGTGACGGCGACATCGAGCGCGCTCATGCCCGCCACCGGGTCAGCCGCCGCTCGAGCGGGCGCATGGCCCAGCCCTCGACGGCGAGCATCACCGCGACGAAGCTGGCGGTGTAGGCGAGGATGCTGGTGATGTCGAAGAACTGGAAATAGACACCGAGCTGAAAGCCGACGCCGTTGCTGCGGCCGACCAGCTCGACCACCAGCACGATCTTCCAGATGAGCGACAAGCCGGATCGGCTTGCGGCCATGAAATAGGGATAGAGCTGCGGCAGGTAGACCTCGCGCAGCCGCCGGCCTCGGGAGAGCTTCAGGACATCGGCCACCTGCAACAACTCGCGATCGACCGCGCGCGCGCCCTCGCGCAGGATCACCGCGGTATTCGGCACCTTGTTGAGCGCGACGGCGACGATCGCGGCGACCTCGCTGAGGCCGAGCCAGAGATAGCAGAGAAAGATGATCACCAGCGCGGGAATGTTGAGCCCGAGCACCAGCCAGAGGTCGAAGAGGCCGTCGACCCGGCGGCTGTGGCCCATCAGGATGCCGATCGCCGACCCCGCCGCCATGGCGAGCGCGAAGCTCGCGGCGACGCGCAGCAAGGTGATGCCGAGATCGGTCAGCAGGCGGCCATCGACGGCCAGCTTTGCCAGCGCCGTCGCCACCGCGGCCGGTCCCGGCAGCAGCGGGCTCGCCACCGCTCCCGCCACGGCCTGCCACAGCACGAGGAAGCTCGCGGCCGACAGACAGCGCAGCCAGACATCGCTCAGGCGCAGCGATACCATGCGGCTACGAGCTGGAGCGGGCGAAGAAGGTGCCTGCCGGCACGCGGCCGTCGGGCGGCGCCTCGTCGATGCCGCCGAACCGCACCAGCAGATCGAGCAGGCGTTGCGCCTGGTCGGCGAGATCGGCGGGCTCGCCATGAGCGACGCCGCGCCGGTAAGCCTCGCGCAGCCGCTCCAGTACCCGCGGATCGTCGACCTGCGCGAGCGGCGCGATCTTCTGCCATTCCTCGGGCGAGCCCGCCAGCGCGTCCCGCGCCTCTTTCGCCGCAGCAAGGAAACCGCGGAGGGCGGCGTCGTGGGATGCGGCCCAGCTTTCGCTGAATACCCAGCCGAGCAGCGGCGTCTCTGGCGAGAGGCCGAGTGCGGGCAGCATGTCCTCGACGCGCACCAGCTCGGTGAACTCGCTCTCGGGCAAGCGCGCATTGTACTGCCAGAAATTGATCGCCGCCGGCAGGTCGCCGCGCTTGAGCGTCTCGTTGAGCAGCGGCGGCGCGGCGAAGACCGGTTGCGCCTCCTTGGCAAGGTCGAGCCCGGCGGTCTTGCGCGCATAGGCGCGCAGCACCAGCCAGCTCTTGTCGACCGGCCCGCCGGCGATGCCGATCTTGCGCCCGCGCAGATCGGCGATGCCGGCGATGCCGTCCGACTTGCGCACCATCACGCCGCCCGTCGCATGCGAGTGCGGCACGAAGGTGAAATCGCCGCCCAGCGCGCGCCGCCGCGCCACCCACAGCCAATCGGTGAGGATGATGTCGACAGCGCCGCCCTGGAGCGCCACCGCCGCCCCGTCCTTGCCGGCGAGCTCCAGCGGCTGCACCGCGACGCCGTGCGCGCGGTCGAGCCCGCGGCGGTGCATCACGTCGAGCTCCCAGCCGACCGTGCCGAATTTGAGCACGCCGACGCGCACCACCGGCAGCTCGGCGGCTCGCACCGGCGACGCCGCGAGCGCCACCGTGACCGCCAGCGCAAGCGCGGCACAGAGGCACCGTGCCGCGGGCCGGCGAGCCGCTCCGCCTGGTTCGTACATGTTTGACATCGTTGCGCTTCCGGACACCGGCGTCAACCTGAGGCACCGCCCGGTAGCGGGTCAGTTTGAAAGCAAAATGCGCATGCCGAGTCGTATCGGACGTGTCCAAAGATTGCTACATCATGCCGCACAAAGAGGATATTCCCATCGTCGCCCAGACGGGCTATAGGCGGCCGTCGATCGAATCCTCCCCTCTCAGAAATCCCCCCTCTTCGAATCCCCCCCTTTCTCAGGTGTTATCGTTCCGTGGGACAATCCTTTACCATCCTGTTCGTTGATGACGACCGCCAAGTCCTGGCCATCATCGCGGAAGCGCTGTCGGCAAGGGGCTTCCGCATGCTCGCGACCGACAACGCCGATGAGGCCATGCGGCTTCTCGCCCAAGAGCATGTGGACGTGCTGTTTGCCGATGTGGTGATGCCCGGCCTGAACGGGATAGAACTGGCAAAGCAAGCCCAGCTCTTGCGCCCCGATCTCAGGATCATATTGGCGACGGGTTACCTCTCGCGCGCCGCGGAGGCGAGATCGGTTGCCAAGCTCTTGTTCAAGCCGTTGCGGGCGGATCAGATCGAGATCGAGATTCGCAATCTGTTGAATGGGACCAATTAGGCCGCTTTCTCAGCAGCTTCCCATTCATCCACTACGCGCACGACGTCTTCCGTCGACCGCGCTCATTCGTGCAGATCGGCCAGCGAGAGGCTGTCGCGCACCTCCGGCTGCCGCGGCGGCACGTAGGTCATGCCCGCCGCCTGGGCGAGCGACGGCAGCTCGCCGCCGGCAAGCATATCGCCGAGCGCAGCGCTGACCTGCTCGATCAGCGCCGCCTCGGTTGACAGCCCGACGAAGCCCATGTTGAAGCCGATGCGGTGGTAGTAGCCGGACGGCTTAAGCACCGTCTGCGGATGCTCGGCGCGATAGGCATCGAAGCGATGCAGCGGGATGAGCGTCGCATCGAAGCCGCCCTGCTCCAGCCGCGGCAGCAGCTCGCCGCGGCCAGGCACGAGATGGGTGATGCGATTGACGAGCCGGCCGTCGCCGTAGGTCATCAAGATCGCATCGGCGAGGGTGGCCGCCTCGACGGCCAGCTTCAGATCCTCGAGGTCCGCCAGCCGCGTGATCGGCCTGGTCACGCCGGGTGCGAGCACGACGGTGAGCGGCGCGTAATGATAGGGCTTGCTCGGCACCAGCGCGCCGAGCGCCACGCGACGCCGGCGGTCGGCCAGTGTCGCGCCATCATAATCCGGCATTCGCCCCGTCTCGGCGCCGGGCTTGCCGAGCGCGTCCTTGATCAGGGGATAGCCGCCGACCAGCTGGCAGCGCCCGTCGGAGAGCAGCGCATTGGCCGCCAGCGTCGTGCTGCTGTCGGTATCGACCTTGCTCTCGAACCATTGCACGGCCAAGGTCTTCCCCAGCCGCTTCGCCACGACATCGGCGACCGCGAAATCAAAGCCGCCGCCTTCCCTGCCGTGGCGGACGGAGAAAGGCGGCAGCTTCTCGTCCAGGCAGACGCGGAGCGTGTCTTGCGCGCGGGTCGGCGGTGCCGATGCGCCAGCCAGAATCATCGCGCCCGCCACCGCAGCCGCCAGCGATCGCGCCTGCATCACTTGCCTCGGCTCACGACGTAAGCCCAGATCGCCTCGATCTCGTCGAGTGAGAGGACGTCGCCCCAGGGCGGCATACGGTCGTTCTTGCCGTTGACGACGGATTCGAGAAAGCGATCCTCCTGGTCGCGCGGGAAGCTGCGCAGGTCGTAGGTCACGGTGCCGGCGCTCACCATGTTGAAGCCGTGGCAATGCGAGCAGCGATGCGCGTAGAGCGCCCTGCCCTGCTGCACCAGCTCTGCCTGCATTTGACGATCTTGCGGCGAGGACGCTTCCTGCCGTCCTGAATCACCGGCGGCGGCAGGTCCGCCAGCGACCGCCAGGGCGATCGCCAGCGCCGCTAGTCCATAACGAAACGTCATCGACATGACCCGAAGCCGCAGGGCCTCCGGACGCGACCGCCCTGCGGCTTCCAACCCCTTACTTCTGGACCGCGAAGACCCAGAGAGAGCCGCCGGCCGGCACATCCTTCAGGCGCTCGTCGCCGGAGAACAGCGAATAGACGCCGCCGATGCCGCTGGACACGGCGACGTATTGCCTGCCGTCCTGCTCCCAGGTGACGGGCTGCCCCTCGATGCCGGAGCCGGTCTTGAACTGCCACAGCTTCTTGCCGGTGTCGGCGTCAAAGGCCTCGAGCTCACCGGTGAGCTGGCCGCTGAAGACCACGCCGCCCGCCGTCGACAGCACGCCCGAGAAGCGCGGCAGAGTGCTCGGCGCTTGCCACTTGGCCTTTCCCGTCAGCGGATCGATCGCCTTCAGGTAGCCGCGCGGTTCGTTGCCGGCCGGCCATTCCCAGAGGTCGCTCAAATCCATGCCGAGATACCAGTCGCCAGCCTTGTACTCGGCGGGGATGGCCTTGTAATGCCCGCCGAAATTGAGCGTGTTGGCGTAGGCGAGGCCGGTCTTCGGGTTGAACGACATCGGCTCCCAATTCTTGCCGCCGAGGATCGATGGCCACACCACGACCTTCTCGCCGGCCCGCGCCTTCGCCGGCACGTCAGTCTCGACCGGACGGCCCGTCTCCATGTCGACGCCCTTGGCCCAGTTCACCTTGACGTAGGCATTGGCCGCCAGGAGCCTGCCGTTGGTGCGATCGAGGACATAGAAGAACCCGTTGCGGTTCGCGTCCATCAGCACCTTGGTCGGCTTGCCCTTCACCTTGATGTCCGCGAGGATCATCTCGGCAACGCTGTCATAGTCGAAGGGATCGTTGGGCGAGAACTGGAAGTGCCACTTGATCTTGCCGGTCTGGGGATCGAGGGCGAGGACCGAGTCGGTGTAGAGGTTGTCGCCCTTGCGGACGGCGGCGTTGAACGGGCCGGGATTGCCGATGCCCCAATAGACCGTGTGCAGCTCCGGATCGAAGGAGCCGGTGATCCAGGTCGAACCGCCGCCATGCTGCCAGGTATCGCCGGCCCAGGTATCGACGCCCGGCTCGCCCTCGCTCGGCACCGTGTAGGTGCGCCAGAGGTGCTTGCCGGTCTGCGGTTCCCAGCCGTCGATGAACAGCCGCGTGCCGAACTCGGCGCCGGAGACGCCGGTGATGACGACGCCGTCGGCGACGAGCGGCGCGACGGTCATCGAATAGCCGTCCTTGAAGTTGATCGCGTTCTGCCGCCACAGCTCCTTGCCGGTCTTGGCGTCGAGCGCGATGACATTGGCGTCGAGCGTGGTGCGGAACACCTTGCCGTCATAGAGCGCGGCACCGCGATTGATGATGCCGCAGCAGACGATGCGCGGCGTCTCCGGCGGATACTCGATCTTGGTCTTCCAGATCTGCTTGCCGGTCTTGGCGTCGACCGCGATGGTCGCGCTGTTGGTGGTGACGTACAGCACGCCCTTGTAGACGAGCGGCTGCGACTCCTCGGAACGGTTGTCGTCGTAACTATAGCTCCACACGGGAACCAGCTTCTTCACCGTCTCCTTGTTGATCTGGGTGAGCGGGCTGAAGCGCTGGAGATTGTAGCCCATCCCGTAATTGAGGACGCTCTTGGTGTCGCTGGCGCCCTTCGCCAGCTCCTGCGCCGTTTGCGCCTGCGCGGCAACCGGCAGCAATGCCGCGATCGCGGCGGCCATGAGTAGCTGTTTCATGTCTCCTCCCCTGTGTTTGCCGGCGAAATTCCATCGCCTTGGCTTGCGAAAGAAGCGGGCTCCCCGGGACACGCCCGGGGAGCCCGCCCTTGATCAGGCCTTCATGGCCGCCGCCACCTTGTCCGGCGTCAGCGGCAGCGTGCGCACGCGAGCGCCCACCGCGTTGTAGACGGCATTGGCGATGGCCGGCGCGACCACCGTCACCGCCGGCTCGCCGACGCCGGCGGGGTAGTTGCCGGTGCCGATGACATGGATGTCGAGCTCCGGCACCTGCGACATGCGCAACGGCGTGTAGGTGTCGAAATTGGTCTGCTCGATGTTGCCGTTCTTCATCGACGCCTGCTCGTAGAGCGCGAGGCTGACGCCCCACAGCGTCGCGCCCTCGACCTGCGCGCGCACGCCGTCCGGGTTGACCATGGTGCCGACATCGATGGCGATGGTCATCTTGTGCAGCTTCACCGTGCCGTCCTTGGCGACGGAAACCTCGGCGACGCCCGCGGTCCAGGTCGGCGTGTTGCGCTCCTGCGACGAGACCGCGGCGAGGCCCATCGCGCGGCCCTTCGGCAACTGCTTCTTGCCGTAGCCGGATTTCTCGACCGCGAGCTTGATCACATCGGCGATGCGCTTGGCGCCGCCGACCGAGTTGGGCGCCGTGCCGGCGTTGCGGCCGGTGGCATCCAGCATGGCCAGGCGGAATGCAACCGGATCCTTGTTGGCCTTGTGCGCGAGCTCGTCGACGAAGCTCTCCACCGCCCAGAAGGTCCAGGCCGGCGCCACCGAGCGGAACTGCCCCGAGGGTGTCGCCGCCTGCGCCAAATCGTTCTCGATCGCGCGCACATGGTGGTTCGGGATGGTGTACCAGCTGTCAGCGCCGTTGACCGAGAAGGAATCGAGCTTGCCCTTCTTGTCCGTGCTGTCGGACAGAAAGGCTTCGATGCCCCAGCGCTTGGTCGCCCACGCCGCGCAGACATCCTGGGTCAACACCACCAGCTTGCCGCCGGCATCGAGCCCGCCTTGCATCCTCTGGTAGGTGATCGTGCGGAAGAAGTCGTTCTGCACGTCCTCCTCGCGGCTGTAGATGAGCTTCACCGGCTTGCCCACCGCCTTGGCGGCCAGCACGGCCGGCACCATCGCGTCGGCCTCGAGCCGGCGGCCGAAGCCGCCGCCGAGATAGACCTGGTGAATCAGCACCTGCTCCGGCTTGGCGCCGACCGCGGCCGCCACCAGCGGCCCGGACCGCGTCTGGAACTGCGAGCCCGAATAGATGTGCCAGACGCCGTCGCGTTCGAAGGCGACGCAGTTCATCGGCTCCAGCGGCGCGTGAACCGCGAGCGGCGTCACATACTCCGCCTCGAGCTTGGTCGCGGCGCCCGCCAGCGCCTTGCCGGCATCGCCGATATCCCAGAAGGAAAGCCCCGTGGCGGGATCGGCGGTGAGCTGCTTCGCATGATCGAGGATGTTGTCGCTGCTGACGCCGGCATTGGGGCCGAGATCCCACTCGACCTTGAGCGCGGACGCCGCGGCCATCGCCGCCGGATAATTGTCGGCGATGGCGATCACATAGTGGGTGGCCGTTCCCGTCGGATCCGCGACGGAGACGAATTGCTGATAGCCCGGGATATTTTTCGCTTCGCTGTCGTCGACATTCGTCGCCTTGGCGCCGTAGCGCACCGGCGGACGCGCGATCTTGGCGTAGACCATGCCCGGCACGAACATGTCCATGCCGTAGCGCGCCGTGCCGTTGGTCTTCGCGGGAATGTCGAGCGCCGGCACCGGCTTGCCGACGATCTTGTACTCGCCGGCCTTCTTGAGCTGGATCTTCTTGAGGTCGTCGGGAGAGTAGGTCTTGTCGACCTTGCCGCTCGACACCAGGTCGGCGTAGCTGATCGACTTGCCGGATTTGTGGACGACGCGGCTGCTCGCCGCGCGGCACTCGCCCTCGGGAACGCCCATCGCCTTGGCGCCGGCCTCGATCATCGCCATGCGCCCGGCGGCGCCGCAGCGCGACAGCGTGTCGAAGCTGTTGTTCACGCTCCAGCTGCCGCCGGTGACCATGAGGCCCCAGCGCTCGGCCGGGTCGGGATAATCGATGCGGATGTCCTTCCAATCGGCCTCGAGCTCCTCGGCCACCGCTTGCGCGAGCGCGGTGCCGACATGCTGGCCCATTTCCGACTTGGTGATGTGCACCGTGACGATGCCGCCGCGATCGATCGTGTACCACACGGTCGGCGAGAAATTGCCGGCGGCGAGCGCCTCGCCGGCGCTGCCCATGAGCGTCGGCAGCAGCGAGAAGCCGCAGGTGAGCCCCGCGCCGGTCGCCATGCTGCCGACGAGGAACTGGCGGCGGTTCACCCGCCGTGCGGTCGCTTTGCGCGCCAATGTCTCGGTCATGTCAGATCTCCTTCGTCCCGCTGCGCATGTCCTTGGCGGCGCGCTTGATGGCTTTCTTGATCCGCACATAGGTCATGCAGCGGCAGAGATTGCCGTCCATCGCCTCGACGATCTGCGCATCGCTGGGGTTGGGGTTCTTCTGCAGCAGCGATGCAGCCTGCATGATCTGCCCCGACTGGCACCAGCCGCATTGCGGCACCTGCTCGGCGATCCAGGCGCGCTGCAGCGGATGCTGGCCGCGCGGGTCGAGCCCCTCGATCGTCGTCACCTCGCCCTCGGCCGCATCGGCCAGGCTGGTCTGGCAGGAGCGCACGGCCTCGCCGTTCAGGTGAACCGTGCACGCGCCGCACAAGCCCGCGCCGCAGCCGAATTTCGTGCCGGTCATCTGCAGATGTTCGCGCACGACCCAGAGAAGCGGCGTGTCGTCCGGCATGTCGACGACGCGCCGGAAGCCGTTGATGGTCAGGATCCTCATGGCGTCCCCTCGTTTGCGCCTCGGCCAGCCGCGTCAACGGGCCGGCTCGGAGCTGAAGAAGAATTCGTGGGGCAATCATGCCCGCTTGGCAGTCGTTAGAGGGCGATCACGGGCACTGCCTGGTGGGCGCGCCCGCGCTCGCCTGGCAGACACCGAATGATCGCCGACCGATAAATCGCCCTCCCATGCGCAACGACGTTATCGGGCCACGCATGACGTGGCTCGTCGTCTTTTTTGGCCCGGTCATGCTGGCAGTAGTCGCGATACGCTGTCAATGCCGACCTGCGACGCAGAGTGGCATTGGGCGGCGCGTGGTCGCGCGTGGCATGTGGTGTACCACCGCCGGTATTTGCTTCGTCAAAGCATCGGGCGGTCGGCGATTGACACGCCTACAGTGAAATCTTACCGTCGCTGGAAGTCTATTGCCGGGGCAATCGGCGATCAGCGAGGAGGAAACCAATGAAGTGGACAACGCCACGTATCGTCGAGATCGCCGTCGGGCTCGAGATCAATTCCTACGCCTGCGCCGATCTGGCCTAATCGCTTCGCTTGAGCCGCCGGGCGTGCCGAGCGGCGCCGCCCGGTGCGGGCCGGATGGGCTCGGCGCATCATCGCTGCGGCGACGGCCGCCCTCGAGGCGCATGCCATGAGCGACAAGCCGCTGACAGCCGACGAGTTGGAGGCGGCGCTCCGCGCCATCGGCGCCGAGCGCTACCATAACCGTCACCCCTTCCATAGGCTGCTGCATGGCGGCCGGCTGACGCGCGGGCAGATCCAGGCCTGGGCGCTCAACCGCTTCTATTACCAGCGCTCGATCCCGATCAAGGACGCCGCGCTGATGGCGCGCCTGCCGACGGCGGAGCTGCGCCGCATCTGGCGCGCGCGCCTCGTCGATCATGACGGCGACGGCACGACGCCCGGCGGCATCGAGCGCTGGCTCAAGCTCGCCGAGGGCGTCGGACTCGACCGCGACTACGTGGAGTCGACGGCGGGCATCCTGCCCACCACCCGCTTTGCGGTCGACGCCTACGTGCATTTCGTGCGCGAGCGCTCGGTGCTCGAGGCGATCGCTTCGTCGCTCACCGAGATGTTCTCGCCCGAGATCATCGCCGAGCGTGTCGAGGGCATGCTCAAGGGCTATTCCTTCATCACCATGGACACGCTCGCCTATTTCAAGCCGCGCCTGACCCAGGCGCCGCGCGATGCGGATTTCGCGCTGGCCTATGTCAAGGCCGCGGCGAAGACGCGCGAGCAGCAGGAGGCGGTGCTGGCCGCGCTGCGCTTCAAATGCGACGTCCTCTGGGCGCAGCTCGACGGGCTCTATCTCGCCTACGTGGCGCCGGGCTTCATTTCGCCGGGCGCCTTCGCGCCCACGGCCGCGGCGCAGGCGGCGGCACGGTGAGCGGCGAGGCGCCGCGGCGCTTGGTGGTGGCGGACGCATCGGTGCTGCGCCTCGCCCCGCATGTGAAATTCCGCCATGACGAGACGCGCGACCGCTGGGTGGTCCTGGCGCCCGAGCGCCTGTTGCTGCCGGACGAGCCGGCGGTCGAGATCCTCAAGCTCCTCGACGGCAGCCGCAGCGTCGCGGCGATGATCGACACGCTCGCGCAACGCTTCGACGCGCCGCGCGCGGTGATCGGCGCCGACGTGACGGCGATGCTCCAGGACCTCGTCGACAAGGGCGTGCTCGTGGCGTGATTTTGCGCGCGACGCAGTAGCGATTGCTTGTCCCGGCCGGCTTTACTTCCTTCCGTTAATACAGAATTGCCTCCGTACCCGAATGTTCGGCAGCAATATAATGTATGATGCCCGTCATTTACCTCCATCTGGTGTATCGGTGCGCTACGCTCGGCGCATCCAAAGTATTGGTTACGAATCATAGATTCCTTTAACCATCCACCCTGCACCATGCCCTGTCGGAATTCTTTCGGACAGGGAGCCCCGTCATGTGGCAGCAGGTTCTATCAGATGCCGATACCGTTCAGGACTTCATCGATTTCGGACTGGCGTGGCTCCAGGATCGTCACTACACCCTGACCATCGACGTCGACATGGCGGCTTGGGCGAGGACCATGGCCAAGGCGCCCTCGATCGCCGTGGTCAATCCCACCTTCGACCCACGCTGCAGCCCCTTGGCGCCGGATAACAGCTTTTGGCTCGATGTTCGGGCTGGCTCGCAAACCATTGCGATGATGGCCGCACGGCTCTTCGTCACGGACGACTACCTCGAGATCAAGCGTTCGACCAGGCTGTGGTACGATCCGCCACCCCCTGGCGCCCGGCTGGCGATCGAGGTGCCCGAGGGAACGCCGATCATCCGTGGCAATGTGGGTCACGAGGGCGGCCTCTGGGTTCATCCAAGCCACCGGAAGCGCGGTCTCTCCGTCATCCTGCCGCATCTCATTCGCGCGCTGTGTTTCCGTGAATGGAATGTCGATTGGCAGACGGGTGCGACGATGCGAGGCATCGGGGAGTGCGGTATCGCGCAGTGGGCGTATGGCGCTCCGCACGTCGTACCGTGCTATGAAGGTCACTTTCTCGTCACGCAGCGCCCCGACCGCCTATTCCTGGTCTATATGAGCCGGGAAGAGCTAGTGGCCGGTCTCGATCTTGCTGCCGTTGCCAGGCTCCTGCCGGATCGCCACCGCGAGACGCACTACCCGGCCGTGCTCGTTCAAAAAGGGTAGGATAAGTCGCGTGTAATGGTGAATGGTGTCATCGAGGCGGCAACGTACGCGCTGGAGGCGCGGCCGGCCCGTCAGACGAACCGTGTTGTAGTCGCGTAAGGTCGATTCCGCGTATATCGCTACAGGATGGGCTCGCGGCTTTTCCTGTGCCTCCAACGGAAGAGCATAGGCGAACAACTCGAAACGAAAATCCACCGGATCGTTGCTGCTTACGTCAACGACATGCAGCGTTCCGATGACTCCCGCGCGCGTCAAATGGACGGTGTCGACATTCGAGAATTGGCATCCCGTCGTCGCGCGCAGACCGCGCCAATATTCATACAGGTAACCCAGGGGGTCACTCCTCGCGGGCAAGGTTTCGAGCCTGAGGAGACGCCGCTCGATGTAGTTGCCCGCGCTGTCGGCGGCGAAGTCGACAAACCGCGAGCGCACGAAGGGGATCGTCTGCGCCATGCGCTCGGCCGGGGGCGTATAAAGCACCGACTTGCGCGCGGCATAAAGCGGGATCGGCGCCGACGCATGCAGCGTCGCCCCGCCATGGGCGCCACCATTCGCCGTGGCCGCCCAGCAGCCGTTGCGCTGGCAGCGCGCCGCGGCGGCGGCATAAGACCTGGCGGTATGCTCGAATCCCGCGAGGTGCTCGATCGTCGACAGCGCGCGCAGATAACTGCAGCCGCCGTCCGCCACGCAAGCGATGGCGGCCGCCGGCTCGCTGATGCTATGACTGGCCCGCGCCGTCATCCGTCATCACGCGCTTTCGGCATCCGCGCGATCGGCCATGCGTCCCATGATCAGGAGACACGCCGAGCGCAGGCGCGGGTCGCTGATGCGGTAATAGGTGCCCAGCACCATCGCCGCTTCCTTGCGCGACAGGTCCGAGTTCACCGCCTCGTCCTCGGCCTGGCCGGCGCCGTCGAGGCCGTCGAAGAAATAGGCTAGCGGCACATCGAGCACGCGCGACAACTGATAGAGCCGGCTGGCGCTGATGCGGTTCTCGCCGGTCTCGTATTTCTGCACCGCCTGGAAGGACAGGCCGAGCTTGCTGCCCAAATCCGATTGCGTCATGCCGATCTGCGCCCGCCGCAGCCTCAGCTGTCCTCCCACATACTTGTCGATGGGATCCGGCCCGTCGATGATGACCGTGCGGCGCCGGAATGACAGGGACTCTCCATCGACCTCGGGGGCTGTGGAGTCGAGTGTTGTTTTCAAATCGACCTCCCTCACTGAGCGACCCCGAATGGTAGCGCTCTTACCGAAGATACGCAATTACGCAGGAACGGCTCTGTTTCGGCTGACCGCAGCACCGGCGGCGTCCGGGTCGCTGCACCGCAAGCCGGACGGCGCATGGCGGAGCATATCAGGCCGCCCGCTTGCGTGCTGCGGCGCACAGCCGCTCAGGACGCCCGCCCGGCGTCGGGCTGCCGCTTCGCGCGCGCCAAGGTGGCCTGTGCGCGGCGGCGCAGCTCGCGGAGATCGCCCAGGACCACCTTCAATTCGCCGGTCGTCCGCGACATCTTTTGCAGGGAGGCGCGGACCATGCGCAGGTTTTCCTGGACCTCCCGCAACGTCCGACGCGTCTCGGCCAGGAGCTGCCGCAAGTGAAAGGGCTTGCGCAAGTGCGACCAGCCCAGCTCATCCAGCATGTCGTTCATGACCGGCTCGCCGGTCATCATCATGATGGGGATGCCGCGCTCGGCCGCGTCGGTCGCGAGCCGGAAGCCGTGGCGGCCCGGCATCACGGCGTCGAGGATCAGGAGATCGGGCGGATCCCGGTCGAGGAACGAGAGCGCTTCCCATACCTCGGTCGCCGAGCTGACGCGATAGGCGCCGCCCTCCTCCAGCGCCATCTGTACGACAGCGCAGATGTCCGGTCGGTCGTCGACGACGAGTACGTGCCGCATGCCTCACCCCGCCCAGCGGGCGATGCAACCCCGCGCGACTGAGGATACACCTTGACCGGCGAGACACAACAGCAAGCAGCGCCGGCTCCGCGGGATCGATCAGCGAGCGACAAGCATCGCCAACGCGGCGCGCAGCTCGCCGGGCTTGAACGGCTTGCGCAAGACCGGCCGGCCGGTAAAGCGCTCTCCGGCGCCGGACTCGCCATAGCCGGTAACGAAGATGAAGGGGATGCCGCGCTCGGACAGGATCTCGGCGACCGGGTAGACCGGGTCGCCGTTGATATTGACGTCGAGAATCGCGCAGTCGAAGTCCCTGCTCTGCGCCGCGCGCTGTGCCGCCGCCAGCCTCCCGAGCGGACCCACCACGCCGCAACCGAATGCCGTGAGCAAATCCTCGAGCATAAGCGCGATCAGCGCCTCGTCCTCGACGACGAAGACTCGCAATCCCTGGAGTTGACCGTTGCCTGCGGTCGAGCTCGACATGCCACCTGCCGCCGGTCAGCGCCGGCTTCCGTTTCGACCACCTCCTGATGCGGGCCGCCGTCGTCGCTGCGCTCGCCGAGCAGGACGTTCCGTATCACGGCTGCCTGCTGCTCGTGCTTGCCGGCGCGAGCATCCCCGCGCCAGGCGAGCCGCTCGCGGCCGCTTGGCGCGCTCCCTTTCTCCAAACACCGGGTTACATGAATACGTTTCTTCGAGCCCGCGCAAGGCGCTCGAAAGGGCGTGGTCGACATCGCCCCTTTGCGTCAAGGCAAGGGCCTCAACCGTGCAGGCATGGCCGGCACCGAGCGTTCGCCGAGCCACTCAATCGTGTCGATCTCTAACTTCGCACCGGATGTCCCGCGGCGGCTCCGGGCGCGTGCCATTGTCCATGGCACCGCGCCGCACCCGCAGGCGCGCGCCGTCGGCAACATCTTCAGCGGTCGCGTGTTCCGCCGCTCGGCGGCAATTGCGGTTGCACCTCGGCGAGCGGTATCTCCAGCGAGCAGCGCAGTCCGGCGCTGCTGAAATCGAGGGTGGCGCGGCCCTGAAGTTCGTGCGCGACCCCTCGCTCGATGAGCTTCAGCCCGAAGCCGTCCTGCCGCGACCGCTCCACCTTCGGCACGTCGCGTTCGGCCCAGTCGATTTTGAGCAGCTGGCTCCCGCTGTCGCTCTTCCATGCCACCTCGACCCGCCCGGCCTCGGTCGCGAAGGCGCCGTGCTTGGCGGCGTTGGTGGCAAGCTCGTGAAACACCATGCCGAGCATCAGCGCGGCATTGGGGCCGAGCGATATCGCCTCGCCCTCGAGCGACAGGTGGTTGCCCTGCTCGCGGTGGGCGGCCAGCTCGGCGAGCAGCACCTCGCGCAGATCGGCGCCCTGCCAGTTGGACGCGGCGATCAGGTCATGCGCCTTGGCCAGCGCCTGGACGCGCCCCTCGAACGCCTCGTGGAACGCTTCGGCGGACCTGCTGTGGCGCAGCGTCTGCGAGGAGATCGACAGCACCGTGGCGAGCGTGTTCTTGACCCGGTGGTTGAGCTCGGCCAGCAGCAGGCGCTGCCTCTCCTCCGCCTGCTTGCGCTCGGTGATGTCGCGCTCGATCGCGGAAAGGCCGATGAGTTGGCCGGCGGGATCGCGGATCGGCGACACGCTGGAGGCGACGTGGAGAAGTCTGCCGTCCTTGGCGACGCGTTCCGCGTCGGTGATCGTTGCCGCGCGCGAGCGCTTGATCCCCTCGACCATCGCCTGGAGTCCGCCCGAACGGTCGGCCGGCATGACGATCGACCAGGGCTGGCCGATGGCCTCTTCCGCGGTGTGTCCATACATCCGACGCGCCCCGGCATTCCACGTCGTGATCACGCCATCGAGCGTCATGCCGATGATCGCCTCGTGCGAGGTCGCGACGATCGAGGCCAGGCGGGCCAGATCCTCCTCGTTCCGCTTGCGATCGGTGATGTCGACAAACGTGACCACGACCCCGCCGATGACGTTGTCGATGGTGCGATAGGGCAGGATCCGCATCATGTAGGTGGCGCTGCCGTCGGCGAGCGTCACCTCATGCTCGATGGGCGACAGCGAACGCAGCACTTTTCGGACATCGCGCTCCAGGCCGTCATAACCGAGGCGCGTCACGATGTCGGTGATCGGGCGTCCGTAATCGGTCTCGATGAGGTGAAAGACATCGGTGACGGCCGGCGTGAAGGTCTTGACGCGCAATGTGCTGTCGAGAAAGAGCGTGGCGATCTGCGTGCTCTCGAGCAGGTTCTTGCGGTCGCTCATGGCCCGCTCGAGGCCCTCCACCTTCGAATTCAGCTCGGCATTGACCGTCTCGAGTTCCTCGTTGACCGACTGCAGCTCTTCCTTCGAGGTCTCGAGTTCCTCGTTGGACGATTGCAGCTCCTCGTTGACCGACTGAAACTCCTCGTTCGACGCCCTCATCTCTTCGTTGGTGGTCTCGATCTCCTCCACGGTGGTCTGGAGCCGCTCGCGCGTGGCGACGAGCTCGGCTTCGAGATGGGCGATGGCCTCGTCCTCCTGCGCGTCCGTCCCCGGCCGCGGCTCGGCGGCCTCGCGCGTCTTCACCGGCCCCACATCCTGGAAAAGCACGACGAAGAAGTGCCCGCCGCCGTCGGTTGCGAGAACAGGCTCGACGACGATGTTCAGCGCCTGTCGCCCGCCATTCACCGCAACGAAGACATTCTCCTGCACGACCTTCCGCCCGGTGGTCATCGTCTTGTGAAGCGCCGCCCTGACTTCGGACCGCAGGCCGGCGTCGAGCAGATTGAACAGGTTGAGGCTGGCGGCGCCGGCCGAGGGCTGGATGTACTTCCCCGTCCGCCCGGAAAACCGAAGCACGTCCTGATGCTCATCGACGACGACATAGGCGGGGGCGTAGGACTCCACCACCCGCATCGCCCGCCGGCTCACCGATTCCTCGACCGTCGCGGGCGCCGTGCCCTGCTCGGGCACAGGGTGGCCGCGATAAGTCGCTGCCGTGAGCGGAAAATCGATGGTCGGCCGCTCGGCCGCGACCGCCCGCGCCTTGAAGATGCGGTGACGCCCGTCGACGCTGGTGAACAGCTTGCCGTGCTGCGTCACGTTCTCCGACGAGCCGAGAAACAGGTAGCCGCCATTCCGCAAGGCGAAGTGAAACAGCGGGACTATCCGGTTCTGCAGCGTCGCGTTGAGATAGATGAGCAGGTTGCGGCAAGAGACCAGGTCGAGCCTGGAGAAAGGCGCGTCCTTGATGAGGTTGTGCACCGAGAAGATGCACATCTCGCGCACGTTCTTGGCGACGCGGTAGCCATTGCCGTCCTTCACGAAAAAGCGCTCGAGCCGCTCGGGCGATACGTCGCGCGCGATCGTCTCGGGATAGCGGCCGGCGCGCGCCACGTCGAGCGCCTGATCGTCGATATCGGTGGCGAAGATCTGCACCCTCGGCGGCGCATCGGCGCGGGCAAGCTGCTCGCACAGCAGGATGGCCAGCGAGTACGCCTCTTCACCGCTGGCACAGCCCGCCACCCAGACCCGTACCTGATCATCAGGCTTCTTGTTGGCAATGAGTTTCGGGATGACTTCGCTCGCCAGCGCGTCGAAAGCGCGGGCGTCGCGGAAGAATTGGGTGACGCCGATGAGCAGGTCGCGGAAGAGCAGCTCGACTTCGCGCGCATCCTTGCGAAGCAGGCCAACGTAATCGGGCACCGAGGACAAGTGCACCACTTGCATGCGGCGCTGCACGCGGCGAATGAAAGTGCTGTCCTTGTATCGGCTGAAATCATGCCCGGTCTTGGACCGCAGCAGCGCGTAGATCCTGTGGAGATGCTTGCCCCCGCCCTCCCGCAGCACTTCCATGCTGCGCTGGTTGCGGCCCAGCGTCAGCTGCTGGGCATGTTCGACGAGCTTCGCCGGCATCTCCTCGACCGGCAGCACAAGATCCACCAGCCCGGTGGCGACGGCGCTGTGCGGCATGCTGTCGAAACGCGAGGAGATGCTGGTCTGAGCGACGGTGAGCCCGCCATGCTCCTTGATTGCCTTGATGCCGAGCGCGCCGTCGCTGCCGCTGCCGGAGAGAATGACGCCGATCGCATTCTCCTCCTGGTCCTCGGCGAGCGAGCGGAAAAAGGTATCGATGGTGTTGCCCTGGCCTCTCGGCGTCGCCACCTGGAGCACGCCGCGCTCGATCGTCAGGGTCCCGTCGGGTGGAATGACATGCACCCGGTTGGGCTCGGCGTTCATCCCGTCGGTGATCTCGACGACCTTCATCTTGGTGTAGCGCTGCAGCAGCTCGGTCATCGCGCTCCGGTGCCGGGCATCGAGATGCGGCACCATGACGTAGGCCATCCCGCTGTCGGGGGGCATGTGGCCCAGGAACTTCTCGAACGCCTCGAGGCCGCCGGCCGAGGCGCCCATGCCAACGATCGGGCAGGTTTCCTGCCCTTGGGAGGCCTCTGGCGTCGCCTCCCGCCGATCAGCCGACGCGCGGTCGCCCGACGCCCGGCGACGGGGCCGGGATTTTCGCGTCGAGGGACGTTTCGCCATGATCGTCTCTTGCGTCCTTCAGAACCGCATCATAGGGCGTTTGCTGCCCAACTTGAAACGACAGGCGCCACCGAGCAGGGACGATCTAGAGCGGCCCGCGCCCGCCGGCTTATTCTTGCGCCGGCTTTCGCCGCTCGGGCGATTGGCAGCGCAATCGCCCCGCCATGCTAACCGGTTGACGCAGGGCGCGAGACCAGGTAGGACATGCTAATGATAATTACTCGCAGCCGAGGGCGCGGAGCGGTCGATGACCAATTACGTTGATGCTGCTGGCCGGTCCCGCACCCGGCGCTGGCGCGCATTCGTTGCCGTGCTTGGCCCCGGTCTCGTGGTCATGCTCGCCGATACCGACGTCGGCAGCATCATCACCGCAGCGCAGAGCGGGGTCCAATGGGGCTACCGGCTTTTGCTCCTGCAACTCGTGCTGATGCCCATTCTCTTCGTGGTGCAGGAGCTGACGGTCCGGCTCGGAATCTTCACGGGCAAGGGACATGGCGAGCTAATTCGCGAAGCCTTCGGAAGTCGCTGGGCCTGGGTTTCGGTCGCGGGACTGGGCGTCGCGACGGCCGGCGCGCTCCTCACGGAGTTCTCCGGGGTCGCGGGCGTCGGCGAGCTCTTCGGCGTGCCGCGCGCGGTGAGCCTCGCGCTCGCGGCGTGCTTCCTTTTGGCGGTCGTCTGGACCGGATCCTACCGGCGCGTGGAGCGGATCGCCATCGCCCTTGGGCTCTTCGAATTCGCCTTCTTCTGGGTCGCCTACGCGTCCCATCCCGACGGTACCGAGCTGGCCGATGGGCTCATGCACATGCCGCTCGGGAATAAGGACTACCTCTACCTGGTCGCCGCCAATATCGGTGCCGTCATCATGCCGTGGATGATCTTCTATCAGCAGTCCGCGATCGCCGATAAGAAGCTGCGCCCCGAGCACTACCGGTATGCTCGCTGGGACACGGCGCTCGGTGCTGTCATCGCGCAGCTCGTCATGGCGGCGATCCTGGTGGCGGCGGCCTCCACTATCGGCAAGACCAATTCGGACGCGAGCCTCAACACGATCGGCGATGTCGCAAATGCCCTCACGCCCGTTCTAGGGCCGGAGATCGGCCGCCTCGTCTTCGGCTTGGGAACGATCGGCGCAGCGATGGTCGCTGCCATTGTCGTTTCGCTGGCTTCGGCCTGGGCGTTCGGTGAAGTCGCGGGCTACAAGCACTCGCTCGAGCACCACCCGTCGGAGGCGCCCTGGTTCTATGGCGTCTTCACCGCCGCCGTCGTCGGCGGCGCCATCGTCGTGGGGCTCGTGCCGAACCTCGTCTCGCTCAACATTGGCGTCGAAGTCATGAACGCGCTGATGCTGCCGCTTGTGCTGGGGTTTCTGATCCTGCTGGCCATTCGCGCGCTCCCCGAAGAGCACCGGCTGCGTGGCCCCTACCGGTGGATCGTGATTGCCGTCTCAGTGCTTACCGCCAGCCTCGGCGTCTATGGCGGCCTCTCCGGCGTGGGGTTGTTCTGAATCTCTTCTCTTGAGCCGACTCTGATGAGCCGACCAATCGCTCGGTCCATAGTGATCGAGATCATTTAGGGCTCCGTCGGAATAAGCCATATTCCTTTCTGTGCCTTCTGCTGGCGCGGTGGAATAGACAACTCAGCTCCAACGAAACGCCGTCAGGTTCCGGCGGCCCAACAGAGGATCGTAGAATGCGCACTCAAGTTGTCTTGATCACCGGTGGACTCACCGGGATCGGGCGCGCGGCCGCCATCGCCTTCGCCAAGAAGGGCGCGAAGGTGGTCGTTGCCGGTCGGCGTTGGAATAAGCCATATTCCTTTCTGCGCCTTCTGCTGGCGCGGTGGAATAGACAACTCAGCTCCAACGAAACGCCGTCGGGTTTCCGGCGGCCCAACAGAGGATCGCAGAATGAGCACCCAAGTTGTCTTGATCACCGGTGGACTCACCGGGATCGGGCGCGCCGCCGCCGTCGCCTTCGCCAAGAAGGGCGCGAAGGTGGTCGTCGCCGGTCGGCGCGATGAGGCCGGCAAGGTGCTCGTCAAGGAGTTGCGCTCTTTCGGTTCGGAGGCCGAGTTCATCAACGCCGACGTCCGCAAGGAGGATGACGTCCGCGCTCTGGTCGACAAGACCGTCGCCCGGTTTGGCCGTATCGATGTCGCGGTGAACAACGCCGCGACCGAAGGCGCGGTCGGCCCGATCACGGACCAGACCGCGGAAAGCTACGCCGCGACGTTCGACACGAATGTTCTCGGCGTGATCCTGAGCATGAAGCATGAAGTGCGCGTCATGAAAGGACAGCGCAGCGGCAGCATTATCAATATCTCCTCGACCTACGGACACGAGGGCGCGGCCGGGGCCTCGATCTA
>Ga0209647_1001202_pt1 | contig 22562 bp, 14 predicted proteins | sample GraSoi_2013_60cm_FD_185827 | JGI IMG/M metagenome (GOLD analysis project Ga0209647, IMG submission 185827) | Grasslands soil microbial communities from the Angelo Coastal Reserve, California, USA - Sample 9_17_2013_60cm (SPAdes) (version 2) | ecosystem: Environmental > Terrestrial > Soil >... | reverse complement strand
CATGTGCAGATACAGAAGCAATACCAGGTGTAATAGGATCTGGCGGAACGAGAACATCCTTATCGGTCACTGCCTGCTGACCAGTCACGTCGGTAACTGCAGTGCCCTTAGGAATGGTCACCTTGTACGGATTCCAATTTTTAAACGTCAACATGCCTTTCGCAGGCATACCTGGCTTGGTAGCTCCTGTTTGCGAGCCTGGTTGCGCAGAGGATAACTCGCGTGACGTGACAGGGATCATATAGGAATTGCTCAACGTTTTGCTTGCAGGTGTCAGCGTCACGGCAGCCGTTGGCCTTGGAAAGAAGAAGAGGAGCACGAGAATAATCAAGAGAAGTGCGATCAACGTAGCAATGATCCCTAAAAGGCGCCGACGCCGTCTCCTTGTTGGAGGCAGATTGCCCGCTCCAGGTCCGTATGAACCTGCTGTACCACTTTGTTCACTCATTTTTTGCCATGCTTTCTGATACCATAGAGGTATCGATTCAATATCTACCACCCTGCTGGTCTGATGCCCTACTTTGTAAAGGTCCACACATTTCGCATATTTGCATTGAAGAGTAGAAATCCAATGCACTAGATTATGAAGACGGCGGATCTGCGGGTTGCCTGGTGAAATCAAAGCAGTCCGACATATCGTCTGCAGCTGCGTCTCGGGCGTTCAGTGGCTGGAGGCCAAATATCGTCTCGCAAAATTTGACCAGGCTCACGTGTGAGTGCGTCACTTTGGAGATGTAACCGCTTTTGGCATATGGGCTGAGCACCAGGCAGCCTACACGTGGCCCGTAGCGGAACTGCGTCCCATCGCTCCACTGTTCTACATTCGCAGGCTCGACGTGATCAAACCAGCCACCCCAGTCGTCCCAAGTGATGAAGATCGCCGTATTGGGCCAAAGTCCGCCTTGAATGACTGCTTTGACCTGGGCCACTGTCCATGCCTCTCCTTTGGTAATGTCATCCCTGGGATGTTCGCTGAAGCCAGTGGGTGCATAGACCCATGAGACGGCTGGCAGATTTCCTGCTGTTGCGTCCAGCACGAATTGCTCAGATTTGACGCTTGCATGATGTTTCCGCAGGCTCGTGATGAAGCGAAAGGCATACCCACCGTAGTTGCGCCAATCAAGTCCCGCGCTTTCCAGGCTGGCAGGGAGGGATGGCAGATCGAAAGGCGGCTGCAGCTCAATGGGATCCCGATGGTGGGGGTTGTTGATCAACGGTGAATCCGCAGCGATCAGCATCAAGTGGTTCGGGGTCGATGGACCAGCTACGTCGGTAAAGTAGTGGTCGCACAAGGTGAACTGCTTCGCGTAGGCAAAGTAAGACGGAATATCAACTTCGGTGTATCGCTCGAGAACTGCGTGAACAGCGCGCTCAAGCCAGGCCTGGTGGTCGTGCCCTGGCAATACATCTGGTGGATTTGGGCATGGAGCCAGCGTCGAGTCTCCCTCGGAGCCCAGGAACTGCCCAAAGTAGTTGTCAAAGGCGTGGTTCTCCTTGACAATAATGACTACATGTTGAATGGGATTGCCCGGTGCCATAGGTTTCTCCTTTTGATAGCTTGATCCACGTGTGACATTCTTTACGCATGAATCAAGGAGAGAATGAAATTGGCGATGTGTGCCATCGACCTCTCTGAAGTTTTTCCCTACATTCATCGGCGGAAGTATACCCTCTGGAGTGCGCTTAGCACATCGGAGAAACTTCCCATATACGATCGAGCTTTTAGCGTGCGCTTAACTCTCCCCTGTTATGGGAAGAAATTCATATTGATTGCCAACCGGCAATCTTGCCCCGAGGCTTTTTTCAGAGGGAAGCCAACAAACATGCTTGTCACGTCGTTGTCATATGCTAATTGTTGGCTATTGCACACACGATGTCGGCGAGTTGCTTTACGAACTGCTCTTCATTATCCCAATAGTTGTGGGCTTGTAATCCCCCACCGCTGCTCTTGTGAACGTTATCAACATTGATGTCTGTGATCTCAATATTGGAAGGCGCGCCGTTATCCGGATTAATGAGGCTAAACAGTTTGGGGTCATACGGTGATACGAGCTTGTCACCCCGGCGCCAGGTGATAGGCGGTTCCAGCGGGTCAGCGACGGGGTCATACTCATCCCAGAAGTTGTACCATGGCTTGATCGGATCGAGGAGCTCGATCTGTTGTCCCCAGTGGAAGAGGTCAATATACTTGCGCAATGGACTCCCCGCTGTGATGAATGCCTTGATCTTCGCGGCGGCGGGTGGTGGTAGGTTGCGTATGACATCCAGTGCAATCACCGTCCCATTGCTATGCGTGTTGAGAACAATTGCACCGACATCGTGACGAGAGGCGAGACGCAAGAGGGCTTCAGACACGAAACTCCGTACCCTTTCACGTTCCTCGTTATGACAGACATAACATGCCACATCCTCCTCAAGATATCTAAATGCTGTCATCAATCCAGGGGATGGCGGCGGTGCAGCTTGCTCCTGCTGTCCCTGTTGCCTGGCAAATCTGGAGCCAAGATCAGTGCGCGGACGAGAGCTGGCAGTCTTCTGATCGGCAGCAGCGGTATGGTGACCGATCATCGCCTGGATGTCAGTCAGGGCCATGTGCAACAGTCCCGAGGCATGAGCATAGTGTAAAACAGAAAAGAGGCTCATTCCTAAAGTAGTCAGAGCTGCACCAAGCTCTGGCTCTTTTGGTTCCAGATTTGAGTAGACGAGTGCGACGTGGGAGACGCACTCACCGTCGGCAACCAGAGGAGCGTCCTTTGTTTCAATAAGCTGCCTATCCTCCGACCAGCTACCGAGACGTTTGAGTCCTTCTTCACGGCTGGCTATACCTGTAGCAGTGAGCCAACGGCTTTCCACATAAATGGCACCATTCTCGCCGCGCTGCTCACGCTCTCGGTTGGGATCATCGCTGAGCATTGTATCAAGGCATTTGTTGAGATGCACATGTAACAGATCAGCATAGCCAGAGTTCTTGAATCCGGGCTGAGGTGATTGCTCAAAACCAATACCATGCAGTGTTACCAGACAGGTAATCGGGGAAGCCATAGCTTCTACCCTCCATTTCTTCATCGGAGCATGCCGATCATCCAAACATGTTTCGTCTAATACAGACATTTTGATAGCTTGGTCCACGTGTAACGTTCTTTACGCGTGACACAAAGAGAGAATGAAGCTGGCAACGTGTGCCATCGACCTCTCTGAAGTTTTTCCTTTCATTCATCGGCGAAAGTATATCCACTAGAGTGTCCTCAGCACATCGGAGGAACTTCCCATATATGATCGAGCTTTTAGCATGCGCTTAACTCTCCCCTGTTATGGGAAGAACTTCCTATAGTGATTATGTGTTAGCGGTCAGGCGGCAAACAGGTCTGGCAGGAGCCTAGTGCATTGCAAAGGCTATCGCTGCTGCTTGCTTCTTGCTCAGGCCTACTTCGGCGACGTTGGCGCTGGATTGGGCGTAGGCGGTGGATCGCCGACAGAACGGAATGACATGAATTTGTTCAACACATCGAACCAGAATGGAGCACCTAACGATACCGCCAGTGTTGTGGCAAGCAACCCGACGATCTTTACTATCCAACTAGAAAAATTGCCTGGCAGAGTGGACCAGCCTAGTGCAGGCTGGATTAGCTGGAAGTTTTCTTGTATTCCCCTCAGATCGATCGTGAGTGGTTTCTGGGCAGCCCCCTGGGCGGCAGCGACAATCGAGGCACGCATCACCGTGTTACCTATAAGACTGCTAACAAGTGAAAGCGTATCAACATTCAAATACACAACGATCACGAGGGCCAAGATCAAAAGGATCAATTGCACCTTCCGCGCATACCAACCCGAAACGCGGTCCATCGCGTCATTAAACCATTTCTCCACGCTCGCTATTTCCTTTTCAAGATCACCTCTTACTGGATTGATAAGGGTTGCCAGCGCCTTCTGTAGCTCCGGGTTGGAAGCCGGGGTGAAATTCTGTGAAACATTCCTCAAAGCCAGAGCAAAGTCGCGAGAAGGGATATAGGAAGGTTTACTCTGCCTGTTTAGTAGTTTGTCAAACCTTCCCTGCTTAGCTAGCCCCTTGATCATTGGATCGTTATAGAAGTCCGTGGTGAGCCCTTTTCCGTCTAGATCATTGAGCAGGTTTCGGATGCCATCTTCGAGGGTTGTTGCACGCAAAGCAAGAAACCTGGTAATCACGAACTCGTTAAGCGTGGAGCAAAGTAGGCTCAAAAGCAAGTATACAAAAACAATTCCTATCGCTACCTCGAGTACATTGGAACCAAACATAAAAACCTCCTTGTTAAATGCTGCCCAACATTCTACAGATTTGGCGTTGTCTGTAAGAAAGGCAATACAGGCCCATAGTCATTCGCGTGCCGCTATATTCTCTGCCATTGTGGTTCTCTTTTCCTTTCATAAGAGAAGTACCGAATGGAGGCATCAGGTCACGGCCATTCGCTTGTATACTCGGTGAGCGTAGGTATGTTCTCAGTGAGACTGACAACGCGCTGGTACCATGTGTCCTGTTCAGGGTCCTTTGCGAGTGCGCGTGCAAACTCCTGGCTCTCGAAACGCATAATGGCGATGAACTCGCGGGCGTCCTCGACGTTCCTCAGCAGTTCTCCTGAAAGGTAGCCCCTGGCCCTGGGTTGCTGATTGCGCTGCCAGTCCTCATGTAGGGCAATGATGGCATCCTCTTCGCCAGTCCTCGCCCTGTACGCGGAAAGGGTCACGAACATCTCAGCTCTCCTCGTCTTCATTGAGAACTCTAACTCGTGCTGCAAGGTCGCAGAGCTACATGAGGACAGCTAGCCCTGCATGTGTTAGCGGAAGTATACCCTCTCCGGACTCCCCATTACATCGGAGAGCCCTCCCATATTTGAGTTGTCCAGTCGAATGGAAGAAGTTTTGCAGGGGATGGGGGATTCCTCCCAAAGAGAAGCGAGTTGACCGGGTGACGCAGAGTGATGCTGATCTGAGGGGGATAGGGAATGGATTGGTAGGTGCATGTCAGGCCAGGCCGTTACGTATCGCAAAAGCGGTTGCGGCTGCCCGGTTCTCACTGTTCGTCTTATTGAAGATATGCGTGAGATGATGAATCACGGTTTTCTCGCTGATTACCAATTCCTGCGCAATCTGGCTGTTACTCTTGCCGCAAGTAACCAGCTTGAGCACCGCCACCTCGCGCTGGGTCAGGTTGGCTGGAAGAGGAGATGGATGCGTTGGGCCACGTGGGCGATGAGAAAGAGACTGCAGCCGACGGCTGACACGGCGGGCCGAATCCGTCATCCCCAGATCCTCAAACAGGGCAAGCGCCTTGTTGAGTAGATCCACCGCGCGCTGTGTGCTTTCCCAGGTTCCTTGACCCAGCGCGACGTCGGCTTGCCCCAGGAGCGTGCGTGCTAGCTCGGGGTGGAGACCCTCGCGCCGGGCGATCACCTCAGCGCTTGCCAGATGTATCGCTGCCGTTTCCCACTCGCAGCACAAGGTGGCTATCAGCCCCAGGACGCGATCAACGAGGAACCAGTAATGCTGACCGCGAAAGGCCAGTAGGTGCGTATAGAGGCTTCTTGCGCGCTCGTGGTCATCCAGCGCGATGGATGTGAGTGCCAGGCACACCATCATTGGTGCAGTCGGGAGTATTCCATCCGGCAACAACTCAAGGATACGCTCCAGGCGGGTGATGGAGACCAATGCTTCCTCGCATTTCCCTACTGTGGCTTGGACGAGACCGAGGAGACCGAGGTAGAATGTCATCTCTCCCAGACCGCTCTGCAAGTTCAGGCCTGCCAGTGCCCATGCGGTCTCGAGTTCGCATTGAGCCTCGGCAAACTTTTCCCGTTGGTAAGCAAGAAACCCCTGGAATTGGCGCAGAAAGGCATAGGGCATGGGGCTCGCCAGATGCTCAATAACAGGTCGTGCTCGTTCTATCTCCCGCTCTGCCTCTGTCCACTTACCCTGCGAAGCAAGGAGGAGGATCGGCCACGTATAGGCGGTTCGCAACTGGTAGGACTGTCGGCAGCGCTCGATCAGCGTGATGCGGTGCAGACTTACCTCGTAGGATCGCCTAACTTCGGCCAACCAGTAGTTGCCAACCGCGAGGTTGAGGCAGCATTCTCCTGCTTCAGCAAGATCGCCACGTTCTTCTGCGTGTGTCAGCATCTGCTCCAGCGCTTGTACAGCGAGAGGGAGATCACTTCCATGGAGCGAGAGGTTCCCGACGATGATGCGGCGAGCAATCTCCTCGAGTTCCGTCTCTTCCAGATGGTGTGCTATCTCCAGGGCTTGCTGAGCATAGGCCAGCCCTTCATCGTGCTTTCCCATATAGACCATGAGCAGTTGAGAGAGATCGACGAGGATCTTCACCTTTTCCACACATTCACTATTCCCGAAAAACGCCAGAGCGTGCTCCATGGCCGCATATGCCTCCTGTCGTTTCTCCTGTCGCCAGAGTGCCAGCCCTAAACCATGTGCAGCTGTCGCCGCACGTGCTCCATCATCTTCTTCGTTGGCCTGTAAGAGCCAATGCTGTGCAGCTTCGTAGATCGTCTCGGCCTCCCGATCTTTGCCTGCCAATAAGGCCACTTTGCCCAAATCAAGCAGAACATTACCGCGCCGCCTATCATCGGAGTCCAGCAGTTCGAGGGCTGTGCTGTAATGGACCATCGCCTCTTCGGCGGCAGCGGTTTGTAGTGCCTGTGTGGCAGCAAGCAGGGAGTAATGTATTCCTCGTGTTCGGTCTCCGCTACGTGCGAAGTGGAAGGCAAGATCGGCGAGTTGGTACATACTCATGCTATACTCTTGACTCGAGTGAGCTTCAAGAACATGCCCAATGAGCTCATGGAGACGCCGTCGTCGAGAGGTGCTTACTTCGATATACAGGCACTCACGGATTTTGTCATGATTGAAGAAGTAGCGTCCTTGCTGGTCGATCCGAATAAGCCGTGCTCGTGCTGCTTCGAGGAGACACTCCTCAACAGCTTCGATCTCTTGCTCTTCCGCCAGGGCGAGCAGTGAAGGATCAAAGGAGCGTCCTATGATCGATGCAACCCGTAAGTGATCAATAACGGCAGGAGCAAGCCGCGAAAACCGTTGGCGTAGTGCGCCAACAATGGTCGGGGGGAGCACATGTGCGAGTGGCGCAACGGCGACCCACTGCTGGTGATCCTGACTGAGGGCGCCGCTTTCGATCCAGCCATCTAGGAGTTCCTCCGCGAAGAACGGATTCCCCTCGCTTTGTGCGTGCAGGAGCACACTCACTTCTGGACTGAGAGAACCGCTATATCTGCCGCCAGCGAGCATACCTATCTCTGTCGCCGAGAGTGGACTGACGATAACTGTTGTGAGCACACGCTGATGGGAGAGTTCGGTGAGGGCACGGGCGAGTGCAGGATTTCGGTCGACCTCGCTTTCTCGATATGCGCCAAGTATGAGCAGATGAGCGTTCGATTGATGGTGTGTCAGGTAACACAGCAGGTCGAGGCTCGCCGTATCCGCCCAGTGGAGGTCATCGAGGGTGAGAACAAGAGTATGGGGTGCACTTATAGCCTCCAGGAAGGTGCCGATAGCTTCATAGAGTCGGAGGCGTGCCTGCTCAGGAAGTAACGGCGGAGGGGCACGAAGATCATGGAGATAGACGGCTAACTCCGGCAAAAAACTAGCCAGCGTCTGAGGTACTGCGGCAACCTGTGTGCGGAGTTGATCTTGAGGGGTCACTTGGATATATCGACCGAGTGCCTCCAAAAACGGCAGAAATGGTGGCATTCCTTCAGCCTCAGATGCGCTACCACGCAGGACGACTGCTCCATCTTCAGCAAGTCGCTGAGCGACTTCATCCAGGAGACGGGTCTTGCCCATCCCGGGTTCTCCAGTCAGCAGCACCACACGAACATGCCCTCCCTTGGCTGCTTCATAGTGGTTCATGACTAGTGTCAACTCACGCTGTCTTCCAACGATTGGAGCAGATGGTGAAACAAGCGAAATCGCTGGTTGAGATCGAGCTAGCTGTGATTTCTCTGACCTTCCTGTCATCAACAATCCCTTTATCAATTCGCGCACCTTGAAGCGTCTCTGCGTGACAGCCTCATATCAAATCTGATTAACTATTACCAATACGAATAGAATATGAACTTTTAGCATACCGATTTCTTATCAGTTGGCGCGATTTAATAATAGAGAGCAATCTAACTGTCAATATTTCTAAATATCGATTTTACGCTTATAGCTATCCAGTACCTAAAAACGAGGTGCCAAAGAAAGTTTAAGTGAGGGAGTGCAATCGTCAGGGAAAAGAATCCTGCATTTATTACCGGGGACCGAATGGATGACTCGGCACCATCATGAAAAACTCGATGTCTCGAATTGCTCTAATCGATGTATGAAACAGGTTACCCTCTTCTCTAGGGTCGATACGACAGTCGATCTGACAGCAAATACCCCCCATGTTTATATCGTTCTGGATGAGAACGAGTGTTTCCCATCTAGGGTTTCGAGTGAGTAGTTGGAGATCGTTTTCTTCCCTTGTAATCCTGAGTTGGTCTTTAACGAAGACGATCAGTGAAGCCAGCAAGCCTCATTGTGGCGGGTTACATAAATAACAATCATTTACGCGCAGATATGCTGCAAAACTTGCTCATATGCCGAAAATATCGACATGGAAAGTCGCTAGCTATCCCTGACCAGCAAGTAGCATCCAGCCTTATTAAGAAGTACTAATGAGAACTCAAAAAGGAGCAGAGGGACCCTCAAAAAGTGAATGGTATTTGATCTCGACAATATGAGTGGTGCACTGAAGCTGACCAAGATTCCTATAATGTACTGTTCTCGGCATCTGTGGTAAATTGGCTCAATGTTCGGACGCAAATGCTGGATCGAGGGCCCCTTGTCCGAACTTTCGCCCCAATCTTTCTCAAGCGAAGGTTCGGACGAATTTCCATGTTTTTGGATGTTTCATGATAACATATCATTTTATGATATATAAGATGTGTTACAGATTTCCATCCGTTGTCTCGAAACTTCCGCTCCAGAAGGGGGATGAGCCTGGTGGTTCATCGTTTGTCCGAGCCTTGAACCCAAAATCCGATCATTGAGGCTGATTCGTCCGAACCTTGGGCCAATTTACCAATCTGAAAGAGAGAGCAATTCAGCATCTTGGTAATAAGCACCAATGGCGGGCAGATTCTGGCGCGAAAAGTGGGAAATCAGCGCCAATCATGGGATGAATAGATGCCATCCTCTAGGAATACCGCTCCACATCTCCTCTCCCACCGAGGGATACCTGTACATTGGGGTGAGAGATCCCTCGTCTGTCAGGCAGTGAGACTCGTAGGAAGCACCCCGCGCTGATAGAGGATCACACCATCGCGCCTCACATTCGCCACAAAGGTTGGATCCCATTCCTGGAACGTGCGTGAGGCCAACATAAACTGGATATCACGCGGGGCCTCTAAGTGATGGGAATAGGCTGGGGAAAGCGTCAGAAAGAAGGCCTCGCGCTCTCGCCCTGTAATATTGAGCTCGTCTCTATCAAACACCGCGAGCAGATCCACATCGCTGGAGTCAGGCGCGTCTATCGCGCGTTCCTCATGCCGTGCCACTGAGCCATAGAGGATCACAGCCAAAAGTTCTGGATAGCGCGAAGCAAGCAAATCGATCATTTCTCTGATCAGTGCACTTGTCTCCTGATCAAGCCAGGAAGGAAGCCGATAGCGTTGGGATTGCTCTCTCATCTACCTCTCCCTTTCTAGTGCGTCGCCCAGGTGCGAATTTTCGCTAAAAAATCAAAGGCTTCCTGCACAGCTGGTGCCTGCGTCTTTCCGCCGTACCATCCACCCTGGCGGAGGTTTTCCAAGCTCTGCCACCACGCGGCAACGGTCCCCTCCCCCAATTTGCTCAGATAAGACACCAGATGTGCATGGCTTTCTTGATGACGATGATATTTGACCTGACAGCCAAAGCAGATCCACTGGAAAGCCGCTCCCCATGCTCCTTCAATGAGCAAAGAGAGGGAACGATTTTTCTGAGGCGAAAAGATATCGCTCTCAATCTCTTCTGCTTTTTGTCGATGGGCATCGGCTAACATGGACGTTTATCCTCTCTCGTGGTCTGATCCTTGAATCTGTCGCCCGCCATTGGTGCTTATTACCACATCTCACTATCAGATGTCAATAATCTTCTAAGGTAAAACTCGAAAGCATTTGTAAGATGGGGTACAACCAGGCTTAATAACTACCTGCCTGGAATAGGTGTTTGCTCTGCCAGCAAGCTGCGAAATGCCGCTTCTTGCCGAGCATGAGGTGTAACCCTCAAGATGACGTAAACCGCCCGATTTGCTGATCAACCAGGTCAATTGCTGATAACTGTTTTTGCTATCATTTCAATTTCTGAATGCCCGATATATATGTTCGAGAGCATATGCGTGGCTGATACGCTCCTGTTCTAGACGAATGTTTCCCCCAGTCAGGCGCAAAAAAAGGGTATGCTCTTCAGAAGTCAGATATGGTAATTGTCGGACAGAACAGGGCATTCCTGCCACACAAAAGCCAGAGAAAGTCTGCAATGTTGCCTCATTCATCATCAGCGAGACAACACGCGGAAAAATAGCTCGCAACTGTGAAAGGATCTGAAAGCCCTGCGCATCTAGGTCGCCCCAGTAGATAATAGGGCACTCTCTTAGCCAGGGTATCGCGGCTAGACCACTGACCTTAAATCCTCCTCCATGAAGAGCAAAGGTGTCGGGCAATGCTGGGAGGGTGAAGAAGGTCATTTTGTTTTCGGTAATCATGCAGTGCTGTGCCAGCAAGTCCAGACGAGCGAACTGTGAACGGGGGGCACACAATTCGCTCAGAGGGATACCATATCTCTTCTCCAATTGATTATCCAGAAAGCGCGCGTGTATGAGTGGCTCCTCCTCGCGCAAGCCAAAGCGCTGTTGAAAGGTGGGAGCATCTGGGACAATCGCCTCCGCAGGAAGCAGCTGCTCTAATAATTCGCGTAGGATACCAATATGCTCTTCTACGTACTTTGTATGGACGTTGAGGGGCAGTTCGCGAATATAGAGCCTTGGCCTGGGGTGCTCTAAAAAGTAGCGACATACTATGAGCAGGTCCAACCAGTCGCTGTGGTACTCGATAACCTTCTTAGGAGAGCCAAGCATCCAGGCTTCTAATTGTGGAACCTGCTCGCGAATCAGTGCCACATCCCGTTGGAAATGGAGAAACTCGCTTTCTTTGTCAATCAGACGGAGAAAATCCGTGGCTGTTTCCAGACTAATGCGCGTCGGTAGCGTCTGTGTCTTCAACGAGCGCTTCTGATGTTGTTGCCATTCAATGGAATAGCCATAGCCAACTACGTCTTTAGATTGCGCTTGCAGTTGTTGCACCGCAGCACGCAGAGGGACAAAATCAGTGGGCAATTTTCCGACAGGAAAGGTGAGGGGAATGTAGGGTTCCCCTCGTATCCAGGATTGCAAAAAAGTGCCATAGCCACGCTGTGCTTTTTGCTTAATTTCCTCTAGTGTAATCATCGTCCCTCCTGCGCTCGCCATTTCCGCTTATACTCCTCATACTGAGCGGACGTAAGGTTGTAAACTTTAGAATCGTTTTCCTCTTCGTTGTTGGTCGCAAAATGGTAGGCCGAGATATATGGCTCGGCAATATGAATTTTGTCGAGTGGAGTTACTACCAGCACTTGTAGGTCAAGCTGCCGAAACAACTCCATCGCATAACGAGCATTGCGCTCGTCTGATTTACTGAAGGCCTCATCCACCACCACAAAGCGGAAAGTGCGTTCGCGTCCCCTCTCCTGGTCCAGTCCATACTGATAGGCGATGGCCGAGGCGAGAATGGTGTAGGCCAGCTTGGCTTTTTGTCCGCCAGATTTGCCTGAAGAGTCAGAATAGTAGTTCTTCTGCGTATCATCCTCGCGGTACAACTCGGAGGCGGAGAAATCGAGCCAATTGCGCACATTGGTCACTTTGTTGGTCCAGTTGAGCTCTTTCTCAAAACGCTGAAGCAGCACTCGGATACGCTGGAAACTGTTTTCGTTGGCCTCCGGTGTACGGGCCTGTCCAACATCGGGTAAGCAATCTTTTAGCAGGTTGCGAAACTCTTTGATATCAGCATCGTGGGTCCGCTCACAATTTAACTGGATATAGGTAGAGTCGGTATAGTCAATGGAACGCAGCGAACGATTGAGATGGGCGATGCTGTCTCTGATATCTTCTTCCTGCTGCTCCAATACAGCTTTGAAGCTGCCAATATCTGTCACTACTTTCTCATTGAGCAAGGCTTTAAATTGATTGCGATACTTCGGCAAATCATCGTGCTGGATGCGTTCGTAGTGACGCCGATATTCGTCGAGCGCCTCAATGGAGGCATCCATCTCCTGGGCCAGTGCGGGCTTCGTCTGGAGAAAACTGCGCATACCATTGACAATGTCTGTCACTTGCTGGCGTGACTGGCCCTGGTAAGAGTTTACACGGTTGGTGTAGAGTTTACTCAGTCGATCACGTATATCATCGATAGTTTCGAGAGATAAGGCTGGCAATTTCTCACGATCCTGGATATCTTTGAGATCTTTCTGAATGCGCTCTAATATGGAAGCTTCGCGGGCTAGAATTTCATCGTTGAGCAAGCCCTGACAGGTTCTCTCTTGTTTTTGATACGACTCCACATCTTTTTTCAAGTTGGCAATTTTGCCTACAACCTGGATGTGTTCCTCCTGTTTCTCCTTCTGCTGCGTTTCTGCTTCATTGAGTTGGCGTCTCAGTGTCGCCAGGTGGGTGCTGCTTGCTTCTAATTCTTGGAGCTGCCTGCGGAGGTCTTGCAACTGCCGTGCCACAGCTCGCCAGTCAATCAGTTCAAAGCTGTCAACCGCCAGTAGTAGTTGTAAGGCGCTCTGCTTCTCACGCTCTTTGGTTTGCTGACCCTCAACTTGGGCAATAAGCTCTGATACCCGCTCTCTTTCTGCTTTACAATTGGCAAGCTCCTTTGCAATAAGCGCCAGCTTTTCCCGATTCTCCCATCCTAAGACATAGTTTCTACGGTCTCCCAGCGTTTTGCGATCATCCTTCTCGTGACGTGCTAGCCCGTGTTTGATTTGCCCATTAAGCGTGAGAGCGCGATAGGCAGTACGTTGGAAATCTTCCAGCGATTCGCAACAGCGATAGTTGAAGCCATCGATGGTCTCCGCTCTCAACCACTGGGTAAAGGCGTTATCGGGTTTCACCTCCAATTTATGGTAAAGAGAATCTGGCTCTAAACGTTCGCTAGCTCGCGGGGTGCGTGTTCCATTGATTCGATGATAGACCAGCCGCCCATGTAAGTCGGTGCTGTCGACATAGCGACTGACCTGCTGATAGTACTGTTCCGCGACTAGCATCTGACAGCCAAAACTGTGCAAGAGACGCTCAATAGCCGGTTCCCACTGCTGCTCACTACTGCGTACGCGTAACAGTTCACCCACAAACGGAAGGTCTGCTTCATTGAGTCTCAGTTTCGCTACCATCTGCCGGCGGATCTCGATATCGGTGCTGGGGATCTGGCTATTACGCTGCCTGAGAGAATTTAACTCTTTTTCATATTCCTGGTATGTTTCATTGAGCTTAGTTACATTTTGCATATGTTTATCTCGTTCGGCAGTAAGATCAACCAGACGCCGATTGATTTGTTCCTGAAGCGAAATCGCCTGCCTTCTCGCTACATGAAATGTTTCCTCATTATCGTAACAGGGCAGACCAAGCGCTCTCGCCAACCGGTCGTATTTTTCAGTTTGATTTTTTCGTTCTTGCTTATGCTGTTCATGCTGTTGGATATCACGTTTCAGATCTTCTATACGCTGGCCTACCTTATCATTCCGGATAGCAACCTCTAGATCGAGAATTTGTCGGTTGAAATCGTCCAACGTCTGCTCAAGCATCAGTCTGCTTGACTCACTTATCTTCAGTTGCTCTTGTGTATTCGCCATGGCCCGTGCTAGCAACGTCAGTTTGCTTTGCGCGATCGACATCGGGAGCAATTCGGTACAGCGATTGGTCTCCGTGATGCGCTCCTGAATCTCCATATATTTTCGCGCATCTTGCATCAGCGGCTTCAGAATGGCAAGCTGACGATCTGCCAGTTGAATGGCGTCATGAGCACTGGTGAGATTCGCAAAATTGTCTTGCAATTGCTTGATGCGCACCTGGGCATCCATTTTTTCCAGCATATGCTCCCGCACAAAGGCATTGAGGCTGCCAATTTCTTTGATAGAAACGATCTGATTAAACAGTCGAGGGCTTTTTCTGAGCGGAAGGAGAGCAATTGACGAAAATGCTGGCTATATTTGGCGAATTCATCGTAGACCTCAATGCCTTGTGCCCGATAGTGCTTGCGCAAGTCTTTTGGAGAACCGCGCAGACGAAAGTGATCGTTGATACTGAGCGCGCAAGGGGCAACAAAATAGAGTTTATGGACTTTTTCCTCCAACCACAGTATTTGCGCCAGAGTCACCGCCTGTCCGAGCGCATCATTGGCAAAAACAGCCAACAGGACGGAGTGGGTATCGTTCTGGCGTAGATATTGTGCTTTCGAGCGATTGCTTTCGAGTTCTTTCTGCTTACCCCAGGCTCCCAGGACATAGGAACGCTCATCGCGCTCGCGCTGTTTCTCCGAACCTGAAGCGAGATTATAGGTGCGCCGGTGAAAAGGAACCAGCAGGGTGAGCAGCGCATCGACTAATGTTGACTTGCCGGAACCGTTCGCGCCTGTTAGCAGGGCACTTCCCCCTGAGGGAGTGATGGTCCAGATACGCTGGTTGAAGGTGCCCCAGTTATAGACCTCCAAGCGCTGCAAGCGGAATCCATCAACCTTGATCTGGCTCTCCGTGAGTTCTAATCCACTGCTCAGTTGTACCATACACCTTCAGCCTTTCTTTGAGTTGATGCAATTTCTCTGCATCTAGTTTCGCTTTGAGAATACGCCGCACCTCGAAGTAATCTGCTCCCAGGTGAGTGCGCTTTTTGAGAAAGCCCAGATCCACCACTTGTTCGATGAGCGAATCGGCCTTGCGTCGCATCACCAGTTCATTTGTGCGCTCAGGTAAGGAAGGAAGCAGCATTTCATGGATTTGATCTCTGGTAAGTATACAGGCTGCACTATCCAGATTGGTGGCTTCAAACTGCAATAACTGTTCGCGCAGTAGAACACAGAGGAGCGTGACATGATAGCTGAGCGGAATGCGCCGCGTCAGGCGAGGCAAATCAAGGGGATTACCTTCTTCATCCTCTATCTCCGGTTGACGCACATAGGCAAAGCCATCTTCTTCGTGAAAGTGCAACTCCAGACCCATCTGCGCACAAAACATCTGTACCTGTTCGGTATATTGAAGCAGCAAATTCCAGGTAATGGTGTCGTCATGATAGAGTGGCCCCTGAAGAAGCCTGATCACTACTGCCGCATAAGGCGCAACCAGATTAGCTCGCATGTGTTTTCCTTCGATAGTAGATCTGGGGGACTCGCAAGACTGTTTCCTGCATGGTCCCAGTGAGAGAAGCAAAGACAATCTCTTCACTTATATCCGGGTCAATAGAGTGACGCGGGTCTCTGGCTGCCAGGACACAATAGGCCAGAATCTCGGCCAGTCCTTTCTCCACAGGATAATGCTCCAGAACCTCAGATAGCCGTATCTGTGGCTGGCTTTCCAACAACGTCTCTATATGTCTCGCTAATTCTTCTTCATCGATAGAAAACTGGTCATAGAGACTCGCCAGATCAAGGTCGTCTAGATCTTCCTCGCTAATACTGCCCGGTTGATTGTCAAATGTGGGGGTCTTTGGCAGTTCCCAGAAGTTGCGCTCCATGACCAACTGAATCTCTGGCGCGCTTTCGAGTTCGAGGAACCCTATATTGTCGGGAATGCTCTGGTTCCAGCTATACGCTGCGTGCTTAATCTCCTGTATCAACTCCTGCACTCTACGATTCTCGGCCTGGGTCTGCTCATCTAGCAATCGGCGCAGTTGTTCAGCCAGGCGCGCGTTGGAGTGGACCACTTTCTCGCCCGCAGTGACAAGATAACCGGGTAGGCGCGTTAAAAGATAATCCTCGCCAAGTGCTGAGCGTAGCTCTGGAAGGGCAGCCACTTGCGCGAGTAAGCTTTTCAGTTCGTCGCTCTGCGAAGGGGAGATCAAGAACTCCCAGAAGGAATAGAAGCTGCGCCCCTGATCCGAGTCTTTGAGTTGGGCATCAGCGTCAAGTACGTATTCTACAAGCGCACCTTTGCGCGCTCCGGGCAGCAACTGTGCTTTCTGGAGGTCGCGCGCTATGTCGCGAAATTGTTCCTCGACCAGGCGAAAATCCCGCAATAACTGACGTGCCATCGACGATGCCTCAAAGAAGCGTTCACGCAATTGGATTGGAGTATAGAGTGTATCGACCTGCGCCGTCTCATAAATCTGATCTATCTGGCGATCCAATTCGGCTCGCTGCTGTTCCAGTTGCTTCAAACGCTCTTCAGGATCATCGATACTGTTTTGGATGATATCGCGCAGCATTTGCAGAATCAGCAGAAAGCGTGACTCCGTGCCTACGAAATGCCGCATTTGCATATCTTCTAGCCACCCGATCGCGCGTTCGGTATCCGCTGTCAGTTCAACCATCGGTACATCGCTATCGCTATACACAGCGATACGAATAAACTGATGCTGCTGGTCCGCCCATTCGGTGATATAAGCTTGCGCAGTGCGAGCATAGCGACCCGAATCATGCTCATTCTGGTTTTCCAGATAGCTATCAAGCTGCTCCACCAGTTCAGCAAGCGGCACAGCGACACGCTGTGTATATTTAAATTGATTATAAAGAAAACCGATGATGAGTGCCGCGTGGTCGGCTTTCAGTAGTTTAATACTGGGCGCATGCTGGAGATCCCATGCTAATCGATCCTCATCCATTCGAAAGGGCATGGCTTGTTCCCTTGCTTACTCATTGGTACTGACAATATTCCTACTTCAAGCAACTGTTCTACTGATTGACTTTACTAATAAGCCAGACAACCATTACGCGAGTGAGATTTGTGTACTACCACCAACCAACTCAACCAAGTACCTATTGGGAAACTCATCAAAAAATTCGCGCTGGTGCGAGACCACAATAATGCATTTCAGCACACCCCCGTCCCCCAGTTCTTTGATAGCCTGAATCATCTCCCGGCGACCGTTCTCATCGAGGCTACCAAAGCCTTCATCGATGATGACAGATTCCAGACGGTGGTTTTCGTTGCCAGCGTATTTGCCAATTCCCAGCGCCAGGCTAACCGAGACACGAAACTGCTGACTCCCGCTCAGGAGTCGAATCGGCTGTGTCTGGCTTGCGCTGATCGCCGTATTGTAAGCCACCATATCGAGCGCTTCGGCTTTCTTATCGGTGCTCGATTGTAACTCTAAACGCAGTGTTCCCCCCGAAATGCCATCAAGTATTTCATTGGCATGATAGACAATACCCGCTTCCGCTTTCTGTAGCAGATAGTGCTGCAGTCCGTCTCGTCCGAGAAGATTCGTCAACTCTTTATAGCAGCTGGCGAGTCGCGAAGCCCCGGCACGCTGCTGCTCTAACGTAATTCGCCTGTCCTGGATATTTTTTAAGCGCATGATCTCCGCGCTGAGCTTTCGCTCTTGTTCCCCGAAGGTCCGGTAGGATAAGTTGGCCTGCTCACTCGCCTTCTCTAGCTGCACAGGCGCCTGTCGAGCCTCCCCTGGGATCAGATCTTTCTCCGCTCTCAGATCAAGTAGCTCTTGTTGGTAACGGGTATAGTTTTGTTGTGCATTTTGTAGATCCCGTAATTGCTCTGCCGACCCGGCCAGTGCCTTCATTTCTTGTTTCCAACTATTGAGTAGCGCTTCAGAAAGACGCTCAACCTGTGCTTGCCACTCCGCAGGCAAGGTCGCCTGTACCTCCTCAATGGATCGCTGTGCATTCTCTAGCTTCGTCTCTGCAATGGCGACTGCACGCTCAAGCTGTCCCTTTTCCTGCTCAGTTTGCTGTTTTTCCTTTCCCAAACGCTCTAATTGCTGGCTTTGCTGGGCGATCATATCATCAAGTTTGCTCAGGGAGTCGAGTAATTCTGCGTTTCTCTGAAGAGCCTGCTCCTGTTCCTGTAAAAGAGTTGAGACGCGCTCCGATGGATACATCTGTTCAAGCGGCTGGATTTCACTGAATGCATAATCACGGGCGCGTGTAAGTTCCGCACACTGGTCTACATCGTTCGCTACAGCTTGTAGACGTTTTTCCAAGGAGGTCTTATCCTGCAACTGCGATGCAAGCTCGTCCAGATCATGGGACGCGGGATAAACCGCTTGCAAGCAGGCTTCAAGGTCAATCGGTGCATTGGCCGATCCCTGAATAAGCGCGATATAGTCAGGCGTGAGCATTTGCAAAACAATGATTGCCTGAGCACTGGCACTGCCTTGTTCGCTCCTGGCCACATCGCATCGCTTCTCGCATTTTTTGATAATCTGCCGCTGACTTTTTTCTTGTAGCGACGACTCGTCGAGTTTTTGCTCCAGGATTCTTCTCTGCTGTGCCATAGTCGTATATTGTGCGAGAGCCTCCCGGTACACTCGCCGGGTCTCTTGCAATTCAGCCTCGATACGTTGGCGTTCATCATCGAGATGCTCGCTAGTCAACGGCAGCCCGCAATAGCTACAAGTTGGTTGCCCATCGATGGATTGAAAGCGAGCCAGGCGCTTCTCGCTCTCGTCCTGAAGCGTCTTTTTACTGGCAACTTCGCTTTGCAGACTATTCAACTGATTATTAAGAGTTGTACTCTGCTCCAAGAAGAGACTTGTTTGTTTTTCGATTTCCGCAAGAAGCTTCTCCTGGTTGCTCAACTCTTGCTGAGTCTCCGCCAGATCTCGCGTCGCCTTCTGCCAGTTCCTGCGTGCCTGAGCAAATTGTTTTAAACGTGGCTGTGCATCTTCGATACACTTCAACTCGGCCAGCCTCGTCTGGAGATATTGGTACTGTTGCTCAAGATCAGGCGCATAGGCTGAGATCTGCTGGTCAAGGTCTCTATACCTTAGCTGCTGGCGCTGCAAACGAGCAATTTCACTACAGGCCCCTTGAAATTCGAGCAAACGCGGCTGTAATTCTTTTTGCGCACGATCAGTTTCTATACGCCGCTCCTGCAACGCATTCAATTGTCGTTGAGTGACACGCAGTTTTTCGCTCTGCTCTTGTAAGCTATTCCCAAGCGTCTGCAACTTTTCACAGCCTTGCACAATCTGGGCTTCGAAGTTAGCACATTCACTCTGCCAGCCATAGATTTGCGTGAGAGGCGCTATCACTTTTTGCAATGTGTCCAGACGAGTAGCACGCTGCTCAATTTGAGCAGCTTGATCCAGTAGAACTGTACACTTCGCGAGATTCCCGGCAAGTTGTTGTTCGTCCTCTTGCAATTTCTGCCAGCGTTTCGCCTGCTCTTTCAAACCGGTCAGGGTCAGATGGCGCTGTCTGGCCTTTTCTTTATTCGCTCCTGCCTCGCTCATTTGATCTTCCAGATCGAGCACATGAGCACCGTCAACCTCTTCCAGATTGTTCAATTGGGTAGCGCAGCCCTTCATCAAACCCTCCTGCTCTTTTTGTTTACTTCCTGCAAGCTTACAGAGGGCTTCGTAACGCGAGAGATCGATAATCTGAGTGAGTACATCATGCTTCTCTGCGCCGCCTAACTTGAGTAATACATCACTTTGCCCTTGCATAAGAAGCACTGCAACTCTAAAAGTATTTGCATTTAAGCCAACGGTTCGCAGAACCCAGGCATCAAAACCGTTCTTTGTCTCTGTACCCGGACATGGCTGTGCCCCGGCACGGCCTGGTACAGGCGCATCTGGCCCGCTAAGGTGTAAAGCAAGCATTGTGCCTTTTTTCTTTTGCGAAGCGGTGCGCTTGACGCGGTACACATTCTCGCCCAGAGCAAAGTCAAACTCAACGATGAAGGATTCCGCCTCACGGTGAATAAGTGCTTCAACATTCTGCTTGCCCATACGGTGCTCACCATAGAGGGCAAAGAGCATCGCATCGAAGATAGTAGACTTGCCCGCGCCGTTGGCACCGCAAAGCGCCCAGATGGAGGGGCCAGTAAAACAGATCTCCGTCTCCTCACGGTAACACATAAAGCCTTTCAGATATACACGACGTGGAATCATGCCAGTCCCTCCTCTACAAACAATTGTTCGGTCAGGCGCAAAAGCTCTGCACGCTCCGACTCGTTACGGTCAGCCAGAACCGTCTGCAAGTAGTGCCGCACGGTCCCCACGACATCGTACGTCTGTTGAAATGTCAGGCTAGCCTCAGTGACTGCCCCACTGTGTGTATCTTTCAACACTCGATCATACCAGTGCGGGAAAACGGCCTCTATCTCTCGGCAATAGCGTTCCCGATCCTGGGTTGCAGAATCCCAATAGAGGATATAACGCACTAATGCTTGCTCGGCATCAGCGTACTGTTCAGCCAGATGAGGAATCTGCGTTTCGGGATCAGTAATCTCGACTTCATAGAACGGTGTGCTTTGTAACGGCAATGTCTCCGGCGTTTGCACAAGCTGGCGCTGTTGAATCTCCAAGAGGACCACGCTCTTTTTGTCCTTCCTTTCCCCATAATCCATGCGTTCGATACTGCCCGCATAGCGCATATGGGGAGCGCCGGAGATGGCCTCGTCTGGGCGGTGCAAATGGCCCAGAGCTACATAGGTCCAGGGAAAAGAGAGATCGCTTGGCTCAAGCATGACTTCGTTGCTCTGGTCTAGGTAGTACTGAGCGGGTGTTGTTACCCCGCGCACTGCGATATGACTGACCAGGATTGCTGGCCATCGAGGATCCAGTTTCTCTTGTTGAGCACGAAAAACCCGCTTAAAAGCAGCTCCCACGGCCTGGTTTCGTTGCTCAATATTCTGAAACTTCAACGACTCTTCTTTCCGGAGGTAGCGTATGGTAGGGTAGGGCATCAAGACAAACTGGGCAATCTCTCCATCAGGTGTCTGAAGTTTTACATTGCGTGCGTTAGGGGCAATATAAAAACGCCCGCATGGATGAATATCGTTGTGCGTCTCAAGAGGGGAGACCAAATCCATTGCGTCACGAAGCGTAGAGAAAAAAACTTCACTATCATGGTTCCCGCTGATGGCGAGGATGGTACCTCCTCTCTGTATGAAGGGGTGAAAACAGTCCTTGATGATGCTTATACCGGTGCGCAATTGCTCCGGACTACTGCGTTCACGAAAGAGATCGCCAGAGACGATCATGATGTCAACCGCACGTTCGATCAGGTACTTGCCAATTTGCTGCAGAGAGCGGCGCAAATCCTCGTTGCGTGGACACCGTCCTCCCAACACGCTATTCAAATGCCAATCAGATGTATGCAAGATTTTCATGTGATGAAATTTCTCCCCCTCTTTTATTCATCAATCAGGTCGGAATAATCCACATCGCTCTGGTTATCTGCAGTGGGTAAAACGGCTTCGTCCGGGTTCATGGCCCATGCTGGGAAAGGGATGCGCACCAACATCGGTTGGCGAAACGTGGCTTGAATTATCAGCTTTTCTTCAGGTCGCAGGTTCATCGCCCGTTCGCGTGCGCTTGCAGTGAGAAACTTCCAGATAGGCATGCCCAGTTCAAGCGAGCCGGTCTGACCAAGCGCTCTGATTGCTGAATTCTCGATCACCTTCTCTGAAACCCTGGATGCCTGTTGCTGGGCACCGAGCAGAATGATACCCTGGGAGCGCATTTCTGCGGCAACCATCTCGATCAGTTGCGTAATGGGGTCACGGGCACCTTTGGGAGCAAAGCGATTTAATTCATCGAGCACGACCGTATAGACCAGACCCCGAATGGCCTTCGTCCCGGTACGAGCCTCAACCAGTTGGCGTAAAATGGTTGCCACAACAAATCGCTGCATCTCAGGCATCGCAGCAAGAGAAAAGAGATCCACCACGATTGGATCGCTTGTCTTCGCCCGAATCACATCAAGCGGCTGGCCTGTAGATTCCTCGCGTCGCAAAACGCCATTACTCTCATAGACCTGGCGAAACAGACGCCGCCAGAGTTTTTTCCAGGTTCCCGAGTGATGGCCCTGGAGCACTGAGGCAGTGCCGTTTGACTGTTCTTCGATCCAAGTCAGCAGTTCCTGAAAAGTACTGGGAGCTTTCGGATTCAAAGTGCGTGCAACACTGCTATCTCCCTGACGTCGCTCGGTAGTGAGAAAATCTTCCAGTGCCAGCGTCAGGGCGCTAAAGTTCGCGTCATTCGCGTCCTCGTCCGCGAATAGATAGCGAAAGAGTCCTCGCTCAATGATATCTTTCAGCCCCCAGCTATATGCTTTCACTTCCTCATCGCGTCCCGTTGGCACTGGAAGATTCACCTTTGCCTGTTGCGGAGCGAAAAAGCTGACATTCTGGAATGGTGCAGGCCGCTCAACACCGAGGAGTTGCCAGTTGGCCAGGTCCCGTTCAGGTTTGAAGCGTTTATTTGGGCAGTCGATGTAAAAGAGATCGAAGTTTTTTACATTCAGGATAATCGGCACAATCTGGCGACGACTCGCTGAGGAAAC
>Ga0209647_1001200_pt1 | contig 22579 bp, 20 predicted proteins | sample GraSoi_2013_60cm_FD_185827 | JGI IMG/M metagenome (GOLD analysis project Ga0209647, IMG submission 185827) | Grasslands soil microbial communities from the Angelo Coastal Reserve, California, USA - Sample 9_17_2013_60cm (SPAdes) (version 2) | ecosystem: Environmental > Terrestrial > Soil >... | reverse complement strand
CCGACATGGCGCATGGCGCTGTGATAGCGCGGCGCCATGAGGAAGCCGATGCCGGCCTCGACCATGGCGCGGCTGACGACGGAGGGCTCGGCGTCGATGTTGACGCCGAGCGCGGCGAGGATGTCGGCGGCGCCGGAGCGCGACGAGAAGGCGCGGTTGCCGTGCTTCGCCACCGGCACGCCGCAAGCCGCGACGACGAGCGCCGCGGCGGTCGAGATGTTGAAGGTGCCGGCGCCGTCGCCGCCGGTGCCGACCGTGTCGATGGCGCCGGGCGGCGCCTCGATATGCGCCGCCTTGGCGCGCATGGTGCGGGCGGCGCCGGTGATCTCCGCGACCGTCTCGCCGCGCACGCGCAGCGCCATGAGGAAGCCTCCCATCTGCGCCGGCGTCGCATCGCCGGACATCATGCGGTCGAAGGCCTGCGCGGCCTCGTCCTCGCTCAGGCACTGGCCCAAGGCGAGCTTGGCGAGCAGCGCCTTGAAATCGCCGCCCGCCTCGCTCATGCGGCGACGCTTTGCGCCGCGGCGAGACGCAGGAAATTGCGCAGCAGATCGTGGCCGCCTTCCGACGCGATGCTCTCGGGATGGAACTGGACGCCATGGAGCGGCCGCTCGCGATGGGCGACGCCCATGATGATGCCGTCCTCGGTCTCGGCGGTGATCGCCAGCGCCGGCGGCAGCCCGGCGCGGTCGACGATGAGCGAATGATAGCGCGTCGCCGCGAAGGGGTTGGCCAGGCCGGCGAAGACGCCGCTGCCGCCGTGGCGGATGCGGCTCACCTTGCCATGCATCGGCACCGGCGCGCGCACGACGCGGCCGCCCAGCGCCTGGCCGATCGCCTGGTGGCCGAGGCAGACGCCGAGGATCGGCACGCTGCCGGCGCGCCTCACCACCTCGAGGCAGATGCCGGCATGGTCGGGGTCGCTCGGCCCCGGCGAGATGACGATGCCCTGCGGCTTGAGCGCGAGCGCTGCTTCGGCGCTGAGCGCGTCGTTGCGCTTCACCACCACCTCGGCGCCCAGCTCGCCCAGGTAATGCCACAGGTTATAGGTGAAGCTGTCGTAGTTATCGATGAGCAGGAACATGGTTTACGCCCGAAAACCGCAGAGGATGGCGATAATAGCAGGCTGTTGCCCGCGTATGAAAGCGAAGGGCCCGGCGCTATGTTCTAGCCCCTCTCCCGCACCGCGGGAGAGGGTGCCGACCCTGAGCATGGCGAAGGGGAGGCGGGTGAGGGTCTAGCCGTCTCGCAGCGCGTCCAAGATCGTCGTCAGAACGCCTTCCGAATTCGTGAGAATGTCATTGTTCCAAAAGCGGATGACACGCCAGCCGCCGCTTTCAAGCCATGCCGTGCGCTGCGCATCAGTGGCGCTCTGATCGTGCTGGCCGCCATCCGCCTCGATCACGAGGTGATGCTTCGTGCAGGCGAAGTCGACGACAAACCCGCCGATCGGATGCTGGCGGCGGAATTTATAGTCCTGCAAGCGCCGGTGCCGGAGCAATGTCCACAGGCGTCGTTCGGCGTCGGTTGCATTCAGGCGGAGGTTGCGGGCGCGCTGCGGCATGCATCGCGATTATCGGCGGCAAATAGCGAAATCGCCAGAGCGACCCTCACCCGCCTCGCTGCGCTCGGCACCCTCTCCCGCGGTGCGGGAGAGGGACTTGACGGCGATCGCCGGCGACCACAGCCTCTCTGCACCCGCTTCCAAAGGACGCGCCCATGAAGCAACGCCCGCTCGGACGCTCCGGCCTCCCGGTCTCCGTCGTCGGCCTGGGCTGCAACAATTTCGGCTGGCGCATCGATCTCGAGGCGTCGCGCAAGGTCGTCGACCAGGCACTCGAGCTCGGCATCACCCTGCTCGATACGGCCGACATCTACGGCAATCTCGGCGGCTCGGAGGAAGCCTTGGGGCAGATCCTCGGCGACCGGCGCAAGGAAATCGTGCTGGCGACCAAGTTCGGCATGGCCATGGACAAGGAGGAGCGGCTCAAGGGCGCGTCGCGGCGCTACATCATGCGCGCCGTGGAGGGGAGCCTGAAGCGCCTCAAGACCGACTGGATCGACCTCTACCAGGTGCATCGCCCGGACCCGCTGACGTCGATCGAGGAGACGCTGCGCACGCTCGACGACCTCGTGCGCCAGGGCAAGGTGCGCTACATCGGCTGCTCCAACTACGCAGCGTGGCAGGTGGTCGAGGCGGCCTGGACCGCGCGCGACCGCAACCTCGACGCCTTCATCTCCTGCCAGGACGAGTACAGCCTCGTCGCCCGCGACATCGAGCGCGAGCTGCTGCCGGCGATAGAATCCTACGGCCTCGGCCTCTTGCCCTATTTCCCGCTGGCGAGCGGGCTCCTCACCGGCAAATACAAGCGCAATGCCATGCCCGAGGGGACGCGGCTCGCTGCAATTCAGGGGCTGGCGCAGCGCTATTTGACCGAGGAGAACTGGCAGAAGGTCGAGCGGCTCGAGGCGTTCGCCGTCGAGCGCGGCCATAGCCTGCTCGAATTGGCCTTCGCCTGGCTGCTGGCGCGGCCCCTTGTGGCGAGCGTCATCGCCGGCGCCACCACCCCCGAGCAAGTCGAGCAGAACGTCAAGGCGGCCGAGTGGGAGCTGTCGCCCGCCGACCTCGCCGAGATCGACCGGCTCACCGGCAAGGTCCCGTGACATGCCCTGAGCGGCGGCGGAAGAACTTGGTTAACCATTTCGGCTAGACTGGCGCCGTGCCTAGCCCGACCTCCCACACGACCAAAGCGACGCGCCGGTGAGCGTGCTGCGCGGCCTGTCGCTGTCGATCGCGTCCGGCGTCGTGCTGGGCCTCATCGCGCTGGCGGTGTGGGCGGCCTTGCCGCAGCGTGCCGCGCCGCCAACACAAATCATCGCCACGGCGCCGCCGGTCCCGGCGCGCCAGCCGGCGCCGCCGCTTCTCGCGGCGCTGCCGCCGCCGTCGTTGCCGAAGCCGGAAGCGGTCGAGCCGGCGTGGCGGCGTTTTGCCGTGGCAGTGCCGGCGGTGCAGGGACGCGCGCGCGTCGCCATCGTCATCGACGATCTCGGCGTCGACCGCCGGCGCACCGAGCGGACGATCGCGCTCAAGGGACCGCTGACGCTGTCCTTTCTCGCCTATGCCGACGATCTGCCGCATCTGACGGAGGCGGCGCGCCGCGCTGGGCACGAGCTTCTGGTGCATGTGCCGATGGAGCCGATGAGCCGCAGCGAGGATATGGGGCCGAACGGCCTCGCGGTGGGACTTGGCCGCGACGAGCTGCTGCGCCGCCTGCGCTGGGATCTCGGCCGCTTCGAGGGCTATGTCGGCATCAACAACCATATGGGCAGCCGCTTCACCAGCGACGCCCGGAGCATGGCCTCGGTGATGGAGGAGCTGAAGGCGCGCGGCCTGCTGTTCATCGATTCGCGCACCATCGCCAGCACCGTCGCCGGCGAGCTGGCGCAGCGCCTGGGCGTGCCCAACGCGTCGCGCGACGTCTTCCTCGACAACGAGCGCGACGCGACCGCGGTCGGCGAGCGCCTCGCCGTGCTCGAAGCGACCGCGCGGCGCCACGGCAGCGCGATCGCCATCGGCCATCCCCATGACGGGACGCTGGCGGAGCTGACGATCTGGCTCGATACGCTCGCCGGCAAAGGCCTTGCGCTGGTGCCGGTGAGCGCCATCGTCAAGGAGCGCTGGGCGGCGGAGGCACGCGGATAGCTTCGAGGGCGAACTGCATCGACGTCGTGCGTCCTTCGACAGGCTCAGGATGAGGTAGAACCGGACTTGCATCTGCAGATGCAACACCCGCTGTTCTTCATCCTGAGCCTGTCGAAGGACGCGGGTTGCTGATGCGGCGCTTTTCGTAGGCGACGGACAGGTCCCGCAACGCCTCATGGTCGCCGCGGATCAGCGCTTCCTTCTTGTCGCGCCGCCATCCTTTGACTTGCCGCTCTGCGGCGATCGCGTCGGTAATGCGGTCGAAGTGCTCGTGAAATACGAGCATCACCGGTCGGCGCCGAGTGGTGTAACCGTCGAAGGTGCCGGCATCGTGCTGCGCGATGCGCTGTTCGAGCGATGCTTGCGTCGTGCCGACGTAATACGAGCCGTCGGCGCAGCGGAGAATGTACAGATAGGCGCTCATGCGACTGCTAAGGACTGCATAGAGGTCGTGCGTCCTTCGACAGGCTCAGGATGAAGGTAGAACCGGTCTTGCAGCTGCAGATGCCACACCCGCTTTTCCTCATCCTGAGCCCGTCGAAGGACGCACGGCCGCGATGCAGGCGCGCGTTCACCCCCGCGCGAATCTCACCGCTTCCTCCGCCGCGCGGAAGAGCGCGCGCATTTTATCCAAAATTTCCTGGTGCTCGGCGGCGGGGTCGCTGTCAGCGACGACGCCGCAGCCGGCTTGCACCACCATCGCGCCGTCCTTGACGACGGCGGTGCGCAGCACGATGCAGGTGTCCATGCTGCCGTCGCCGGCGAAATATCCTACGGCGCCGCCATAGAGGTTGCGGCGCTCGGTCTCGAGCTCGTCGATGAGCTCCATGGCGCGCACCTTGGGTGCGCCCGACAGCGTGCCGGCGGGGAAGCCGGCGACGAGCGCGTCCATGGCATCGTAGCGCGGATCGATCTGGCCCTCGACATGCGAGCAGATATGCATGACATGGCTGTAGCGCTCGATCACCATCTGCTCGGTAACCTTGACCGTGCCGATCTTGGCGACGCGGCCGACATCGTTGCGCGCGAGATCCAAGAGCATCAGATGCTCGGCGCGCTCCTTGGGATCGGCGAGCAGCTCCGCGGCGAGCTCGGCGTCCTCGGCCGCGGTCGCGCCGCGCCGGCGCGTGCCGGCGAGCGGGCGGATGGTGACTTTGCCGTCGCGCAAGCGCACCAGCACTTCCGGGCTCGATCCCACCACCGAGAAGCCGCCGTAATCGAGGAAGAACAGGAAGGGCGAGGGGTTGAGGCGCCTGAGCGCGCGATAGAGCGAGAAGGGCGGCAGGCGGAACGGCACGCGCAGCCGCATCGACGGCACGACCTGGAAGATCTCGCCGGCGCGGATGTACTCCTTCGCCGTCTCGATCATCGCCATGCAATCGGCGCGCGACATGTTGGCCTGGGGCGCCGGCAGCTCCTGCACCGCCTCCGCCGCCTCGCGCCGGTGCGGCAGGCTGCGCTCGAAATCGCCGAGCACGTCGCCGAGCCGCTCGCGCGCGCGGTCATAGGCCGCGGTCGCGGCGAGGCCGGCTTCCGGCCATACCGGCGTCACCACGGTGACGCGGTCGGCGATGTTGTCGAAGATGCACACGACCGTGGGCCGCAGCAGCATCCCGTCGGGGATCGCGAGCGTGTCCGGGTTTTCGTCGGGCAGGCGCTCCATCAGGGCGACCATGTTGTAGCCGAGATAGCCGAACAGCCCCGACGCCATCGGCGGCAGCGGCTCCGGCGTCGCGACGCGGCACTCGGCGATCAAGGCGCGCAACGAGGCGAGCGCGCCGCCGGCGATGGGCTCGAACGCCGCCGCGTCCGAGCGCGCCTTGCGGTTCACCTCGGCGCGGTTGCCGAAGCAGCGCCAGATCAGGTCGGGCTTGAGGCCGATGAAGGAATAGCGCCCGCGCGCGGCGCCGCCTTCGACCGATTCGAAGAGGAAGCTGTTGGGCCGCCCATCCGCCAGCTTGAGCATGGCCGAGACCGGCGTCTCGAGATCGGAGATCAGCGACGTCCATACCAGCACCGGCCGGCCGTCGGCGTAGCGCTCAGCGAAATCCGCGAAGCCGGGGGTGAGCTGCATCGCGCTCGCCCTAGAAGGCGCGGGCGAGGGCGGCTTGATCGACGCTCACCGGATAGCGCTCGCGCATCGCCTGGTCGAACTGCTGCAGCAGATCCTCGCGCAAGGACGGCGTGAGCTGCTGCGAGAGGCGCTGCACGGCGTCGCTGTCCTTGCTCGGGTCGGCGGGCTCGACCTCCTTGACCTGCGCCACCGCGTAGCCGTCGCTGCCGCGGGCGAAGACCGCCTTGCCGGCATCGGTCTCGAAGATCTTGGCCACGAGGGCTGCCGGCACGTTCTCGTCGCCATGCGCGCGCTGCAAGGGCGCGCTGGTGAAGGTCGGAATCTTGTGGGCGGCGGCGATTTCGGCGAGCTTCTGGCCGCCATTGACCGCGTCCGTCATCTCCTTGGCGAGGCTTTCGAGCGCCGCGTTGCGCTTGTCGTCCTGCCACAGCTTGATCGCGTCCGCCTTGACCGCGTCGAGCGGCTTGAATGCCGCCGGCGTCACCTTCTCGACCTGCACCAGATAATAGCCGGCATCGCCCATCTCGCTGAGCTGGCTCGTCTGGCCGGCGTCGGTGGCGAAGGCGGTGTGCAGGATCTCCGCGCCGGGCTGCGGCAGCTCGATCTCCTTGCCGGCGAGGTCGCGACCGTTGGCGCCGACATTCTCGACCTTCGCCACCTTGAGGTTGAAGCGCTGCACGACATCGGCGAAGGAAGCGCCGCCGGCGAGCGCGTCGTCGACCTGGTTGGCCGCCTTGGCGATCTGGTCGCCCGCCATCTCGCGCGCGACCTCCGTCTTCAGCTTGTCCTTGACGGCCTCGAAGGGCTGCGTCACCTCGGGCTTGATCTCGGTGGCGAGCAGGATATGCCAGCCGAGCTCATCCTGGACCGGGTGGGTCGGCTCGCCGCGCTTGGCGGCAAAGGCCTCCTCGGCGAGCTTGGGCGGCAAATCGTCATGGACGAAGAAGCCGAGATCGATCATGTCCGGCGTGGCGTCGGCGACGTCCTTGGCCACGGCCGCGAAATCCTTGCCGGAGGCGAGCTGGGCTTCGGCCTCCTTGGCCTTGGCCTCGTCGGCGAGCAGGATCTGTTGCAGATGGCGCTGCTCCGGCGTGTGGAACTCGGCGATGCGCGATTGATACTCCTCGCGCAGCTTGTCGTCGGGCACGTCGATGGCCGCCGCGACGTCGTCGAGCAGCAGCTCCCCGACATTGAAGCTGCGCAGCTCCGCGACGCGGAAGGCATCCTTGTGCTGGTCGTAGAACGCGGCGAGCTCCTCGTTGCTGGGCGTGCCCGGCTCGCCGGCGGCACTCGGCGGCACGGTCGCCACCGCGGCGACGCGGTGCTCGTCGCGGCTGCGATAGAGCGCATCGACCAACGCGGGCGGCGGTGCGACGCCGGCAACGAGCGCATGGCTCAGATGCTGTCGGACCATATCGCCGCGCAGCAGGCTCTCGAATTGCGGCACGGTCAGGTGCTGGTTGGCGAGCACGGCCTTGTAGCGGTCGGGGTCGAACTGCCCCTTCTCGTCCTGGAAGGCGCGGTTCGAGCGGATCGCCTGGCTCACCGCGCCGTCGCTCAGCGCCAGGCCGAGATGGCCGATCTCGAGATCGACCAGATCGCGGTTGATGAGGCGCTGCAGGGCGTTGTCGACGATGCCGAGCTGCTTCAGCTGCTCGGGATCGGGCCGCGCGCCGCCAAACATGCCGCGCAGCTGCTCGGAATCCTCGTTGATGGCCTGGACGAGCTGGTGCTGGTCGATCTTGCGGCTGCCGACCGTGGCTACGGTGGTGTCGGCGCCGCGGTTGCGGAAAATGTCGCCGATCCCCCAGATCGCGAAGGCGATGACGAGGAGACCGAAGAGCAGTTTGACGGGGAGGGAGCTGGCCTTGGAACGGAGCGCTGACAGCATGGCTTGATCTGACGGTGGCAATCGCACGGGGAGGGTGGGAATTTCCGCGCGATCAGGCGCCGGATCATAGAGGCGGCATGCCCTATGCCGCAAGCGCGGCGGCTGGCGACGGCAGGAGGTCTATGCTAAGCGAGGGGCGGAGCCCTCGGGGCAAGGGAAGGCGGAGGCGGATTGGGCTTGCGCAAGCTGATCGCCGGAAACTGGAAGATGAACGGGCTCAGATCCGACGGGCTCGCACTGGCATCCGACCTGGCGCAGCGGGTCCAACGCGACGGGCGCGGCTGCGATCTCCTGGTATGCCCGCCCGCGACATTGCTCCTGGCGGTCGCCGAGGCGCTGGCCGGCAGCAGCATCGCGGTGGGCGGCCAGGATTGCCATGCCGAGCCTTTCGGCGCGCATACCGGCGACATCAGCGCGCCCATGCTCAAGGATGCCGGCTGCAGCCATGTCATCCTCGGCCATTCCGAGCGCCGCACCGACCATCACGAGAGCGACGCGCTCATCCGCGCCAAGGTGAATGCGGCGCGCGAGGCCGGTCTGATCGCCATCCTCTGCGTCGGCGAGACGGCGCCGCAGCGCGATGCGGGGCGGACGCTCGAGGTGGTGTCGCGCCAGCTCGCGGGCTCGCTCCCCGATGGCATGAAGGCGGCGCAGCTGGTCATCGCCTATGAGCCGGTCTGGGCGATCGGCACCGGGCGCACGCCGACCGCCGCCGACATCGCCGCCGTTCACGGCCATATCCGCGCCCAGCTCCAGCGCCGCGTCGCCGATGCCGCGTCCGTCCGCCTCCTCTATGGCGGCTCGGTGAAGCCGGAGAACGCGCGCGAATTGCTGCATGTGGCCGATGTCGATGGCGCGCTGGTCGGCGGCGCGAGCCTGAAGGCGGCGGATTTCTGGGCCATCGCGCGCGCCGCCTAGCGCATGAACCCAGTGGGTGGAATCACTCACTAGTCGTTCCTGCGAAAGCAGGAACCCAGGGCAAGCGACGTGCGGTGGCCCTGGGCCCCGGCTTTCGCCGGGGTGACGATCGAGGGTGCTTTACGTTCCGAGAATCGACCCTAGTACTGGAGTTTCGGCGACGGACCGGCTACAACCTCGCACCGCCGCTGCCACGCTTGTGACGCCATGATCACCGTCGTCCTCGTCGTCCATCTCATGATTGCCGCCGCGCTCATCGGCGTCATTCTGCTGCAGAAGAGCGAGGGCGGGGCGCTCGGCATGGGCGGCGGCGGCATGTCCGGCTTCATGACGGGCCGGTCGACGGCCAACCTGCTGACACGCACCACGGCGATCCTTGCCGCTGTCTTCTTCCTCACAAGCATCACGCTGGCGCTGCTGGCCGGCGGCTCGCGCGGGCCGCGCTCGGTGCTCGAGCAGCCGGTCTCCCCGGCGCCGTCCTCCGAGCCCGCCGCGCCGGTGCAGAATTCGGCGCCCGCGCCGACCGCGCCCGCAGCACCGACCGAGCCCAGCGCGCCATTGGCGAAATAGCCGGGCTCGAGGCGCGAGTCGCGGGAATTTCCCGCCCGCTCGCCGGCCGTGGGCGGGGCTCGGCACCGGCTCGATCGGCGAAGCGCCGGGATTCCTTGATGCGGCGCGGGCCGCGACGCTTTCGCGTTGTGCCGGCCGCTGCCGTTCCTGTAGATTGAAGGTCCATGACGCGGTTCATCTTCATCACCGGCGGCGTGGTCTCCTCCCTTGGCAAAGGTCTCTCGGCAGCGGCGCTCGGCGCGCTGCTGCAGGCGCGGGGATTCAAGGTGCGGCTGAGGAAGCTCGACCCCTACCTCAATGTCGATCCCGGCACCATGAGCCCCTATCAGCACGGCGAGGTCTACGTCACCGATGACGGCGCCGAGACCGACCTCGATCTCGGCCATTACGAGCGCTTCACCGGCGTCGCCGCACGGCGCAGCGACAGCGTCACCACCGGCCGCATCTACTCGACCGTGATCGGCCGCGAGCGCCGCGGCGAGTATCTCGGCGCCACCGTGCAGGTGATCCCGCACGTCACCGACGCCATCAAGGAGTTCATCGCCGCCGGCCTCGACGGCGACGAGGATTTCGTTTTGTGCGAGATCGGCGGCACCGTCGGCGATATCGAGAGTCTGCCCTTCCTCGAGGCAATCCGCCAGCTCGGCAACGAGTTGGGCCGCGAGCGCACGCTCTTCGTCCATCTGACCTTGGTGCCGTGGATCCCCTCGGCGGGCGAGATCAAGACCAAGCCGACGCAGCATTCGGTGAAGGAGCTCTTGGGCCTCGGCATCCAGCCGGACATCCTGCTGTGCCGCTGCGACCGGCCGCTGCCGGAAGGCCAGCGCAAGAAGATCGCGCTGTTCTGCAACGTGCGCGAAGCCCGCGTCATCCCCGCGATCGACGTCGACACCATCTACGAGGTGCCCGACGCCTATCACCTCGAAGGCTTCGACCGCGAGGTGTGCGCCCATTTCGGCATCGCGACGGCGGCGCCGGATCTGACGGGCTGGCGCGAAATCGTCACGCGCATCCGCCGCCCCGAGGGCGAGGTCAACATCGCCGTCGTCGGCAAGTACACCCATCTGCGCGACAGCTACAAATCGCTGGCCGAGGCGCTCACCCATGGCGGCATCGCCAACAATGTGCGCGTCAAGCTCGATTGGCTCGATTCCGAGATCTTCGAGCAGGAGGACGCGGTCGTCCAGCTCGAAGGCGTCGACGGCATCCTCGTCCCCGGCGGCTTCGGCGAGCGCGGCACCGAGGGCAAGATCGAGGCGGCGCGCTTCGCGCGCGAGCGGGGCGTGCCCTATTTCGGCATCTGCTTCGGCATGCAGATGGCGGTGATCGAGGCGGCGCGCCACCTGGCCGGGCTCACGGGCGCGGGCTCGACCGAGTTCGGGCCGTGCGAGCACCCGGTGGTCGGGCTCATGACCGAGTGGATGCGCGGCAACATGCTGGAGAAGCGCCCGGCCGGCGGCGATCTCGGCGGCACCATGCGCTTGGGCGCCTATGCGGCGGTGCTGGCGCGCGGCAGCAGGGTGAGCGAGATCTACGGCGGTGCGACGGACATCAGCGAGCGCCATCGCCACCGCTACGAGGTCAACATCAACTACAAGGGCAAGCTCGAGGATGCCGGATTGCGCTTCTCCGGCATGTCGCCCGACGGCGAGCTGCCGGAGATCGTCGAGATCCCCGACCATCCCTGGTTCATCGGCGTGCAGTACCATCCCGAGCTCAAATCGAAACCCTTCGAGCCGCACCCGCTGTTCACGAGCTTCATCAAGGCCGCGCTCGACCAGTCGCGGCTGGTGTGAGGAGATGTGCGTGCGGCGTCACCCCCCACCCCAACCCTCCCCCTCAAGCCGCTTCCCGATTCACCCTTCGAGACGCCCGCTTCGCGGGCTCCTCAGGGTGAGGAGGAAACGGAGCACCTCATCCTGAGGAGCGCTCCTGAGCTTGTCGAAGGGGCGCGTCTCGAAGGATGAGTCGGAAAGCCGCTCGTCGCTTGCCGGCATCTCGAGTAATCCGCTAGAAACCACTGATGCAACACCGCCACGTCCATATCGGCAATCTCACGCTCGGCAATGACCGGCCGGTGGTGCTCATCGCCGGGCCGTGCGCGCTCGAGAGCCGCGCGCATGCGCTGGAGATGAGCCATGCGCTGGTCGAGCTCACCGCGAAGCTCGGCCTCGGGCTCATCTACAAGACCTCGTTCGACAAGGCGAACCGCACATCGATCGACAGCGCGCGCGGCCTGGGGCTTGAGGCGAGCCTGCCGATCCTCGCCGAAGTGCGCGAGACTTACGGCTGCGCCGTGCTCACCGACGTACATTCGCCCGAGCAATGCGCGCCCGTGGCCGAGGCGGTCGACGTGCTGCAGATCCCGGCCTTTCTCTGCCGCCAGACCGACCTGCTCATCGCCGCGGCCAAGACCGGGCGCGCCGTCAACATCAAGAAAGGACAGTTCCTGGCGCCCTGGGACATGAAGAACGTCGCGCGCAAAGTCTCGGACGCCGGCAACGACAACATTCTCCTGTGCGAGCGCGGCGTCAGCTTCGGCTACAACACGCTCGTCAACGACATGCGCGCGCTGCCGATCATGGCAGAGACGGGATATCCGGTGGTGTTCGACGCCACCCACTCGGTGCAGCAGCCGGGCGGGCAGGGCACCAAGACCGGCGGTGAGCGCCGCTTCGTCCCGGCGCTGGCGCGCGCCGCCTGCGCCATCGGCGTCGCCGCCGTGTTCATGGAAACGCACGAGGACCCCGACAACGCGCCCTCGGACGGGCCCAACATGGTGCGCCTCAAGGACATGCCGGCGCTGCTCGAAGCGATGATCGAATTCGACCGCCTCGCCAAGCGCAAGCCTCTTACCGGGCAAGCGTGAGTTTGCTAGGAAGCCGCTGAGCGCTTTCCCACTCGTCCTTCGAGACGCGGCGCTCCGCACCGCTCCTCAGGACGAGGAGAAAAAAGCACCTCACCCTGAGGAGGCGCGAAAGCGCCGTCTCGAAGGGTGAGTAGGGCCGCGGCACGGCTGCGAGCCGAACCTCAACGCTACGCCTGAGGAGCAGCATGAGCGCCATCGTCGACATCAACGGCCGCGAGATCCTCGACAGCCGCGGCAACCCCACCGTCGAGGTCGACGTCACGCTGGAGACCGGGGCTATGGGCCGCGCCGCCGTGCCCTCGGGCGCGTCGACCGGCGCGCATGAGGCGGTCGAGCTGCGCGACGGCGACCGCGCGCGCTATGGCGGCAAGGGCGTGCGCCGCGCCGTCGAGGCGGTCAACGGCGAGATCTTCGACGCGCTCTCGGGCTTCGAGGCGGCGGATCAGGTGGCGCTCGACACGCTGCTGATCGATCTCGACGGCACGCCCAACAAGGCGCGGCTCGGCGCCAACGCCATCCTCGGCGTCAGCCTCGCCGCAGCCAAGGCGGCCGCCGCCGATCTCGACCAGCCGCTCTACCGCTATGTCGGCGGCGTCTATGCGCGGACATTGCCGGTGCCGCTCATGAACATCATCAATGGCGGCGCCCATGCCGACAATCCGATCGACATCCAGGAATTCATGATCATGCCGGTGGCGGCGCCGACCCTGGCCGACGCCGTGCGCGTGGGGTCCGAGGTGTTCCACGCGCTGCGCAAGCAGCTCAAGGATGCCGGGCACAACACCAATGTCGGCGACGAGGGCGGCTTCGCGCCGAACCTTGCCTCGACCGACGAGGCGTTGGGATTCGTCATGAAGGCGATCGAGGCCGCGGGCTATCGGCCCGGCGAGGACGTCGCGCTCGCCCTCGATGCCGCCGCGACCGAGTTCTACAAGACCGGCAAATACGTGCTCGCGGGCGAGGGCAAGACACTCGATGCTCCGGGCATGGTGCGCTACCTCGAAGACCTGGTGAAGCGCTACCCCGTCGTCTCGATCGAGGACGGCATGGCCGAGGATGATTGGGAGGGCTGGGCGGCGCTGACCCGCGCGCTGGGCGAGCGCGTGCAGATCGTCGGCGACGACCTCTTCGTCACCAACCCGAAGCGGCTCGCCGACGGCATCGGGAAAGGCGTTGCCAACGCGATCCTGGTCAAGGTCAACCAGATCGGCACGCTGTCCGAGACGCTCGAGGCCGTGCAGATGGCGCAGCGCGCCGGCTACGCCGCGGTGATGTCGCACCGCTCGGGCGAGACCGAGGATGCCACCATCGCCGACCTCGCCGTCGCCACCAATTGCGGGCAGATCAAGACCGGCTCGCTGTCGCGCTCCGACCGCCTCGCCAAGTACAACCAGCTCATCCGCATTGAAGAAGAGCTCGGCCCCGCCGCCCGCTACGCCGGGAAGAGCGTGCTCAGGCGGAAGTAGCGGGCTGCGCTTCGCCTGAGCGGCTTTCGCACTCGCCCTTCGAGACGCCGCCCTTCGAGACGCGCCTTCGGCGCTCCTCAGGACGAGGCACCCGGTTTGGCCTCACCCTGAGGAGCGCCGAAGGCGCGTCTCGAAGGGCGAGTAGGGAAGAGCCCGGCTGCGACATATTGACTCGCTCCGACTCGGCGCGACTCGGGCGCGTTGACGCGGCGACTCGGGCGTGATTCCCTCATGCCGCATGTCGATCGCCTACGAGATACGCCGGCGCGCGCGGCTCATCGTCGGTCCCGTCCTCGGGATCAGCCTGTGCGCCTATTTCGCCTATCACCTGGTGCAGGGAGATCGCGGGCTGACCGCCTGGCTGCGCCTCACCCAGCAGGTCCGCGACGCCAGGACGACCCTTGCCGCTGTGGAGGCCGAGCGGTCGACGCTCGAGCGGCGGGTCAACCTCCTCCGCCCCGACCACCTCGACCGCGACATGCTCGACGAGCGCGCGAGGAGCCAGCTCAACCTCGCCGCGCCGAACGAGGTGGTGATCTTCAACAAGCAGACGGGGCGGTGAGAGTCAGGGGCGCCGCCAAGATCATAGATTACAAAAAGAGGACCTGAACGGCTGACCGGTGATGTCGCTCAACAGTTCTGCGGTCTTCAAAGGGTTCAGATAACCGGGATGGCTGACCGTGAGCGCGCATCGGCCCGCGCGAAGCGTACCTTCCCAATCGAGATCGAGCAGCCCATAGCCCCGGCCCGTTTCCGGATCGATCCACTTCTCGCGGGGATCCTTGGTCCACCGGTCGACAAACGGGATCCAGTCATCGACAACGCGGTCGGTGCCGGGGATTCCTGGCCGATCAGGCGTGTTCGCTCCGCAAAACACCATGATCTGGTCGCCGGAATCGCCGTAAGACACGGTCCTCAAGTCGAACTCAGAGGGCATGTCGCTTAGGGCCTCGTACAGCGATCCGGGCTTGAACTCTTCCTTGTGGTCGAAGACAAACCCCGGCGAGACGAAGCGCTCGTTGCGCAGTGCCGTGACAAATTCCGAAATGCTCAGATCGTCGAGCGCTAAACGGATATCCGGATGCACGATGCCGGCGGCTTGAAGCGCCCGTACCAAGCCTGCGAGATCCCTCATTTCCTGCGGGTAGCCAAGGTGGAGAAGCTGTCGATCTTGCTTGATGCAATGCCATAGATCTCTCAACGGCGGAATCGGAATGCCGCCGCCTCTCGGCTCTAGCATGAAGGCTCGTCGGATCAGCTCGGCGCGCAAGCTCGGCCAGTCCGGGTTCGGTTGGCGCGGGTCCGCCGGAAAAACGTGCATGAAATACAGCGACGACATCACTAATCTCCGGGCGCACTAAGCGCCGCTCTCGCCGATGCGTTGCCAGAATTCCTCAGGCTTAGTCACGACCTTTGGTCTGCCGAGAATCCTGATCATGTCCGGCGGCATATGCGCGATGACGGACTCGTTGGCCACGACGGCGTGAGGCTTTGGGCCGACGCTCGGCCAATGTAGCACGGTTTGTGTGCGCTGCATGACATCGAGCAACGCGCGCCAGAAAGGGTGCGGCTCCTGTAGGTCGCCCGGTGGTCGTGACACGCCAAAGCCGGTGATGTCGTCTGCACCCTTGATCCAGACATCGGCAAGGCTATCGCACAGTTTCCAGCTATTCGACTCACGGGTTTCTATGAAGGGCGCGAAGGCCTGTTCGACGAGGGCACGAGGGAACGTGGCGACTTCACCGTGGTCGAGGCATACGAGAAAGATATCGAAGCTCATGACACGGCCTCCATCGCGGCTTGCTTCGATGTCCTGGCTTGAAGCCAAGCCTCGATCTCTTCGTCTGTGGCGGGAGTGTGCTTCACATCGACGTTATCGTATCCACGGTCTCGAGCATGCTTCTCGAGAAGGTCTGCGAACGGCTTCTCCGCAACGTGCCACAAAATCTCACGATCGTGTGCCAACCTCTGCTGCTTATCCATTTGATTGGGGGCATCTGCGGCGCCTTCGTACCAACTCTGGAAGCCGCCAAGTCTCGACATTTTGTCCTCGAAGCCGAGGGCTTTGCATTCCAGCAGGACGCCGGTAGCCGGGTCGCAGCCATCGAAGCGCGCGCCGTTGTACGCGACACCCCAATCGGGCGGCAGGCCGCACAGCCGCGATTGATACATGCCGGACTGAACCGAATTGTTTTTCCCGGGATCAGGACTGGGCAGTGGACAGAGCCGTGGCTCGGAGTTGACGACCGCGTCGACATAGGCGTGCAACTGAGCGCGGTATTCCGGATTTTTCACCGTGTCTATCTTTTCCGCGAGTTTCGGTAAGGCTTCGGGGTCGATACCGAATCCCTGGCCGTTGCCGATATTGCGGCCGATGATGTTCCCTTGTTCATCGCGATAAAGCTGATCGCTGTCCGGTCGGCCGTTGAAGATGATGGTGCGGCGACCGTCGTCGTCGACGTGATAGAGCGTGAGAATCCCTTCGTCGTTGCGATAGGCGAGGCCGGGGCTGTCGGGTATCGTTCCTTCCGACACGTTGCTCCGGTTCGTTGGAATCAGCAGCGCACCGAGAAAAGCCGCAGGACCGGAAAGAACTCCCAGCGCCCGTGTTATCAACGGCGTCGCTTCTGGAGCGAGAAGGCCAACCACAACCGACCTGGCGCTGTCGGCTCCCGTACCGCCGCCTCCGTTTGTCCAACGCCCTTGTTCGTCGCGCGGCTGGTTGGGGTCGAAGTCCTTCATAAGGTCGCCGGCAAATCGCAGGCGCTCCAATTGCCGATCGTCGAGCTTCTCGATAGGAATTTCGAGGCCGAGGAGCTGCGCCTTAACCAGGTCGCCGGCGGCGAGCGCTTCGGTGATGCGGGCAAGCACGATCGGGATGCGGTCGAGGCGTGCGTCGCGACCGAATACCGAGCGTGTCAAGTCGGCGATGTCTCCGGCATTCGCGCGCTGATAGCCCGCAGGCGTTCGCCGGACGAGCGCGCAATCCGGGCCGAGGGCAACGCCTTCAGCATCCACAGCCAGCCCACGCGAGCGCGGTCCGCGCTCATGCAATCGCCGCATCGTCGCGAACAGCCCGTCCATGCCAGTCTCCCATGCTTGGGCTTCTTTATAGAACAAAACAGGAACAATGTCAAGTGAAAATCAACCTGGCGTCGTGGCGCTCGCCGGCTGGTCGAGGCATTCTCAAGCTTCGCGTGCCGTTTCAGACTACTTAACCGCTATTCAGTTAAGTTCCATTTTGCGTTGCAAAACAATCTTTTACCGGGGGCCGGCTTGCATTCGCCGGGAGTGCGGCGCATTTTAGCGGCGGACCCGAATCGACCCCGCGCGGCGGGGCGCCACCTTCTCTCAGAGGATCTCCCCCATGGCGATGGCGAAGCGCAAGCCGAGAGTGGCGGGCCGCGAGGAGCCCGAAGTACAGGCGGCGGAACTGCTGAAATTCTATCGCGACATGTTGCTGATCCGGCGCTTCGAGGAGAAGGCGGGCCAGATGTACGGCATGGGCCTCATCGGCGGCTTCTGCCATCTCTATATCGGCCAGGAGGCGGTGGTCGTCGGCGTCCAGGCGGCGGCCGAGCCGGGCGACACCATCATCACCTCGTACCGCGACCACGGCCACATGCTGGCGACGGGCATGGACCCCAAGGGCGTCCTGGCCGAGCTCACCGGCCGGCGCGGCGGCTATTCCAGGGGCAAGGGCGGCTCGATGCACATGTTCTCGCAGGAGAAGAGCTTCTTCGGCGGGCACGGCATCGTCGGCGCGCAGGTGCCGCTCGGCACCGGCCTGGGATTCGCGCACAAATATCGCGACAACCACAAGGTCAGCATCACCTATCTCGGCGACGGCGCGATGAACCAGGGCCAGGTCTATGAGAGCTTCAACATGGCGGCGCTGTGGAAGCTCCCCGTGGTCTACATCATCGAGAACAACAAATACGGCATGGGCACGGCGATCACGCGCAGCTCGGCCTCGCACGATCTGGTAAGCCGCGGCGCGCCCTTCGACATCCCCGGCCACCAGGTCGACGGCATGAACGTCGTCGCGGTGAAGCAGGCGGCCGACGAGGCGCTCGACTACGCGCGCTCCGGCAAGGGCCCCTACATTCTGGAGATGCAGACCTACCGCTATCGCGGCCACTCCATGTCCGATCCGGCGAAATACCGCAGCAAGGACGAAGTGAGCCGCATGCGCCAGGAGCACGACCCGATCGACCAGGTGAAGAAGCGCCTCATCGATGGCGGCATGGCCGACGAGACTCGGCTCAAGGAGATCGACAAAGAGATCAAGGACGTCATCACCGCCGCCGCCGATTTCGCGCAGCAGAGCCCCGAACCCGATCCCGCGGAGTTGTGGACCAACGTCTACGCCGACGCTTGAGGGGGAGGGGGCCATGCCGATCGAAGTGCTGATGCCGGCGCTGTCGCCGACGATGACCGAAGGCAAGCTCGCCAAGTGGCACAAGAAGCCCGGCGATGCCGTCAAGGCCGGCGACATCCTCGCGGAGATCGAGACCGACAAGGCGACGATGGAGTTCGAGGCGGTCGACGAGGGCACGCTCGCCAAGATCCTGGTCCCCGAGGGCAGCGAGAACGTCGCCGTCAACGCGCCGATCGCCGTCATCGCCGGCGAGGGCGAAGATGCCGGCGCCGTCGCCAAGGCGGAGGCGCCGAAGAGTGCCACGGTCGAGCCCGCGCCCGTGCCGTCGACGCCGGCGCAGGAGGCGCCGGTCGAGCAGGTCGCCGAGGCGAAGCCGCCCAAGCCCGCCGCCGCGGTCGCGCCGCAGCCGAAGCGCGCGCCCGCCGGCGAAGAGAAGGAATATAGCGGCCCCACCGTCACGCAGACCGTGCGCGACGCGTTGCGCGACGCCATGGCCGAGGAGATGCGTCGCGACGACAGCGTCTTCCTCATGGGCGAGGAAGTCGCCGAATACCAGGGCGCCTACAAGATAAGCCAGGGACTGCTGCAGGAATTCGGCGCGCGCCGCGTCATCGACACGCCGATCTCCGAGCACGCCATCGCCGGCATCGGCGTCGGGGCGGCCTATGCCGGCTTGAAGCCCATCGTCGAGTTCATGACCTGGAACTTCGCCATGCAGGCGATGGACCAGATCATCAACTCCGCCGCCAAGACGCGCTACATGTCGGGCGGCCAGATGGTCTGCTCGATCGTCTTCCGCGGCCCCAACGGCGCCGCCGCGCGCGTCGCGGCGCAGCACTCGCAGGACTATGCGAGCTGGTACGCGCATGTGCCGGGCTTGAAGGTGATCGCGCCCTACACCGCCGCCGACCACAAGGGCCTGCTCAAATCGGCGATCCGCGACCCCAACCCGATCATCTTCCTCGAGCACGAGCTGGTCTACGGCCAGAGCTTCGAGGTGCCGCAGGACGGCGACTACACCGTGCCGATCGGGCGCGCGCGCATCGCGCGCCGGGGCGGCGATGTCACCATCCTCGCTTACTCGCGCATGGTGCAGCTGGCGCTCGACGCGGCGCAGAAGCTCGAGGGCGAAGGCATCTCGGCCGAGGTGATCGATCTGCGCACCCTGCGGCCTCTGGACGTCGACACCATCATCGCCTCGGTGAAGAAGACCAACCGCGTCGTCTCGGTCGAGGAGGGCTGGGGCTTCTCCGGCATCGGCAGCGAGATCGCGGCGCTGGTGATGGAGCAGGCGTTCGACTATCTCGACGCGCCGGTGGCGCGGATCGCCGGCAAGGACGTGCCGCTGCCCTATGCGGCCAATCTCGAGCGCCTGGCGCTGCCGCAATCCGACGACGTGATCGCCGCCGCCAAGGCGGTGAGCTACCGCTGAGCCGGCCGAAGGGGAGAAGCCATGCCCGTTGAAGTGCTGATGCCGGCGCTGTCGCCGACGATGACCGAAGGCAACCTCGCCAAGTGGCACAAGAAGGAAGGCGACGCGGTCAAGGCCGGCGACATCCTCGCGGAGATCGAGACCGACAAGGCGACGATGGAGTTCGAGGCCGTCGACGAGGGCACGCTCGGCCGCATCCTCGTTGCCGAAGGCACCCAAGCCGTCAAGGTCAACCAGCCGATCGCCGTCATCCTCGGCGAGGGCGAGGATGCCGCGGCACTCGACAGGGCGAAGCCCGCGCCGGCCAAGCCCGCTGCCGCCGCGCCGGCCGCGCCCGCGCCGCAGAAGGCCGAGGCGGCGGCCGCCGCCAACAAGCCCGCTCCGGCGCCGGTCGCGCCCAAGACCGCCCCGCCGCCGGCGCGCGCGGCGGCACCGCCGCCGGCCGCTACAGCGGCGCCGCGCGGCAACGGCCATGCCGATGGCGAGCGCGTGTTCGCGAGCCCGCTGGCCAAGCGCATGGCGGAGCAGGCCGGCATCGACCTGTCGCGCCTCACCGGCTCGGGGCCGCATGGCCGCATCGTCAAGCACGACATCGAGACCGCGCTCGCCAAGGGGCCGGGCGCGCTCAAGGCGCCGGCCGCGCGCACGCCCGCGGCACCGGGCGCGCCGCTGTCACTGCCGAGCTACGGCAAGGAGCAGGTCGTCGCGCTGGCGGGCAACCCGCCCTATGAGGAGCTGCCGCTCACCGCCATGCGCCGCGTCATCGCCAAGCGCATGCAGGAGGCGAAGGCGACGATCCCGCATTTCTATCTCACCGTCGATTGCGAGATCGATTCGCTGCTGCGCATGCGCAAGGAGATCAACGAGAACGCCGATGTGAAGGTCTCGGTCAACGACTTCGTTATCAAGGCCGTGGCGCTCACCCTGATGAAGGTGCCGGCGGCGAACGCGTCGTTCAGCGAGGACGCGATCCTGCGCTGGAAGACGGCGGATATCGCCGTCGCCGTCGCGCTCGACGACGGGCTCATCACGCCGATCATCAAGCATGCCGAGCAGAAGGGCGTCGGCACCATCGCCGCCGAGATGAAGGACCTCGCCGCCCGCGCGCGCGCCGGCAAGCTCAAGCTCACGGAATTCCAGGGCGGCACCTTCTCGATCTCCAATCTCGGCATGTACGGCATCAAGGATTTCGCCGCGGTGATCAACCCGCCGCAAGGCGGCATCCTCGCCGTCGGCGCCGGCGAGCAGCGCCCGGTGGTGAAGAACGGCCAGGTGACGATCGCAACGATCATGAGCTGCACCATCGCCTGCGACCATCGCGCCGTCGACGGCGCGGTCGGCGCGCAGTGGCTGCAAGCCTTCAAGAAGATCATCGAAGCGCCAGCGCTGCTGGCGCTTTAGCGAGCCCGCGTTTGCAACCTACCCCCCACCCCAACCCTCCCCCTCAAGGGGGGAGGGGAATTTGATATGCCGCGCGAGAAACCCCTCTCCCCTTGAGGGGGAGGGTTGGGGTGGGGGGTGATGCAGCGCGCTGTCGCCGCAAGTAGGAGACAAAGAGATGGCCGACAATTCCTTCGATGTGATCGTGCTCGGCGGCGGGCCGGGCGGGTATGTCGCGGCGATCCGCGCGGCACAGCTCGGCATGAAGACTGCTTGCGTCGAGCGCGAGCATTTGGGCGGCATCTGCCTCAATTGGGGCTGCATCCCGACCAAGGCGCTGCTCAGGAGCTCCGACATCAATCATCTGCTGCATCATCTCGACGCCTACGGCTTCTCGGCCAAGGACATCACCTACGACACCAAGAAAGTCGTCGAGCGCTCGCGCAAGGTGGCGAAGCAGCTGTCGAACGGCGTCGGCTTCCTGCTGAAGAAGCACAAGGTCACCGTCATCGATGGCGAGGGCGCGCTGCTCGGCAAGGGCAAGCTCGGCGTCAGCAAGGGCGGCAAGCCCATCGGCGAGTACCAGGCCAAGCACATCATCATCGCCACCGGCGCGCGCGCTCGCTCGCTGCCGGGCCTCGAGCCCGACGGCAAGCTGGTGTGGACCTACAAGGAGGCGATGATCCCGGAAAAGATGCCGAAGTCGCTGCTGGTCGTCGGCTCCGGCGCGATCGGCATCGAGTTCGCCAGCTTCTATCGCGACATGGGCGCCGAGGTGACGGTGGTCGAAGTGCTCGACCGCGTGCTGCCGGTGGAGGATGAGGAGATCTCCGCCTTCGCGAGGAAGGCGTTCGAGAAGCAGGGCATGAAGATCCACACCGGCACCATGGTGAAGGAGCTGAAGAAGAACGGCGCCGACGTGACCGCGACGCTCGCGGCCGGCGACAAGAGCGCGCAGGTGACGGCCGAGCGCGTTGTGCTGGCTATCGGCATCACCGGCAATGTCGAGAATATCGGCCTCGAGAAGACCAAGGTGCGCGTCGACAAGAGCCGTATCGTCGTCAATGAATGGCTGCAGACCGACGAGCCCGGAATCTATGCCATCGGCGATGTGGTCGGGCCGCCCTGGCTCGCGCACAAGGCGATGCATGAGGGCGTGATCTGCGTCGAGCGCATCGCCGGCCTCAACACGGCGCATCCCATGGATGTCACGAACATCCCCGGCTGCACCTATTGCCGGCCGCAGGTGGCGAGCGTGGGCTTGAGCGAGCGCAAGGCCAAGGAAGCCGGCTACGAAGTTCGCGTCGGCCATTTTCCCTTCATCGGCAACGGCAAGGCGATCGCGCTGGGCGAGCCCGAGGGCATGGTCAAGACCGTGTTCGACGCCAAGACCGGCGAGCTCCTGGGCGCGCATATGATCGGCGCCGAGGTGACCGAACTCATCCAGGGCTACACCATCGCCAAGACCGGCGAGCTGACCGAGCAGGAGCTGATGCGCACGGTTTTCCCGCATCCGACGCTCTCGGAGATGATGCACGAGGCCGTGCTTGACGCCTATGGACAGGTTCTCCACATCTGAGGCTCCGGAACGTTGAGTAAACCGCGATGAGCGAGGCTCCTCTCCGCCATCCCGAGAAGGCGCACAAGCCCGACAATCCCGTCCTGCGCAAGCCGGACTGGATCCGCGTCAAGGCGCCGACCTCGCCCGAGTATCACGAGACGCGCAAGCTCATGCGCGCGCTCCAGCTCAACACCGTCTGCGAAGAGGCGGCGTGCCCCAATATCGGCGAGTGCTGGAAGCAGAAGCACGCGACGGTGATGATCCTCGGCAGCGTCTGCACGCGCGCCTGCACCTTCTGCAACGTCGCGACCGGGCGGCCGGACCAGCTCGACCC
>Ga0209647_1001199_pt1 | contig 22589 bp, 16 predicted proteins | sample GraSoi_2013_60cm_FD_185827 | JGI IMG/M metagenome (GOLD analysis project Ga0209647, IMG submission 185827) | Grasslands soil microbial communities from the Angelo Coastal Reserve, California, USA - Sample 9_17_2013_60cm (SPAdes) (version 2) | ecosystem: Environmental > Terrestrial > Soil >... | reverse complement strand
GGGGAACCGCGCGGCTGCGGATGTCTTGAAACGCAAGAGGTACACGGGCTCGATCCACGTGATCCCGCAATTCGGCTTCGATACCGAGATTTATCGCCGCACAGAAGTCCGCTCATCACGTGCCGCTGACGCGCCCTTCAACATCGGTTTCATCGGTCGCCTCAAAGAAGAAAAGGGCTTGCCGCTGATGATCGAGGCCCTGACCTATCTGCCAGACTATTGCCGCGCTGTCTTCGTTGGTCATGGGCCAATGCGGAACACATTGGAGGAGCAGGCAACACGCTTGGGCGTCACAGATCGTGTTATTTTCAAACCGGGCGTCCCAACCTATGAGGTACCAGGAGAGATGCAACTACTGGACGCATTCGTGCTGCCATCGCTGACGCGCCCGAACTGGATAGAACAATTTGGCCGCGTGTTGCCAGAGGCGATGGCCTGTGAAACTCCCGTGATAGGCTCTCGTTCAGGTGAGATCCCCCACGTCATTGGTGATGCCGGACTGGTCTTTGCAGAGGGTAATGTGCCGGAACTGGTTGCTTGCGTCCAGAAGCTCCTCGATGATCCTCAACTCTATGCCGACCTTGCCAGCCGAGGACGTCAAAGAGTCCTGGAGAACTACACACAAGAACGTATCGCCCAGCAGACATACAAGGTCTATCAAGAAATGCTAGCTCGCTAGCATTTCTTGATAGACCTTGTATGAGACCTCCTAATATGCCTTATATGCCTTTTTGGTAAAGTGGATGCGAAATATACGATAATAACAATATACGAATAGGCTCAAACAATGAGGCAGTATAAATAGATAAGAGAGGTACCTGTATGACCAATCCAAACATGTCGATAGAACTCATACCCAGGAAAGTTTTACTTGGCAATCCTGTCAAAACCAGTCCACAAATCTCACCTGACGGTACAAGAATGGCCTATCTAGCCCCGGTTAACGACGTCTTAAACGTCTGGGTCGGCACGATCGGCAGCGAGGACTACGCGCCCGTGACCAAAGATACGGACCGCGGTATCCGTTTCTATTTCTGGGCCAGGGACAACAAGCATATTCTCTACATTCAGGATGTTGGCGGCAACGAGAACTGGCGTCTCTTTGCTACCAACCTGAAAACGCAGGAGACACGCGACCTGACACCATTTGAGGGCGTGCAGACCCAGGTTATCGACCTGGATAAACATTTTCCCAATGAACTGCTCATTGGCATGAACAAAGACAATCCCAGGGTACATGACGTCTACCATCTCGATCTAACCTCGGGTGAACTAACCCAGGTTGCCAGGAATCCTGGCAATGTTGCTGGTTGGGTTACAGATACCAACTTTAAGGTGCGCGCTGCCCTGGCTACGACTCCTGATGGCGGCAGAGCCCTACTCTTGCGCGATGATGAACAATCCGATTGGCGCACAATCCTCACCTGGAATCCTGACGATGCGGAGAACAGCTTCCCGGTATCTTTCACCCAGGATGGACAATCGATGTATCTCGTCGATGCACGCAATAGCAATACAGGTCGTCTTGTCAAAATGGACCTTGCGACCGGTGAGACGAGCGTCATCGCGGAAGATGCACAATCTGATGTTAGCAATGTCCTGGTAGACCCGGATAACTATACTATTCAGGCAGTGGCCTTCAACAGGGATCGCGTCGAATGGATCGTATTGGACGAGTCGATTAAGCTGGATTTCGATACGATACGCGAGATCAGCCGGGGAAATTTCGCGGTTACCAGCCGCGATAATGCTGACCGGACATGGATTATCTCTTTCTCCAGAGATGATGGTCCGGTGGCCTTTTACGCCTATGATAGGCAGACCCGCAAGGCAACCTTTCTCTTTGACAATCAGCCAGACTTGAACAAGTATGCGCTGGCAACCATGGAGCCAATCTCTTTCACTTCGCGCGATGGTTTAACCATCCATGGCTATCTCACCCTGCCCCCCAAAACAGAGGGCAAGAACCTGCCCCTGGTCCTCAATGTCCACGGTGGACCCCAGGCACGCGACAACTGGGGTTATAATCCCGAAGCGCAGTGGTTGGCGAATCGTGGCTATGCCAGCCTGCAAGTGAACTACCGTGGTTCTACAGGGTACGGCAAAGAGTTTCTGAGCGCGGGCGACAGAGAGTGGGGCGGCAAAATGCATGACGACCTGGTGGACGCCGTTCAGTGGGCCATCAAACAGGGCATTGCTGACCCCCAGAAAGTAGCCATCTATGGCGGCTCCTATGGAGGATACGCGGCCCTGGTAGGCGCGACATTTACCCCCGATCTTTTCTGCTGCGCGGTGGATATTGTCGGCCCTAGCAACCTGATCACGCTTCTTCGTAGCGTTCCCCCCTACTGGTCCGCCCTTCTGGTCTCGCTTTACAGGCGCGTTGGTAATCCTGATACGGATGAAGAGTTTTTGAAATCACGTTCACCACTTTTTAAAGTCGACCAGATAAAAATTCCTATGCTCATAGCCCAGGGAGCCAACGATCCACGCGTGAAACAGGCAGAGTCCGAACAGATCGTCGAGGCTATGAAAAAGCGCGGCATCGACTACGAATATATGCTCTTCCCGGACGAAGGGCACGGCTTCGCCAAGCCGGAGAACCGCCTCAAGTTCTATGCAGCGGCGGAAAAGTTCCTGGCAAAGCACCTGGGCGGTCGTTTCGAGGAAAGCAATAGCTAAAAGGGAAGAGCATATATATGAGTTATGATGACATGATGGTATTCTCAGGCAGCGGCAGCCGTAAACTCACCGCTCACATCTGTGAGTACTTGCACATTTCCCAGGGGAAGAACGAGACCTTGCATTTCTCGGATGGCAACACCTTCGTGCGTATTCTTGAGAACGTGCGCGGGCGGCGCGTCTACCTCGTGCAATCCACCGTCTTTCCCGCCAACGACAATTTCATGGAATTGTTATTCTGGGTTGATGCCTTTAAACGCGCAGGTACAGAGACGGTCACAGTAATTATTCCCTACTTCAGCTATGCCAAGGGGGATAAAAAGGATGAGCCGCGTGTATCTATTCGCGCGCGCGTCTGCGCCGACGCCATTGAGGTTGCGGGAGCCGACCGTGTTGTTACCATGGATCTACACGCGCCACAGATCCAGGGCTTTTTTCACCTCCCTGTCGATAACCTCTACGCTCTGCCTGTGCTGGTCAATTGCATTCGCCAGAAAGAGTTAAAAGACATGGTCATCGTCTCTCCCGATGTGGGTTTTGCCAAGCAGGCACGTAAATACGCCTCAAGTCTTGGTGTAAATATCGCTATCGCCGACAAAGAACGGACAGGCCACGATGAAAAGGCCGCGATTTTGCAGGTGATTGGCGACGTAGAGGGTAAAACCGCCATCGTTGTCGATGATTTTACCATCTCAGGAGGAACGCTGGCTGATGTCTCTGTTAAATTGATCGAACAGGGCGCTAGAGAAGTGTACGCGGCAGTCACTCATGGTGTATTGAGCAAAGGCTCTATCGAGAAGATAGATAAAAGCCCGATCAAAAAACTGCTGATTACCGACACAGTGGAAAACCAGCCTGTGCATTTCTCAAATAAAATTGAGGTGGTGTCCGTAGCACCACTCTTTGGGGAAGCCATTAAAAGAATCCATAACCGCGAGAGTATCAGCGAAATGTTCGCGTAGCAGCTGTTTTGATCTCTACAACATCCTTCCACTGATGTATAATAAACACAAGCAGCAAGGTTTCAGTTCAGGAGTATGTGTTCTCCAATTTGGACCTGTCGAGGCACGTTTTGAATTGCGCCAACCTTAGCTGACCCCCTGTTCAAGCCACAGCGGTAAATCAACGAGCGACGGCAGAATAGCATCGGGCTGTACCTTTTGCAGGAGAGGAGAGTCCGCGCCGTGCTTGCCAGTGCATACGAGAATACCACGCAAACCGGCTTGCTGCGCACCACCAACATCGTTCTCAATATCATCACCCACCATCACCGCCTCAGTAGGTGGAACATCGATCACCTGTAAGGCCTGCTCAAAAAAGGCACGATTAGGCTTCCCCAGAACAATGGCCTCTTTGCCCGTAGCCAGTTCCAGGGCGTGTACATAGGGACCACTATCCAGTTGTAGGCCTTCGCTAGTACGCCAATACAGGTTCGTATGCATAGCCAGCAGTTCAGCACCCTGCATCAGCATACGAAAAGCAGCATTCATTGCCTCATATGTCAGCAGTTCCTCGGCACCTCCTATTACCACAACGTCTGCATTGGAGTCCACCAGTTCAATACCGGCGAAATCCGCGGGGGTATTACCTTTGGTAAGCACCCAGCAACGCTTACCGGGAAAATGCTGGCGAATATAGTTGGCCGTCGCGACAGGAGCCGTTACCAGGTATTGCTCATCAACCGGCAGACCGACCTCCTGCAGGCGCTGAGCCAGGGTCGCGCGTGCTAGTGTCGTCGTATTGGTCACAAAGCAGGTTGCATAGCCATGCTGCTTCAGCCATGTTATTGTTTCTGCCGCTCCCGCAAGCGGCTGCATCCCAACGTGCAACACACCATCAATATCGAGTAAGACACCTCGTACATTCGGCATAACATGCTCTTTCTGCAAATAGGACTAGTCGCTCGGCTTGCGTTCTTCCTTGTCAAAAGTATATCATTTTCAGTTTAAACGACAATCATAACCAAAAATAGTGATAACTATAGGAGACTCTACCCATTTCATGACTAATTTGTTGGCTATTCCGTTTCTACAACACGAGGGACCGATGGCAACAAGAAAAGCTAGCATGACATCAGGTAGTAATTGATGTTATAATAGCCGCGAAGAGTAGCCTTTCAGTTAGGAGTAGCATGATGAACGGTGACATGATAGGTCGTATCCTCAAAAGTCGATATAAACTTATCGACGAGCGAGGACGGGGTAGCTTCGCGACCGTTTATGTTGCACGCGACACAGAAAATAACCATATCTACGCAGTGAAGGTCATGCATATTGAACTCTCAAATGATGGTGATTTACTGGCTCGCTTCCAACGAGAGGCACATATTCACATGAACCTTAGCGATCCACATGTCGTGCGCATTGTCGATTATGGGAACGATAACAGCATGCACTTTATCGTCATGGAATACATTGATGGGCAGAACTTGAAGTATCATATGATCACTCATGGTCCCATGGAGCCATTACGGGCATTGAACTACACACGACAGATCGCCGAAGGATTGGAGACAGCCTATAGGCAGGGGGTGGTGCATCGCGATATCAAGCCACAAAATATTCTTATTAATGGCAAAGATGTTGTGAAAATCGTTGATTTTGGATTGGCGCGGAGCCGTGAAACCGTCACGCTTACACAATCTAACGTATTTATGGGCACGGCCTACTACATTTCGCCTGAGCAGGCGGAAAGTGGGCGTTCAGCGGACACCCGCTCTGATCTCTATTCCGTTGCTACTGTTCTGTTTGAGATGCTGACCGGCAGTCCCCCTTTCGAGGGAGACACAGCGGTGGACATTGTCATCAAGCATATGAATGAAAAAGTTCCTTCGATTTGTCGTATTCGTCCTGATCTGCCTATGGATATGGATATATTCATGCAGAAAGCGATGGCAAAATTGCCAGCAGATCGCTACCAAACTCCTCAGGAGTTTATCGCAGCACTCGAACAATTACAGGAACGTATCCAGGCTATGCCTCCCATGCAGCGAGTCTCTGAGCCTGGGCACGAATCAAGGGCAGGAAATGTGGGGGCGGCCAAGCCCCCTGCGGCTCCTGCCAAACAGGCACGCATTGTGGTTCTCTCCAGTGGGCAGCCCATCCCCTTGACAGGTGATTTAATGGTAGTGGGACGCCAGGATCCTATCCTCGGGATTTATCCAGAGATTAATCTAGCGGATAAGACGGTCGGACGACGACATGCCTACCTGAGAAATCAGCAAGGCAAGTTCACCGTCGAGGACCTTAACGCGTTAAATAAGACTCGCTTAAATGGTGTAACCTTAACACCACACGAAGAACGTACGCTCAAAGATGGCGATATTCTACGCTTTGGCAGTGTTGAGGTACGTTTTGAATTGCGATAAAAGTGGTGTTGAGTCACACTGTGTCGCAGTGTAGGGGATATTCACGGGAATATCCATGAGCGGATGCAAGAAGCCGCTCTTTTACGATCAGAGGGGTGAACGACATGAATGAGCTTGCGTTCATAATTTTTGCAGCTTTACCTGTAAGTCCATACATATTAGTCGCTGCTGGCCTGGCAATTGCCGTGGTTGTCCTTGTCGGAGCATTATTCCTTTTCCGCAGTCCCGCTCGCAAGAAGGGTGCACCAGGCAGGGGGAAAGCAGATCTAGGCAGCAATGCACCAGCCTGGCAGCCTCAGCAGCAGCAACAACCTGGCGCATGGGGCCAGCCTCAGCAGCAGCAACAACCTGGCGCATGGGGTGCTCAGCCGCCTGCCCAGGCACAGCCTGGCGCATGGGGCCAGCCTCAGCAGCAGCAACAACCTGGCGCATGGAGCGCTCCCGCGCAGCAACCCGATAGTTGGGGAGCCCAGAATCCCGCACAGCAGCAACCTGGTGGTTGGGGAAGCCCTGCTCAGCAGCAGTCAGCCAGCGGATGGGGCGCTCAAACCCCTGGTCAGCAGGCGGGCGGCTGGGGTACGCCCGCGCAGCCACAGCAGGCGAACGCCTGGGGCAACCCTGCGCCTAACACGCCATCAACCAGCGCAAACACGGGGGGCAACCAGAATCCCTGGGACGCCACCTTCATGCCACAACAGTCTGCTCCACCTGCGCAAGATGCATGGAGCCAGCCGCAAGCCCAGCCAGCTCCAATGCAGCAGGGGGCTTCTACATGGGGGGCACCATCTCAGCCACAACAACAAGCACCCACAGCGTACGGTAGCGGTTCAGGTCAATCGTGGGGCCAGTCTAATCAACCTGCTCCCCCGGCGGATCCCTGGGGCATGCCCGCTGGACAACAGGCAGCCCCTACACCGCCAGGTTGGGGGCAACCTTCAGGACCTGCAAGTGGCCCCAATCTCGGCACGCCTTCGTGGCAGCAGGGGCCAGCTCAGGGACCGGGTCTTGGCGGTGGCACACCTGGCGGCTTTGCGGCACCTGGTGGCGCTAACCCCTTCGGCGGCAGCGACAACGATAAGACTATGCTCCGCCCGAACAATCCCATAAGTGCCCTTGGCATGGTGCGCGTCGAAGAGGGGAAAGAGCCTGGACGCGTCTACGAGGTACGTAAAGAGGAACTAAGCATCGGGCGCAGCCGCGAAAGTGATATCTTCCTGGAAGACCTCGCTGTATCTCGCCTACATGCCAAAATCCTGAGCCTGGGTAACGGCAATTATGTCTTGAAGGATGAAGGAAGCGCCAATGGCACCAAGGTCAACGGACAACTGGTGAACAAGTACCAGACCTACCCCCTTCAGGAAGGCGATAAAATCCAACTCGGCCAAACCGTATTAGTCTTCGCCAAACGTTAGCAAGCTGGGCGCGATCCCTCGCGCCCACTGAGGATGAGGAGGAAGGGCGTGGAAGCTCCTGAATACTTCTTCGCCCCTACATTATCGTGCAACAAGACGAACTGATTGGTGTGATGCTTGGAAACTACCGAATCCTGGCACCACTTGGCCAGGGCGGCATGGCTCGCGTCTACAGGGCACGCCAGGAGAATCTTGACCGGGAGGTCGCGGTAAAGGTTCTACCACCCTGGTTTGCTGCTGATCGCAGCTTCGTTGATCGCTTTAACCTGGAGGCTCGGCTCGTTGCCAAGCTCTCACACCCCAACATTGTCACCGTCCACGATGCCAGTGAATATCAAGGCAACCTCTACATTGTCATGCAGTTGGTCGATGGTGGTACCCTTCGGCAGCGTCTGGATCATCTGCAGATCATGGGCAAAACGTTGGATGTAACAGAGGCCAGGCGCATCTTTTATCAGCTTGCCTACGCCCTCTCCTATGCGCACGACAACGGTATTATTCATCGCGATGTGAAACCCGTTAACGTATTGATGGACCGTTCGGGACGGCCCATTCTCTCAGATTTCGGCATCGCCAAAGCCCTGGCCGGTACAAAAGCCTTAACCCGGCAGGGGGCTGGCGTAGGAACACCCGAATATATGTCGCCTGAACAGTGCCAGGGCGGCCCTGTTGACGCGCGTGCGGATATCTATGCCCTCGGTGTCATGCTATTTGAGGCTGTGACTGGTCGTCTACCTTTCCTGGGCGATAACTACCCAGCTCTCGCTCACAGCCACATCTATGAGCCAGCACCACATCCCATGACTATCAATCCCGCACTGGATCCGGCAATTGCACAGATTATCGTCACAGCCATGATGAAGAATCCCCAGCAGCGCTATCAACGCGCCAGCGAGATGGGTGAAGCATTAGAACGAACCGCCCAGGCATCTTCGGCCTTGGATGGTTCACGAGCCAGTGACCCACGTCTGGGAGCCGTTGATATCAGCCGTATGGCAACCACACCTCTCTACCCTTGTCCGCAATGTCGGCATTTCAACAAACCCCAAATGCGCTTTTGTACTCAATGCGGCTTCGCACTGCATCAATGCCGTATGTGTGGGTATCACAATCCAGCAAGTAACCGTTTCTGTTCAAAATGTGGGCAAACACTGTCCGTACTTCAATAAACAAATTCATCGGATTGTGGCCTGAGAAGCCTTTCCATAACCCTGCGTTGTTCATCCAGCCGCCGGTGTCGCAAAACTGAACGTTGCTCCACTGTTAAAGAAAGAAGAGCATTGATACGCTCGACCAGCACACTGGGCTGTGTTGGCTTAGTCATGTACTCAACAGCACCTTCTTCAAAACCGTGGACCTGCTCTGGCACATCAGTCAATGCGGTCAACACCAGCACAGGCAAAGGGGGAGTTAAGTGATTTACCCGCAACCAGTTCAGGACTTCAAAGCCGTTGACGGGCTGCATCATCAGGTCAAGCACCACCAGGTGGGGACAAAACTCTGGGATGATCCCAATGGCATCCTGACCATTCGTCACACCTTGCACCTCAAAGCTTGCAAATTCTAAAAATACACACAATACACGCAGAATATCCTCATCATCCTCAACCACCAAAATCTTTGACTTGTTTTCGGCACCATACATATCTTTCACCTCCTGCCAGACTACTTAGACCCTGCATGACCTGTTACTAGCCTATTGAGTACCTCCGGTCCTGCTTGACACTTGACTTTGAGATCGAGCCAGGGGAAAACGTACTTCAGCTATCGTTCCATCCTCATCCTTATTCCGTCGCAGTACAAATTTACCCCCTATATCACCTATAAGATTTTTGATCAGCGAGAGGCCCAAACCCTCGCTGCCTTCTTCTTCCCCCGACTCCCACTGCCCCAGCCCGTTACCCGTATCGAGCACCTGCACAACTACCATTTCATCCTCTGCGAAACCACGAATTGTCACTTTTCCCTCTCGCAGACCAGCCATACCATGTTTGATCGCATTTGAGACCATTTCATTGAGGACAAGGGCCAGAATCGTCACTGCCCGCGAAGGAATGACTATCGGGCAGGGTTCTACCGCAAATGTAATGTGCGTCTCCGGTGGACGTAAGTTAGCATTCGCAACACCAACAATTTTGCGTGCGATATCCTCAACCCTGGCCTCGCTCACATCTTCATGAGCCAGCAAGTCGTGTGTAGCCGCCAACCCTTGCACACGATTTACACTTTCCGCGAGTGTATTGCGCACCTCGAGAGATTTCGTCCGTCTTCGCTGCAATGAGAGAATACCAGCCACCGTGGCCAGGTTGTTTTTGACACGGTGATGCAGTTCGCGCAGCAAGACCGATTTCAACTCCAGGCCGCGTCGTGTCTCCTCGTATAAGCGCGCATTCTCGATGGCAATAGCAGCTTCGTTGGCAAAGGTAATCACAAGCTGCATCTGCTCGTGTGAGAGCAGATGGCGATGATTGCTATAAATACAGATACAACCCAGGACCTTGCGTTTGACCTGGAGTGGCACACACAAGACCGAGTGAACCTCTGCAGAGATACCCGGGTCCTTGGCAATAAAACAATGTTCGTCTTCATGAAAGCAATCAACTGCCATACTTGGCTGACCCGTCTGGACGGCACGTCCCGCACAGCATTGACCTATACCCAGGCGCAAATTCCGTACCTGGGCGCTATTCAAACCGTAGTGTGACACTACATGCAAATGTTTCTTGTCTGGATCCAGCTCAAAGATGCACGAGCGCTCAGCACCCGACAGGTGAACAGCCTGGGTAGTAATAATCTGAAGCACTTCATCCAGGTTCAGAGTTGAGGCAATAATTGAAGACACCCTGTGAATGGTCGCAAGTTCATGCACTTTACGGCGCAATTGCTCATCTGTCTGCTCATAAAGTCGACCATTTTCGATATTGATCGCAACAATACCGCCAACCACCTCGACAAAATTTTGCTCCGAAACGGTAAAGTCGCGCGGTTCGCTGGATTGCACACTAATAACCCCAATGAGCCGCACTGCACTGCCAAAGAAGATGACGGGAATAGCCATCAAACCGTGATACTCACTACTATATGTGCGCACTTCTGTAGAAAAGTGGGGATCAGCCAGGGCATCGCGCGCCAACAATGGACGGCCTTTATCAGCTACCCAACCGCTATAACCCTCACCCAGGCGCAGCGTAAAATGCATCCCCCCCAGCGGACGCGGCCCATTGGTAGCACGCATAGTTAACATGCGCTGTAGTTCGTCGTAGAAAAAGATTGTGCATAGATCAACCTTTAACTCCTCCGCAACTACTTTGGTGATAATTTCCAGCGTTTGGTCCAGGTCCATCGTAGAATTGCTAACCCCATTAATACGCTGGAGAGCCAGGAAACGTTGTTCAAGCTGCTGGGAAAGCATGTAACGCTCTTCGGAGGTTTGATACATGACTTGTTGATAGCCGCGAGTCAGGACAAGTACACAGCTGGACTGCAATTGATATAAACGAGAGGTTGCTTCTACTAGTAAAGTGATTCGTTCTTCCTCGTTAGGTAGGGATATTTGACTGAAGAGATTGCGGATTTCAAGTGCAAGAGCATCAATATAGCGCTGGAGACCTTGAATGCGCGTGTCTAATTTTCCTCCTTGCGTGGCCAGCCAGCGCCCGGATTGTTCAAAGCGGTCTAAAAGCGCAGGATTATCATCGCCGACAAGTGCATGTAGTAGTAACCAGGCATCACTACCCTCTTCCGGCCCATAACTATCGCCTGAAACATGTTGTAAACAGATCCGCAACCTGGTCGCATTTTGCGCCAGCAATTGCTCTACCTTGCTATTATGTCCCATTAATCTCCCTACTCTACCACACACATTTTGCAAAATGTTCGTCTAAAACGCTCTCTATACTATCACCACATTGCACCTTGTCTTTAATTGTAGATGAGCAAGCTATCTCTGTCAAGCAATTACCCAAAGAGGTTAGGACCGGTCAAAAATGCACTGGATTGCAGAGCAGATTGCCAACGGGGAGAAGGGATCGGAAGCGATGCCATAACACGTCTTCTATTGCACGGTTCATCAGGGCATGAATCTCACGATTGTTGTTCAATGATCGGTCTTCATTGTACCTGACAGGGGGAAATTTTACTGAGGACAGGCGTATCCTGCTAGGATGGCATAAAGAAGGTGCCAACTGCGAGAATCAGATAGAAGGCGCACAGCAGAAATCCTTCGAGCCACGTCGCTTCCCCATCCAGGCTGATGAGCGCGTACAGACCTGCCACCAGGCCAAATACCACGACTTCGAGTAAAGAAAAGTTGAGATCAAGCGGCGTACCAATGAGAGGACCCGCCAGCACGAGGATTGGTGCGGCGAGGAGCGCGATTTGAATGGAAGAGCCAGCGGTAATCGCCATCGAAATCTCCATGCGATTGTGAGCGGCTGAGGTGATGGCGGAGAAGTGTTCAGCAGCATTGCCGACAATCGGCAAGATGATAAGACCCACAAAAAACGGATTGAGTCCGATCTGGTGTGTCAACGGCTCAATGGTGCTCACCAGCACCTCGCTCACCACAGCTGTGACTGCCGTGGCACCGGCTAGGACAGCGATAGGTAGCCAGAAGGTCGTTTTCCAGCGGGAAGCGAGGATTGCGAACCATCCAGTAGTCTTCGGCCGCACCTGTGTGCTTGTTTGCATCTCTTCCTCTAATAGGGAGCGAGCGTGCGGGTCTCTATTTTCATCGTTGTTTACAGGAAACATCGAGATGGGTTGGGCATCTTTCGGGACAGCACGCACGTTGAAGACCGAGTAGGCGATGTAGGCCGCGTAGCACAACAGCAGGATAAGAGCGACGCCAATGCTCAGCTGATGTAGTTCGTTGCCGCGTACAACGACGGCTCCAGGGCGCGTACTCTCGCCGACCGTCGCCAGCAGCGAGGGAACCGCCATCCCGATCACTACCACGGTGAGCATAGCCGCATATTGGCCTGCCACTCGTGGATCAAACTCTTGCCGTCGGTAGCGCCATCCGCCTATCAGCATCGCCGAACCCAGCACAAGGAGAACGTTGCCGATGATGGAACCAGCCAGCGACGCCCGCACCACCTCAGGCAGTCCAGCCGCGAGTGCCGTCAAGCCAATAATGATTTCGGCGGCATTGCCGAAGGTTGCATTCAGGAGACCGCCAATACCATGCCCGAGACGCTCCGCAAGTACCTCGGTTGAGAGGCCAATGAGACCAGCCAGTGGAACGAGTCCGAGCGCCGCGAGGACAAACGAGGCGAGAGGTGCAGCATGTAGCGCCTCCGCAAGAACAGCCGCCGGAGCCGCAAGTAAAAACAGATAGAGCCAACGGTTCATCTCTGTAAGATTTCCTTTTCTCTGTATTCCTCAAACTTATTATAGCGCAGCGTGATGAGCCGGCACTGTGAAGAATCTGAAACGAACCTGAGAAAGTATAATATAATGCCATAGCGCTTCCAGCCGTGGGGTAACTGACATGATATATGTGGATACATGATGCACTTAATAGCCAATTTAGCAAGGTGCTATTACCGATAGCGATGTCATTCGTTATCAACAGTAATGACCTGAACTACTCCTACCAGGTATGCTCATAACGAGAGCAAGGGGTGCTTTCAAAAGAGAGGAAACCTGGAGGTTCCCTGGAAAGAGCAACGTACATTACTAGTACGCTATGACAAGGATCATATTTATGAGATGCACGCATTGTGGACTACCACTTTCACCAAATTATACATATACACATTGTCCTCGCTGCAATATGCCATTGGCGCCAGAGCCTCAGTCCTCGGAAAAACCACAGACGTACGATGACCAGGCATGGGGGGACCAGAGGGGAACGTCAGGTTCCTCATGGGGACAAGAACAGGCTCAAGCCTACAATTTCAGGACAGAAGAGGCATCATTCCAGGCCCAGCCACAGCAAGCTTTTTCTACCTCGTCTCCCCAGTGGGGCGCCAGTTCATCTTCTCCTCAATGGCCCATCAACTCATCTTCTCCCACGTGGGCCACTATTTCGCCACAGGAGCAGCAGCCTTTTCCCCAGGCTGGACAACAAGTACCATTTTCCCAGGCAGGTCAGGGGTGGCAGGCAGCATCTAATTTGCTGCCCCAACAATCAACGCCTGAACCGATGCCATCACACACATACAGAAATAACGCTCCGTATATGACGCCCGCAGGTGTAATGGGCGCGATGTCTTCTACTCCAGTCACAGGTAGACCTCCCCAGGCACCACGCACGAACAATATGGGCTTTGTTATGGCCGGCCTCTGTGTATTAGCAGGCGGTCTCATTCTCATCTTCGTCTATTTCATGGCCCTGGGCTTACCCTCAAGCAATTCAACAAATAGCGCGTATACTAGTACAGGTATAACCTCAACACCTCACACCAACGCCAACCTACCTACTGCCGTAACCGCCTCCCCTACGGCTGCACTGTCTCCTACTGTGAGCGGCAACCCGGGAGCACAATACATCGATAACCCCCAGATGGCGAGTAGCGTCAATATCAGTACCGCACAGCCCACGCAAGCTGCTACGACATTCAAACCCCAACAGAGGATCTACGTCACGTTTAACATCCATCCAAATGGCAAGTTCGGGGCAGTGTGCCTTTACTGGTACCTGAACAGTAAAGATATTACTGAGTATCCCTTCGCGGTCACCCCAAACGATAAAGCAGGCTATTCTTATGCCATCTATGGAGGAACAGGGCCGGCCTATGTTGAAATCTACTGGGCTAGTTCCACGGCCTGTAGCGATAAAATCCTGGCCCAGCATGTCAATTTTAAAGTTACGGCATAAATACATATCTGAATATCTTGGCAGAAAAAAAGAAGCATGGTATGCTAGCAGTGCGTTGTTGACTTATTCGCTCTCCGTATTCTGGAAGAGCGAAATAACTTACTTAGCTCTTTTCAGGAGAACTTATCATGAATTGTAGGTCTTGTGGCACGAATCTTCCTCCAGGAACAGCCTTCTGTACTCTTTGTGGCGCTCCCACGCCATATAATGCGCAGCCTGCGGGCAGTTCACCACAATTTGATCCAACGGTAATGGCGCCACAACCCGGCAACCCGCCACAAATCGACCGAACGATGATGGCGTCCCCATCATCGCCATATGGTTCACCGGACGCACCGCCACCTCCGTCAACTGGCTATGGCGCTCCATCATATGGTGCTCCATCATATGGCGCACCCCCACCACCTGTGCCACCTTATCAATCTAATCAATACAGCGCCGGCGCTCCTCCTGTAGGAGGTTATGGACAATCAGGAACATATGGCGCACCCCAACAGCCACCCAAACGCCGCAGTAAACTCGGACTCATTCTGGGTATCATTGGAGGTGTTCTGCTTCTCATTTGTATAGGTACATTTGCAGTTGTGTATCAGGTGAGCAAGAGTGGCATATCCACCATTAATACGCTGGCCACGACAACTTCTGCAACTGAGACCGCTGCCATCAGTACAGTCACAGCTGTGACCAACGGTGTGACGCCTACAACAGGCTCGAGCCAGACGACCGCACCTTCAGGACAATCTGTTGATGCAACAGCGGCAAGCATTATCACCAACCCACGGATGTCCAGTGCAGTTGATAGTAACTATAAACCGACAAAAGTATCAAGCACTTTCACTACGGGTCAGGCCATTTACGCCACGTTCGCAATCAGTGGCAGTTCACCTGCTGGGTATATAATGGGTAAGTGGTATAGTGATGGAAAATATGCATTTTCTAGTGATATATTGAAAAGTGGCGCGGGTGGTGGAGCAGGCTACCTTGCAGCCAGATATAATAGGTCAACGCAAGGTGCGGTTGAATTATACTGGTGTAGCCTGAAGGATTGCAGTGACGCCAAGTTGGCCGATGTTGTCAATTTCACTGTCAGCTCCACCGGCTTGCACTGGACGGTGCCCCCGGTTGTAACAAACATAGCTATTAATCGTCCGGAGTAAACTTATTAGAGGAGGTGCTATATGAACTGTAGTTCTTGTGGTGCAAATCTTCCCCCGGAAGCGGCAGCATGTCCCACGTGTGGAACGCCGACTCCTTACAATGTCAGAGGACCTGGCAGTTCAGGACCATATGATCCCACTGCAATATCTTCTGGCTATGGAACACCGCCGCCTTCAACTGGCTATGGGGCTCCTCCATATGGCGCTCCTCCATCTACGGCGAGTCCTTATGATCCCTATGCGACGGTACCGTCGCAAATGCCTCCCAATCCCTACGCTGCGCCGCAATCTGGAGGATATGGATCGGTACCACCACCGCAAATTTACTCGCCACCGCCTAAGCGGCGCAGTAGAGTTGGGCTGATCGTCGGTATTGTCTTAGCAGTAGTGCTGCTTGCCTGCGTTGGCGTTTCTGTCGCCGTATACCAGGGACTCAAGACGGGTATAAATTCGGCTGTCACCTCGGCACAGGCTACTAGCACTGCCATCTCGGCGACTGCCACCACACAAGCAGGTACCACACCCACTACCGGTGTGACACCTACTACCAGTGCTGTGACGCCCACTACGGGACTGAATACGCCTCCTTCAGGCAACACTATTGATCCTACCGCCGCCTCAATTATCACAGGTGCAAAGACGGCAGTTGGGATCGATAGTAACTTTTATCCCACAACGGTGGCTAATACCTTTACCACACAGCAAACCATTTACGTTACCTTTAATCTGAATTTAAAGACGACAGGCTATGCCATAGGCAAGTGGTACCTTAATGGACAGTACCTGTTCAAAGATCAGGTGCTTTCCCTTGACAAAACAACCTACGACCATGGCTACTTTCCCTCGTCTTCTCACTATAGCGGTGCGGGTCAGGGCAGCGTCGAACTCTACTGGTGTACAAAGTCCGATTGTAGTGATGCCAGGTTGGCTGATGTTGTCAACTTCACCGTCACCTCCACCGGTCTGCACTGGACGGTGCCTCCGGTCGTAACAAACATGGATATGTATAACAAAGAGGGATAAAGCTAAGATCATAAAAAAGGAAAGAGGGCACCCGCAAGGGGATGCCCCTACTATATACGTCACACCGCGTATAGTAGGGGCATCCCCTTGCGGGTGCCCTGGAAAGGTAAGCCTTATTACGCTTCAATCAATAGACGCCGTAGGACCTTGCCCACAATATTTTTAGGCAGTGCAGTGCGAAATTCGATCTGAGAAGGAACTTTGTACGCGTCGAGCCTCTCACGACAGAGGGCCAGTAATTCATCGGCCGTCGCTTTTTCGCCACGTTTGAGCACGACTACCGCCTTGATAAAGGGTGAGACAGCTTGATTATTCTCCCCATTCTCACCGTTTGTTTGACCCTGGACATAGGTACTGACAACTGCCGCCTCCAATACCTTGGGATGCTCATACAGCACCTCCTCGACATCACGTGGATACACGTTGTAAGCGCCTGCCAGGATCAGGTCCTTCTTGCGATCGACAATGGTGAAGAAGCCATCTTCGTCCATACGCGCCAGGTCGCCAGTATGTAACCAGCCATCAACGAGAACCTGGGCCGTCTCTCCGGGCATCTGCCAGTAACCCTGCATAACCTGCGGCCCATGGATAATCAGTTCTCCCACTTCTCCTGGCGGGAGAGGTTCGCCCGTTTTAAGATCAACAATACGCGCATTCGTGGCCGGTAGTGGAATGCCAATACTGCCCACGCGCCGTTCGCCTTTGAGGGGGTTGGAATGCGTAGAAGGCGAAGCCTCGGTCAAGCCGTAGCCTTCAACCAGGTGCCCCTTGGTCAGCTTTTCAAATGCCTCCTGCACCTCCACAGGCAGGGGAGCTGAGCCGCTGATACACACGCGAATAGACGCTATACCATATGAACGGACCTTGGGATAGTTGGCAAGCGCCAGGTAGAAGGCCGGAATACCAGGGAAAAGGCTGGGGTGGTGTTCTTTAATCGCCTCGAGAATCTGGTCCGTGCGCCGCGTTGGCAGCAACACAAGCGAACCCGCCATTGCCATTGACAGGTTCATACAACTGGTCATGCCATAGGAATGGGAGAGGGGCAGTACACACAATACTACCTCACGTCCGCGCCGCGCATCAGCGAGCCAATGGCGCTGCTGTACTACGTTCACTACGAGATTGCTGTGCGCAAGCATCACGCCTTTGGGCATATCGGTTGTGCCGGAGGTATATTGCAACAGTGCCAGGTCTTGCCAGCTAGCGCCGCTATCCAGGAGTGTGGAATGCTGGTGGCGTAGGAGTTGCTGAAAAGCGTATTCACGCAATGCTGTCTTCTGACCAACGGATCTAATCGCAGTAGTCTTGGGATGAGTATATGCCTCATGATCAACATTCCTGGACCCTGCATGAACAGAGTCTGCTGGACCTTCCTGTAACGCCGTCTCACTCTCGCTATGCAATTCGCTTCCTTCGACTAAACTGGCAATCAACACTCGCTGGCGCATCGGCAAGTACTCACGTACATCCGTATATATAACGTGTTTGATACTACTATCGACACAAATACGTTCGACCATCTCACGATAAGAGTTCAGCGTGAGCAGAACCTTCGCCCCAGAATTCTGCAGTTGGTAGCCAATCTCTTCCTCGTTCGAGAGAGGACTGCCCAGCACCACCACGGCACCTGCTTTGAGCGTACCATAAAAAGCGATAATGCATTGAGGCACATTGGGCAGTAAAATAGCCACTCGATCACCAGACTTAACTCCCAGGGAGCGTAAAGCGTGCGCAAAGCGATTGCTCACCAGCTCTAACTCGCTATAGCGGATCTTCTGACCAAAGAAGATAATCGCGGGACGGTGCGGATAATCGCGCGCAGCATTGCTCAGAAATTCATGAAGCAATTGCTTTGAAGCTGGGAGTGTTTGCGGCACATCACCATCATAATGTTGCAACCAGGGCATATCGAGCACACGCACTGCCAGGGCGGCGCTACGCGCAATACTCTGCTGCTTCGCCGCCTGGACATCCTGGGGGTGCGGTTCAATAAAACGACGGATAGCGCGGTTGACAGCATCAGGTCGTTCGAGTTGTACCAGGTGTGCCGAAACAGGAATAACGATCTGATGCGCGTGAGGAATGCTCCGTGGCACATCTTCATAGTGCTGGCGCAGAAAAACGGTATCACGGTGACCAAGAACAACCAGCGTGGGCACGCGCAATTGCTGAAAGCGTTCCGACCCTCGCCACACGGACATTACACGCTCCAACATGGGCTTAAGTGTACGCTGCGGCGCATACAGGGCAACGTGCGCAAGCTTTGCCACAAAGCTAAAAGCGGGATCGGGAACATTCATCAAGCGTTGTACCAGCGGGCGCACAATAAAGCGTGTGGGGACGCCAATCAACACCAGGCCGCTGATCTCCTCGGGACGGCGCAAAGCATACTCGGTGGCAATAGCTCCACCAAAAGAGTGGGAAATGAGATAAAATGGGCGTCGCACTCGCAGCGCATCGAGAACGACCTCCAGGTCATCGACCAGGCCATCCATGGTATAAGGAAGAGATGTGGGATCATCGCTGAAGCCATGACCGCGCAGATCAGGCGCAACGACACGCGCTGTCTGCCCAAAGAGACGTAGCTGGTAGAGCCACTGCAAGGCATTGCCACCATAACCATGCACAAAAACGAGTGTGCGTGTGGCTCCTTCTGGCTCAATATCGATGGCGCTGATACGACGCAGCTTTTTGGTTGCACCAGTCAGGGGCACATACACAGTACGGCGATATAGCTCTACATCCAACGCCATGTATCACCTCTCGTTGAAATGATCAACACGCTCCAGTATAAGTGCTAGCTGCTTGCGTTCGTTATCTGTCAAGGGCTGCAAAGGACGGCGGGGGCGACCGCCATAACCAGCCGTCAATTCGAGGGCAGCTTTTAAACCAGGCACGCTATAGCTGCTTGTCACAGCTGCATTCGCTGGCGCAAGTACAGCCTGTAACCGGCGCGCCTCTTCCAGTTCGCCCGCTTGAAACAGTTCCTGCACGCGGCACACTTCGCGGGGGAAGACATTTGCAAGCGCGGCTACGGCCCCCACAGCGCCAACGGCAAGTGCAGGCAGAAGATAGCCCGCGCTGCCCGCGAAGACCCTGAATGAACCGGCACGCTTCTCCGCAGTGACGGCCACAATCTGGGCCAGTTTCTCCATATTGCCCGCACTATCTTTGACGCCAATAATATGAGGATGCTCGGCTAATGCACAAATCGTAGCAGCATTGAGGTCTAAACCAGCGGTACTGGCGGGCATATTGTAGATAACCACTGGCAAGGGACTGCTGTCGGCTACCGTACGGTAGTGATCGAGCAGCGCGGTAGCATCCATACGACCCTTGTAGTAGAAAGGCGGTATGACCAGGGCGACATCCGCACCACTGCGCGCAGCCTGCTCGCAATTACGAATGGTGGCACGCGTTGACTGCTCACCACAACCAGCAATAATTTGCGCGTGTGGACCGGCTGCCTGGCGAGCAGCTTCAATCACCCGGGCGCGCTCATCTTCCGTCAAATGCACCGCTTCGCCATTTGTGCCCATGACAACATACCCTGTAATGCCATGCTCACCCAGGCGAGCGATATGGCGCTGGTAGGTAGCGAGATCAAGCTCTTCCCGGAGAGTAAAAAACGTGGGGAGGGGTGGATAAATACCGCTCAAGGTGGATGCCGTCATGTGCACATGCTCCTCTAGATAAAGTAAATGCCGTGGTTACCAATGAGGCAATTATAACATAACTAATGCTGGTTAATATTACTTTTGGAGTAGGCAACAAAGTTGCTCAATGCAAACCGGCAAAATTTACAATGAACACGCCCAGCACCACGACGATCACCACGGCCAGGCTGAGGACAACAACACGCAGCCGTGCAGCACGGCGCGCAGCCTGCTCACGCAAGATATGTACACGCGCATCTTCGGCGGGACACCAACCAGAGGTGCCACAATAGGGGCAGAGAGGAAAGAGTTCATATGGTGGACAGAGCGTGCCATCGCCATAATTGTACGCACCTACTTCATAGCGAATCTGTTCGCTTTCAAAAACAGCGTGGCAGTGTGAGCAGCGCATAAGCAAGTACTCAGCCCAATCGCTGGCGTGGCAGGCCGGACAGCTATCATCCCCACTTCCTGCTTTAGCAGGCGTCCAACGGTGATGGCAGCGATGACAATGGTGAGGTTGATTATGCGCTGTCGTGGATGACACGCCACCCAATTCGCGCGCCTCTACAGCCAGGCCGCGTAACATGCCTTCTTCCCTCAATACACTCGCATCTTCCGCCGAGAGATCATAGCTCATGTCACCCAGGTCTATATGTACGGGACGCATCTCATCCAGGGCAGGAAAGGCATAGGAGCGCTGTCGGTCACGCCGGGCTGAAGGTGAAACCTCTGTGCGCACAGAGCTCTTCCTGCTACTCTGTAATGCACTATCAACATAACCGCGCGCACCAGAAGTACCCAGCACATGTTCTGAGCGGCGTACGTCGTACGCTCTGCGCTCGGCCGGGTCACTCAACGTCTGATAGGCCAGCAGCAAGGTACGCATACGCTCTTGCGCATCCGCATGTTTGTTGACATCGGGGTGATATTGCAAGGCCAGTTTCTTGAATGCTGCTTTGATACTGCTTGCAGAGGCATTCGCATCTACACCCAGCACGGCATAATAGTCAGTAAATGTGTCCATGTGTCCGTCAATAAATTCGTATACGTATATATTATATGCTATGAAGTCAGGTGATAATGTATAACAAAAACAAGTATCATATAAGATAGACGATTGAAGAGGATAAAGGTTGCAGATATGCACAGCTCATGGGACTACCAACGTTTAAGCGAAGCCTGCAAACAGGAGGGGTGTATCCTCTGCCGCCTGACGAGTAGATGAGCAGCTCACTGAGCTCATCCGCAAACACGACTACCGCTTCAAAGATGAACCGCATGGCGACGAAATGCTCTCCTGGCAAAGAGCCGCTGGCCTCGTCGCCGGTGCAGATGAAAACGAATTCTCCCAGTGATTTCCGCTTTTTCTGCTTTGCTATGTATTACAAGAGTAGGGCACCCTACAACTCATAAATGAGCTATGTGCCTACACATAAGGGGAAAGTAGTATGTTGGAACATCAACCGTATGATCATGCGCTCAAGTCATTAATGGGAGATCGTGCAGCAGAGATCATACCGCAATTCTTACCAGAAGCAGAGCTAGTCAGCGCAGAAAATGTCGAGATCAAACGCGAGCTACTGCGTGCGGACCTGGTCTACCTGATTCAGTATAAAGGCAAAGCTCACATCCTGAACCTGGAATTACAAACCAACGCCGATAGTGAAATGGTCTACCGGATATTGCTCTATCATATAGAACTTCATCTTGAGTATCGGATGCCAGTCATCTCGATCGTTTTGTATTTATTTGAGGCGAATGTCCCTGAACCACCATTCCGCGAACTAAGTGGCGATGAAGAGGAAATCCTTACCCTTCACTATCGTGTATTAGCCCTGTGGACAATGGATGCACGAGAATATGTAAAAAAGCGTATAATAGGCATGTACACTTTTCTGCCTGGCATGAAGGGCGCGAATGCTGCATTACTGCTACAGGCAATCGAAGATATGAACCAGCGTTATCCCCGGCCATTGTTCGTTCGTCATCTAAGGCGCTTTAAAAAAATTTTACAACGCTCGGGAACAGTATCCGTACAAGACAAACAAATTGTGGAGGCCAAAATGCACGAGCATTATGACAGTTTCGTAGACGAAGATCCTGAGGTACAAGAACGTGTTGCCAGAGGGAAAATACAAATTGCACAAAAAATGGTCGTTGGCCTTGTAGAAGTACGTTTTCCTTCCCTTACAGAGCTAGCTCAAGAGAAGGTGACACTGATTAGAAACACAGATGCTTTAGATCAATTAGCCAAACAGGTTGCAACGGTTCCCGACGAAAATACTGCATCCTGGCTATTAAATACCTTCGCAGCATGATAAAAGAGGCTGTCTCCGAAAAAATTGGATGTGGAGGGCCAATTGCAGTACTATGACAGTTTACTGGACCAAGATCCCTATTTTCAAGAACAAAAAAACCTCGAAAGAGCTCTTGGAAGAACCGAAGGGATAACCGAGGCCATACAGG
>Ga0209647_1001198_pt1 | contig 22590 bp, 22 predicted proteins | sample GraSoi_2013_60cm_FD_185827 | JGI IMG/M metagenome (GOLD analysis project Ga0209647, IMG submission 185827) | Grasslands soil microbial communities from the Angelo Coastal Reserve, California, USA - Sample 9_17_2013_60cm (SPAdes) (version 2) | ecosystem: Environmental > Terrestrial > Soil >... | reverse complement strand
GTTCTCCTTCGGCTTCCTTCAAAACCCTGATTTTCTGTTCCTCGCTAAACCGACTTTGCTTCATTTCGTTCTGCCTTTCTTCTTCGCGCAGAACTCTACTTTTGCTACGTCCAGTTTTTGGGGGTCAGGTCAATAATAATCCGGTAAAACGATAGTGCGTGTGGTTGTGTAAATCCAGGCCTCGAACGGATGTCCTTGACGCACTCCGGACCGAATCCGATCGGGATTGCCCCAGGCGAGAAATACAGCGGATTTCGACATACCCACCCTGATCTGCCCTTCGCGGACCAACGCCTGATCCGCTGGTGAGAGTGAAGCATAAATTTGCGGATTGGATTTGATGCGGCTCTTGGGGGTCGAGCAGCCTGCCAGGAAGGAGGCGAGAAGCGCCACTAATCCAAAACAGAGGTTGCGATACATAGATAATAATATGCGAACATCGGGGGAACGCTGACTTGCCACAAACAGAATGAAGTTGGTGGACAAGCTAAACCTTCGATAGAGAAGATTCTTCCCGGAAGCGCTCAACCAGATGAAGTTTGAGGATGGTTACTCTTGGTCAACGCCTTCGAAAACGTCGTTCGGAGTGATTTTTCAGCGAACGCAAAGTAACAATTGAGATCAAAGGCTCAGGCGCTGAATCCTGAAGGCACGAACCGGTTACTCCTCCCTCTCGATCTTCCCCGGATATTCTTGGTGAACACGCCGGTTCAGCGCGATCCCAGCGATCTCATCATCGTGTGCAATCCCGCTCATTGACCATTCGCGAGTCGGACCCGTTCTTCCATTCTTGGCAACCCAAGGCCGGCCCCTTGCTCAGGCCTGCTGTTTTGCGGCGGCCTTTCGCCAAACCAACAGACAAAGGTATGGTCTTTGCCCCATCGAAAGATCAGTCCTCACCCAAACTTTAATTGCCACGGCGGTTCACCGAGTCTCGCTATATTTTCGTGGTGATATCCATCGATGATTGTCAGTGAGCATTTAGAAAGGCCCCAGTACCGCTATGCAGACCAGGAGTGATGATTTGATTCGTGACGATGTTTTATTTGAGCTGAAGTGGGACCCAAAAATAGGATCGAACAGCGACATCGCCGTCGGTGTGAAGGACGGCGTGGTGACGCTTTCCGGGTTCGTCCGAAGTTATTGGGACAAAGATGCAGCCGAGAAGGCGGCCAAGCGCGTCTACGGTGTGCGCGGAGTGGCCAATGATATTGAGGTCAAACCGAGTACGGCCCGAACCGACCCGGAAATCGCACGAGAAGCTATTCAAGAACTTGAGAGTCACGTCAGCATCCCTAGTGATAGGATCAAGGTAACCGTAGAGAAAGGTTGGGTAACTTTGGAGGGGACGGTCGACTGGCAGTACCAAAAGAGTCTCGCCGAGTCTGCGGTCAAGAAGCTGAGGGGAGTGGTCGGTATCACCAACAACATGGCACTGAAGCCGCAGATTACGCCCACCGAGATAAAGTCTAAGATCGAAGAGGCGTTGCGCCGAAGTGCCGAAGTGGATGCTCGCCGCATCAGAGTCGAGATCGACGGCGGGACGGTCAAACTTTATGGTAGCGTACGTTCCTGGGCAGAAAGACAGGAAGCCGAAGAGGCGGCATGGTCAGCACCTGGGACCGTAAAGGTACAAAACCACATCACGATTGAACCATAGTAGGTGGCTCGAATACGCATGGTTTGGTTATCTTCTAACCCAAGCGAAAAGCCAAACCGTGCTCGCTTCTTCAATCAGATTCAGCGACCAGGCTGATGACGCTCTTCCGATCATGTCTTCGGCAGATTCATCGTAAGTCGACAGCCGGAGCTTGAGGACTACAGCATGGCCCCCGATCTTTTTAGCCCGATTCAACTTGGTACTTGCAGGCTCAAGAGTCGTATCTTCATGGCGCCGCTTACGCGCAGCCGCGCGGGCGAAGGGAATGTGCCTCGCCCATTAAACGCGCTTTACTATGCTCAACGTGCAGACGCAGGCTTGATCATTACGGAAGCAACTCAGGTCTCGACTACGGCCCAAGGCTATATCTCAACCCCGGGAATTCATACTTCCGAACAAGTGGAAGGGTGGAAGAGAGTCGTCAACGCGGTTCACCTTGCTGGCGGTCGCATCTTTGTTCAGCTGTGGCACGTTGGTCGTATCTCGCACCCGTCGTTCCAGCCAGATGGCTCTCCACCGATCGCGCCCTCGGCCATCCGAGCTGAAGGCCAAACCTACACAGCGCAGGGTTTCGAGCCTCTGGTTACGCCTCGGGCATTGGAGACAGCGGAGATTCCGAGCGTCGTTGCTGATTTTAGCCGGGCTGCCCACAACGCCGATCAAGCCGGTTTTGACGGTGTCGAATTGCACGGCGCGAACGGTTATTTGATTGATCAATTTCTACGCGATAAGAGCAACCGGCGCACCGATCAATACGGTGGCAGCATCGAGAATCGGAGTCGGTTTCTCCTGGAAACTGTGGACGCCGTAATCGATGGGATCGGTGCAGATCGCACCGCTTTGCGTATTTCACCTCAGAACACTTTCAACGATATCGATGATAGCGACCCGCAAGCACTTTTTAGTTATGTTGCGGCTAGTCTCTCCGGCAAACGTCTTGCCTATTTACATGTCGTGGAGGGTGATCTGACCGGGAAGCCGGTTGGGTCCTTTGAGTACGGAAAGATTAAGACACTCTTCGGTGGGCATTACATTGCGAACAATGGTTACGACCGGATCCGTGGACAGGCAGCGATTGCGGAAGGAAAAGCCGACGCAGTGGCATTTGGCAAACCGTTTATCGCCAATCCGGACTTGGCTACCCGCTTTCTGCTCGATGCCCCGCTCACGCCGGTTGATCAGGCCACTTTGTATGGTGGAGATGAGAAAGGTTACACCGACTATCCAATACTGACTACCGTCTCGCAGCCCTCTTCCCTGGCCAACATGAATCGAATGGACAGCTGTTCTAGTGAGTCGTACGAGCAGGTGTAACATTCGACCGCCGACGCACCGTAAATCGCTTTGGCAATCAATCAATAGTTCACTTTCTCTTCTAACTTTATTCCATTTGTCGCCGGTCTTTCGGCTACCCGAGTTTGAGGCTTGAGCAACAAGGATAAATGATATGGCAACTACGAAGGAAGTGAGAAGTGATTCATCGATCCGCGAGGACCTGTTGTTGGAGCTTAAATGGGATCCGAAAATAAAATCAAATGACATTGCCGTAGCGGTGAAGGATGGGGTGGTAACGCTATCGGGATTCGTTTCCAGTTTTTGGGAACTGGATGCCGCCGAAAAGGCCGCTAAACGCGTATATGGAGTGAAAGCCGTAGCTAATGATCTTGAGGTTAAGCTGTTCTGGCAGCGCACCGATCCGGAGATCGCCCGCAGTGCTGTTCAGACACTGGAGAGTCATGTCAGCATTCCGAGCGAGAACATTAAGGTCAGTGTCAAGAACGGCCGCGTAACCCTCGAGGGCACTGTCGAACTCGAATTTCAGAAAATTCTGGCCCACTCCGCGGTAAAGAAGCTGCGCGGAGTGACCGGCGTCGTCAACAAAATAGAGCTCAAGCCGCGCGTTTCTCCCTCCGATGTAGAGCAAAAGATAGAGGAAGCGCTGCGGCGAAGTGCCGAAATTGATGCTCGCCGAATTAAGGTGGAAGTCGATGGCACGGAGGTAAAGCTTCATGGCACCGTGCGTTCATGGGCCGAGAAAGACGAGGCCGAGCGAGCCGCCTGGTCCGCACCTGGGACCACCAAGGTCGAAAACCACATCATTGTGAATCCTTAGCAATAACAGGAGCAACGTGTTCCCCTTGTTGGATTCGGTTCCCAGCCGATCGGTGCCAGTAGCTACTCGCACACTGATTATCGTTAACGTGGTCGTGTTCTTCTTTGAACTGTCACTTCCGCGAGAGGCAGTCGAGCAAGTCTTCTATCTTTTTGGCATCGTGCCTGCGCGCTTCACTCACCCGGAATGGGCGGCGTTCGTAGGTTTTCCGATCAATGATTATTGGCCCCTCCTAACCCATCAATTCCTCCACGGCGGATGGCTGCATATCGTCGGCAATATGTGGACCCTCTGGATTTTCGGCGACAATGTGGAGGATCGGATGGGGCCGTTGCGGTTTACGCTCTTCTATCTGATCTGCGGGATCGTAGCAGCAACGACCCATATCCTTACCCAGCCGGACGCGACGGTACCGACGGTGGGCGCCTCCGGCGCGATCGCGGGTGTGTTAGGCGCGTATTTATTATTATTCCCGACCGCACGACTGGTGGTGATGTTCCCCGTGCTGTTTGTGCCATTCTTCTTCGAGCTGCCGGCAATATTGTATTTGGTGATGTGGTTTTTCCTGCAGTTGCTCAGCGGGACATTTGCGTTGGCCAGTCCCGACCGCGTCGGCGGCATCGCGTGGTGGGCGCATGTCGGTGGTTTTACGGCTGGGCTACTGCTCTGTCCGTTGTTCCTGTTGGGGCGTCGTCCGCCTCGACGGCTCCAACCCGATGAGTATGGCGTTGAATGGACATGGCAGCCGCGACGCCGCTGGTAACAAAAAAGGATGATTATGGATCCTGGGCAGATTTTCTGGTTGTTTTTTATGTTGGCGGCGCTTCAGCCCGCAATGTCACAAAGATTTTTAGAGGCTTCGCGAAAGCGTTTAATTGGTCAAATTGAGCGCAATCGCCGGTCAAGGGTGGTGCTGTTGGTGCATCGGCAGGAGACGATGAGCGTGCTGGGTTTTCCGGTAGTCCGCTATATTGACGTGAATGACAGCGAAGAAGTCCTTCGCGCCATTCATCTCACTGATTCCGACGTCCCGCTCGATTTGGTATTGCATACGCCCGGAGGACTCGTTTTGGCTGCGACGCAGATTGCTCGTGCCGTCCTCCGGCACAAGAGCAAGGTCACCGTGTTCGTGCCCCATTACGCCATGTCGGGCGGCACTTTAATCGCGCTCGCGGCCGATGAGATTGTTATGTGCGAGCATGCGGTGTTGGGTCCGGTCGATCCCCAGCTTGGTGAGCGTCCGGCGGCGTCAATTTTAAAGGTGGTGCGGCAGAAGCCAATCGCCGAGGTGGACGACGAAACGTTGATTCTCGCCGATCAGGCAGAAAAAGCTTTGAGCCAGATGGAATTCGAGGTGGGCGAGCTACTGGCCGCGAAGTATCCGACGGACAAGGCCACCGAGCTCGCTAAACTGCTGGCGAGCGGGACGTGGACTCACGATTATCCGATCACCTATGAGCGGGCGAATGCGCTGGGACTGCGCGTACAAAAAGAAATGCCCGAAAGCGTGCTGCACCTGATGCAATTGTATCCGCAGCCGACCCGCAAGCAGTCTGCCGTCGAGTATTTGCCTTTTCCGTATCGCTCTGGGCGCTCCCGTGACAGGGCGCCTTCGGGTAAGTGATCTTTAGCTAAGAAAGAGCTTACGCAGTGCTTCGTACACTGCGAGATTGGGTTCAAGATCGGAGAAAGGTTCACAGACCAGCTCCAGGGCGTCCTGGTCGGCTAGAAGGTTCAGCACCGTCTGTTGCTCAAAACCCTGAGGGAAATTCAAGAGACTGTGTTGAATCCTTTCGCGGACTTCTTTCCACCAATTTGAGGTTGCGGATTCGTGCATACACAAAAAAAATCTGTTGATACCCGATATGCGGCGCAAAGCAAGCAGTTTTTGCGCCAGCGACGACTTCGGCCGCATTCTTCTTTAGGAAAAATACACAGAAACCGAAGCCAGCTTTTAGGGCAATAACAAGCCAGTGCGAATCGCGAACCGACGAGTCGAGATGTCAAGCCGCTGCATGATCTGAGCCTCATTTGCATGCGCGAAGAGCACACGGTTATGCCATCTGCTATTGGTTCACGACGAACTATCGACGGCTTCTCTCTGGTGGTGTGCAATGAAAATCAGGCGAGCCCAAGAAGAGCGCATCATCTGCCAAAATGGGGTGAGCCGAAAACCGATCGAGAGATTAGGGTTTTTGCCGTTGAGCAAAAAATGAGTGATTACCCACCGGTAAGAACTCAATGGCTTTGCGACGCTAGAAGCAATGTGATCCAAGGCCGCTCGAGGAGCTAATCAAAACGAATATGATGGCTAACCAAGTAACGCAAAAACAGAAGTCTGGGAGTCGTAAGTCAAAAGCTCTTTCCGGCGGCACAAAGGCCCCCGATTTTACTCTGCACAGCACACCTGATCAGTTCGTAAGTCTCAGCGAATTCCAGGGTCAACCCGTAGTGCTCGCCTTTTACCCGGCCGACTGGAGTCCGGTCTGTGGCGACGAAATGGCGCTCTTCAACGAAGTTCTCCCCGAGTTCCAAAATTTAGGAGCCGAACTCGTCGGTATCTCGGTTGACGGTGCGTGGTGCCACGCTGCTTTTGCTCGGGATCGCAAGCTGCATTTCCCTCTACTTGCCGATTTCGAGCCCAAAGGAGCGGTTGCCCGTCAATATGGAGTATACCGCGATGGGGACGGAGTGAGCGAACGCGCCCTGTTCGTCATCGATGAGGAGGGATTCATTCATTGGAGTTACGTTTCGCCGCTTGGTGTAAACCCAGGAGCTAACGGAGTCTTATCGGCCTTAGAAGACCTGGAGAACAAAAAGACTGCGAAGAATCACAACACTCAAAGGAGTTAAAAGGGACCAAATGAAAGGCGTTCAAACCGAAAGCATTCCATTAACGAGGTTGACCGTTCCGGTTGCTAGGCGCGACCACATTCAAGGCCGTCTCGATGCCCCGGTGACTCTTCTGGAGTACGGTGACTACGAATGCCCTTACTGCGGTCAAGTATTCCCAATGGTCAAAGCGGTTCAGGAACGTTTGGGTGATGGCTTGTGTTTTGCTTTTCGCCACTTCCCGCTGACCAATGTCCATCCCCATTCCGAACATGCGGCGGAGGCCGCCGAAGGAGCTGGTGCGCAAGGAAAATTTTGGATGATGCACGATGCTTTGTTTGAGAACCAGGGTGCTCTCGAGGATGAAGATTTGATCCGATATGCGACGGCGCTGCGCCTGAACGCGCGTAGGCTGATCACCGAGGTCCAGACCGGCGCTTATGCTACGCGCTTGCGAGAAGATTTTATGAGTGGCATCAGAGGCGGTGTAAACGGGACGCCGACATTCTTCATCAATGGCATACGTTATGACGGCGCGCGTGCTCTGAGTGACTTGCTGAATGCGGCGGCGCTCCACCTGTAGGCTAAAACATCCGCTCCTGACTGGGCGGACAGCAGCACGAAAGAGGCGACATGAATCGATCGATGCTGCTGCTAGTCGAATCGAGTGTCTTATTCAGGGGAGTGATTATTCGAGTTGTTGGCTGGCTGCACTCAAGGAGATTAGCCATCAAATCGTTCATGATTTGACGCCTCCGGTTTGCCAACGCATAAAGAGGGTAATTCCCTGCGATCTCACCAAGGCCACCCGAAAGGAACTACTTCACCAATTTCTAAACCCCAACCTCTGGACTGTCCGAACGTGAATGCGAATGCAGATTCCACCGAGACCAAAGAAGAGGCTCCGGATACCGCCAAATCGGATATCGCGGAAGCGCCTGAAGTCAGTGCGCTGAAGGCCGAGTTAGCTACCGAGAGAGATCGGTTTCTACGGCTTGCAGCTGACTTTGATAACTTCCGGAAACGCGCCACTCAAGAAGGCGAGCGCCGCGCGGCTGTCCAAAAGAAAGCCTTCATTCAGGAATTACTGCCGATCATTGACAATTTGGAACGCGCACTTACCAGCGGGACGTCCGCTTCACGGGAGCAAATTCTGCAGGGTGTGGAGATGACGCTGCAACAGCTCAACCGGCTTTTACGCGCTCACGGAATCGAGCCGGAAGAAAGCGTGGGTCAACCATTCGACCCGCGCTATCACGAAGCCATCGCGTCGCGTTACGACCCATCTCAACCTGATCATGTCGTTCTCGAGACCTTTCAGCGGGGCTATCGTTACGGCAACGAAAGTCTGCGTCCGGCCAAGGTGGTCGTAAACGATCATAGCACGCGCGAATCCTCGGCTAACTCCGATACTGAACGGTTATGACCGCACACTCGATCGAAGCCGATGACCGTGGCTTGGTGCTGGCCTGTCCAAAGTGCGGCCAACGTAATCGCATGGTTTACGCAGGACTTGGACACAAGTTTCATTGCGCTCAGTGTCACACTGAGCTCAGTTCGCCCAGCCAACCGATTGAAGTGAAAAAGGAATCTGTGTTCGAAGCTGTTACCGGTCAGTCTTCGTTGCCGGTATTAGTGGATTTTTGGTGCGCCATGGTGCGGACCGTGCAAAATGATCGCGCCCGAAGTCGCTAAAGTCGCCAGTGAGGGGCCGGCCGTTGGCTCGTGGCGAAGGTGAACACGGAAGAGTTGCCCGGCTTAGCGCAACGGTTGCGAATTAACGCGATTCCGTTGATGGCCGTATTCAAAGCTGAACGCGAGGAAAGCGGGTGCGATGCCGGCCTCAGCAATTCGGTATCTGTCGAACAGGCTGGCCAAGCTATGTCAAGGTAACACTTTTTTCTCTGCTGGAGTTCGGTTCGGTCCGAGAGGAAAGTTGTTCACTGTCGAAAGTTACCTCCCCATCATTTCGTAAGAATTATTGGCTCCATATCGAACGTTTAACCAGTTCGCTAACTTCTTTCTGTTGGCGGAGGCCAACCACAAACCAGATTTTGGAGGCGTGAAGAGTAAAGGTATTACTGGCTTGTTCTCGGAGGTAACGTGGAGTGAAGACTTTCGGGAACGAGTTGTCCTGATGCCATGCATTTGCTCCGATTTCGCGGCACGACTAGCGGCCGATTTGAGGGCGAGGGGCACCAAACTTTTCTATGGACATTCCGATTTTGGTTCTCTACCTGGTCATATCGAAATCGATACGCGGCAGCTTGAAGGTCTGCGCACATTCTCCCGAAGAGCCGCCGCGGAGAACCATCGGATCGATCTCTGCATTCACTGTTTGACCAGGCAACCGCTCATCGATTCGGCAGAGAGATTCGAAAGCCGATTAGATGCTCGAACGGTCTTCCTCGGGACACTTCTCGCCGCTCAATATCTGAGCACCAAAGAAGGCATCGGGACAATCCTGAATCTCGCCCGGCTCGATACTGGAGATTCAACGAACGCGGCGCTGGTTGGACCAGCAGTGGATCTCGTGTTCGATGTAACGCGCTTTACTGCCGAGATCGCTCCGCAAAAGATTCGCGCATTTGCAGTTGTGCCGGCGTTGGTAACTCCGCTCGCAGGCGGGCACTCGAGGCCGACTTCTCCGCAAATAGAGTTGGGGACTATCAACTGGGACCAAGAACGCCGCAAGTTGCTTCGCGTCATCCGGCATATACTTTGCGATGACAAGTGGTTGTCGTGCCAGCCCTCCGGGCCGGCGATCTTATCGCATTCTGCTGGAATATGCGCTGAGCGCCATGCCGGGAAGTAGCATGCGGGATTTCACGTCCCAACACCCTCGCAATCCCAGCCTCATTTTGGGTAAATGGTAAGATTGCGTGTAGACGACAATCGCTGCCGGCAAACAAAACGCGTTTTGCTGATCGCTTTGCACCAAGGCCACTTTCCATTGAAAGCTTCCGGCGCTGTCATCAACGACCCCGATGAGACGGCGCGCCTACCTTGACGACCAAGTCGTAATTCGAGGCAGATTCGATTGTTCGTGATTGCGAAAGGGACCTGCTGAAAGCTTTGCAACCCGAGCGTTTGCTCTTGAGACTCGGAGAGTCCGACCTTGGACTTACGACCGGTCTGCGGGTTGATGAACGTGCGTGAGGAGCAGTAGAACCAAGCGATCGCGCCAATCGCGAGCACGACTGGGAGCAGACGAATCCGACGATTCATATTTAAGCAAAGGAGCCTCTATTTCCAGTCGGCAATATGGTGAACTCCGTACATGCTCGGCTCCGGAACCGAGCAGTAAAGCGTCTACGGTTTTAACCTGAGTTTTCTCTTCCAGGTTGGCGGGATATCTTATGAAAGTGATGGGCGCTTGCGCAATCGCTGGTTCGGCAGGTTGTCGGCCGTAGCTTGTGATTTCCTTTGTGGAACACCCCCATCCGCTTGGTGGAAGCGGCATCTTAGCGATCCGCCGCATGGAAAATCCGACATCGTTCCGGGATACACCCGCGATTCCCTCCAATTGAGGGCAAATTGAGAAGAGGATTAGTCAAGATCAGACCAGCGATTCAGCTGGCTTCAGTTGATACTAACTCCGGCGACGAAACTCGCTCTCGGAAAGAAGCTATTAAAGCGAATTTCTGGTTTTTAGCGCGCACTTGCTTTGTCAGCGGAAGCTAGGCTGCGGGCCGCCGATGTGAATCATTAACGCTGAGCAAGTCATTCAAACTATGAAGACGTTCAACCCGTGTCGGCGACGCGTCGTGATGACGGCGTTCGCCGGCGTGAACCTGTTGCTGCTGCCAGGCGAATTAGCCCTTTCTTCCGCTCGCGCGGCAACGCCTCCCAAAACCAACATCGACGATACGCCGCTGCCTCGCGATAGTCACCCGACCACCAGCTATGCGCCCGTCATTAAGAAAGTCTCACCCAGTGTGGTGAACATCTATACCTCCAAGACGCTGCGTTTGGATCCGGCTCTTAGACAATATTTGCGCGAAATGTATGGCCTCGATCGAGTGCCAAGCGAGCGGCGCCAGCAAAGTCTTGGTTCCGGCATCATCGTATCAGAGGACGGATACATATTAACCAATAACCACGTAGTGGAGGGAGCAGACGAGGTCAAAGTGCCACTCCCTGACGAAAAGACAGTCTATGACGCTACGGTCGTTGGCACAGACCCGCCGACGGATATCGCCGTGGTTAAGGTCACGGCCGAGAATCTCCCGTCTATCACATTCGCGGATAGCGGCAAAATCGAAGTTGGTGATGTGACGCTGGCGATTGGAGATCCGTTCGGTGTTGGTCAGACCGTCACGATGGGGATCGTGAGCGCTAAAGATCGTGGCGGTATCGGAATTACCAGCTACGAGGATTTCATTCAGACCGATGCGTCCATTAATCCTGGGAACTCCGGGGGAGCGCTGGTGGATGCGGAGGGACGATTAGTAGGCATAAATACCGCTATTCTGAGCCGTACGGGCGGCAATCAAGGGATTGGGTTTGCCGTGCCAGTCAACCTCGCCCGATACGTAATGGAACGCATTGTGGTGGATGGGAAGGTCACGCGTGGTTACTTGGGCGTGAAGATTCAGCCCATTACGTCGGACATAGCAAAGCAGTCCAAGCTCTCGCAACCAGTCGGCGCATTAATCGCCGAAGTCACACCTGGCTCGCCAGGGGAGCAGGCGGGACTAAAGACCGGCGACATTGTTACCGAACTCGACGGAAAGAGCGTGACCGATAGCCGACAACTGCAACTGATGATAGCGGAGAAACCGCCAGGTTCGCGGGTTAGCATGAAAATTGTTCGAGATGGCAAAGAGCAGGCGCTAACGGTTCAACTGGGTGAATTGCCAGCACAGCTAGCATCGCGCCGTGCCGAATCGAATGGCCAAGAGGATAACCAGTGAGGCAATAAAGTGGTGCCTAAGGGCCAGGTAAATAGTTCATTCTCGATGTCTCGCGAAGAAGGAGCACGATAAGAGATCGAACAGAATAGCTCAGAGGAGCGAAGAAAAACAAGCCTCGTATTGGTCTAAGGAAGCCACAACATGTCCTCCGTCGCGGCTGAAACCAACGTGCCTCGTACCTTTTCGCGGCGTCTATCCATTGGTGCAGAGATAGTGCCGGAAGGAGGAGTCCATTTCCGAGTGTGGGCGCCGGACCGCAAGGACGTAGACGTGATTGTGGAATCGGAAAATCACGCGTCTAGTCACGAGGTTTGCTGCAGACTCCAGTCCGAGAATGATGGCTATTTTGCCGGTCACATTGCAGAGGCTCACGCGGGTGTGCAGTACCGATTCCGCCTGGATGGAGGACCCCAGCGGTATCCGGATCCCGCCTCGCGTTTTCAGCCCCAAGGCCCGCATGGCCCGTCCGAGGTAATCGATCCTATTGATTTCAAATGGACAGATAAGGATTGGAATGGCATTGGCGCCGAAGGCCAGGTGCTCTACGAAATGCACATCGGCACGTTCTCGAAAGAAGGAACCTGGGACGCCGCTGAGCGAGAATTGGACGAACTGGCTGACTGTGGCGTTACGGTTCTGGAGGTTATGCCTCTGGCGGATTTCCCCGGTCGCTTTGGTTGGGGCTACGATGGCGTTAACTTGTTTGCTCCCACTCGGCTTTACGGTCGGCCAGAGAGTTTCCGTCACTTTGTTAATCGGGCCCATGAGGTTGGTCTTGGGGTGATCCTCGATGTGGTTTACAACCACCTTGGTCCAGATGGGAACTACTTGGCACAGTACGCTCGCGACTATTTCACAAACCGCTACCGATGTGAGTGGGGCGAGGCTCTCAATTTTGACGGGCCCAACTCCGGGCCCGTTCGCGACTATTTCTTGGCGAATGTCACTTACTGGATTGAGGAGTTTCATTTAGACGGATTTCGCATCGATGCCACCCAACAGATCTTCGATAGCTCGCGAGACCATATCCTCACCGCGATTACTCGGACGGCTCGAGAAGCAGCTCATCCGCGCTCGGCTCTCATCGTCGGAGAGAACGAGCCGCAAAAGGCCATTCATTTTCTACCTTACGCTAATGGCGGATACGCTATCGACGCGATGTGGAACGATGACTTCCACCACAGCGCCATGGTGGCAATGACTGGACGGGCCGATGCCTACTACACAGACTATCGCGGTACGCCGCAGGAATTCATCTCTGCTATAAAACGGGGATATCTCTATCAAGGCCAATGGTACGTATGGCAGAAACAACCCCGCGGAACGCCGACACTCGATTTGGCGCCCTGGAAGTTTATCAATTTTCTGCAAAACCATGATCAGTTGGCAAACTCGGGCACTGGCAAACGCGCGCATTTGTTGACCAGCCCTAGCCGATATCGAGCGATTACGGCAATGTTCCTGTTGGCTCCGCAAACACCCATGCTTTTTCAAGGACAGGAGTTTGCCGCCTCAGCTCCTTTTTTCTACTTCGTTGATCAGAAGGAGGAGATCGCACGTTCGGTCGCCAAAGGGCGAGCGCTCTTTCTTGCGCAATTCCGAGTATTGGCGACGCCCGAGATGCAAGCGCGTCTTCCTGATCCCGGCAATCCGATGACATTTGTCCAATCTAAGCTCGATCACAACGAGCGTCGGTTACACGGAGAAGAATACGCCCTTCATCGAGACCTGCTCCGGATTCGCCGGGAGGATTCCACTTTCCACGGTCAGCGCCACGGAGGAGTCGACGGAGCGGTTCTTGGGGTCGAATCGTTTGTGCTCCGTTTTTTTGCTGAAGACAGCGAGGAGGACCGCTTGCTGGTGGTCAACTTGGGGCGCGATCTCCTCCTTGAGCCCGTTCCGGAGCCGCTACTAGCCCCGCCTCAAGAAGCGAGTTGGGCTGTGATGTGGGCTAGCGAAGACCCTCGCTACGGAGGTTCGGGAATGCCTACTTGGCCTAACGAAGGTTGCTGGCATCTCCAGGGAGAGACCGCAGTCGTCCTGCGGCCGAAATACAGCAAAGAGCAACCGGGTCCTGTGCTTCATTAGTGTTTCCATGAGAACGGATCTAGAGCTCTGGCGCGGCGATCCGTATCCACTCGGCGCTACGCTCACTGACGAAGGCGTCAATTTTGCGCTTTACGCCGAGAGCGCGACTGCGGTCGAACTTTGTTTGTTCGACTCACCGGAGCCGACTGCCAACGAGTTGCGGATTCCCGTAACCGAGCAAACCGATCAAACCTGGCATGTTTTATTGCCTGAGATCGGGCCTGGCCAGCTCTACGGATACCGTGTGCATGGCGTCTGCGAACCGGCTCGTGGTTTGCGTTTCAATCCCAGTAAACTCGTGATTGACCCCTATGCCCAGGCTATCGCCGGTCAAGTCGGTTGGGGTGCAGAAACTTTTGGCTATACGTTTGGCCATCCGGAAGGTGATCTCATCATCGACCACCGGGATGATGCCTGGTCCGTGCCCAAGTGTGTCGTCATCAACCCCGATTTCGACTGGACCGACGATGAACTTCAGCCCGGACCGTTGCACACCTCGATCATTTATGAGGTGCACGTCAAGGGTTTCTCCATGCTCAATCCGGCGGTGCCGGCGGCATTGCGCGGCACCTACGCCGGTCTAGGCTGTCAGCCGTCGATTGACTATCTCAAGAGCCTAGGTGTAACCGCGGTCGAACTTCTCCCGGTCCATCAACACGTTGACGAAATGCATTTGGTTAACCGTGGCCTAACTAACTACTGGGGCTACAACAGTGCCGGTTTTTTTGCTCCGGAATGCAGGTACTCAAGCAGTGGAGTAACTGGCGGCCAAGTTACCGAGTTCAAGCAGATGGTTAAGAATCTTCACCGGGCCGGCATCGAAGTGATCCTCGATGTAGTCTACAACCATTCGCCCGAAGGCAACCATCTCGGCCCAACGCTCTCGTTCAAAGGAATCGAGAACGTCAATTACTACCGATTGGTCCCCGGGGAACCGCGTTACTACATGGACTATACCGGGTGCGGCAACACGCTTGATGCGACTAAAACACGTGTGTTGCAGATGATTACCGACAGCTTACGCTATTGGGTCACGGACATGCACGTCGACGGCTTCCGCTTCGATTTGGCGGCCTCCCTCGCTCGCGGCGAGTCAGGAGTAAGCAAATTTGCCGCTTTCTTTGAGATCATTCATCAGGATCCAGTCATTTCGCAGGCGAAACTGATCGCTGAGCCATGGGATTTGGGAGAGGGAGGTTACCAGATCGGTAACTTTCCGGTACGCTGGGCGGAGTGGAACGGGCGGTATCGCGACGCGGTACGCCGTTTCTGGAAGGGAGACACGGGTCTGGTTGACGAGATCGCTTACCGCCTGAGCGGCAGTTCTGACCTTTATCAATCCACCGGCCGGAGACCATACGCTTCGATTAACTTCATCACGGCTCACGATGGTTTCACCCTGAACGATTTGGTCAGTTACAATGAGAAACATAATGAAGGCAATGGCGAAGGGAATCGGGACGGCGAAAACAACAACCACTCTTGGAATTGTGGGGTAGAAGGGCCAACCAACGATGAGGCTATCAATGTCCTCCGGGAGCGACAACGACGTAACTTTCTCGCAACACTTTTTTTAAGTCAGGGCGTACCGATGCTGTCCGCAGGCGACGAGTTCTGCCGAACCCAATCCGGTAACAACAATGCCTATTGTCAGGACAATCCAATCAGCTGGCTGTCTTGGGAACATGACGCACGCGCGAAGTCGCTACTTACCTTTACCTGCAAGTTACTGGCCCTTCGGCGGGCTCATCCAGTCTTTCGCCGGCCCAAGTTTTTCCAGGGGCGGCCGATTCGAGGAGCGACGATTAAAGACATCATGTGGTTTAACTCCACTGGCGCTGAAATGTCGGACGCCGAGTGGAACTCCTGGTTTGTTCGTTGTCTCGGTATGCTGCTGAGCGGCGCCAGCATGGACGTACGGGATCGGCGCGGACGCCCGATTCAAGATGATACATTTCTCGTTTTGCTCAACGCCCACTATGAGCCGGTACCATTTATTTTGCCCGGATTGCGTAACGTAGAATGGGAGCTTGTAGTCGACACGGCGCGGGAGCCCTCTTTTGTGCCGTCGGGAGAAGCATACGGTTCGGCCGCCTGGTATGATCTACCCGATCGTTCAACCGTCCTGTTGCAGCTGAAGGCTGGCATCGAACCGAGTACCGCGGCGAATGCAGCATGGCGCACCGCGTAGTAGAGATGGATCTCCGCGACATCGTGGCAAAAAGAGCGCATCGGACGCCAAGAACCGGTGAGCGAAACGCAATAGCCCGGCGAGACTTGGATATGGCACGATGGCGAACCCCGTGTTCATCGCGCCTGCCTCCGACGCTGTGATAACTAACTTCGACAGACAATTGAAAATGGCTAACGCCGTGTGCACGCTTCTAATTAGCGGGTAACCATGAAGCGAGAACCACGCATCAATCTTCCTATCAAAAAACCGGCTAAGGTAGATCAACCTGAGCCGCGGTGGCAGTGGAGCATCGCCTATTTCCTTCTTATGCTGTTGATTCTCTGGGGGTGGCAGGATCTCTTTTATCAGCTGTCGGTTCGCACGATTCCTTATAGCCAATTCAAAGCGTACCTTGCCCGGCATGAGGTCGCCGTCGCCATTGTCAAACAAGACGAAATCGATGGTCGTATCGTGCCTTCGGTGGCAAGCGAGTCGAAGAACCAAGCGCCGGGGGCCAGTTCTACGGCTTCTCCCAACAACGAAAATCAAAAATCCATTCCCAATCCAACCGCCGCTCCTGACAACGGAGGCGGACGATCGCCGTCGGAGACTCAGCCGTTCCTCTTCCGGACCGAGCGCGTCGAGGATCCCGACCTGGTAAGAGAGCTTCAGGCCGCCAATGTTGAATACGCTGCTGCACGACCGGGAATTATCTCGCAGCTATTGTTTGGGTGGGTCTTACCGATTGTCTTCATGGTTGGTATTTGGACTTTCTTAACGCGTCGTCTTAATCCATCGGGCGAATCCATCTTTTCTATCGGCAAGAGCCGGGCGAGGCTCGTCGCTGATCCGGACACGGGAGTTACATTTGATGATGTAGCCGGCGCCGATGAAGCGAAGTTTGAGCTGAAGGAGGATGTTGATTTTCTCAAGAACCCTAAGCAATACGAGAATCTGGGTGCCCGCATTCCAAAGGGAGTGCTTTTGGTCGGCCCGCCCGGAACCGGCAAAACCCTGTTGGCGCGTGCGGTAGCCGGCGAGGCGAAAGTACCGTTCTTTTCAATTAGCGGCAGCGATTTCGTAGAAATGTTTGTGGGAGTCGGCGCGGCGCGAGTGCGCGATCTGTTCAAGCAAGCGAAGCAGCATGCGCCCTGTATCATATTCATTGATGAACTTGATGCTATCGGCCGCCAACGAGGTGTCCATGTAGGTACGGTCAACGATGAGCGTGAGCAGACCCTTAATGCTTTGTTGGTGGAGATGGATGGCTTTGAGCCTAACACTGGCGTTATCATCCTGGCCGCTACTAACCGTCCTGAGGTTCTCGACCGGGCCTTGCTTCGCCCCGGCCGCTTTGATCGTCAAGTTGTCGTAGATGCACCCGATCTTGATGGCCGCGAGGCGATTCTGAAAGTACACTCCAGAGACAAGCACCTCGCACGTGATGTTGACTTACGGCGAGTCGCAGCCGCCACGGCCGGACTCTCTGGCGCTGATTTGGCAAACATGCTGAACGAGGCTGCTTTGCTCGCAGCGCGACGGCACGCGACAGAAATTACGCAACGCGATTTGGAAGATGCGATCGAGAAAGTAGTGGCCGGGCCTGAGCGCAAGAGCCGCCGACTCGGCGAGGAAGAAAAACGCCGGGTCGCCTATCATGAAGTCGGTCACGCATTAATAGCTGTCTACAGCGAACACGCCGATCCGGTGCACAAAATCAGCATTGTGCCGCGCGGGCGAGGAGCGCTCGGGTATACAATGCAGCTGCCATCCGAAGATCAATTCCTGATGACGCGGAGCGAGCTATTGGATCGTATTCGCGGCCTGCTCGGCGGACGCGCCGCAGAGGAGGTCATTTTCGCCGAGGTGAGTACTGGAGCCCAGAACGATCTGGAACGGGCCACCGCGCTCGCTCGCCAGATGGTGGCGCTATATGGGATGAGTGAGCGCCTCGGGTTGGCCAATTGTGTCCAGCGCCAGCCAACCTTTCTCAATGGTCAGGAGTTTCAATTACAACGGGACTGCAGCGAAGCGACCGCGCGGGAAATCGATGAAGAAGTTAGGAAATTGCTCGACCTGGGGTACGAACAGGCCAGGGAAACCTTGTCTGCCCATCGCGACCAACTCGAGCATGTGGCTGCCGAATTGCTCAAGTCTGAGTCCATTGACGGACCAACATTTTATCGGCTAGTCGGAAGGGAGGTGCCGGCTTTTGGTGAGTCCGGAAACTTAGCCGCCGTCGCCTCTCTCCGAAAGACAGAGTTGGCCCGACCAAGGGTTGAATTTCATTCGATGTCTCGTCCTCCAATTCCCCGCACAGACAATGATGGATGGTCATTCGAAGGAAAGGATGAACATGATCGGCGATACAGCTAACTCTCATAACACCGCGCTGCAGCCTTTCGAACCCGATGCTAGCAGCGTTTACCCGATTGAGACGGTGGCGACTCTCGTGCAAGTGCCGCGTCGGCACATTGTTGTTTATTTCAAATACGGACTGGTGTCGCCCGTGATAGATCCTACCTGCGGCGGCTGGTGGTTTGATCATGAGGCAATTCGGGCACTCCGCCGAATTGAGTACCTCCGTGCCGACTGCGGCATCAATCTCACCGGCATCAAGCTGATCATGGACCTGACGAAAGAATTGGAAATGCTGCGCCAAGAAATTCATTCCTCAACCGACAATCGGAGGATCTGATATGTTGCATCTATTGGCTCGCTATTGGTGGGCCTTGGCCCTGCGTGGCGTGTTTGCTGTGCTATTTGGTCTTTTGGCCTTCTTCATGCCGAAGATCACGCTGATCACCTTAGTATTGCTTTTCGGTGCCTACGTTCTTTTGGACGGAATGTTTGATATCGTGGCGGCCATAAGGTCGCCCAGCCACCATTGGGCTCTTGTTCTCGAAGGCATTGTAGGAATCGTCGCGGGAATCCTGACCTTGGTTTGGCCTGGAATTACAGCCATGGTACTGCTGTACCTGATTGCCTTCTGGGCCATCTTTACCGGTGTACTCGAAATCGTTGCCGGTATCCGCCTGCGTCGATTGTTAGCCAATGAGTTATTGCTCATACTGATGGGCGTGCTTTCGCTGCTTTTCGGGCTTTTCATTATCATTTTTCCGAGCGCAGGAGCTCTGGCGGTGGTGCTTTGGATCGGAGCGTACGCCTTCGTATTTGGAATCATGCTGATAGCCTTGGCATTTCGTCTCCGCGGTTTTCGCCACGCAGACGTGGAACTGGCACATAGCATATAGGAAGCGTAGCCGAACCGCACAACTTCGATTCGGGCGTTCGGCTCGGTCGAACCCCGTGCCGCTCAGGTCGAGAATCTCCTGAATGTGGCGAGCCGCACCGGCGAGCGCGAACGCCCGCTACTATCTGATGATTATTGACTACTAACGTTAGTCATTACGACAAGGAAAAGACGCCTCAACAAATGAGCTGGCGAGCCGGTTTACGACCGGACGGTTCTTCTCGCTCCTTGGCAGATTGAGGAAGATCGTCGGGCGGGCTGGACGGCCTACCGCAAACATCGCCAGTACGATTGGCAGCGAACGAATCCAACGATTCATATTCGAGTTAAGGATCTCTGTTTGCCGCTCACGATTTGGTGAACATGTAGACACCTCAACTCTGGAACAGAGCAAAAAAGCGGCCCACGCTTCTAACGCGAGTGTTTTCCACGTTGGGAGACTATTTTATGAAACTGATCAGCATTTAAGCAATCGCTAATTCGGCTCCGAAATGGGCGTTTCCTTATCGGCTGGTCGAAAAGTTTCCAACTCCAGCGGAAAGTTAGGATTTTCTAGATTCGTTCTGGTAATAAAAGTTTGCGATCTTTCAACGCGGGCAAGAACGCTTGACCCGGGCTTTCTTCGGATCAAGCGTGAGGATGTTCCACTGGAGGTTTGAATGCCTGAGATAGTGCCTGTTTCGTTCAATTGGGCTCAACAATTCGGTAATTTTTCAAGGTGATCTTTGCTTCAGGCCAGGGTAGGAGAGTAGATCGAGTAGATAGCGACGCCTTCTTGGGCGTAAAATGGTGATAGTCTGTTGAGGCTACCGACCTTGAGACGTGTTCTGGGCTGAGGAATGGAGAGCCCCTAATGATCAGAGAACCCGAGATTATCGATCAACTTCCTGGTTCAGAACAATACCAGGACTTTGAAACGAGCCTTTTGTAAAACGAGACAGTTGTCGCTTCGCTTAAGATCGTTCGAAAGCTGCGCCTTGGCGGGCAATAATGTCCTTTTTTGGAAGAATGCCGAGTCCAAAGTGGTCGGCATAGTTGCGCTCATCCTGTTACCTTGTTCCGCGTCGCATCTTCCGGACTGGCGCCAGGCCTGCTCTCAAAGCGGGAGGTTACGACGGCTCGACTAAAGTCTGGCCGACGCTACCGCCGGTGCCGACGATCGGATCGGTTCGAAACAAACTGACATCCTTCTAGCGTTGACTTGGAGCAAATTCAGCAAAGGCTTGACCAAAATTGGCGGAGCGAACCTTGCCTCGTTGTTTTATGATTTGGCGGTGTACATGAAACGCGGTGACCTCGGAAGGCTCGAATCGACGGCACCTCCGTACATAGTGCCGTACTGGCAATCGGAGGGAACCAAGTTTCGGTGCAAAAATGGGAAGGTCCCGCTGAGACTTGAAGGAGCAGACTGGCGAAAGGGAGGGAGGCCGCCCCAGTTATAGTCAAAATGAGCAGCTATTTGACAGTCGAAGGGCTCCGAGACTTATACAGCCACATTGAAGTCGACCACGCGGGGTTAGTTCTCAAATTTTCTCTGCTGCGACCGATGGTCGTTAGTGAATCGCTTCGCAACCGATATTTGAAAGGCCCGCGGGGTCCCGGATTCCGAGCTGTTCTCGAGGCGCTCTCCAATGATTGTGTCCTTACGATTCGCCGCCTATTTGAGGACGCTAAGGACGATACCCGCTCGCTAGGGACTATTTTTCGTCCGTTTTTGCCTGCTAATCGCAGCAAGTTTGAAGCAGTCCTTTCACAGCTCAGAACGGATCGTGAGAAGATGAAAACGCGTCTTGGCCAAGAGCCGGATTTTGATCGTCTGATAGAAGCGATTTCCGACGCTTGGCTGAATCTTTCACGGGAGGTCGAACAATTCGACCCCGCTAACAATCTCTGGATTACCCGCTACCATGTCGAAAATATCGAAACGGAATATTATCGTAATGCTGCAGCCGGTTCCTTCATCGATCTGTTCAACAGCCTGGAGCGAATAATCCCTGCAATTTCCCATTTGATCGTCAACTTAGGGAACGCCCTGAGCGTGTTGGATTCGGACGTTTTGGTTCCTGGTTTGAGGTCGGAAAGAATTGCTCGCGCATTTTGGGGAATCAGCGATTAGGGACTCGATTTGCAATCGCTGTCTGGTCCGCATTTAGCCGAGGTGATCGCCAGTGAATTTTAATACCCCGTGAAACGGCGGGTCTGATCCTGGTAGGCGTAAGGCAGATAGCGGATTCTGTAGAACCATCGGGGGCAGGTGGTGGCACCAAGGAGGTACTGGGTCTGTGGATTGCGCAGAGCGAGGGAGCCAAGTTTTGGCTGGGACTGATGAACGAACTCAAGAATCGGGGTTTAAACGATCTGCTCATTGCCGTCTTTGACGGGCTCAAAGGCTTCCCCGAAGCGATCAGTGCCGTTTACCCGGATTGCGAGATTCAGACCTGCATTGTGCATCTGATTCGCACCTCTGTGTCCTTCTGCAGCTGGAAAGAGCGCAAGCCAGTAGCCACCGGGCTCAAAGGCATCTACGGCGCGGAGACAGCCGAACTAGCGGGCAAACGGCTAGAGGATTTGAGCGAGGAGCTTTGGGTAAAAAGATTCCGGCCATCGTCCAGTGCTGGCGCAGGGGTGTGGCAGCAAGTCATTCCTTTTTTCGCCTATCCGAAGGAAATCCGAAAAATCATTTACACCACCAACGCCATCGAGAGCCTGCATATGCAGTTGCGCAAAGTGCTTAAAAATCGAGGCCACTTCCCCGGCGACGAAGCGGCCCCCAAGCTGATCTTCTTGGCGTTGCGTAATATTACCAAAAAGTGGAAAAATCCGGCGGTCACCTGGAAGTTGGCGGCAACCCAGTTTGCAATCCGATTCGGCGAGCGATTCTTCGCGCCGGATGCCGCCTAAAAGCCATGAGAAAAGTCGAGAGTTGTTTCCAACGACTTGAACAACGCTACGCGTTGTTCACACCGAGCCCGGCTAGAGCCGACCGTTTTTGGGAGACGGTCTCGCCGGCTCCCGCTGACGTCGTTAGAACAACTCTCTTTAATGTTAGACAGCAAGCCAAAAATCGACTCGCACGCAAAAAAGCTGACACTACCAAACCTATCCCCGCGCCAACTCGGCGCCCCTTCAATTGGTAAACCCATCTAGGCCAAAGCAATCACGTTATGAATCCTGACGCAAGACACGACGAGTATAACCCACCGCTCCATGGGTCTGAAGCAGCTATTCAGTTAGGCGATGCGTTGCCCGACCCAGTTACTGAATGCTCCTAACCCACCACTCATCGTACGCAGAATGCTCTTTGTTTGCTGGTCATCGGGGCTGTTGAAAGACTTAGCCTCTAAACGTGGGCTCGCGAAATACGAGGGCTCTCTAGAGCAAATTTTAGGCAAGTTGGGAACAAACTTGGCCAAAATCGGCGAAGCGACTGAACCTCCTCTGATCTTGCGGACACGGAAACTCAAAGTAAAGAGAGAGAAACCGTGAAGGAAAAGAAGGTTCAAAAAAGATACAACGAGGAGTTCAAGCGCCAAGCAGTGGAGCTGTTGATTCACA
>Ga0209647_1001197_pt1 | contig 22603 bp, 16 predicted proteins | sample GraSoi_2013_60cm_FD_185827 | JGI IMG/M metagenome (GOLD analysis project Ga0209647, IMG submission 185827) | Grasslands soil microbial communities from the Angelo Coastal Reserve, California, USA - Sample 9_17_2013_60cm (SPAdes) (version 2) | ecosystem: Environmental > Terrestrial > Soil >... | reverse complement strand
AGCCGAATATCTACATCAAGAGCGTGAGCGACTTTCTGCGAGGGAAATGACAGCGCTTAGCGCGCTGTGCCGCTCAAAGCGTAGTCGGTTGCTTCTTTGCGTGGACCATGCTTGATCAGGTCGGCCGCCTTCTCGGCGATCATGATCGTCGGCGCATTCGTGTTTCCTCCAACGACAGTCGGCATAATCGACGCATCCACGACACGCAGGCCTTCCACGCCGTGTACGCGTAACTCGGAGTCCACCACCGCCGCAGCGTCGCGCCCCATTTTGCAGGTGCCGGCGGGGTGGTAAAGCGTCTCGGTGAATTTGGCGATGTGAGCGCGAAGATCTGAGTCGTCTTTGGCCTCGGGGCCGGGATGAAGCTCACGCCCGCAGTAGTGTGCGAATGCTTTGGTGGCCGCCAGCGTGCGCGAGAGCTTTACGCCCTCCAGCATCACGTCCATGTCTCTGGAGTCGGCGAAGTAATTGGCGCGGATGGAAGGCGCATCCAAGGGATTGCTGGAGCGCAGGCGAATATCACCGCGGCTGTATGGGTGCAGCAGAGTCGCCCCAAACGCAAACGCATGTCCATCGAACGTCTGGAATCCATGCTCGACAAAATAGCCCGCACCAAAGTGATATTGCAGATCCGGGACCTGGCAGCGCGGTGAAGTCTTGATGAACGCCCCCGCCTCAGCCACGTTTGAGGTCAGCGGCCCTTTCTTGAAGCACAGATAACGCACCAGGTTGGAGAAGCTCTCCGCGCTGGCCAGGCTGACCGGCTTGGCGCATTCAAAAACAACGCCGGTACATGGATGGTCCTGCAGGTTCTTGCCTACGCCGGGCAGATCGCAGACCACGGGGATATTGAGATCGCGCAAATGGGCTGCCGGTCCCACCCCGGAGAGCATCAGCATCTGCGGCGAACCTATGGCCCCGGCGCAAATAATAATTTCGCGCTCGGCCCGCTCCTGCGCGCTTCCACCGCCTTGCTGAAAGCTGACGATGGCTGCGCGCTTGCCTTCAAAATAGATGCCAAAGACATGCGCGTCCGGGCGAACCGTAAGGTTGGGGCGCGACATTGCGGGCCGTAAAAATGCCGCCGCTGCGCTGTGGCGTTTGCCATTGGATTGCGTGACCTGGTAAAACCCGAAGCCATCCTGCGACTCGCCATTGAAATCAGGATTGCGCTTAAAACCGGCTTCCTGTCCGGCTTCGACAAAAGCATCTGAGAGTGGATTGACCGTGCGCAGGTCGCTCACCCGCAGCTGGCCTGAGGCTCCGTGATACTCCGAAGCCCCATGCTCCTGGTTTTCTGATTTCTTGAAATACGGGAGAACATCCGCGTAGCTCCAGCCCGGATTGCCCTGGTCGCGCCACTGGTCATAGTCAGCGCGGTTCCCGCGGATGTAAATCATTGCGTTGATGGAGCTGCTGCCGCCCAGCACCTTGCCCCGAGGCCAATACAAACTGCGGTTGCACAATTGTGCTTCCGGCTCGGTGTAATAGGCCCAGTCACACGGACTCTTGAACAGTTTGGAAAATGCCAGCGGGATATGAATCTCTTTGCGCGTATCGCGGCCGCCGGCCTCAAGCAACAGGACTTTGACCTTGGGATCTTCGCTCAGGCGATTGGCCAGCACGCATCCAGCCGAGCCGGCGCCGATAATGATGTAGTCATACATGCGGAGCTCCTGCTTGAAAGGGGCATTGTAGCGCGAAATGCCCAGGCATAACGGGACGCGGGAACGGTGTGTGGCGTCGCTGGATCTGCTCGATGAGGCAGCTATTTGCTCTTCACCGCGCTGAACGTCATTTCCTTAGCTTTGCTCTTCGTCTTCCGCTTCCACGCCTGGAAAAGCTCTGCATAGGAAAGGGTGATGTACTGCTTTGACGATATCTGCAGCAGGCGAGCCGTGGCGTCAATCCATTTGGGTGGGCCCTCAATCTCACCATAGTTTCCGATCGGCGTTTCGTCGATCACCACGTGGCCGGTGGAGTCGCTCCATTCGCTGCGAAATTTCTCATAGCGGAAGCTGGGCTTGAACCCTATGGCCTCCAGGATCTGGGCCATGGCTCCGCCGTTTGCGACTTGCGTCTCAATCTCCCGCCGAGATTTGTGCCGACCCGCCTTGGCGTTACTTTTGTCCTTAAATGTGAGCGTCCATTTTGCGCCGTATTCCCGAAGCCGGAGCAGAGCCCCCCGGCGGCGCAGCTTGGCCCCGGGCTGGTCATAGAGAGTATTGAGTTCGTGGGTTCTGAGGGTAATCAAGCGGAAGCCGGCTGATTCCAACCGCGAGGTGAGGGCCTGAATGTCGACAATCTGGAACTTGATCTCGACTTCGCGGTCCGAGGGCATAGCCAGACCAGTATAAGAGAAGACCCCGGCTGGCCGGCACCCAGCTCCCGTAAATCGCGGTGCAAAGAGGGCTGTGCAAGGCTTTTCACCGGGGAGGCCCGTCTAGCAAACCAAAGCCGAGGCAATAAATGTGAAAATAAATAAGTTAAGTGATTGATAATGAACAGTTTGATTGGGATACCATTAGTAATCCTGGAACAACAGCTTTTTGCTGGACAGCATCTAAACTCCGGTACAATAGTTAAGGTAAGTGACCTAGAGCAAGCAGATTTTTTGAGTTGACGATAGTGGTATAAAAGACACATCTGAGATTTTAGAGAACATAAGGCGATTGCTATTTTCTCCTTCTGATCCATAGAATTACGGCTGATGTCTTGGGGGACCCAGATTTCTGTATGCTAAGGAGTTTGCATGAACCGAGTTCTGTCCATTCTGGCGGCGGCCTTATGTCTGGCTGCCAACGTGGGGGCGGCTCCAGTTCCAAACCACCAACAGCCCCGAGCTAAAACCAATGCCACCCCCATGGCCCCGAAAACAGCCAAAACCGTGCACAAAGCGGCCAAGGCTGAACCCAAACCCTACCAGGTTGGAAATGCTTCCTGGTATGGAAAGCAATTTCATGGCAGAACCACGGCCAGCGGTGAGGACTTCGATATGTTCGAACTCACGGCAGCCCACCGGAAGCTCCCTTTGGGGACCTTCGTAAAGGTGACCAACCTCAAAAACGGCAAGTGGATCATCGTCCGGGTCAATGATCGCGGCCCCTACGTGGGCGACCGCATCATGGACCTGAGCTATAGCGCCGCCAGAATGCTCAACTTTCGCGACGGCGTGGAGCGGGTCCGGATTGACTTGATTCAGCCTGAACGCCTAGCTTTGAATCAGGGTTACAGCGCACAATAAGCGAATAGGGGTATACTGGGAAGTATGGCTAGCCATCTTCCAGAAACTCTTGGCTCGCCCGCATCCGCTGGGATGCGGGACCGGCTTATTGTTGCCCTGGATGTTGCGAACGCCGCTGCTGCGCAGACGCTTGTCCAGCGCATTGGCGATGCTGCCGGCATTTACAAAGTCGGCCTACAGCTCTTCACCGCCGAAGGCCCTGAATTGGTGAGGGAGCTGGTCCGTTCGGGAAGGCGTGTCTTCCTCGACCTGAAGCTGCATGACATCCCGAACACGGTCAGCCATGCCGTGAAAGCCGCAGTGGAATTGGGAGCGTATATGCTCACCGTTCACGCGAGCGGCGGCGCGGCCATGCTGCGCGCTGCCACGGAAGCGGCGGATGGCAGAGTGAACATTTTGGCCGTCACGGTCTTGACCAGCCTGAATGATGACGATTTGCAGGAGATCGGCGTCTCCGGGCGTGTTTCCGACCAGGCTCTGCGCATGGCGTCGCTGGCCCAGAGTGCCGGTTGCCAGGGAATTGTAACTTCGCCGCGCGAAGCTCAAATGATCAGGAAATCTCTGGGAGAAGGCTTTGCCATTGTAACTCCGGGCGTCCGCCCCGCTGGCTCTGATACGCATGACCAGCAGCGCATCTCAACCCCGGCACAGGCGATCGCCAATGGAGCAAGCCACATTGTGGTCGGGCGTCCCATTACGCATGCCCCAGATCCGGCTAGCGCCGCTGCCGCGATTATTTCTGAGATGGAGCAGGCAAGAAACACCAGATGACTCCGTTCTAGGATTAGCTCTACAATGGCTCTCAGTGAGGTACTCACCATGCGTGGCATGATCTTGTTTCTGGTCGCTTCGGTAATCGGTGTTTCGGCGCAAACTAACACTGCAACAGCTTCAAGCAGCGGCGGCGAAGCGGCAGTCAAGCAGATTACCGTACCAGCCGGTACGCAGGTATTGCTCAACCTCAAGAGTCCTATCGATACAAAGAGCGCCAAAGTTGGCGACGGCGTTTATTGCCAGACCAGTTTTCCCGTTACCCAGGACAACGTCGCGGTCATTCCTGCCGGCACGTATGTAAAAGGCCAGATCGCCGCAGTGAAACGCGCCGGACGAATCAAGGGAAGGGCCGAAATTCTCTTCCACTTCAATACCCTGATTTTCCCTAATGGCTATACCATCGATCTGCCCGGAGCGTTGGAAAACACACCCGGAGCGCAAAACAGCAAAATTGCCGACAAAGAAGGAACGGTTCAAGCTAACGGCCAGAAGGGCAAGGATGTGGGTACTGTCGCGAAGGCGGGGGCTACGGGCGCTGTTGTCGGGGCGGTGGCAACCGGCAGCGGCAGAGGCGCAGGCATTGGCGGACTTGCCGGTGCCGCCGTCGGCATAGGTCAGGTGCTGTTTACCCGTGGGCAGGATGTTCGCATCGACCAGGGAACTGCGCTGGAAATGGTGTTGCAGCGTCCGCTCACCGTCGACGTGATGCATGCCGATCCGGCCCGGGCCGAGAACGACGTCACTCCTCGTGCCACGAACCGCAACCGCCTTCCGATCCCGACAACCTCCCCAGAACCGAAATAGGCGCCGCGCGAGTATTTCGATCGAGGAATCTTCCATGCCTGTTCTCGCATGGTAGTGAGCGTCGTGTCGTAAATTTGACGGGCTCAGCATTTCTCTTCGAAGTACAGTCGGCGCCTTGCAACCTTGTCCTGGCCTCCGGCAGTCAGTTTGCCAATTCAAGCTGAGTGTTCTCTGGTACTCAACTTCCAAATTTAGTAGTCATCGCTTTACGTCACTACGCATTTTGGTAGGCGCTCAGGGGACGCTTGCACTAAGTGACCTCTTATCAATTCTTTGTCTTAATCCTAGAAATGGAACTCGGAATGCACGAAACAAATTAAGCTTCGAGCCGGGGCGCTCTCGAAGTATGTTAGACAAAATCAACTATTCACCTTAAATTTATTGAGCATAGGCATTTATTTTCTGTGCATAGCATTGCCGTTTCCTTAGGAGGGAGATGAGATGTTAAGAAAGGTAGCTTTTGCCTCGTGGATGCTGCCGCTGTTGATTTTGGTTTTTGCCGTGACCGCATTCGCGCAAACCACCGCTAGTATTCAAGGAACCGTCAGCGATCAAAATGGTGCCGCAATAGTAGGCGTCAAGGTGACGGTGAAAAACACAGCCCTGGGAATTGAACGCAACACCCAGACAAGCTCCACCGGATCGTATGAGGTTCCGGCATTGCCACCGGGAACCTATAGCGTTCAAGTGCAACAAACGGGCTTTGAGACGCAGTTAGCCAAGGAAGTTTTGCTTGAAGTCAGCAAAAATTCGGTCCAGAACTTCGGATTGAAGGTAGCCAGCACTACGGAAGTGGTCACTGTTGAGGCCACGGCCCCCGTTGTTGAAACAACCACTATGACGGTAGGCCAGACCATCAACCAGCGCACCGTGCAGGACATCCCGCTGAATGGCCGGCATTTCGTGGATCTTGCATTGCTGATCCCAGGCACAGTCACGCCGCCTCAGAACGGGTTCCTTACTGCTCCTCTGCGTGGGCAGGGTTCGTTCGCTTTCAACACGGCCGGCAATCGCGAGGATGCGGTTAACTTCATGATCAACGGCATCAACCTGAATGACATGGTGCAGAACCAAGTCACATTCCAGCCAACAATCAACACGGTTTCGGAATTCAAGGTTGATAACTCCACGTACAGCGCTGAATACGGCCGCAACTCAGGAGCTATCGTGAACATTGCCACCCGATCCGGCACAGATGCGTTCCACGGCGAAGTCTACGACTACCTGCGCAACGACTGGTTCGATGCTCGCAACGCGTTTACGCGCCGCGGTGTGTCTCCTATTGATCCTTTCAAGCGTAACCAGTTTGGCGGAGATTTTGGCGGACCAATCCACAGGGGCACTACTTTCTTCTTCCTGAGCTATGAAGGCTTGCGCCAGCGACAGGGCCTGGCAGTGGCGAGCGGCGTTCTGAGTTCGGCCCAAAGAGCCACCATACAGGCAGGGACCAACAATGTTGCCAAAGGGCTGTTGCCCTTCATCCCGCAAGCGAATGGCGTGCTCAGCAATGGCACACCTGGCTTCTTCGGCTCTGCTACTGCCCCGGTCGATATCGACCAGGGAACCGCTGACATCAGCCACAAATTCAGTGATGCGGATACCTTGCATGGATACTGGGTGTACCAGCGCGACCTGCGCAAGGAAGCGACTGCCGGCACCACAATCACCGGCTTTGGCGACACGCGCCAGGGACATCGCCAGGTACTAACGCTGAATGAAACGCACGTTTTCAGTCCGCATCTGGTGAACGAAGCGCGCTTGGGCGCAAATCGAATCCTGATCACTTTCAATCCCAACAACACCACGGATCCATCGTCCATCGGAATCAACCTGGGTCCGAGCTCGCCTGTCGGTTTGCCGGTGATTACTATTTCGGACATCGGCCTCGTGTTCGGCAGCGAACGGGCTTTCCCGCAAGGACGTGGCGATACAACGTTTGTGCTGGCTGACACTGCTAGTTACGTCCACGGCAGCCACTCCTTTAAGTTCGGTACTGAGTTCCGCGATTTCCGCAACAACAATTTCAACGGAGACCCCGGAGCGCTGACCTTCAACACGACGACGAACTTTATAAACGGCACAGTGAACACCGCCGCTCGGACCGTCGGCACCGTTGCTAACCGCATCAACCAGAACGCGCTGGACTTCTTTGCTCAGGACAGCTTCAAGTTCAAGCCTTACATTACTCTGGAACTTGGGCTGCGCTATGCCTGGAACATGACGCCCAGTGAAGGACTGGATCGCTTTGTGACTCTGGTGCCGGGCGCCGGGGCGGGCAGCATGCTGATCCGCACGGATTCACCGTACGCCCAAAATAACAAGAACTTCCAGCCGCGCGTGGGATTCGCCTGGGACCTTCTGCACAACGGAAACACAGTCCTGCGCGGCGGCTACGCCATGCAAGTGGACCAGCCAGTGACCGGCATGGTAACGGGATTAACCTCCAATCCGCCATTTGCTCTTCCCATCAGCGTAACTGGGCAGCCGGTGACCGCCTTGGGTGCTTCATTTAATGGAAAGCCGGCTAGCATCGCGCCGACAACCATCGATCCCAATTTCAAGAATGCCAATGTGCAGTCCTGGAACCTGAACCTCCAACAGCAGATCGCCCATAGCGCGGGGATCATGGTCGGATACGTAGGCGCCAAAGGCACGCATCTGGAAATTGAACGGGACATCAACCAGTTCGGAGTTCTTGGATCTCCTCAGGTAGGCGGATTGAATCCAACCAGACCTCTCACATCCATATCCGCAAGCAGCCCGATTTTGCCTGGTGTCACTTTGGCCAATGCGCTCACTGAGCGTGACAGCAGTTCCAATTCCAGCTACAACGCTCTTTGGGTCAGCGGTAACAAGCGTATGTCACACGGCCTGCAGTTCAACGCGTCCTACACTTGGTCACACTCCATTGATGAGGCTTCCCGCAACAACAATGGCATTGTTGTCCAGGACAGCACCAATATCTTTGGTAGCCGTGGCGATTCTGACTTCGACGCACGTCACCGCTTCGTCGTAAACGCCATCTATGACCTGCCCTTCAAGGGAAATCCGTTTGTCAGCGGCTGGTCCATTGCTCCAATCGTCAGCTTGCAGAGCGGGAATCCCTTCAACGTTGTGCTTTCCTCGACCACCATTACCGGCGCAGCTAGTGTCCGGCCAAATGCCGCCGGGCCAGTACAGACCACCAACAACCCGTTAACCAACTGGTTCGTGAATCCAACGGGTGCCTATACGCTGGTGACCAATAGCTTCGGTAACGTGGGCCGCAACAGCGTGGTGGGCCCGGACTTCAAGAACATGGACCTCTCGGTCTTCAAGACTACGAAGATCAGAGAGAAAATGAGCCTGGAATTCCACGTTGATGCGTTTGACCTATTCAACCATCCTAACTATGGACAACCTGGCCGCACGTTCTCGCCCACTTCTACTTCGTTCGGAATCATCACCGGCACACGTTTCCCAACCGGCGATTCCGGATCGTCTCGCCAGATTCAGGTAGCCATGAAGCTGAAGTTCTAATTCTTTAAGTGCTTCGGATTCAAACGCACCGGCTTCGGCCGGTGCGTTTTCTTTTGGGAAATGGCCTATACGGCAAGGCCGTCTTGGGCGTCGAGCCGCCTGCATCAAGCGCTGATGACACTCGAGGGAAGCGATACTGTATAGCGGTGTGGGAGGCGCAGCGACAGAACTGAATCCGCTCTGAAGGGCGTGAGGCCCGGCTGGCGCCGAGCGACCTGCATCAGGGCAGAAACGCATTCGATATGGAATGAACTCGTAAGCGGTGGGGAACGCAGCGACAAAAAAGAAGCCCCGCATTTCTGCGGGGCTGGTGGTTCGCAGTTAGAGCTTGTGACTTACATTCCTGGATAGCCGCCGCCGTGCTCGCCGCCCGCCGGAGCCTTCTTGTCTTCCGGAACGTCGGAGACCAGAGCCTCGGTGGTCAGCATGAGCGCAGCGATAGAAGCCGCGTTCTGCAGAGCAGTGCGGGTCACCTTGGTAGGATCGATCACGCCGGCCTTAACCAGGTCCTCAAACTTGTCGTTTTGAGCGTTGTAGCCGTAGTTATTGTCCTTGGAGTCGCGGATTTTGCCCACAACGATTGCACCCTCTTCGCCGGAGTTGGCGACGATCTGGCGCAAAGGCTCTTCCAGCGCGCGCCGCACAATCTCCGCACCGGTTTCCTCATCGTCATTCTTGAACCTGAGTTCATCGAGAGCGGCCTGGCAGCGGACCAGGGCCACACCACCGCCGGGGACAATGCCCTCTTCCACGGCAGCGCGGGTCGCGTGCATAGCGTCTTCCACGCGGGCTTTCTTTTCCTTCATTTCGGTTTCGGTCGCGGCGCCGACTTTGATCACGGCAACGCCACCCACCAGTTTCGCCAACCGCTCCTGCAGCTTTTCGCGGTCATAGTCGCTGGTGGCTTTCTCTGACTGGCTGCGGATCTCGCGTACGCGGCCTTCGATCTCAGCGCTCTTGCCTTTGCCTTCCACGATCGTGGTATTGTCCTTGTCCACCGTGATTTTCTTGGCGCGGCCCAGATCGGCGAGCTCGATGTTTTCCATCTTGATGCCGAGATCTTCCGTGATGGCTTTTCCGCCGGTCAGGATTGCGATGTCCTGCAGCATGGCCTTGCGGCGATCACCGAAGCCAGGCGCCTTCACCGCGCAAACCTGCAGCGTGCCACGCAGCTTGTTCACCACCAGAGTCGCCAGCGCCTCGCCGTCAACGTCTTCCGCAATGATCAACAGCGGACGGCCTTGCTTGGCCACCTGTTCCAGAATTGGGAGCAGGTCCTTCATGGTGCTGATTTTCTTTTCGTTGATGAGAATGAGCGCGTCGTCAAGAATGGCTTCCATGCGCTCGGGGTCGGTCACAAAGTAGGGTGAGAGATAGCCGCGGTCAAACTGCATGCCCTCGACCACTTCCAGGCTGGTCTCCATGGTGCGCGACTCTTCCACTGTGATCACGCCGTCTTTGCCGACTTTCTTCATGGCTTCGGCAATGATGCGTCCAATGGTCTCGTCATTGTTGGCGGATATGGTGCCCACCTGGGCAATCATGTCGCCGCTGACCGGCTTGGACAGGGAATCAAGGAAGCCCTTGCTGCGCTCGCCGTCTTTATTCAACGTGCCGCAGATCGTGGCCACAGCGCGCTCAATGCCACGCTTCAGGGCCATCGGGTTGGCGCCGGCAGCAACGGTCTTGACGCCATCGCGATAGATGGCCTGGGCCAGGACGGTAGCGGTGGTGGTGCCGTCTCCGGCCACGTCGCTGGTCTTGCTGGCGACTTCACGCACCATCTGCGCGCCCATATTCTCAAGGTGATCACCCAGTTCGATCTCCTTGGCCACGGTCACGCCGTCCTTGGTGATGACGGGGGAACCAAACTTTTTGTTGATGACCACGTTGCGGCCGCGCGGGCCCAAGGTCACCTTTACTGCGTCTGCCAGTACATTCACTCCGCGCAGGATCGCCTGGCGGGATTCTTCACCGTGCACAATAATCTTTGGCATTGTTGCAATCTCCTATCAAGACTTGTTGCGGAATTTCGCGAAAATGTTTCGACTAACTGAATTCAAAAAACCTTGCGGGTAGCTTTTAGCCGTTAGCTCTTAGCCAAACCAACCCAACTAAGGGCTAAAGGCCAATTGCCAATGGCTGCTCGCTTACCGTCTTGCGGCGCCGGCTTTTTCGGGCTTCTCCGCGCTCTTGTGTGCTCCGCTCAGGATTCCCAGGATTTCGTCTTCCTTCATGATGAGCAGCTCTTCGCCGTCAATCTTGATTTCAGATCCGGAATACTTGCCGAACAGAACGCGGTCGCCTTCTTTTACTGCCAGGGGAACGGTCTGGCCCTTTTCATATTTGCCGGTTCCAACGGCGATAACGACGCCTTCCTGGGGTTTCTCTTTTGCCGTGTCGGGGATGATAATGCCGCCACGAACGGTTTCCGTCTCTTGGATCCGACGGATCACGACGCGGTCATGCAGCGGGGTCAACTTCTGTGCCATGCGAACTACTCCTTTCAGAATTTGCTCGAATAATGGGATTTACAAAGGCTGTCTTGCGGCTTGATAAGGAATGTAGCTGCTAGCACTCATTCCTATCGAGTGCTAATTATGAGGGAAAGGCCGTAGATTTGTCAATAGAAAAAGTTGAGTGACTTACGCTCATGAATGGCAGTTTTGCCAGGTTGTACGGTAGAGACGTAGCATTGCTACGTCTCTACATTCGGATCAATGGTATTCAGGTAAGTTTATGAAAATAATGTATGTTTTATGCCCGTGCCGGGTCTGCCTTTTCGACGTTGACGCCCAGGTCGGCAAAGGCTTTTTGCGCCTTTTTGGGATCAAATTTCCCGTCCCTAGCCAGCCGGGAGAGTGCGGCTGTCGCAATGGACTCGGCGTTGATCTCAAAGTGCCGGCGCAGATGCTCGCGATTGTCGCTGCGTCCGAAACCGTCGGTTCCGAGCGTTACCAGGCGCGTTCCCAGCCATGGCGCCAGTTGGTCGGGGACCGCCTTTATATAGTCCGAGGCGGCAATGATCGGGCCTTCAGCTTTCTCCAGCACCGTCACAACATATGGCTGCTTCTGTTTTTCTGCCGGGTGCAGGCGGTTCCAGCGTTCGGTGGCCAGGGCTTCTCGGCGCAGCTCGTTGTAGCTGGTCACGCTCCATACGTCAGCCTGAACGCCATATTTTTCCGCCAGAATGGACTGCGCTCGCAACGCTTCGTTTAGAATCGGCCCGCTGCCAAACAATTGCACGCTGGCTTTCTTGCCCTCGGCAGCCTTGAACCGGTAAATCCCTCTGATGATCCCTTCTTCGCTGCCCGTGGGCATCTCCGGCATGGGATAGTCTTCGTTGTACAGCATGATGTAATAGAAACGGTCTTCGCCTTCCTGATACATGCGGCGAATGCCATCCTGCACGATCACGGCAATCTCATAGACGTACGCCGGATCGTAGGTCGCGCAGGTCGGGACCGTGCTTGAAACCACGGTGCTGTGTCCATCCTGGTGCTGCAGGCCTTCACCGGCCAGCGTGGTGCGTCCTGCAGTTCCGCCCATCAGGAAGCCCTTGCCGCGCGCGTCCGCGAATGCCCAGATCAAGTCTCCAACGCGCTGGAAGCCGAACATTGAGTAATAAGTGAAAAAGGGAATCATGGGCACGCGATAGTTGGAATAGGCCGTACCCGCCGCAGTCATAGAAGCCATGGAGCCCGCTTCAGTGATTCCTTCTTCCAGGATCTGCCCGTCTTTTGCTTCGCGATAATAGAGCAGCATGTCGACATCGTGCGGCTTATAGAGCTGGCCCTGGCTGGCGTAAATGCCAACCTGTCGGATGATCGATTCCATGCCAAACGTGCGGGCCTCGTCAGGAATAATCGGGACCACCAGCTTGCCGACGTTCGGGTCTTTCATCAGGTTGCGCAACATGCTCACGAAACCCATGGTGGTGGAGACAGCGCGGCCTTTCGATCCCTCCAGCGACTCTTTGAACGTCGCAAGTGCAGGCGCTTGGAACCCGCGCACGTGACCATCGCGTACTGGCATATAGCCACCCAAGACCTTGCGGCGCTCCTGCATGTATTGGATTTCAGGGCTGTCGTCCGGTGGACGATAGGGCAGGCCTTCCTTGGCCGCTTTGTCAGGAATGGGAATCTCAAAGCGCGACCGGAAGGCCGTGAGCGCTTCGTCGGTCATTTTCTTTTCCTGGTGGGTGGCATTGCGCGCCTGTGCCGAGCCCAGGCCATAGCCCTTGATGGTTTTGGCCAGGATCACCGTTGGTCCGCCCTTGTGTTCCACCGCGCGCTTGTAGGCGTTATAGACCTTTTGCGGATCAAGGCCGCCGCGCTGCAGGTGGAAGATTTCGTCGTCAGTCCAGTCCGCGACCAGCGCCGCTGTCTCTGGATACTTGCCGAAAAACTCTCTTCTCACAAACGCGCCGTCTTTGGCTTTGAATGCCTGGTATTCGCCATCAACGCACTCTTCCATGCGCTTAAGCAGCATGCCGGAGTGGTCGCGCGCCAGCAGGTCATCCCAGCCGGAGCCCCAGATCACTTTGATCACGTTCCAGCCGGTCCCGCGGAAGGCCGCTTCCAGCTCATTGATGATTTTGCCGTTGCCGCGCACCGGTCCATCAAGCCGTTGCAGGTTGCAGTTGATCACGAAGATGAGGTTGTCCAGTTTTTCGCGTGACGCCAGGGTCAGCTGTGCACCCAGGACTTCAGGCTCGTCGGTCTCGCCGTCGCCGACGAAGGCCCACACTTTACGCGGCGTTGGCTTGATCAGTCCCCGGTTTTCCAGGTAGCGCATGAAGCGTGCCTGATAGATGGAATTCAGCGGACCCAGGCCCATGGAAACCGTAGGGAAGCGCCAGAATTCAGGCATGAGCCAGGGATGCGGATAAGACGACAGTCCCGGCTTGTCACGCAATTCGTGACGATAATTCTCCACCTGCTCCTGGCTGATGCGGCCTTCAAGATAACCGCGCGCATACACGCCGGGAGATGCGTGGCCCTGGAAATAAACGAAGTCGCCGGGCTCATCGCCGTATGTGGCATGGAAAAAATGGTTGTAACCAACTTCCAGCAGCGTGGCCAGAGAAGAATAGGTAGAAATGTGTCCGCCAATGCCGGGGTCTTTCTTGTTCTGGCGATGCACCATGGCCATGGCGTTCCAGCGAATCAGGCTCTTGATGCGGCGCTCCATCGCGCGATCGCCCGGATAAGGCACTTCCTCTTCCACCGGAATAGTGTTGATGTAGGGGGTATTCAGCTGGACCGGCACATCCACGCCGGCCTGACGGGCGCGTTTGGTCAGGGCATCAAGCAGCCGCGTCCCTTGACTGGGGCCTTCCTGGTCTACGACTTCGTCAAAGGCCTCGATCCATTCCATTATTTCTTCGTAGTCAGGTTCCAGGGCGGCAGCAGGTTTGGCATTCATCCTTATAGTATGACGCGAACCTCGCGTAATTTCCAGCGCCAGCCTATTTGCCTGGGGCTTGATTCAGCTCGGCAGGGAAGCGCTCAACTCCAGGTGCGCGCTCACGCCGTCGGCTGAGTAAACGTGGTCAAAGGGGACCTCCGAAGCGGACGATTCTCCTGCTGACGTGATCGCTTCTTCCATCTCCTTGCTGATATCGTCGATGATTTTGCGCCGCCACTCATCCGACCATAGGTCCCTGCGTCTTAGATATTGTTCGATGAATGCAAGTGGATCGCGCGCGCCATCTCTCGATTCCCGCTGCATTGCGGCTTCGCTCGGCATCACGCATTCAATCAACGATGGCCCATGACCTGCTCGCGCGCGACGCACCGCTTCCTGCGCTACGCGAAAAATCGCAACAACATCCGTTCCATCCACAGTGATTTGCGGGAAGTGGCATTCAGGAGGCTTTGCTGTTGAGTCGGCAGCGTCCGGTTCGGATAAGAGACTGGTCTCAGTCAGACAGATAAGCGGCTGCTTGTATTTTGCTGCAAGGGTCAAAGCGTCGTGAAGAAAAGCGAGCGCTGTTTCGTCGGCTCCAGGGAAAACCATAGCCACGCGTGCTTTTTCCTTCACGTCATCGGCCAGCTTCAAGCCTTTAGCTATGCTGAGCTTGGCGGGAGAAACATGCCGGTTCTCTTCCTCGGCGCCGCGCCCAGCCGCGCCGACTCGTGACTTGAGAAGTTGCGCAACAATTGATTTAAGCGGAGTGCCCTTGATGTAGCTGGCTATGCAACCGCCCTGCGCCAGCGTGATGGAATCCGCGGGTACAAGATGAGCGATCGCACCAACCAGTACAGCCTCATGTCCTGCAGCGCCGGCGATTGGCTGACCCAACTTCTTTTCGGATACCAGCGTCTGCATCTTCTCCTGGAGCATCCGGCACTTCAGCATGGTGGAACAAAGGTCTTTTAACTTGTCAGAATTCAGTACAGCCGGCGCGGCCTTGCCATTGGCTGAAACCTTGGCAGGCGAGCTGCGCGTTTTCGCGTTGTTGCGCCGCGTCTTGCGTCCAGAGGTTTTAGTTGCAGGTTTGTTTTTGCCGGCCATGGCTTTGACTTTGCTGAAAGCCATTCTAGCGCATGCGCCCCTTACTGGAAGGTTGAGACTTGCTGCGATGACTACAAAAAATTGCATTATTGTGCTTGTGTGCCAACACAGAGGTGACTTCGCAAATCCGTTTCCATTTTTTTTGCTGGTTTTCAACAGTTCAGTGAAAAACAGTGTGGAAAAGAGTCGCGTTACATAGGTAATGCTGCGGCAAGCCGCGGTTTTTGGCGCTTTGCACACGATCAGGTGCGGATTGTTAAAGCATGATGAATTTTTTCTGCCAGCCTCCGCCATCGATTTTCATTCTTTTCAGGTGGGAAAGACATTGCATCCCCATTGATCGAGCGGTATGATCTTGTCCGCAATCCAAAGAAGATGCCGGCGAGATTCACCTCTCGGATTTCATGGCGGCAAAAGCTCGAGCGCCAGCAGGAGCCGAAGATCGTGGATATTCCCGTGCGCATGCGCTCCCGTTTTGGGAAAGGACGCATGGTCATCCCCCGTCCGCTCGACGTTGACGCGCTCATTCGCCGCGTGCCCGAAGGAAAGCTTGTCACCGTACTCCATCTGCGTGAAGAGTTGGCGAGACGCAGCCAGGTTGATGTTGCCTGCCCGCTTTGCACCGGTATCTTCGTGAGGATCGCTGCCGAAGCGGCGGAAGAAGAGAGGCGCGCCGGCAAGAAGGTTGTAACGCCGTATTGGCGAGTCCTGAGAAGCGATGGCAGTCTTCAGCCCAAATTTCCCGGCGGCCCCAACGCACAGAGGCGGATGCTCTCCGGCGAAGGACACAAAGTGCTCCGGAGCTCAGGCAGGAAACCGCCGCAGGTAGCGGATTTTGAAGAGTCCCTCGTGAGATTCTGATCCAGCTTCATAATCCCAACATACAATTGATGTTGATGAAGGTCCGGATTGACAAGCTCCTGGTGGAGCGCGGCATGGTGCCTTCGCGCGAGCGAGCGCAAGCCATGGTGCTTTCCGGGCGCGTGCTGGTGAATGAACAGAAGGTCGTGAAGGCCGGCGCAGGCGTGGAGCCAGATGCCGAGATTCGGTTGCTGGGCGATGATCTGAGGTATGTCGGCCGCGGCGGGCTCAAACTGGAGGCCGCGCTGGCGAACTGGAAGATCGATTTGACCGGCAGGACCTGCATGGATGTGGGCGCTTCCACCGGCGGCTTTACTGATTGCATGCTGCAACACGGCGCTGCGAAGATAATTGCCGTGGACACCGGCTATGGACAGATTCACGCGCGCCTGCGCTCTGATCCACGCGTGAAACTGCTGGAGAAGACCAACGCGCGTTATCTCACGCCGGAAAGACTGGCGCAGGCTGGGGTCCAGTCTCCGATCAGCTTCGTCGCGATCGACGTGTCCTTCATCTCTGTTACACTCGTGCTCCCGGCGGTGCTCGAGTCGGCATTTGCGACGCCGCCAACCGTGCGTCGTGAGGCCGTAGTGCTGGTCAAGCCACAGTTCGAAGTCGGGCGTGAACTGGTGGGCAAAGGCGGGATCGTCAGAGACGAGCAGGCGCAGCAGGGCGCGGCCCTGAAAGTCCACCAGAAAGTGGAAGCTCTGGGCGGCCAGCACATAGAATTGATGGAATCTCCAATCCTCGGCATGGAAGGGAACAGGGAATTTCTTTTGCACGCGGAATTCTGATGAAAAGAGCGGCTATCATCTCCAAGCTAGGCAAGCCAGACCTGCCGGCGGTTGTCCGCCTGGTTGCGGAGTGGCTGCACGCCCATGGCTACGCCGTCACAGTAGATTCTGTGGCCCGTGAGTTCTGTCGAGGATGTGAACTGGTGGAGAGGGAAGACCTGACGGAGGCGCGGCCGGATTTTGTGATTGTCCTGGGCGGCGATGGCACGTTGCTCTCCACGGCGCGGCAAGTCGCGCGCGCCGGCATTCCTATTCTCGGCGTGAACCTCGGCTCGCTCGGCTTTTTGACCGAGGTTAGACACGACGAGATTGTGCACGCTCTGGCCGAGGTTGATGCCGGCCGATGCGAGCTCAGCCAGCGGCCCATGCTCCATTGCCAGGTGCAGCGCGACGGCGAGTGCGTAGCCAATTATGACGCGCTCAACGAAGTGGTCTTGAACCAGAGCGCCGTGGCGCGCATCACCGACTTTGAAGTTCGCGTGAACGGGAACTTCGTTGCCAACTATAAGGCTGACGGCCTGATCATAGCCACGCCAACAGGCTCCACCGCGTACTCTCTCGCCGCCGGAGGTCCAATTCTGGCCCCCGACGTCCCCGGTTTTCTTATCACGCCGGTGGCGTCGCACGCTCTCACTAACCGGCCACTGGTAGTGCACGACACCGCGATCATCGAGGTGCGGTTGATCGTTACGCGAGAGCGGGCATACCTGACCGTCGATGGCCAGGAGGGAATACCCCTCAATGAACAAGATGTAGTGCGGTGCAGGAAATCGGATTTCAAAGTGAAATTGTTCAAACTCCCTGGCCGGTCTTTCTTTGACGTTCTGCGGACCAAACTCAAGTGGGGAGAAAGGTAGCAGGATGAGCTCCAGGATGAAGTTGTGCAGCGCCCTGGCCGTCATCTTCGTTTTTGTGATTGCACGCTCCATAGCGTCCGCGCAATCCAGGCCCGCGGCCGATCTGATCGTCACCAATGCGAAAATCTGGACCGTAGACAAGACGCGGCCGCACGCGGAAGCGCTGGCTGTGCTGGGCGAACGCATTGTTGCCGTGGGCAGCGCCGCTGAGGTGGATACGTGGCACGGGCCTATGACCAAAGTGCTGGACGCACAAGGCAAATTACTGCTGCCCGGATTCAATGACGCCCATGTTCATTTTGTCGATGGCGGCGATCACCTGCAAGCCGTGCAACTCAAAGACGCGGCTTCGCCCGAGGAATTTGCGCGCAGGATCGGCGAGCGCGCCAAGGCCACGCCCAAAGGTGAATGGATTACCGGCGGCGACTGGGACGAGCAGAAGTGGTCGCCACCGAATCTCCCTACCAAGGAACTGGTCGATCCCGCCACCCCTGACACTCCGGTCTGGGTCAATCGTTATGACGGGCACGAATCGCTGGCAAATTCAGTCACGCTACGGCTGGCCGGCATCACGGCCAAAACTCCCGATCCCGCGGGCGGACAGATCGTGCATGATGCGCAGGGCAATCCCACAGGCGTTCTGAGAGACGCCGCGCAGGACTTGGTGGATAAAGTCATGCCGCCTATGAGCCCGGCGCATCGCATGCGCGCCATACACCAGGCCATGGACCATGCGGCTTCACTTGGCGTGACCAGCGTGCAGCACATGAACCCTTCTTATGACGACGTGAAGGCCTATGCCGAGTTGCAGGAACAGGGCGCCCTTACTGTGCGGATCTACGCGGCACCCATGGAAACCGGCTGGAAAGACCAGGCCAAGCTCGGCATCCGGCGTGCTTTTGGGACCGCGCTCTTGCGTACGGGCGCTGTCAAAGGTTATACCGATGGCTCTCTGGGATCGGAGACGGCGTACTTCTTCGATCCATATACTGACGCGCCGAACACTCACGGTTTGTTGAGCGAAGAAATGCACCCCGTTTCCGGAATGCAGCAGCGATTAAAAGGCGCGGATGCTGCCGGCTTGCAACTCTGCGTTCATGCCATTGGCGATCGCGCGATTTCCATGACGCTGGACATCTTTACGCAGATTGAAAAGGCCAACGGCAAGCGCGACCGGCGCTGGCGCATCGAGCACTCGCAGCACATGGCGGCCAAGGATTTTGCGCGCTACGCGCGGCTGGGCGTGATCGCTTCGGTCCAGCCTTATCACGCGATTGATGATGGCCGCTGGGCAGAAAGCCGCATTGGCCCTGACCGCATCAAGCGCACGTATGCGTTCCGCACTTTTATCGATAACGGCGTGCGGCTGGCTTTCGGCACGGATTGGTCAGTAGCTCCGCTGAGCCCGATGTGGAGCGTTTACGCGGCCGTGACGCGCGCGACCCTTGACGGCAAGAACCCCAGCGGCTGGGTGCCGGAGCAGAAGCTCACCGTGACCGAGGCTATTGAGGCTTACACCATGGGATCAGCATATGCGGAGTTCCAGGAAAAAGAGAAGGGATCGATTACGCCGGGCAAGCTGGCGGATTTCGTTGTGCTCTCCGACGACATCTTCAAGATCCCGCCGGCAGCCATCAAGAACGTGAAGGTGGAAGCGACGTTCCTGGGCGGCAAGCTGGTGTATGGGGGGTTAGAGTAAGAAATCTTCGCCGCAGATTTCCGCGGATAAACGCTGACCAAAAAATTTGGCCGCGAATCAACGCGAAAGTGCGCGAATTGATCTTACGGAGTTAACCCAATTGATCTTACGGAGTTAACCCAATTGATCTTACGGAGTTAACCCAATTGATCTTACGGAGTTAACCCAATTGATCTTACGGAGTTAACCCAAAGGAAGTAACCAAAGGCAGGGGGAAGTTGTTCTAACAAAATTAAGAAGCCCCGAGTTTTGTGGTTGACCCATTCACCTCGACCAGCGGTTCGCTATAGACCCTTGCCGACCAGCTTTCCCTGTCCTAGTTCCTTGCGAAACTCAACAAAGCGCGATCTTTAATCAGCTTACGCTGAAGCTTGGGCTCCGGGCTTACCGCCAACCGGGTAAATCGGTCAACACCTCGGGGCTTCTATCTTTGCCTTTAAACATTTCACGTTCTCCTCGACCGGCAGTTCGCTGCTAGACCCTTACCGGCCCTCCGTCGCTTTACGGCTTGCGCCGTTGCGAGGTGACCTTGCTTGGGACCCGGACTCGCCGCCAACCGGGAAAACCTTTGAAATGTCAAAGAACAATTGTGAATTTACGCGCTTCCGGTTTTAAGTCAAACAGATTTTTACATTTATAACTCTCGTATAATCAGCGGCTTGCGGGCCATCCACAGGGCGCTAACCAAGAATCGGTGCAGCCGGTTACTGAAGTTCAATATTCATGCGGTGAAAACGCATTTTTTGCGCTAAAGGTGAATGTGAAAATGTGCGGAAAAATCAATATTCGTGCGGCTGTGCCAAACCATGTGGGCGTTCGACATCGGTGAAATGTGCCACGGGTTGAGAAGTTCATGCATTCTTTACTTGAAATTCCAGTACTGCTGGAGCAGAATCCCGACCTCCCTGCTTGCAGATATTTAAACAGTCCAAAGCTTCAACCCACTATTTGAACTCCCAAGCGCGGAAGGAGAGATGATATGAAACGTCTATTCGTGGTTACACTGCTCACACTCATGTTGCTCGCACCTCTGGCCCTCACGGCCCAGACTACGATGATGAAATTCAACCAGGATGGCGAGTTTGCTTCTGTCAGCCAGTCCCCCGATCCGAACTCGAGTTTTACTTTGAATGTCTCCCGCAACTTCAGCACCGGCGCGGGTACCAGCGCCAGCATCTCGTACCTTTCCTTCTCATTCGCATCTGACAACAGCACCCTCACTATCACCCAGATTGTGGGGGCAATTCCCGCCACCTCCTTCACTGGTCAGAACACACAGAATCTCACTCTGAGTCTGGATACCAGCCAGCTCGATCCAACTACCTCCTTCAGTCAAATCTGTATTTTTGATTTAAACAGCTTTAGCTTGACCTGTGGCCCCGGTCCCACGGGAACCATTCAACTGAGTTTCAGCCAGAATGGCGCCCAGCGTACGCGCGTCCTGGCTCTCGGGGAAGAGATCACTACGGGTTCCACGACCACACGTATTCACCAGAGGTCCGATAACAGCAGTGCTAACGTATCCGGAACCATCTTTGGAGCGACCGTTTCCGGGCCAGGTGCGACTGTGGGCATCAACCATAACTCCAGCTTGGAGTTCATCAGAAACTAGCCCTGGCATCATCATCCACGGCTTAGTCGGGCCTTCCATTTCGTCTCCAATGTTGGCGATGGGGAACGTGATGGAAGGTCCGACGTATTTGTGGCAGGGAACCGTGAGTTCCATTGAAGGGTGTTGCCTAAAAGAAAAACGCGGATGCGGAATGGCTACGCTGCCCCGGCTTTTCCGGTCCAATCGCCCAGGAGTTCCACCTCACCGCCAGGGTTGCGCATTTCCCGGGCAGGATGGAAGTTGATGCGGTCTTCACGACGGAAATAGGGGCAAATCAGGCTCCAGGTTTCAAAGCCGCTTCCTGAGACGGTGATGATAATGGCTTCAGTGGGCGTTTCGGCGAGCGCGCCCCAGCCTGCGCCTTCCAGCCGCGCCGGAGCCCCGGCGCCATTATCGGGATAAACGTCATTGACCGTGATGATCGCCCCGGCATTCTTCTGTTGTGCGACCTCCATCATCTCGGAGTAGATCTCGTCGCGTTCCTCTTCGGTTTCAAATTCGATATCGAAGATGAGGTTTTCCTCCGGTGTAATCACGATGGCGGTCGGGTTGAGGTAGCCGTCACTCTGCAGTGACTGCTGGGCCTCATGCAGAAATTCATAGGCCAGGGCTTTGAGATCGGTCATAAGCAAGCGGCCTCCTGGTGCAGCATGTCCTTCACGGTTTCACGCTGGCGGATGAGACGGACACGCGTGCCGTCCACCAGAACTTCAGCCGCTCGCGGGCGAGTATTGTAATTCGATGCCAGTGACATGCCGTAAGCGCCGGCATCCAGAACGCAGAGGTTCGCACCGGGGCCTACCTCGGGCAACATGGCGTCGCGGGCCAGGAAATCACCGCTCTCGCACACCGGGCCGGCAATGTCAGACTGGACTCTCTTCGCGCTGCGGTCTTTAAGCGACACCGGCGTGATCTCATGGCGCGCGCCATAGAGAGACGGCCGGATCAGGTCGTTCATGGCGGCGTCCACGATGGTGAAATGTTTGTTTCCGTTCCGTTTTAGATACAACACACGGGTCACGAGCGCTCCAGCCGGCGCGATGATGGCGCGGCCTGGTTCCAACAGCAGATGAGGGACCGGTTTCTTCATTCGAAGGAGCGGCTCCGTAATGGCTTCTTCATAACGATGGGCGAGCTCAGTGAAATCAACAGCAGCAGCGCTGTTGTATGAGATGCCGAGTCCGCCCCCGGCATCGATGAAGCGGAGCTTATGCCCGTCGCCAAGGAGGTCAAGCGCCAGATCGACCGCGCGCTCCATGGCCAAATGAAAAGGAGTCACCTCGCCGATTTGCGAGCCGATGTGCAGGCTTACACCGGCAACGCGTAGATACTTGTGCCCGGCGGCGCGGCGGCAAAGATCGCGCGCGCTGCTGATGGGGACCCCGAATTTGTGCTCGCGTAAGCCCGTAGAGATATAAGGATGGGTCTCGGCCGGGACATCAGGATTCACACGCACCGCCACGTTTGCGGTCTTACGCAACTCGGCGGCGCATGCGGCAAGCAGCTCAAGCTCGCCTTCGCTCTCCACGTTGAAGAGGAGAATCCCGCTGCGCAGGGCCAGGCGCAGCTCGTCCGCGGCGGCGGAGTCCTGGGGACCGGCGATGCGCAGACCCGCCGCCAGCAGCAGATCGGAGATGGCGGGGGCGTCGCCGAGCGCGGCGATGGGCTGGTCCAGCCGCACCACGCGCCGCGAGGCCGAGTCGAGCAGCGCCGCGTGGATCACGCAGCGCCCCGCGGGCGCGGCGAACCCGGCGCGCTCGACGCTCGCGCCGTCGGGGTCGTCGAGCGCCGCGTCGGCCACGCCGCGGCTCCAGTGACGCGCCAGGAGGTTGTGACCGGCGCTATCCGTGACGTCGACGGTGAGGCGATATCCGGCGCCCGCGTGCGGCAGCGGCTCGAGCAGGACGTAGGGAACGCGGC
>Ga0209647_1001196_pt1 | contig 22612 bp, 25 predicted proteins | sample GraSoi_2013_60cm_FD_185827 | JGI IMG/M metagenome (GOLD analysis project Ga0209647, IMG submission 185827) | Grasslands soil microbial communities from the Angelo Coastal Reserve, California, USA - Sample 9_17_2013_60cm (SPAdes) (version 2) | ecosystem: Environmental > Terrestrial > Soil >... | reverse complement strand
ACAGATGAATTACATCGTCTATAGTATCAGCATGTACGCTTGTAGCTATGTGATACCCCTGGGCGGGCAAGCTCAAATAGCGCCGGGCCACGCGCCCCCACATGTAAATAGGCAGGTGATTGCTTACCTCGTTGCATAGTGCGTAAGTATTATCAGGATCGATATCCGGCAGTCGCGTGAACGCAAAATCCTCGTACATACCGGACATGTAAACTAGCGCCGTCCCTTCCGGTACAAACTGGAGCAGGGAGTTGAGCGTGGTAGTTTTGCCAATTCCCGGCTGTGGATCGGTTGGACCGGCTACCGTAATTGATGCTCCGTGCTCCAGCATCATCCACACCAGTGCTGTTGTCTTTGCATCGACGCTGCCTAGCGCGATAATTTGAGCCATCGAGAGTGGTCGTCTCGAATCATAATGCCACCAATAACGTTCATATGGATCACGCGGGTCAAACATGCTCTCATTCCCCTTAATATAGTGACGGGACTACCTGTATCTCTACCCCTTTTGTTCACCATCCACCTGTTCTTCGGCTTGCGGTTTCTCTACTTCAGGAGTCAGTGGCTTTAGCCATCCAGGCCGAGGATTCCAGCCGATAGCGAAAACCCGTGGTCGGCGTTCAGAATCCAGTTCAACGAGACTGACGGATGCGTTATCGATGAACAATGCTCCGGCTCGTCCTGCCTCAAGGCCCGTATAGTAAGCGATCAGCAATTTGATAATGTCTGCATGGGCTACAAATGCTGGATAAGCACCGGTTGACTCTTGCTTGCACCAGCGTTCGACTGCCGCCACTGCCCGCTCCTGCGCCTGGGGAAATGTTTCAACTCCTTCGGGCCCAACTGTGGGATCGCGCACAAAAGCTTTCCATTCAGAGTCATTTTTTGCGAGTTCGTCAAAGCTTTGTCCCGACCAGCGACCTAGCTCGATATCCATTAGCGCAGGTTCAAATTGAATGTCGAGCTTGCGGGGTCTTGCGATGATCTCGGATGTATCGCGTGCCCGTTCGAGTGGACTGCTGATAATGGCGCTGATTGGTAGGACTGTCAGTGCATCTGCCAGGCGAGTGGCCTGCTCTCGCCCTCTATCATCAAGTACTACGCCTGGTAACTGTCCAGGAAGGCGATGTTCAACATTCCAGGTAGTTTGCCCATGCCGGATAAAAAGCAGGGTTTGTTTCATACCAGTCTGTGTACTTTCCACAATAGAAGCTTGCCGGAACCGGAGCTGCAAACGCCAGCCGTAGAAGCGCCAGCCCACGCTCAGGTAAATCCATAATACAAAAATCCAGCCGCGTACAATGCTGGTTAGTCTTCTCAAATAACCTCTCATTGCTTCAATCAGGTCTCATATTTGTCTTCGACCCGATATACGCATTAGATGAGTATACATTCTAGAAAGATACCGCAAAGGATATCCAGCCAACCAATGTGCTTTTATTGTATCAGGGGATATGTTATAGGTGCAAGCTAGAATGATTGTTGCGGTTCTATCAAAAGTGGGGGCTAGAGAGCCTGGCACCCGCAAGGGGCGCCAGGTTTCAGAGTAAGGATTTACTGATTAGCTGGAAGCTCAATCGCCTGTCGCTCGATATCCTGCTTTGCTTGCGCCTCACGAATGAGATCGCGCAGGGCAAACAACATATAGCCCAGGATGCCAAGGAGCGAGACGACCATTATAATAGCACCAATAGCGACATTATTGATCGTCGGGGTGATCCAGTGCGTCCCGGACGGCTGTGTCGTCATGGCAAATGGCGAGATAGCCAACCAGATACCCGCGAGAAAGAACAGGAACAACACCCAACTTCCGGGTGGAACAAGTCGCCTGAAGGCATCTCCTACATGCATTATGCTTCCCTCCTATTCATCATCTGCTCAACCTGCTGGTCGCTCTGTTGATCACCACCTGCCTGGCGGCGTGCGGTCAGATCAGCGGCAAGGGCTGCTGCCAGCGTTGCCAGTGTCTTGTCGAGATCGCTTTGAGATGTTACAGAAGCCAACGGCGCCGTAACGTGTGGCTGGTACTCTACGGGAGCCTGCGGCTGTGGCCGTGGCCGTGAAACGAGAATCCCGCCGGCTCGTAAGGAACCAATCAGCGAGATGAAAAAGAGGGCAAAGCTGGCCAGGGCGACCACGGCGACGGGGATGCCCGTCGCAAAGTCGTTCACTGTCTGAGTTGTCCAGTCAGCGCCATAGGGCTGGTAGCCGAGCGCGAAAGGAGCCAGAATCAGCCATCCTCCGGCCAGGAAGATGATGAGACTAGCCACCATGCCGCAGGTATATTTGCCAAGGGTCAGTCGCGTTGTAAGCATGCTTTAAACCTCCATATTTCTAAGGGGAGATTCCCAGGGAACGCCCCTATGCTCCGGGCAGGGAGCTTGCCCCTGCCGCCTAGTACATTGGATGCACGCTACCCGAGAAAGCCAGCTGCGGGTAGCGTGTCATTCTCCCCGGTGAGTGTTCCCTCCGAGATTACTGATGCTCCATTGGCCTGTGCTCCTCCATTGCCGATAGAGGAGGTCAGTAGTGAGATGGACAGTGGCTCGATGATGTCTTGAGCCACTGCCCTGCCACGCTGTTCATCGCTCCATGTGTGAGGGTAGCGCCCATTGACGGCAGAGGAGAGCGTTTCCAGGATCTGCGGGTTGGCATCGGGCTTCTGCGCCTCGCGAGCAACAAGCGCCAGCGTCAAGCCAAGCAAGGCCCGGCTGCGGTTCGTACCCGATGGGGCCACCTCTGCTGCTTGAGCGGTGTTGCTTTTGCGCAGTGGGATCTCGCGCAGGAAGAGCACCGAGAACAAACCCAGCAGCATGATGATGAAGCCAAGGAAGAAGACGTTGGTAATGGCAGTCGACAGGCTCACCCTGATGGCATCTATGAGCTGATTGAACAGCGTCATGCCCTGGGCACCGAAAGCCGCAAAGCTATGCTGGATCTTCGCCACAACATCTGGAGCCAGCAGCAACTGGGGGTTCTGAAGCTGGGCCAGGCGATCCGGTGGCACCAGCCGCGTGAGCGCCCGTGGCATGTTGCTCTGCAGCGCGCTTTGAAACGTGTTGGTCATGATCGTGCCCATCACGGCCACACCAATGGTCGAGCCGATCGAGCGGAAGAAGGTGACAGTGGCCGTGACCTCGCCAAGCTGCCTGTACGGGAAGGCGTTCTGGACGACGATCGTGAAGAGGCTCATCATCACGCCAATACCCAGGCCGGTAATGATCATGTTGCGAACGACCTCACCCTGGACCGTTGTAGCAGTCATGCGCGAGAGCAGGAACATGCCGACTGCGGCGACAGCGAAACCAAAGATCGCCAGGAGCTTGTAGCGACCGGTGCGCGAGAGGAACTGTCCCCCAACCAAACTGCTGAACATAAAGCCGAGCATCAGCGGCGTCAGCACAACGCCAGAATTCGTGGCGCTTTCACCCATCACACCCTGGACGAAGAGAGGTAGGTACAGGATGGCCCCGAACAGGCCCGCACTGACCAGGAACATCGCGATGGCCGAGATCAGGAAGATGCTGTTTTTGAACAGCCGGGGACTGATGATGGGCTCGGCTACCCGAGTCTCAAGCCAGAAGAAGATGACTAGCATCACCGCAGCAAAGATGAACAGACCGATGATCTGCCAGGAGTTCCAGGCATATTGTGTGCCAGCCCATGAAAAAGCCAGCAGCAACGGAACCGTACCCGCGACCAGGGTGACTGCGCCAATGTAGTCAATCTTGTGCTGCACGCGGCGGATGGCCTTCGGCAACACGAACCCGGCCGTCAGGATGGCGATGGCACCCACGGGCATGTTCACGTAGAAGACCCAGCGCCAGCCCCAGTTATCGGTGATCCAACCGCCCAGCGTTGGCCCAACAATCGAGGAAAGACCGAAGACGGCCACGATCAAGCCTTGCCATTTACCGCGCTCGGCAGGCGGAAAAACATCGCCGATGATCGCCATGGCGATGGGCATCATCGCTCCGGCTCCCAATCCCTGGATGCCCCGGTAGATGATCAACTGGGTCATGTCCTGGCTGGTGCCCGCCAGAGCCGAGCCAATCAGGAAGATGACCATGCCGCCGATGAAGAATGGCCGCCGGCCATAGATGTCGGAGAGCTTGCCATAGATCGGAATCGAGACCGTCGAGGCGAGCAAGTAGGCGGTAACGACCCAGGCATAATGCTCGAGACCGCCCAGGTTGGCAACGATGCGAGGCAAGGCAGTGCCAACGATCGTCTGGTCGAGCGAAGCTAGCAGCATGCCCAGGAGCACGCCGATGATAATCAGGACGAGTCGCTGCCGGCTGGCGGTTGCACTCAGGGATTGGGGTTCCTGGGTGGTTATTGCCGCCGCTGACCCGGTTTGTGCCATTAGATTACGTTCCTCTCTTTTCCAATGGTTCAACTTTTTGAGAGAGATTGTCTTATCAAGCGATCTGTCGAGGTCACTTAGCCACGGCTTACATGCAGCGCTCCTGCTCTGCAACCCGGCTGAGTGCCCTGAGACCTTGCAACAATGCTGCCAGGTCGTCGTCGTCTAACTTCTGAATCAAAGCCTGCACTTGCTGTACGCGACTGAGAAGTTGTGCATATAGCTCTTCGCCCGTTGGAGTCAGCCGTGCCAGTGTGCGGCGGCGGTCCTCGGCGTCCTCCGTGCGTTCTGCCAGGCCAGCTTGCACAAGCCGGTCAACAAGATGGCCGCCTGTAGATAAGCCGATGCCCAGGCGCTGGGCGATCTGCCCAATGACCAGTGGCCCCGCCTCAGCAAGGATAAGCAGCGTGCGAAGTTGAGGCAAGGTGAGATCCATTTCCATCCAAGCCTGTCCGGCGGTCGCTTTGAGCGCACGCCCAATTGTCTTGAAGTGTGCCACTGCCTCGCGCTCGAGTTCTGCGCGCGTGTGGGTCACGGTATTTCTCCTTAGTGTACTAATTGATAATAAGCTAAGCTGTCTTCTTGACGATGGAAGTCTAGCATATTACTACGATGTTGTCAATATATTTGATCACGTAGTTTAATCATAAGATATCGGAGTGAGTACTGAAATTAGGAATTTATGCTAGGAATTTATGCTTAGTATCCTGTTGTTCTCATTTTTTTCTATCTCATAGTGTATCATTGAAACAAGACGCAATTTAGCACGGCTATGATACTAGACAGATGTAAAACGTAGGAGACGATATGCGCTATTATGCTTTAGTTGAAGATTGGCCTGGAGAAAGTATGGTCTATTTCCGTGAGTTGCCCGGATGTTTCTCCTCTGCACCGACCTATGAGGAAGCGGTGAAGGTTGCTCCCGCCGCGATCGCTGGCTATTTGAGTTGGTTGAAGAAAAATGATCTGAGCATAATAGAGAACGTTGAAGACGATGGTAAGATCGAGTTGGTCGTAAAAGAGCGGCTCGCGGCACCTAATAGGCAGGTAGGACCCAGGTTTGAAGCTGACCTAGCGCCTCCCGATGATAGAGAGATTGACAACGCCCTCAACGTTGCAGCTGCAGCGCGTGCTGCCCTGCTTGATCTATACGATAGTGTGCCCCCGGTACAGCGAAACCGTTCAACATCTCCTGATGGATGGTCGCTCACGCAGCATCTTCATCATATCTTAGAAACCGAAGTGTGGTATGTCTCTCGCCTGGCGGAACATCCTACGGCAACTTTTGGCAATCCTCTTCCGCCCGATCTCCCTATGAGGCTGTTTGATACTGCAATGGATCACGAACTCTTCCTGCGCGCTTTGTCGCCAGCAGAGCGCGAGCGCGTATTCTCCCATGAAGGGGAGGAGTGGACAGCCGCCAAAGTGCTACGCCGCATGACCGAACACCTGATGGAGCATTCTCCTTGGGTAGGTGCGCTGGCAAAACAATATGCAGCCTGGATGAGTTGAAGAAGTATTGTGCCGCAGTAATGTTTAGTACGCGCAACTCTGGGTCCGTTCATAACGCTTTTCGTAACGTTTTTGGGACGGATCTGTGGTAATATTCCTGAAGAGCTGGAATTCAAAACGGGATGTCCCTCTCTTCCTGCTGCTGTTGCAGATTTTGCAAGCAGGAGAACCACCGTCGATGTGAGGGAAAAGTACATGAACGTATCAGATACGGAACGAACAAGCAAAAGCGATTCGGTCGTCTCCAGCACCGCGACTACGCGCTTCTCTGGCTCCAGGCTCATCCTGGCCCGTGCCGTGTGGTTGGCGCTGGTGGTGCCCAGCGTGGGTCTCTTTGTTATCAGCCTCCCGGTGTACTATGGGCAACTCCAAAGAGCATGTGTTGATCCCATTACGTGTAATGTCGCCTTTTCACTGACGGCACAAGGATTGCGAGCACTTGCTGCACTCGGTTTCTCTGCCAGTGGGTATGCCGCTTTGCTTACCATCTTCTTAACAATCATCGTCGCGATCTGGAGTGGAGTTGGCTTTCTCATCTTCTGGCGCAGGTCTGATGAGTGGTTTGCCCTATTGTCAGCCTTTTTTCTCGTGATGTTCAATATCACCTACCCTGGATTTGCTGCCTCTGTGCTGGCTCTCGTCTATCCGGCCCTCGATGTGCCTATCACATTCTTAAGCGTGCTTGGGCTCGCCTCACTTGCTTTGTTCCTGGTGCTCTTCCCCAATGGGCGGCTCGTCCCACGCTGGATGGCACTGTTTCTGTTGCTCGCCATGATGGGGACGATCTCGACGGTCCTCCCCCCCACCTCTCGTTTCAGTTCGAATAATGTGCCATGGTGGCTGAGCGGGCTGTTGAACGTTCCTGTCTATGGAGCCATCATCTTTTCGCAAATCTACCGCTACAGGCGTGTGTCCAATCGTGTCGAGCGTCAGCAGACCAAGTGGGTGGTCCTCGGCATTATCGTCGTGCTCACAGGAATTTTTGTGGTGCTTCCCATTTTCACTTCCTTTTTCCCAGCATTAAATCAACCCAATACCCTGGCTTCCACGATTATCGGGATGGCCTATCCTCTCGTGTTGCTCTCGATCCCTGTCACAGTCGGTATAGCCATCCTGCGCGCTCGTTTGTACGATATCGATGTGCTGATCAATCGTACGCTGGTCTATGGCACGCTGACGGTCTTGCTGGCCCTGGTCTACTTTGGCCTGGTTATCGGGCTAGAGTCGCTGGTGCGCCTGCTCACCGGGCAGGTCTCGCAGTCTCCCGTCATCATCGTTGCTTCGACACTGGCAATTGCGGCTCTCTTCCGACCCTTGCGCCGTCGTCTGCAGGCAATCATCGATCGTCGCTTCTACCGTCGCAAGTACGATGCGGCCAAGATAGTGGAGGCGTTCAGCGCAACGCTGCGCAATGAAGTAGACTTGAGCCAGTTGCGTGAGCACTTGCTCAACGTCGTTGAGCAAGCCATGCGGCCAGCGCATGTGTCGTTGTGGCTGCGTTCACCTGAACAAACTGCAAAACATCAGGGAGTGAGCACGAGCAACCCTCAGGAGAAATGAGGGGCAGGCGAAAACCTGAGGGGTGATTTCATGACGAATAGCAGATCAAGAAGACAGAGATTGTAAAAATGAGGCAACAATATGTTCTGTTTCTTCAGGATTTTGCGTTTCCATCAGTTGCATTCGTAATTCCTGTGCTCTCGGAAAACCATTTGCGTACACTTTAAAAAATTTACGTAGTACCGGAAAATGCTTTGTATTTCCCCAGGTATCCTGCCAAAGCTGCATGTGGTCAAGCAAAAGGTGCATTTTTTCTTCCGGTGTTTTATCGCTTAAGGTGATATTTCCTGAAAAGAGGTATGGGTTATCAAAAATGCCTCTTCCTATCATGGCTCCGTCTGCTCCGGCTTCTGCCACTTTTTGTTTCGCGTCGCTGAGTGATTTCACATCCCCGTTTCCTATAATCAGCGTCGTACTTTGCATTGCATTTCTCATGTCAACCACTGTTTTCAGCTTGTCCCAATGTGCCGGAACTTTGGACATTTCAGAAACGGTACGCGCATGAACGGTCAGTGCATCCAGCTTCTGTTCAAGGACAAAGGTAATCCAATCAAAGTCAATTGTCCGGAAACCAAGTCGTGTTTTGACGCTGACGGGTATGAGACCTGCGGCACCTTCTTTTGTTGCGTCGATAATCTCTTTGGCAAGCGGCCTGTTATTTATGAGCCCAGAACAGGCGCCTTTTTGCATGACTCCAGATGCGGGGCAGCCCATATTCAGGTCAATGCCGTCAAAACCCATATCGATCAATTTTTTGGCCGCTTTGAAGAAGTTTTCAGGACGACTTCCCCATATTTGGGCGACTAAAGGCCGTTCTGCTTCAGTATATCGAAGCCTTTGGGTAACAGGCCGTTCTCCTTTTGAGAACATCCCTTCAACGTTGGTAAATTCAGTAAAAAAAACAGCAGGTTTACCACATCGGGCAATAACTTGCCTGAGTACGGTATCCGTCACATCTTCCATAGGTGCCAGGATAAAAATAGGTTTGTTTAACTCGTTCCAGAAATTTTTCATGCTGAAGATTGTACACGCCGACTTCATGTATGGCAAGAGAGGGAGGGTTAGGTTATCCCTGAGATCCTGACTCACGGTAGTCGCGCTCTCCAGTCTCCGGATTGTAAAAGACCTCCACTTCCCGTCCGCAAGTCGGATCGACGAAGCGCTCACCTGTGGACTGCCATTTTCCGTGCGTTCGATCGACACGTGAACGGTAGCCCCTGCGCTCGAAGAGAATGCCTCCAACAATCAGGAGACCATTGACTGCCAGGTATATCACCAGAACAGTTGTTACGTGCGCTGCAAGCAGGATGCCTGCCACGATAAGACAGAGCACGCCATAAGCGATAAGCACTCGTCGCAGCAACTGCGTCTAACCCTCCGGCTCGATGACCACTGCAGTGCCGTACGCCACGACTTCGCTCATCACATTACCAATTTCTGATGAGTCAAAGAGCATGCGTACTATGGCATTGGCGCCCATTGTCGTGGCGTTTTGCACCATGCGGTCGATGGCATGGCGCCGTGCATCTTCGAGCATCGTCGTGTACTCCTTAATCTCGCCGCCTGCCAGTGAGCGCACCCCTGCCATGATGTTGCCACCCAGGCCTCGACTGCGCACGACCACGCCGAAAACCTGTCCCTTCGTTTCAACAATGCGAAAGTGTGAGATTGTGTCAGTAGTAACAACTATCATAAGTACCTCCTTTGAGCAATATCGTATTGTACAATATTATACTTCCATATTTAACACTCAATATGCTTGCCTGCGGAACAGTGTTAATGCCAGGATGAGTGGCAGCACTGCGACGACCAGGCAAATGATAAGCGCCTTGGTCGGAAATTCCTGGCCCAGATACGCCGCCTGGCTGGACCAGTAACCGGTCAAACTCCATGCGCTCCAATTCGGGATGAAGCCTGGAATGGCTGTCAAGATGGTGATGATCAGCGCACAGAGCAAAGGCCGTAGCACATCCTTGAACAGCACCGAGAATAGGAGTGCCAGGCCCAGCACGAACAACTCACCCAGACAGAGCAACAGAGTTGAGATCACCACTCCGCCTATCTGCTGTGGGTGTCCGGCGATTGCCGCTGTCACGAGCAGTGCCATGCTGCTTAACATGGCAACGGCAAGCAGGATCAGCGCGCTGACAGCGTACTTGGTGAGCAACGTCCGCTCGCGACTGATCGGTTTACCCAACAGTAAGAAGATTGTCCCCTTGCTCACTTCCCCCGCGATCAATCCAGCCCCCAGCACTGCTGCCAGCACGGCCAGGATCTCCGTGCCGTTCTTGGAAAACCAATTTCCCCAGACGTAGAGGTTGTAGCTGCTGGTAAGCTGCTGCACCTGCTGTTGCAAGAACTGCGGCATCTGCTGTGAACTGGTATTGCTCAGTGCTGGTTTGAGCAGATCGTAGGTGGCCGCCGACACTACGACCAGGATCAAGGCTAGCAGACCGCAGATGATCGCTTTCCAGCGAGCCTCAATGAGTTCCTTAACGACCATCATTTTTCTCCTTCATATATTCAAGGAACAAATCTTCGAGATTCAAATCAACGGTTTCTACACCACGTAACGCATAAGGCCTTGCTTGAATGGTCTGCGTCAGGGCATCCACATCGCCATGCGCGACCAGTCGCACACTGCGCCCCTCCTGCGCAAGGCTCATGACCCCAGGTAGACTATTCAGCATCTCGATTTCCGTTGCGGGAGGCAGTTCAGTGTAGGTCAGTTTTACTACCTTTTGGGTCTGCTTCAAGTGATCGAGTTCGTCACAAAGCACCAGTTTTCCCTTGCGGATAATGGCCACCCAATCGGACACGGCTTCCACCTCGGAGAGAATATGTGAGGAGAAGAAGATGGTCTTGCCCTCGGCGGCAACTTCGCTGACCAGCGTATTCAGGAACTCATGCCGTGCCAATGGATCTAGCCCCGCTGTTGGTTCATCCAGGATCAGCAGATCGGGGTTGCTGCCCAGCGCCAGGCTTAGCGCCAACTGCGATTTCATGCCTTTCGATAAATTCCCCACCTTCTCACGTGCTGGCAATCCAAACAACCCGATGTAGCGGTCTACCACTCGCTGGTTCCACTCCAGGCTGATGGAGCGACAGAACGCACAAAGCTGTGGGATGGTCAGAAAATCGTAGAGGCTGTTGGTTTCGCTGACAAAGCCAACGTGAGCGCGCACTTGCAGGCTCTGGCTCGCCACGTCATAGCCGAATACCCGCGCGCTGCCGCCATCTGGTTGGCGAAAACCCAGCAGGGTTTTGATCGTCGTCGTCTTGCCTGAGCCGTTGGGACCCAGGAATCCAAAGATGGCCCCCGTTGGAACCTTGAACGTCAGGCCGTCCACTGCTCGCTTTGATCCATATTTGACGACGAGATCGTGGATCTCGATCGCCGTCGTTTGCTCAAATGCCGGGAGTGACTCCTTTTTTACTGCTGCTGTCGATGTACTCTTCTTTTCACTCATAAGACCTCTCCTCTCACGAGCGCTGCTCGTATTCCTGTCGTAACTGCGAAGCCAGCTGTTGCTGATAAAATTGCGCTATGGCTGCAACGAAGTGGTCATTGAGGACCTCTGCGCTGATGCCTAGGTGAGATGCATCACGCACCAGCACCTGCAGACGCTGGAAGAGAGCCTCTTGTTGCTGTTTGCGCAACGTACCGTCAAGTTCGGCAACGACGATAGTTCCTACACCCTGCCTGCTCTCGATCAGTCCCAATTTTGCCAGTTCGTCGTAGGCTTTCACGATTGTGTTGGGAGCGATAGTTAGCTCACTGGCAAGTTGACGCACAGTGGGCAACTGCTCGCCAGTCTGTAAAACGCCGACTTCGAGCGCATGCTTGATCTGTTCAACCAGTTGCACATAAATGGGCACGCCGCTGCGTGGATTGACATCAAGCCAGTTGGGCATCCCTTTCTCCTGATGTATCATTGTATCATAATTATGATACAATGATACATTGAAATAGCTGACTTGTCAAGGGAAAAGGGAGTTTTTCACCGGCTCTCTTTCTTTCAAGAGTATCTTCGGTCGCTCCTTGACATGAGGAAAGTACCATGCGTACTGTGCCTTTTCTCATCCCGACTTGAGTTTTTTTCTGCTCTCATGTCATAGTTTCTCGCAAGCACGAGGCTCGCTTCACGCTCAGTTTGATGCTTTCCTGTCCGTTCAGGCGCAGAGATTAGCCAAGCACCGTTCCATGCTTTCCTGCTCTCTCCCGTTACACGACATTCGGGATGGCATCGATTAGAATGGCCCGTAACTAGACAAAGTAGTACAGGATCATGAAGAGCATGAAGGACTGCCCCACAAGAATTGACAACCTCACTCTGGAAAACATAGCCTATTTGTTCTATGGTCCTTGTATCCTTTTGTAAAATACGATAGAGTACCCTGAACAAGCATGACACCTCGGAATACAGGAACATTGAGGGTAATGTAGGAAATATACGCATGAACTTTTCGCAGATTTATACCTACTTGCAAGAGAAACAGATTACTCCTGAAACAACGTCACCAGCATATGAAACATGGATTGACTTCACCGACGATCTCGAATTTCTTGTACGCTCTTCCACTACTCATATCCCCATCTACATAACAAAAGGTCATTATTTCTTGTATTCGGTATTGGTACCTGGACATAAGCTCAGAGGCAACTACGTTCCTAATCTGCTGAAGTGGAATATGCTACTAAGTGCAGGCTGGGGATATAGCTATGGATATGACCTGAGTACAAAGCAGATTGAAATATCGCTCTCTTCCCCACTTGAGCATACAAGTAGCTCTATTTTAGACGAAGGTGAAGCGTTAGTTTTTGAGCGAAGCCTTTATGATGACAGCAACTCATATTTGGAGTTAAATCAGCGGCTTGCCCAGGTCCTTGACATCCATAAAGTTGACCAGCGGAGTGCCTATTGTAGAGTGAACGAACAGACAGGTGATCTTATTGATGTGGTTTGTTTCAGAGAAGATGACGGTATCCTCTGTACCATCGAGCGGAAATGTTTAGAATCCTATATGTTCCTCACGAACACTGCTCTCGTCCAACTGTTTGATATAACCCATTCAAGTGGCGTCTTCAACGGATGGCAGGACAGGCAGAAAGAAGCCATATACCGAGATAAATGGAATCATGTATATGCACGACGCTTTCACAACATCAGCCAGGAGGGCATAAAAGAAGCAGGGTACTTACGAGGATTTCATATCATCCGTCGCCAACAATCTGATAAGCAGATAATTGATGAGCTTACCGGAGAAAACAGAAAGAAAAAAGCATATGCCAGCTTCATCGCTATTGACTGGAAGCATGGGAAAATACGTAAATGCTCCTGTAATCCTGAAAAATTGGGGAACTATTTTGTTGCCTCTGATCTACCCTATGGGATAAGCCCGGCGTTTTTTAATCCAGAAGTCATGCTTAGGTATAAGCAAGATCATGATAAATATGAGATCGACGCAAACTATATTCGTTGTCGTGCAGCCTGGTTGCTGAGATATCGAATGAATGACGCTGGACAAATACAAGTCTATCTGATTGACTTGGGGCATCTTCCTTCTGGCGAGCAACTATACTGGCAGTCTTTTAACGAGGAGCCGAAAGCGGACGTTTCAGACCGCGTTCTCAAACGAGACTTCTTCGGAAGTTGGGATGTACCGAATGAACCGTTAGAGGAACTGAAGGAAATACTCAAAAAATTTCCCTACGCTAACTATCACGGTACAAAAGTTGCGATATTGAGGCACCCGACAGAAAAGCAACTTGCGAAACTGACCTATGTCCTCACCAACTCAGCCAAAGAATGGGCAGATCAGATTTTAGAACTGGCGAAAGTGTTGGGAGATGGGCTTAGTAAACATGAACTACGAAAAGTCGCTAAATATCTCAACTGTGATGACTCCCAAGCAGGCAGTATCAGTTTATTGAAGAAATGTTTAGAGACGAAGAAATTAGAGGCTGAGGATGTTCAGGCAATTATTCAACCCCTCCAAACGCTCTATGGCTTACGGTCAACTATTGCCGTTCATGCTGGCAAGGGCGCGCCTAACGAAGACCTTAAACAGCATTATAGAACGTTAGTCCAAGCATGTAAAGAAGCGATTGAGCGTCTTGCTGAGTTAATACATGCTGGCTTTTTAAATGTACCTGGAAAGCCATAGACCATAACGATACAGGCTGTAATACTATAGTTGGGTAAAAAATGTATATAAAGGATGGCAAGGAAGAGTTAATGCAAGAGTTCTCATTTAATCACCTCACAGACACCGACTTTGAGCAATTTTGTTACGATTTACTTGCTGAGTTAAAGTTCATCAATCTCAATTGGAGAAAAGGAACAGGGTATGCTGCTAGCCCTGCCGATCATGGTCGTGATATTGAGTGCAAACACACGCATGAAGATATTGACGGGCGTATGTATCTTGAGACATGGTTTGTTGAATGCAAACATTACCAACAAGGGGTACCGCCAGATAAGATACAGGGAGCCTTAGCATGGGCAGCAGCAGAGCGGCCTGATAAGCTGCTTATTATCGCCTCTAATTTCCTCTCCAACCCTACCAAAGATTACCTTGAAAGTTATATACAAAATAATAGACCTAGTTTTAGAATAAAGTACTGGGAAAAGCCCGATCTTGAGCGGCTCTCCCAGGATAAACCGAGGCTACTCAAAAAATACAAACTTATTGAGGATACCTCATCTGTAAAAGAGTTTGTCGAAGTACGCTTCTTACAGGATTTTATCAACTTTGAAATAAATTTACGCCTTGTACTCCTTGCCTTACGAATAAATATCCCCAGAAGCTATCTCGCATCCGTAGCGACCATGTGGCAGTTATTTAGGACTGTTGCACGAGATATAGAAACAGAATACGATGCAATAGTAAAAGAAGCAATCAAGGTGCGAAATACGTATGTTCACGGGCTTGACACCTCATATACAGCAGAAACGTTTGCTGACCTGATAGATCGCCTCGAAGGAGTTTCAGACTTTGTTCGCAGATATGGGATTGGTCATGCTGCGGAGTATAGCAGTCCACTAAAAGCTACAATCAACCAAGTATTGATTGGTGATTTGGTTGAGTTAAAACGAAACGCTGGGTTCGTTACAGAAAAACTGTGTGGCTACGGAGCTATCATGCCAATGGAAGAGGATATTTTTACCAGACTCACTAAGATCAACGATATGAGTGGGACTTTGCTAGAATATTCTGAGGTTGTACAACCTATCCGCGATTTCGCCAGTTCAGGAGCTTGGTTTTTAAAACGAAGAAAAGAGCAAGACTTTAAGAGAGGGGAGCGAGAAGAGCTAGTAGAAGAACTTACCGCGCGACATAAAGCCCTTGTTGACGCCTGCAACGATCTGATTAGTCGATCAGTCTAAGCGGAATGAGACTTTAAAGTTTATACCATCCCTTTTTTTGATAACAGTATGGGTAACTTATATCGGATACCATCACAATACCGGCAAAGGAAATGTCAGAACATATTTATCTCTTGCGCTCAATATTTAAAAGTGGTCTGAACCATTCTACCAGTTGGTCCAGCTTTGTAATATCTCTTGGAATTGGATTGTCAGAGATAAATTTTGCTTCAATATATTGATTCCAATACGCCTCTCCCGACCTTCTTGGGTGCTTAGCGATGAACGAGTCATAAAATGATTCGTGAATTTCATAATGATGAGAGTGAATAAATTCGTCCCAGGTCTCACGAAGCGCCTCATGATTGGCACCTGGACGATTAATAATCTCTGTCTGCTCCATGCTCCTATCTTCTACATCACCCCATCCTTCTTTAAGTAAGGCGACTGCCTCAACATCGGTTTTGGGAGCACTGTAACCAAAAATCGTTAACATGAAACAGCGGCTCAGATAATAACGAACTTCTGCCCACTGACTCTGTATGAAGTTCCCATCTTGATAGTTCTTGCTCTCGACTGGATACAACAATCTGGACGGTTCAAATACATTATCACACCTGCTACACCGATTACCAGCCAAACCGCTTACCCTATCCTTAACACAGACGCCGACTGCAACGTTTCCATGCAAAAAGTATGGCTTTGGGAGCTTTGTTATACCGAGTTTAGCCAACCTAATCTGTGAATTGAGAAGAAAAGGGTCCCAGTTGAAGGTTGCAATAATGTCTTTCTCTCTCAAGGATAAGTTGATGACATCATAAAGATTAGCCTGATCTGGCAATTCAAGACCGGAGAAATAGTCCGCTATTTTTCGGCTCACCTGCTCAAGTTCCTGACTTTCACCTCGACTAAACAGCCTTGAATAGGCAGCCTCAAAATCAGTTTGAGACAGTTCAACTAAATCTTGGGGGAAATCCCTATGAAGATGGAGGTCGCTTGCTAAGTCGCGCAAGATGGGTACAGGTTTACCGTTTTTATCGCCGCTGGGCAGCGCAGCTTTACTAGCACCCGCCCCAAGCAGCAGTACATGGGGTTTACCTACAGATACATCTCTTATCTCTTGCTGAACGGATACTTTGTAATCGTTTAAACCAGCCATACTCCACTTCACTCTTCATAAGCACATCATTGCATTTGAAGCTACATCTTCAGGCGCGATGCCATTTCTTTATCGGAGATGTCTGTCACGACGATGGTTACAGCGCACCAGTTCATCATATAAGCAAAGTGTCGGCTAACGACCTTAAATTCTTTTAGCTCTCCACCATAATTATAGGCAACACTGTCACCCACATCGGGGATGGGGATGAACTCGCCGCTATCAAACTTGATCTCTTCATCCTGCACTACATCTTCTGGCCGAGAACTCCCCGGTGCTTTATATTGAAACTCTATCTTGTACTTCATGTACCTCTCCTAGTATAGAGTGAACCATCGTTCTTAACGCGACTCGTCACCAAAGGCTTTCCGTCTGGCTTCCATATAGTTCACTGCAACAGCATATACTTCGGCATCACAATCACAAGGGAATGGTGTATGCACCACAAACTGGACGAGATGATAATCCTCAGCATCCGTGCTCAAAGCAACGTACTCTCCCATTGCGGGAATTTCCACAAATTCCCGAATTTCGTTATTCCAGTTATATTGACTCTGGCTTTTTGTATGAAAGAACTCTCTCATAGTACAGCAATCTTTCCTTTCAGGAAAATGTATCAATGTTTGTCACATTGTACTCCTTTGCTCTCTAATCGAGGATAGAGAATAGGACTGATGTACTAATACCTGTTGAGATCCTCGATTAGGTAGCTGATGAGAAAAAAGCGCAGCGAGATAAACTGGTAATCTTTTGTCCTCAATTCCGTGTCAAGTCAAATGAAAATGGGCTCTCCACCTAAAGCCCCAAAGGTGATGATACTTCCAGACTACTCACAAGTAGCACTGACGATCCACAGCAACCAGTGGCTATATAGGGCGCTACTCATCCGAGGCATTACTAAGGTTGAGACGGTAGACGGGGTACCTCCAGAGTACGCTGCGGCAGCAGAGCGGTACTTCGGCGAGGAGCAGGGACGGGCCTGGGTAGCACAAATGACCTGTATTTCCGTTCGGCCTATCTGGGTGGGCCTCTTGGACTTCGAGACGCGTTTTCCCAGTGCAATAGAGGCCGCGATGGCGGGTTTATGAAGGTAGGATCAATGAGAAGCTTGATAGTGTCTTGCTATCAAGCTTCTTTGATTTTTCCACCCAATCCTACCTTGTTCGCAGCAACACTTTTTTCAGAACGCGGAAGAAAACGGTTTTTTGAAAAGTGAGGCCAAAGTGTTGCGGAGTATGCCATGGTCTTAAGCCAGCTTGGACTTCTAATTCCGCTGCTACCAACTGCGAGAGCCAGTTCTTATAGCTATCAGTATAGGGACCTATACCGGTGTTTTTACGCACCGGATAATGCTGGTGAAGCAGCTGGGGTTCCACATGCTCTGAGCATCGTTTTTGCCTTCTGTATTTTGCCAAGAGCATTTAGAATAGAGAAATGAGTTCTGTGTAAGTAAGGACTTCCCACCTCTGCCGGAAGATGAGTTACGGAGCGTTGCAGACCGCGTTCGCCGGAGACTTGCGTCCAGCCAATCATAGAAATCACGCAGAGTCCAGCAAATCTAGGATATAATGAGAGAACATGTGTGTATGCCGCTCGATGGGGAGCATACCTCTAACTGATGTACACGCTGGTATTTTTGCCGCTGCTTACGAAAGGGATCTCGATTTTATGACAGCTAAATCCACTGAACACAAGGTGCAGATGCCGCCTGCAACTGATCTTTATAACATTGATTACCTGCTTTCAGAGGAGGAGCGCCTGGTGCGCGATACCGTGCGCAAGTTCGTGAACGAGCGTGTCTTGCCTATCATCGGAGAGCACTTCGAGGCTGGCACGTTCCCGCGTGAGCTCATTCCCGCGATCGCCGAGCTTGGCCTGCTTGGTATGCATCTCGAGGGCTATGGATGTGCCGGGTTGAGCGCCGTCAGCTATGGCCTGGCCTGCCAGGAATTGGAGGCTGGTGATAGTGGCTTGCGCTCATTTGTTTCCGTACAAGGCTCGCTAGCCATGTTCCCTATCTGGTCCTTTGGTTCCGAGGAGCAGAAACAGCGCTGGCTGCCGCGTATGGCGCGAGGCGAGGTAATCGGCTGTTTTGGGCTGACGGAGCCAGATGCTGGCAGCGATCCATCCAGTATGCGCACCGCCGCGCGCCGTGACGGCGATTCCTACGTATTGAACGGCACAAAGATGTGGATCACCAATGGCGGCATAGCCGACCTTGCCATTGTCTGGGCACGTTCCGATGACGGCATCCGTGGCTTCCTGGTAGAACGTGGTACGCCGGGTTTTACTACCAGCGATGTACACCACAAGCTTTCGCTGCGGGCCTCCGTTACCTCGGAGCTTCACTTTGAAGATTGTCGCGTGCCAGCTGAGAATATGCTGCCAAATGTACGCGGCTTGCGTGGTCCGCTCGCCTGCCTGGATGAGGCACGTTATGGTATTGCCTGGGGAGCGGCGGGCGCAGCACGGGCATGTTACGAAGTGGCGCTTGACTATGCTAAGACCCGTGTCCAGTTTAATCAGCCCATAGGCAAATTCCAACTCGTACAGCAGAAACTGGCCATCATGGCGACGGAACTGGTGAAGGCGCAACTACTGGCCCTGCAACTTGGACGCTTGAAAGATGATGGAATGCTGCATCCCGTGCAAATTTCTCTTGCGAAACGCAACAATGTGCGCGAGGCCCTCAAAACGGCGCGTGAGGCTCGCTCCGTCCTTGGTGCTAATGGCATCACCCTCGAATACCCAATCAGCCGCCACTCGAACAACCTGGAGTCTGTCTACACCTACGAAGGTACGGACGATATCCACACGCTCATCATCGGCCAGGCCATCACCGGCCTGAATGCTTTTTCGTGAAGAAATACAGGTTATGCCGCGCCGGCCATTTGTGGCTCCGCCACAAATGGCCGGCGCGGCATAAGCATGAAGATAAGGTCTGCAGGTGGGCCGATGAGCTGTCTATGCAGCGTTTCTCTCAGAATCTATCATGCGCCGTATGCGACGCTTACGACGAATCCGGTAGATGATAAGCGCTAGTATAACGATTGCTACAATCACTCCGGCACCGACCCAACTAACCGTCCTGGCAAGTTGTTCGATCTGACTGAAATTATTGTGGAAAAAGCTGCCAGCAAGGTAACCAAACGTACCAACGAGTGTTGCCCACAAAATGCCGCCTGCGGCATTGTAGATCAAAAAGGTGCGCCAGCGCATATGGTTAACGCCCGCTAGAAAGGCAGCCCAGATGCGCAGTATGGCGATGAAGCGGCCAAAGAAAACTGCTTTATTACCATGCTTCAAGAAGAATTGTTCGGCATAAGCAAGATGGTGCGGCTTCAAAAACAGGTATTTCCCGAACCGCTCGATAAAAGCTCTCCCACCGGTACGTCCAATAATATAGCCGAAATTGTCTCCCAGAATTGCGCCCGCGGCTGCACAAGCGATGATAATGGGTATCTGAAGTTGATGATCAATTGCAGCATAGAAGGAGGCCAGCAGCAGCATTGATTCTCCGGGAAAAGGGATACCTGTGCTCTCGATCATGATGAAGAGCGTTACTGCTGGATATCCCAAAAGATTCAACATATCCTGTAGTGTTTGTAGCGAGAAGAATGCTGCCACTAACAAGTGCATGAAATCTATCTTTCTTTAAAATGGAATACTCAAAGCATTACTATAGTAAAGCCACTGTCAACTTTTCTGTAAGTAGAGACCTTTACTATGAAGCTACAATGACCCTGGGCGTGCGACTCTCACGCATCAACCAGACGTAGCTATCCTCAAGACTCGGCTCTGTTGGCACTGCGCCATTTGGCGATGCAAGCTCTCCAACAAGACGATACTGCACAGAGTCACCCATATGCATGGTCGAAACGACCGTAAAGTCCCCTTGCGGCTTGCTCCCAGCCGTTGTCACCGTCCAGACCTTGCCGCGAGCCTCCAGCGTCAGGTCAGCAGTCGTGCCCTGGAAGATAACATAGCCGTTGTTCATAATAGCGAGATTGCGACATGTTTGAGCGATATCTTCGACGATATGCGTGGAGAGCAGCACCGTTCGATCTCCCGCCAGTTCAGAGAGCAGATTGCGGAAGCGGATGCGCTCCTCCGGGTCGAGTCCCGCCGTCGGCTCATCAACGATCAGTAACTTGGGATTGTTGAGCAGCGCCTGGGCTATGCCGATGCGCCGTTTCATGCCACCGGAAAAGGTCTTGAGTTTGCGATTGGCTACGTTAGTCAACGAAACCACCTCGAGCAGTTCACCGACTTTCTTCTGGCGAGTTTTACGATCATCCATCCCCTTGAGTATACCGATGTAATCCAGGAACTCGCGTGCGCTCAAGTCGGGATAAACACCCAATTCCTGTGGCAGGTAGCCCAGCACACGTTTGATGGCCATGCGCCCTTTTTCCATGTTACCATCATACTCTCCGATATACAAATCGCCGCTGGTGGGACGCAGAATGCCCGCCAGGATGCGCATCAGCGTCGTTTTGCCGGCGCCGTTTGGCCCGAGCAAGCCAAACATACCGCTTGGGATAGTCAAATCAACATCATTAAGCGCGTGAATACCACCGCGATAAACCTTGTTGAGGCGATCAATTTCTATTTGCATAACCTGTAATCTCCCTCGTTTTCCTATAGTCTAATACAGTAAATAGCTTCTATTGCCGTGCCTGCTCCCATGACAGGTAGCGCCACAGAACATACAAGACAAGAACCGTAATGCCGAGCAGGAGTAGTAAACTTGCCAATCCCTCCCAGAATGGTGCACTCTGCACCCAGGGAACCTGGGGAATCCCAAGTATTCCCGTGCTGATATAGGTTCCTATCGGGGTCAGGATGGTACGACTGAGTGTCGGAATGATAGTGTTTGGAGAGTACGAATTGCCCCAGAACCAGTAGCCAACAAAGAGAAACTGGTAGAGCGGTACCCACAGGATTGTAGGACAGGCAATCGAAAATGCCGCTACGAACAACAGCCCTGGTACCACGATCAAAAGAAAGTCAACCAGTACAAGCGGGATGGAGAACACGTTGTGTGTTTGGTAGAGCAGAAAGCCTATAAGGATAGTATAGCTCACAAACATGGGTATGATGGTTGCAAGCGTGCTTCCCAGGTATTTCCCAACAATGCGCGTACTCAAGTATCCTGGCATGCTCGTAAATAATTCATCCACCCCCGTTCGCCGGTCTCGCGGTAGGCGATCGGCCAGAAAGATTCCCAAGGGAATCGGCAGTAGAATATTGAGAGTGAAAACTCCACGAGCGACGACAGTGCTCAATCGTAAGTTATCTAGCCCATACAATTCCGGTTGTGCGATGAGATTGAGTAAGATTCTAATGATGATAGCCGCAAAGCCTATAAACACAATCCAGAGGGAACGGCGGCGTATCTGCATCTTGAACTCGTAAGCCAGCACGCCTAACAGGATTCTTGCTTGATGCACCTTTGTTCGCCTCCTTCCTTCAAACTATATGCTGCGTAAAATTCGTACTTCACTACACCAAAGAGAGCCGGTACTTGCCTCATCATTATTCCTCGCTCGAAGTTCTCAGTAGCCCCTCGGGATTGCGAAGGAGCAGCCAGCCCAATAACAGCAGCACGAGCGCAGTCCCAATCAACTCGAAGCGATTGGTCAACCAGGAGTTGAGGATGGCTTGAGGCAAAGGGCCAACAAGCGGCAGCAGTGTCGTCGGGAAGAGAAATACTGGGTGGAGCCAGGTAGTAGCAGCGAAGTAATCCTTGAAGATGATTTCGACGATCCAGATGCCGCCGAGCAAAGCCCCGCTTGCTGCACGACTACGCAGCAGTGCAAGACAAAGCCCTATAGCGACCAGCCAGAGCAGTGGCGCGATCCAGGTAAGCTGCCCTGTGAGAAACTGTAATGGCGCTGACGATGGTTGTGACATCTGTGGTACGAATGCGAGCTTCAGTGCAAAAATACTGATGCTGGAGATCAATGCGATAATTATCGTCCAGCTAGCAACAATCGTGAGACGACCTAGAGCTGTTCTATCGTATCTTTTAGGCATGCTGAGCTGCAATTCAATAGCGGGGTCGTGACTGGTTATAGTGGCTACGACGACACCGGCTGCTAGTGGGAGTATTATCTCAAGACTCGCCGATAGTGTGCGAGCAGGGTCCGTATGCAGGTAGTGTAAAAGCACTGCTAAGCAGGCGAAGCCAACCATTATCAAGATGGGCGTCAAGATCACGCGCTTCCCCAGCAAGTGTATTTCGTAACGAAATCGATCAAGCAGCATATGCCCTCTCCTGGTTCCTACAATTTAATTCGATAGCCTGGGCTGTCGCGGCGCATAGAATACCGCAAGCGCAAGGAGCAGTACAGCCACTAGCACTACGTAAGGACTCGTCTGCCACATGTCAGGACGGGCAACTTGCAGCGCGATAAAGCCTTTTTCTATAGTGATCGGGATGGCTTGTAAAGCCTCGATTAAAAGCGAGATTGCTAAGGCGAATGCCGATCCAACCATTAGCGTGAGCGATACACTTATTGAGGATAAGAGCAGCATTGGCCCGAGCCACAGTTGGATGATTTCCCAGAGACCTCCTCCATGCGCAACAGCGATAATAATAGATGCTATCGCCGAGAGTACAAAGTTGAAACCGATCACTAA
>Ga0209647_1001194_pt1 | contig 22639 bp, 20 predicted proteins | sample GraSoi_2013_60cm_FD_185827 | JGI IMG/M metagenome (GOLD analysis project Ga0209647, IMG submission 185827) | Grasslands soil microbial communities from the Angelo Coastal Reserve, California, USA - Sample 9_17_2013_60cm (SPAdes) (version 2) | ecosystem: Environmental > Terrestrial > Soil >... | reverse complement strand
CGCGAGAGCTGGAGAGCCGGCCAAAGGCCGAAGACGATGGCGGTCGCGAAGGCCAGCGCGATGCTGAAAGCAAGGACCGGCAGATTCATCTTGATGACGGATTCCGCGGGGAAAGAATTTTCCGGCAGCCGCGCAACAATGAACGCGAGACCCTTCCATGCCAGAAGCGCACCAAGGGCCGTCCCAGCCACGGCGATGCCCAGTGATTCGGTCAAAAGTTGACGGATCATGCGTAGACGCCCGGCGCCAATGGCGGCACGAACGGCAAGCTCATGCTGCCGCTCAGTGCCGCGCGCAAGCAGCAGAATGGAAACGTTGGCGCAGCCGATTAGCAGCAGGGAAGCAACTGCGCCGAGGAGCAGATACAGCGTAGGCCCCAGGGGACGGGCGTAAACCTCGACGATACTTCGGAGATTGACGCGAAACTTTTCGGGATAGCGCGCCGGCGATTGCTTGGCGAATTCTTCGACGATAGGTTGAAGCTCCGCGTTGGCTTGGGCAGCGGTTATCCCAGGGCGGAGTTTGAGCGAAGTCCAAAAATAGATGTTGGGATCCTGCGTGACTTTCCCGGGAAGGTAGACGTCTCCTTGGCCCCACTTGAAGCGCGGCGGCATCACGCCCACAACCTTGTAACTTTTGTGAACGAGCCGAAGAGTGCGGCCAAGCACGTCCGGGTCCCCCAGGAAATATTTTTGCCAGAACTGGTAGCCGAGCACCACGACGTGCTGTGGCTCCTGCCCCGGGGGTGCGTCGGAAGGAATCAGCCAGCGGCCCTTAAGAGCGCGGATGCCCCAGTGATTAGGAGCGTTGGGCGCGATCGAGAGGGCCTGAACGTCTTCGGGGAGGTCGCCGTCAGTGGTCGTGAGGTTCCACCCATCGATGGCCACGACGCTTTCGAGGGACTTAGTCCGGGAAAGCTGCTCGACTTGTGGGCCATTCAAGCCGCTATAGCGATTGTTGCCGGCGTTGTCGAGCAAGCTGAATTCCATCATGCGGTCGGCGCCGGGGTAAGGGAACGGGTCGATCAGCACAGCGTAAATCACGCTGAAGACGGCGCTGGTGGCTCCGATGCCGAGCGCCAGGGAGAGAACGGCAGTCAGGGTGAAACCCGGGCGTTTGCGGAGTTCGCGGGCGGCGTAGCGCAAATCAGACAGGAGCGATTGCATCGGCACCTCGCAGGACGAGCTACCCGTGTATACGTGTATGGACGAAGGGAGTTCCTTCGCGGTTAGGTGAGCCCCGCAAGAATCGGGTTGCCGGCGGACGTTGGCGAGAACGCGCTCGCTTTTATTCGGTGAACAGGCGAGGCTGGTTTGCGGCGGCCGCTGCCGTGGCGGGCTTGCGGCGCGCGATGCCCACCACGCCGAGCACCGTGACTTCAGAAAGGGCGGTGCGCGGGACGAAGATGCGATCGGTAGCGGAGTTTAAGTCGGGCGGTGTGATTTGCAGACCGTTGTCGAGCAGCGAAAGCAGGTCGTTAGGCACGACACCTTCGAGCGTGTCATTGTCCGTGAAACGCAGGCGCACCCAAAGCCCGTCAAGCTTGGGACGACTCAGGAATGCTTTGCGTTCCGGCTCGAAGTCGTCCGAGAACTCGCGAACGAAATAAATCGCGCGCACTTTGGCAAGCGGAATCTGCTCGTGCTCGCCGTCGGGAGTGAGGACGTCGATGGGGCCAAGCTGGCCGAGTCGCGTAGGACTGAGATAGCCGCGCAGGGCTTTCTTGTCCAGGAGCACGACGACGACTTTCTTGTGCGTAGAGGCTGGGGCTCGGTTCTTCAAGAAATCCGCACGTGTTGAAAGACGCTGATTTGCGAAAAGCCAAGATGTATGTTATGTTAAGCGCGTTTTCCCTGTCAAGTCATTGTTTTCATTGGGTTTAGGCCACGGAGCGAGGTCCGTTGACCGAAAAAAAGCAGATTCTGAAGTCGGCCTCGATCATATCCCTGGTCACCATAGTTAGCCGCATATTGGGGTATGTGCGCGACCAACGAATTGCCTTCCTGCTGGGGACCTCTCTCTCCGCTAACTCCTTTATTTTGGCCTATCGGATTCCAAACCTGTTCCGCCGATTGGTGGCGGAAGGCTCGATGACGGCGTCGTTTATTCCGGTTTTTACGACGTATATGCGAGAGAAGTCTACGGCGGAAGTGTGGGACTTCGCGAATCGGCTGTTTTGGACGCTGGCGTTCGTTGTGGCGATTATCACCGTTTTGGGAATGGTGTTCTCTCCTTCGGTGATTCACGTGTTTACCGCCGATGCGAGCAATGTTTCGTGGGATCAAGCGGTGAACCTGAACCGCGTGATCTTCCCTTATTTATTTTTTGTGGCGCTGGCGGCGCTGGCCATGGGTATCCTCAACTGCTTTCATTCGTTTGGGTTGCCGGCCGCCACTTCCGTTTTGCTGAACTTGGCGGTGATTCTGTTTTCGACTGGCTTGGTTTGGCGGTACTTCAAGGATCCGGCGGTTTCGTTAGCGGTCGGGGTATTGGTCGGGGGCGTATTGCAGTTTTTGATTCAGGTGCCGTCCTTGGTGCAGAAGGGCATGAAGTTCGATTTTGGGATATCGTTTTCGCATCCCGGGATACAAAACGTGGCGCGGCTGATGCTGCCGCGGTTCTTCGGAATCGGGATCGGGCAGATCAACCTGTTTGTGGACACGTATTTTTCGACGGCCAGTAAAATGCCCGAGGGAAGCTTGACCGCTCTTTATTACGCCGATCGCGTGATGGAGCTGGTGCTTGGGGGCTACGCCATAGCGGTGGCGACCGCCATCCTGCCCATGATGTCGCACCAGGCGGCCGCGAAAGATTACGAGGCGCTAAAGAAAACGCTGACGTTTTCCGTGCGAATTGTGGCATTTATTACCATACCGGCCGCTCTTGGGCTGATGATCTTGCGCGAGCCTATTATCCGCGTCCTATTTCAACACGGGCAGTTTGTGCCGGCGTCTACGCGATTGACGGCACGGGCTTTGCTGTACTACGCGATAGGTTTGCCGGCGCTGGCCTCGGTGAAGCTGATTGTGCCTGCCTTCTATTCCACACGGGATACCAGGACGCCGGTGATCGTGGCAGGAATATCGCTGATGATTAACCTGGTGCTGAATATCGTGTTCTTGCAGTTCTTCTTCAAACGCGTTCAGAACGGTGGGCCGGCGCTAGCCACAGCGATAGCGTGCTTCTTTGACTTTTTCGCGCTGTTTATCATTTTCCGGCTGCGTTATGGGGCGTTGGGGACCATAGAGATTCTCCGCTCGTTTTCAAAGATTTCTCTGTGCTCTGCGATAATGGGCATAGCGGCGTGGCTTGGAATGCACTATACGGAGTTTACGGTGCATTCGCGCTTTCTGGTGCAACTCTCCGTGTTCACCGCGCTTATCGTGGGCGCGACGGCTCTGTACCTGGGACTGGCGTGGATCTTCAGGTGCCATGAAATGGAAGAAGTGTACGGAATCGCTATGCGGCGAGGGCGCGGCGGCACCGAGTACGTGGACGTCTGATGGAAATTTCGACTGTCATTTCGTCGTACTTGATGCACGTGCGAGTGGAGAAGGGGCTCTCCGCGAATACGATTTCCGCGTACAAGCGTGATTTGAATAAATTTGAGGAGTTCGCGCGGAAACGCAAGCTGACCGTGGAGAGCGTGGGCCGCGATGACCTCGTGGACTTTCTGGCCGGGTTGTACCGGCAAAAGCTGGAAAGCCGCACGGTCGCCCGGCAGTTGGTGACGCTGCGGAATTTTTTCAGGTTTGCGCAAGTCCAAGAGCTGATAGCCGAGGACCCGTCGATCAACCTGGAGTCGCCGAAGATCCGGCGCCACTTGCCGGGATACTTGCGGCTGGAGGAAGTCGAGAAACTGCTGGAGCAGCCGGACTCGAGCACGCCGACAGGACAGCGTGACAGGGCGATGCTGGAGGTGCTGTATTCGACAGGGTTGCGCGTATCGGAACTGACGGGTCTTGGGGTAAGCGATCTGGATGCGAAGGTGGGTTGCGTGCGGTGCATCGGCAAGGGCGACAAGGAACGCATCGTGCCCGTGGGCAAAAAAGCGTTGGGCATCGTGGATAAGTATCTGCGCGAGGGGCGTCCGGAGTTGCTGCGCAACGCGAAAGCTAAGTCTGGTCCGGCGCTTTTTGTGAACCGGCGGGGAGCGGCGCTCAGCCGCGTAGGTGTGTGGAAGATATTGTCGGCCTACGGACGGCGCGCCGGACTGCGCGTTGCTCTGACGCCACATATGCTGCGGCACAGTTTTGCGACGCACCTGCTGGAGCGCGGCGCCGATTTGCGTTCGGTGCAGCTTATGCTCGGGCACGCGGATATTTCCACGACGCAGATTTATACCCATGTTGTCGAGGAGCGGTTGAAACAGATTTACAAGGCCCATCACCCGCGAGCGTAGCAGGGACGAACGCAGCGGACGGGTCGGGCGGCCCGAACCCCGGGAGACTGCAGAGAGGACGTGCGCGTAAACTAGCGCGCGTTTAAGGCTAAGGAGAGCGATGCCAGATTACATGTTCTTGCTGGAAAGCCGGTTGTCGCCGGAGCAGCGCGCCGTGATGATGCGTGTGCAGGAACTTTCCGCGGCGATGAGCTTCAACTTGTACTTGACGGGCGGCACGGTGCGCGACCTCATCACCGGTGCATCGCTGCGCGACCTGGATTTCACGGTGGAAGGGAATCCGTCGAAAATCGCGCGCGAACTGGAAAAGGGCGGAGCGAAGATCCTTCTCGAGGACGAAAAGCTGCGGCACATCGAGGTGCTGTTCGGCGGCGACGTCGAGGGAAGCATTTCGGCGGCGCGGGATGACCATTACGTGCGGCCGGGAACGCGGCCGGAGATTCGCTGGTCCACCATTATGGAGGATTTGCGGCGGCGCGATTTTTCGCTGAACGCGATTGCCATTTCGCTCAATCCGGCATCACGGGGACTGCTGCTCGATCCCACCAACGGCTTGTCTGACATTGAGCGCGGAGAAGTTCGCGCGCTCACGATTCACAGCTTCACGAACCAGCCAGCGCGATTGCTGCGCGTGCTGCGGTTTTCGGCGCGCATGGGGTTCAAGCTTGAGGCGCGCACGCAGGAGTGGTTTGACCTGGCCATTGAGCGCGAGCTGCAGAAAACCATCTCGCCGGAAGATGGCGGCGGCGAGCTGCGCGCCGTCGCACGGGAAGAGCGGCCGACAGTGGTGCTGAAAGCGTGGGAGCAGCACGATCTGCTGGAGGCGATCAATCCGAACCTTGCGAAGCGCCATCCGGACTACGACGCCATTGCGCGTTTGATGAAGGTGCGCGAGGACATGTTCACCGCGGGATTCCGTCCGCGCCTGGCGACTCCCATGCAGTTGGCGGTTCTGGGGCGGCTGAAGGACCGCGAGCAGGCTGCTGTGTTGTCAAAGGCAGGCTATCGCTCCGCTGAGTCGGACGCTGTGCTGGGATTCGGGCAAGAGGCAGACGAGGCCGCGAAAGAATTATCCGGCCGCAAAATGAACGCTCCGATCGATGCCTATCGCTTCATCGAGAAGATGCCCCTCGACCAGGTGGCCTATTTGCTCGCGGAGTCGCGCAATTCGGCGGCGTTATCGAAGATTCGCGCGTACCTCAACAAGTGGCGGCCGATTCGCATTGGCCTGCCAACCGTTGGGAATGAACTGGAAGCGCTGGGCATGGCGCGTGGGCCGAAATTCGACGCCATTGTGGAGCAGGTGTTTGCCATCCAGTTGACCGGCCGGGGAAAGACTCCGGAGGAGCGCGAAAAGATTCTGCGCAAGCTGTCTGGGATCAAGGAAGTTCCGAAGAAAAAAGAGAAGAAAGGCGCGAAGGGTGCCGAGAAATCGCACGCGGCCGCGGCTGGGAAACAGTCCGAGGCCAGTGTCGCTGCAGCAAAAGCCGCGACGCGAGCGCAGCATCGGGAACATTTGGGTGCGGGCAAGCACGGAGCGAAGGGCGCGCCTCCCGCGCATGGAAAGCCCGCGGCGGGAAAGAAGAAGAGCGGCGGGCGGAAGTAGCCTCGCAGTTTGGGTTGTCCGTAGACGCCGACCAATAGTAGACGGCGACAAAATGCCGGCGCTAGCCTGTGGGAAACGTAGAAAGCGAGTCGCAATTCTCGCACGCAAGATTTAGAATTGAGGTCCATGGGTCAACCGCAGTTCGTTCACCTGCACGTTCACACCGATTACAGCCTGCTGGACGGGGCTTGTGAAACTTCCGAGCTACTGGATGAAGCGTCGCGGCAAAAAATGCCGGCGGTGGCGATTACGGACCACGGCAACCTGTTCGCCGCGGCGAATTTTTTCTATGAGGCGAGCAAGCGCGACGTCAAGCCGATCATTGGCTGCGAAGTGTACGTCGCGCGCGGCAGCCGGCACGAGCGCGGCGAAAAGACAAACGGAGGCAACGGCCAGGAGCGCGGCGAAGCCGAGCCCGGCGCGCGCGGAAGCAATCACCTTGTGCTGCTTTGCGAATCGCTTGAGGGCTACCACAATCTTATCAAGCTGGTCTCCGCGGGATTCCTCGAGGGGTTTTATTACAAGCCGCGCATTGATTACGATCTGCTCTCGAAGCACAGCAAAGGATTGATTGCTCTTTCCGCGTGCTTGCGCGGGCCAGTGACCGAGGCGGTGGTCGAAGAGAAGTACGACCTCGCGCGAGAGAACGCGTACCGGCTCCGCGACGTTTTCGGCAAAGGTAATTTCTTCATCGAGGTCCAGGACCAGGGGCTGGAAATCGAAAAGGGTGTCAACCGCGAATTGGTGCGCCTCTCAAAAGAGACGGGCATCCCGCTCGTCGCCACCAACGATTGCCACTATCTGCATCACGACGACGCGCACGCGCAAGACGTTATGCTCTGCATCCAGACCGGCAAGACCATGAGCGATGCGCATCGCATGAAGTTTCAAACCGATCAGTTCTATTTCAAGAGCGCCGTGGAAATGGCCCAGGTGTTCGGCGAATTGCCGGACGCGCTCAGCCGAACGGTCGACATCGCGCATCGTTGCAATGTAAAAATCGAGCGCATCCCCAGCCCGTTCCCGGAATTCCAAGTACCGGCGGGACACACGGCGGGAAGTTACTTCGAGAAAGTAGTGCGTGAGGGTTTCGCTTCACGCGTGCCGATACTCGAGCGGCAAGCGCAGCAAGGCATGCTGCGCAATCCGCTTTCGGAATACGAGAAGCGGCTCACTTCTGAGATCGAGATGATCCAGAAGATGCGCTATGAAGGCTACTTCCTGATCGTCTGGGATTTCATCCACTACGCGCGCACGCAAGATGTACCGGTGGGCCCCGGCCGCGGGTCGGCTGCGGGAAGCCTGGTGAGTTATGCGTTGCGCATCACGGACGTGGACCCGCTCCAGTATAACTTGCTGTTCGAGCGCTTCCTGAATCCCGAGCGCGTATCCATGCCGGATATCGATATTGATTTTTGCATGCGGCGCCGCGGGGAATTGATCGACTACGTCACGCAGAAGTACGGGCGCGAAAACGTAGCGCAGATTATTACGTTCGGGACGATGGCGGCGAAGGCGGCGATCAAGGACGTGGGCCGCGCGATGGACATTCCCTATCCAGAGGTCGACCGCTTAGCGAAACTCGTACCAAATACGCTGGGTATCGAGTTGGGACCGGCGCTGGCGCAAACGCCGCAGCTCAAAGCTGCCGTGAGCGCCGACAAGCGGCTGGGCGATTTGATGGCCGTGGCGCTGCGGTTGGAAGGGCTGGCGCGGCATGCCTCCACGCATGCGGCAGGCGTCGTGATTTCGCCGCGGCCGCTCACCGATATCGTGCCGCTCTACAAGACGAGCCGGGATGAAGTCACCACACAGTACGACATGAATGCGCTGGAGCGCATCGGCCTGCTCAAGATGGATTTCCTGGGGCTGACGACGCTAACGGTCTTGCATGATACTGTGCGCATGATCGAACAAAACCGCGGCGTGAAGGTCGACCTGGACACTCTTGCCCTCGATGACGCGGACACCTACAAGCTTTTCGCGCGCGGTGACACCACCGCGATCTTCCAGTTTGAATCGCACGGCATGCGCGACATCCTGCGGCGCTATCAGCCCACGCGCATAGAAGATTTGACGGCGCTGAACGCGTTGTACCGCCCGGGCCCCATTCAGGGCGGAATGATCGACGACTTCATCAAGCGCAAGCACGGAACGACGAAGGTCAGCTACGAACTGCCGCAGCTCAAAGACATTCTCGAAGAGACCTACGGCGTGATTTTGTACCAGGAACAGGTGATGCAGATCGCCAACTGCCTGGCGAGTTTCTCGTTGGGCGAAGCGGACATTTTGCGCCGCGCGATGGGCAAAAAGAAGAAAGAAGAGATGGCGGCGCAACGCGCCAAGTTCATGGCCGGCTGTGCGAACAACAAAATTCCGGAAAAGAAGGCCGAACGAATTTTCAATTTGATGGAAGAGTTCGCGGGTTACGGCTTCAACAAGTCGCATTCCTGCGCCTACGCGCTGCTGGCATATCAGACCGCATACTTGAAGACGCACTACCCCGTGGAATTCATGGCCGCGCTGCTCACGTCCGAAGCTGGAAACTCAGACAAAACGGTAAAGTACATCAATGAGGCGCGCGGGATGAGCATCTCCATCCTGCCGCCGGATGTAAACGAGAGCGATTTGTATTTCACTCCCGTTAGCGAAGCCATCCGTTTCGGGCTCGCAGCGATTAAGAATGTGGGCGAAAACACCGCAAAGGCGATTCGCGAATCACGTTTGAGTCAGGGCGAGTTTCGTTCGCTGTATGAGTTCTGCGAACGCATCGAATCGCGTTTCCTGAACAAGCGTGTATTCGAGAGCTTGATCAGGTCCGGCGCGATGGATTCGCTGGGCGCACGCGAGAGCATGGTGGCATCGGTTGACGATGCGGTGATGGCCTTGCAGCGCGCGACGCGCGCCCGGGAATCCGGGCAACACGGCCTGTTTGGAACAGCAGCAGCGCCGGCCCCTGTCGCTTTCGAGATGCGTGACGCCGAGCCGTGGAGCGAAGAGGAGCGGCTCGCCAGCGAGTACGCCATGTTGGGCTTCTACGTCTCGGGCCATCCGCTCGCGAAATACGCTTCGCGCTTGCAGGAGCTCAAGACCGTTTCGCTTGCGGAAATCGAGGGACAGCGCAACGGCAAGGAAGTCGCGGTGGCGGTGCTGATCGTCGGCGTCCGGCCCATGCGCTCGCGTAAGGGCGCGCGATGGGCGATTTATACCGTGCAAGATATGACCGGGGTGCAGGAGCTGCTCGCGTTTCCGGAAAGCTTCGCAAAGCTGGAGAACGTGCTGAAGCCGGGAACGCCGTTGTTGCTGAAGGCGCGCGTGCAAATCGAAGAAGCGGGCACTCGGCTTTCGTTGCAGGAAGCGCGGAGGCTCGAAGACATCGCGGAGCGCAAGCGATCGCCGGAGTTTCGCGTGCGGCTAAGAATAGAGTCGCTGAGCGAAGGCACGCTAGACCTGCTGGAGGAGCTGTTTGCGGGCTCGCCGGGGCCGACCCCAGTGCTATTTGAGCTGCATTCGCCGGATGGCTCGGTGGCGGTGCTACAAGCGACACAGCGCGTGACGGTGAAGGCGGAACTGATAGAATCGGTGCGGCAAATTTGCGGTGCGCAGGCCATCGAACTGGTGACGTGATGCCTCCCAGAGAAAAACCTCCGACAAAGGGAAGCCGTGAGCGGGAGATCGACCGCCTGGAAAAGGACGTCGAGGATCTGCGCCATCTTGCAGGCAGCGCCGACGGAGAGGCGGAGATCGAGCGAATTCGCCAGCAAGTGGCGGAGCTGCGGCACGAATTTTACGAGCACATGGGGCCGTGGCAGCGCGCGCAAATCGCGCGCCATCCGCAGCGGCCGTACACGCTGGATTTTATCGGGCTGCTGTTCACCGATTTCGTCGAACTGCATGGCGACCGCGGGTACGGCGACGACAAGGCAATCATCGCAGGGCTTGGGAAATTTCATGGACGGCCCATCGCGGTGATTGGTCATCAAAAGGGCCGCGACACCAAGCAGCGCTTAATACGCAATTTCGGTCAGCCGAAGCCCGAAGGCTACCGCAAAGCGCTGCGGGTGATGAAGCTGGCGGCAAAGTACGGGCGGCCGATTTTTACGTTTATCGACACGCAGGGCGCGTATCCCGGGCTGGACGCAGAGGAGCGCGGCCAAGCCGAGGCCATCGCGCTCAACCTGCGGGAGATGGCGCGCCTGCCGGTGCCCATCATCGTTACCGTGACCGGCGAAGGCGGATCGGGCGGGGCGCTGGCGATCGCCGTGGGCGACCGCGTGAATATTCTCGAAAACAGTTTTTACTCCGTGATTTCGCCGGAGGGCTGCGCCGCCATCATGTGGCGCGACTCGTCGAAGGCGGAAACGGCGGCAGTGGCGCTGAAGATTACGGCCACGGACTTGAAAGAGCTGGGCATTATTGACGAGATCGTGCCCGAACCGGAAGCCGGCGCACACACTGATTATGAAGCGGCGGCGCGGCTGCTCGACATCGTGCTCGACCGGCAGTTGGTGATGCTGACAAATGAGTCGGTTAAAGGCTTGCTTGACGCGCGCTATAAGAAGTTCCGCAACATGGGACAGTTTTTCAATCTCGGATGACTGAGCGGCTCCGCCAGGCCTGTGCTTATTGGCGCTGTGAACTCGATCGAGCGCTCCTCCTGCCGGAACGTTAGATATGATCCGAGTCATCCTCCCCCTCCATCTCCGAAGCGTGGCACACGCCGACAGGGAGGTAACACTCGAAGTCGAGGGCCCCGCTACCTTGGTCGCCCGAAGAACAAGACGTAGCCGTCAGGATCGCAAATCTCGAAGCCGCGCAGACCGTCGTGTGTGTCCTTAAGCGGTACGCTGAATGCTGCGCCATGATCGGCAAATTCGGCGGCAAGCGCATCGGGGTCTGGTGCATAGACATAGGCGTCCCACCTCATGGAGGGATGACGCTTGGGGTTCGGCAGCGGCGACGCGTCTTTGTCGGATTTGACGAAGAGTTGCGCTCCGTCGCGGCCGATGATGGCGAAAAAGGGATTCCGATCCGGCTCCCGGAATCTCGTCTCAAAACCAAGCTTATCGCAGTAGAAAGCGATGGTTTGATCGACGTTGCTGACGATGAAGAATGGTGAAATCCCCGGTGTGTTCGGTCGTGTCATAAGCATGGACGCTCTTGCTGCGGAACAATCGTAGGTCATCAGCGCGGCATGACGGATAGCTGCCGCTCATCCTTCCCCCGCAGCATTTCCAGAGCCATACCAAAAGGAGCCGAGAATGTCACTATTAGTATGCAATGCTCGATAATTCCCAGCCTAAAGGCACCCCGTAGCACATTGGCAACGCTCCGCTAGACGTTTCGTTGTCGCGCCCCACATTCGCGGTCTACTCTGATTGCGCTAACTACAGAGGTGCACTGGTACAGGGAACGCTGCGATTGCTATCGTGGCGGCCGGTGCGCGGAAAACAGGACTCGATCATGTCGGAACCTTTCCGTCCGTACGAGAAGCTGGTGGAAATCACGATCCTTGGCAAGAAGTTTCAGGTGCCGGAACGCAACTCACTTTTGCGCTGCTTCCAGTTCATCAGCCCGGAAACGATTCCGTATGGACGATTCTGCTGGAACCAGGACTGCCAGTATTGCCGGGTGTCCTGCCAGTTGCCGGACGACGATGAGTCGCGCGAGATGCTCAGCTGCAAGTTCATCGTCATGCCGGGCATGGAAGTTACGGAGCTGAGCCAGGAACTGAAATGGTGTTTGCGGTCTAAGCTGCCCGCTGACCTCCCTGTTTCCAGATAGGCGCCAGCCTTTTGCTATTGCGCTACGTTTTGGCGCACAGTCCACGCTCGTGTGAGCGATTTGCGCTACCGGCCTGGCTCATCTACGATTCCTTGTGGCCATGGACAAAACGGATTTGCGTTGCGACGGCTGCGGACAGGCGGCCTCACCGGAACATATTGCGCGACGTTTGCAGCGGCTGGAATGGACCACGCGCTACCGGCCGGTGCATATCGGCACGCTTCTTTTGGGAGCTGTTGCTCCGCAAAACGACTCTGAGTTTGTTTATTCTCCCGGCGGCGCCTGGGACGGAGAGGCTAGGATTTTGCTTGCCGCCGCGAGGTTGCCGCAGGAAGGAAAATCCGCGGAGGCGACGCTAGCGGAGTTTCAACGCCGCGGATTCTTACTGACGCATGTGCTGGAGTGCCCGTTGGAGAATGGAGCGCGCGGCAGGACTCAGGAACTCATTGCCAATCGCCTTCCAGCTGTACTGACGCGAATTCGCCGCTCGCTCAAACCTAAGAGGCTGGCGCCTATTTCAGGCGTCTTGGAGCAATTCTTGCCTGCTTTAGCTTCCGGCGAACTGTCCTGCACGATCCTGCTCGACCAAGACAAGCCGTTCGCGTTGGATGGCAATGCTTCCTCCGAAGCGCTCAGGCGCCTGCGGGCAGTAACCGCGAGTACTGCCGCCAGCATCTTTCCTATGTGATAGAATTCTTCTCAAGAAAATTAGCGTAGTCTCAGGGAGCCGCTGTGCGGAAGCAGGCCAAATTCGGGATCGGCATCGGCATTATCGTAGTGTCTTTGGGTTTCCTCGCTTGGCTGGGGTACGGGGAAAGCAAGACGTACTACCACACGATTGCTGAACTGCAGACCTTACACGGCACGGCGCGCGCGCATCGCCTGCGCGTGGGCGGCACAGTGGAACCCGGGACGATCAAGCGCCTTTCCGGGCGCGTGGATTTCGTTCTGGCCGGCGAAGGGAAGCTGCTGCCGGTGAGCTACGTGGGCAGCGAACCGTTGCCAGACACATTTGTCGACAAGTCGCAAGCATTGGTGGAAGGCAGTTTGGCGGACAACGGCAGTTTTGTCGCCGAGCACGTGCAGGCCAAATGCGCGTCGAAATACGAAGCAGCGCCCGGCGGCGACGCCAAGCCGGGGGCGGCGAAAGCCAGCACGATGTAAAGTAGTAGCGCTTCCTCGGGCTATAGGAGCGCTACAGGGGAAGGCGGACCGCAGTGGACTTTTTTGGCTCCTTCGCACTGCTCCTTGCATTTCTGTGCGCGGCATATGCGTTCGTGGGCGGCATCGCCGCGATCTTAACCCGCCATCCGCTGCTGGTGAAGAGCGCGCGGCAAGCGGGGATTGCGACCTGCGGGCTCATCTTCCTGGCCACCGCGAGCCTCGTTTATCTCTTTTTCAGCGACAGCTATTGGGTGTCTTACGTGGTGGCGCATAGCAACCGCGACCTCTCCACGTTTTACAAGGTGGCCGCGCTGTGGTCCGGACAGGAAGGCTCGCTGCTTTTCTGGAGTTTCTTGCTGGCCGTTTACGTTTTTTCCGTCCTGCTGGTCTACCGCAACAAAAATGGGGAGTTGATGCCGTACGTCGGCGTAGTGCTGGCCGGCGTGCAGATTTTCTTTCTTACCCTGAATAATTTTGTGGCCAGCCCGTTCAAGGTGCTGGCCGCTCCCGGAGCGAATGGCGCGCTGGACATTTTCACCCGGGCGGACGGCAATGGGCTGAATCCGCTCTTGCAGTACCCCGAAATGGTGATCCATCCGCCGAATCTTTATTCCGGCTACACGGGATTTACGATTCCGTTTGCGTTTGCGCTGGGGGCGTTGCTGGCACGCTACCCGGGTGAGAAGTGGATTCACCTTACGCGCAAATGGACGATGATCGCGTGGTGCTTCCAGACCATGGGCATTTTGCTGGGCGCGCACTGGGCCTATGCCGTGCTGGGCTGGGGCGGCTACTGGGGCTGGGACCCGGTAGAGAATGCATCGCTGCTGCCGTGGCTGACCGGCACGGCGTTTCTGCACTCGGTGATGATGCAGGAAAAGCGCGGCATGATGAAAGTGTGGAACGTGTGGCTCGTCTTCACCACATTCATGCTGTGCATTCTGGGAACTTTGCTTACGCGCAGCGGCGTGGTCAGCTCGGTTCACGCGTTTGCGCAGTCGAGCATCGGAAACTACTTCGTGGGGTTCTTGCTGCTGGTGTTCGCTGTTTGCTTGGCGGCTTACGTAAAGAATCGCGACTACCTCAAGAGCGAGAACCAACTGGATTCGATGATTTCGCGCGAATCGAGCTTCCTGTTCAACAACTTGATCTTGCTGGTTTCCTGTATCGCGGTTCTTTCCGGAACTCTTTTCCCAGTATTTTCGGAATGGTTTTCGGGCTCGCGCATCAGCGTGGGCGCGCCGTTCTTCAATAAGGTAAATATTCCCATCGGCTTGCTGCTTCTGTTTCTCACTGGTGTAGGGCCTCTGCTCGCTTGGCGCAAGACTTCCACGGACAGCTTGAAGCGCAACTTCGGTGGGCCGCTGATCGCCGGCTTATTGGCGGGGATCGTGGTTTTTGCGCTCGGGGTGCGCGAGTTCTTCTCGCTGGTGTGCTTGATGCTTTGCGTCTTTGTGACCACCACGATCGGCATGGAGTTTTTCCGCGGCGCGCGCGTCATTCGCTCGCGTTCCGGCGCGTCCCTACTCGCTTCCGCGGTGGAACTAACCATGCGCAATACGCGCCGCTATGGCGGCTATATCGTGCACATGGGCATGGTGCTGATTTTCGTAGGGCTGGCTGGCGCGGCGTTCAATCGCGACGTGCAGAAAGACATGCAGCCGGGCTCGACCCTGCAGATTGGCGGCTACAAGCTGCTGCTGCAAGGTTTCGATACCAAGCCGGAAAAGAATTACACCTCTGAGCGCATGATCGTCGAAGTTTGGCGGGACAACAAGCCTTTGATGATGCTGTATCCGGAGCGGCGCTTCTTTCAGACCAACGAGCAGTCCGGAACGATGGTGGCGATCTACTCGACGCTGCGCGAAGATCTATATGTGGTGTACGCTGGGCAAAACCCGGAAACCCAAGCTCCCGTCATTCACGCGTACTTGAATCCGCTGGTGAAATGGATTTGGCTGGGCGGCTTGGTCGTCGTGCTGGGCACGCTGGTTACGCTCTTGCCGAACCGGCGAGCGGTGCTGGTCTTGGCCGTCGCGCCAGAGCGAACTGCGGCGCAACAACCGCAGACGCTCGCGCCTTCCGTGGCGCTTCGGGAAGGGCATGACTAAAAGGCGCCTAGCTGCTTTCACCCTGGTAATCGCACTGAGCATTTCTTCGGGCGCGTTGCTTTCCTCACGCGCGCAGACGCAAGCTGATCGCGCCAAGCAAATCGGCGGCAAGTTCATGTGCATGTGCAGTTGCAATCAAGTGCTCACGCAATGCAATCACGTCGGCTGTCCGACTTCCGCGAGCATGTTGAAGGAGTTGGACCAATGGGTGACGCGGGGGGATTCTGAGACCGTGATCACATCGGCATTTGTGCAAGAGTTCGGGACCAAAGTGTACGCGGAGCCTCCGAAGTCCGGGCTGAGCCTGGTAGCCTGGAGCCTGCCTAGCATTTACCTGTTGCTGGGCACGCTGCTGGTGATTTTTGTGATCTGGCGGTGGCGTTCGCGCGGCATGCCGCCTTCGGTGGGCCCGGGCAGAGCGCCGGGAATTTCGTCGCAAGACCTGGAGCGTGCGCGGCGCCGCGTGGCGCAAGAGACCGAGGACTGATGGCCGGCGCCTATTTGAATTTGGCGGCAGTTTTAATTTCGTCGGCGGACGGGGCGGTGCTCGGCTTGTGCCTGGCGCTGGCCGTCGCTACGCTCCTTTTTATTTTCTACATCCAGCCCGACGCTTCCGACCTGGCGCCGCGTCGCTCCAAGCTGGACCAATTGATGGAGCGGCGAGACACGATTTACGACAATTTGCGAGACTTGCGTTTCGAGTTTCGCTCCGGAAAATATTCCGAAGGTGATTTCAACGCGATGAAGACTTCTCTCGAGAACGAAGCGGCGCTGATACTGGCCCAAATCGACCAGGTGACGGAATCGCAGGTTCGGCGGGCTCGCGGCCCGGCGGCGACAGAGCGCGGCCAGCGATGATGCAGTTTCGTAGGTTTTGCACGTCATTTGCGGGCGTGTTGCTCCTCGCAATGTCCGCGCGCGCCGGGGAGCTTCACGGCACGGTAAAGAACGGGACGACGGGCAAGGCCGCCCCCGGCATCGAAGTGGTGTTGATTCAGTTGCAGGGCGGAATGCAGCCCGTCGCCAATTCCAAGACCGACGGCCAGGGGCAATTTACTTTTGACAATCCGTCGCTCGGTGCGCAGCCTATGCTGGTGCGGGCCGTCTATAAAGGGATTAATTTCCATCAACCCGTGCCGCCCGGCCGTAGAGACGTGGAAGTCAGCATTTTCGAGCCCTCGAAGGATCCCAAAACCATCTCCGTTGCTTCGCGGATTGTTTTTTTTCAGCCCAACGATACCAACCTGACGGTGGCCGAGGAATATTCAATTCAAAATAATTCGCAGCCGCCGCAAGCGTATTTTCGCGCCGACGGCAACTTCGAGTTTGTGATTCCCGAGAATGCGCATTTGCAGCAGATCGCGGCTTCGGGGCCGACCGGGATGCCGGTAGTGCAGGCGCCCATCGCCAAGACGAAAGGGAAGTACGCAATCGCCTATGCGCTGCGGCCGGGACAGAATACCGTGCGCTACTCGTACGAAATGCCGTATCCGGGGAATGCCGTCACCGTCAAGGTGGCCACGGTTTACCCTTCGGCGCGGCTGCTGGTGGTGGCTTCGCCAACGATGCAGATAAGCGGCGAGGGCTTGGAGAGCGGCGGACTGGAGCAGGGTATGAGCGTGTACGGCCGAGAGAATGTGGCGGCCAACAGCGTGATTGCGGTGAACGTCTCCGGCACCGCGCCGCCGTTGCAAACCGGAGGGTCCGAGTCCGCTGGTGGCGGCGGGCAAAGCGGTCGGGAAGCGGAGGCCGCTGCGCCTGCGGCAAACATACAGTCAGTGCCCGGACGGTTGGATGTGCTTAAGTGGCCGCTGATCGCGGGTTTCGTGGGGATCTTTGCGCTCGGGGCGATGCTCCTGGCGCGCAAGCCCGTTGTGGCCGTAGCCGGCGATGCGCCTGCTGAAAAGAGGGCTGCTGCTTCTGCGTCGACGTCCAAAGCGCTTTCACAAGTTGACGCAGCGGTGGGAACGGGTCTCGATGCGCTGAAAGATCAAATGTTTCGCCTGGAGCTGCGCCGGCAAGCGGGCACGATTTCCGAAGAGGAGTACGCGCAGGAGCGCGCGCGCGCGGAAAAGGTGCTGCGCGACCTGGTGCGAGGCTGAGCATGTGTACGCGCTGCGCGGCGCACGCGGGTGAGGGCGCACGGTGACGCCGGCGGGAGCGCGCCGCATAGGTCTTCGCCTCGAAAATATCGACAAGAGATACGGCGGCCTTTACGCGCTGCGACGGGTATCGCTGGAGATTGCGCCCGGGGAGTGCGTGGCGTTAGCGGGGCGCAACGGCTCTGGCAAGACGACGCTTCTGCGCATTGCCGCGCAGTTGGTGCGGCCGTCGGCAGGGAAGCTGACATTTTCGCCCGCGCAAACGGAAGCGGCGCCAGCGACGAAGAATACCGGCTTTGTGGCGCACGCCACTATGGTTTACGACGAGCTTACTGCCGAAGAGAACCTGTTGCTGTTCGCGCGACTGCTGGAAATCCCCGAACCTGCGCAGCGCGTTGAATCGCTGTTGCGTGATGTCGGCTTGTTCGAGCGGCGGGATTCTCTGGTGCGAACGTTTTCGCGTGGGATGCGCCAGCGCGTTGCCATCGCGCGCGCGCTGCTTCACGAACCTTCTGTCTTGCTTCTCGACGAACCCGGCACGGGACTCGATCCGCAGGGCGTTAGCTGGCTGGCGGAAACGCTGCGGCGGCTGCGTGACGCTGGCTCGACCATCCTGATGAGCCTTCACGGTGAATCGGAAATCTCTGCGCTGGCGACGCGCGCGATACGCCTGGACGCGGGAGCCGTGGTTGCCGATACGCAAAGCGGCGGCAACCTGCGCTCGATTCTGACGTTTGCCGACGCTTAGATGAGCCTGCTCTCGAACACGACCGTTCTGCTCGGCAAAGAATTGCGCACGGAGTTTCGTTCGCGCGAGCTGCTGACGACCACGATTGTATTCGTCTTGATAGTGATCGTGTTGTTCAGTTTTAACCTTAACCCAACGACTGAGGAGTCGCGGCATTTTGGGCCAGGGCTGCTGTGGCTAGCGTTTCTTTTCGCGGCGTCGCTGATGTTGCAGCCTTGTTTTGTTCGCGAGCAGAACAACGACACGCTTAGTTCCCTGCGCCTTTCCGTGTCGGATCCGTTTGCTATTTTTCTGTCGAAGCTCTGCGCCAATACCCTCTTCCTATTGCTTATGGAGCTCCTGCTGTTGCCCATATTCGCGGTACTGTACAACGTTCCGCTGCTCGGGGTTTTTCCGCAGCTCATACTGGTTCTTTCTCTGGGCAGCTTAGGCCTATCGGTCACCGGTACCGCCGTGTCGGCGATTTCGGCGCAGGCACGAATGCGCGAGCTACTCCTCCCTTTGCTTTTGCTGCCACTTTGGATTCCGCTGCTCCTCCCGGGCACCGAAGCGACCGCGGCATTGCTGTCCGAAGATCCCGTGCTGCGCTGGGACTGGATCGCGATTCTGCTTGTGTTCGACATCATTTTTTTGACGGCGGTATGGCTTTTCGGGGAATATCTCTTGGAGGAATGAGGCTGGGCGGTTTGGTGGGCGTACACCCTCCCCCCGGGTTTCGGAATCTGTGTGATAACAAAGGGTTTGCGTGAGAGTGAGTTTGAAACTGTATCAAAACAAAGCACTTCGAGACTGGCATAGCTCGGAATGGATAGCGTACGGCGGAAAAATCATGACGACTAAGGTCCTCGGCGCGGCGGCGGTAGTCCTGCTCTTGGGCGCATCGGCGTATGGCGCATTCTTTGTGGCGCCCAACGAATTAACGATGGGCGTCGTACAAAGAATCTTTTATCTGCATGCGCCTTGCGGGATGACGGCGCTAGCCTCGTTTATGGTGTGCTTCGTGGGCAACTTGGGTTACCTGCTTAAGCGCGAACCGAAATGGGACTGGCTCGCGGTGTCCTCTGCTGAAGTTGGCCTGGCGTTTTGCACCGTGGTTCTCCTTACCGGGCCGATCTGGGCGAAGCCGGCGTGGGGCGTCTATTGGGCGTGGGACGCGCGCCTAACCTCGACGCTGGTGCTCTGGCTGCTCTATCTTTCGTATTTGATTTTGCGGACGATGGTGGAAGATCCCGACCGGCGTGCGCTGATCAGCTCGTTTTACGGCGTCTTCATTTTCCTGGACGTTCCGCTGGTCTACGGATCGATCTGGTGGTGGCGCACGCAGCACCCGCAGCCGGTGGTGTTCACCAGCGGCGGACTGAACCCGGAGATGCGCAAAATTTTCTATCTGTCCTGGCTGAGCTTGACGGCATTGATGATTTTGCTGATTCGTCAGCGCTACGAGCTGGAAGAGGTGCGAGCAGAGGCGCAGATTTTGGCGCGAGAGGCGGAGGCGGCGTGAAGAATCTTGGCAGCGTGATGGTGGCGTACATGATTGGTTGGGGCGTGTTTTTCGTTTATTTGGTGACCGTGGCGCGCCGCACTGCCGACCTGCGCAAGGACGTTGAGCGCCTGAAGCAGTCACTTACGCGAGGAAAGTAAGCGTGGCAGGGAAGAAGCGCGTCGGAATCGTATTGTTTCAGCTCGGCGGGCCGGATTCGCTCGAGGCCGTCGAACCCTTTCTGCTGAACCTGTTTCTCGATCCGGACATCATTCCTCTTGGTCCGCTGGGAATTCTGCGGCGGCCGATTGCCAAACTGATTTCCTCGCGGCGCTCGATTCCGGTTGCCGGCAAGTACGCAGAGATCGGCAGACGCTCGCCGATTCGTTTGCTGACCGAACGGCAGCGGGTGCGGCTGGTTGCGGCGTTGTCGCCCTATATCGAGACGGTTGCTGTGACGGCGATGCGCTACTGGCACCCGATGAGCGCGGAGGCCGCTGAGACTCTGCGGCGGGCGGAGCCGCTCGATGACATCGTGCTGCTGCCGCTCTATCCGCATTTTTCCTACGCTACAACGCTGAGCAGCTTAAAAGAGTGGCAGCGCGTGTACGGCCCGACCAAGGGCTGCGCGAAAGTGCACACCGTCGGGCAATTTTATGATCACCCGCTATATATACAGGCGGTGGTGCAGCGAATTGGCTCCGTGCTGCGGCAATTTCCGGATAGCTCCCGCATCCATCTGGTGTTCAGCGCGCATGGGTTGCCGATGAGCTTGGTGGAGAAGGGCGACCCGTACCCCCGGCAGATCGAAACGACGGTGAAGCTGGTGTGCGAGGCCGGCGCGCGGCAATATGCTGGCTGGCCTCGAACGCACCTTTTGTGCTATCAAAGCCGCGTCGGTCCGGCCAAGTGGCTGCAGCCGCCGCTGACCGGCACCATCGAACGGCTCGGGCACGAGGGCGTCAAGGAAATGCTGGTGGTGCCTATCTCGTTTGTTACCGAGCATATAGAAACGCTGCACGAAATTAATATCGAGGCTCGCACCGAAGCCAAGAATCTTGGCATCGTAACCTTTAGGATGATGCCGGCTGTGGGGGATTCGCCACTTTTTATCGCAGCCCTGAAAGATTTAGTCCTGCGGGCCGTAGGAATGGAAACGGAGCCGGCGGTGATACCTGCTTCGTTGGAGAATTCCTCAGGTGCCAACGTTCGATGAAGAGGTTTCACCACAGAGGGCGCAGAGAGCACAGAGTCGCGAAGAGGGGAGACTACCTCCAGGCGGGTCTTGGACGCAAAAGAATCGCGGCTGCGCTATAATCCCCGGCGAGATTTCAGCAAATGACCACCACGTATAATCCAGGCATCCACCGGTTTGCCAAGTTCGTCGTGGCATGGACGGTGCTCCTTTTCATTGCCGGCGCTCTGGTCACTTCCAATAATGCGGCACTCTCGGTTCCGGACTGGCCCAAGTCGTTTGGAACGTGGTTTCCTTCGCTGAGGCAGCTTGCCGGGGGCGCGTTCTTCGAGCATTCCCACCGCGTAATTGCGGGCGGGTTGGGCATTTTTACGCTGGCGCTGGCGATTCTGATTTGGCTCAAAGACGAGCGTCGTTGGTTGCGCTGGTTCGGCGTGATCGCCGTTGCTGGAGTAGCGGTGCAAGCCGTTTTGGGCGGTGAAGTGGTCAGGCAGTTGCTGCAATACTGGCTGCCCGTTATGCATGCGTGTTTCGCGCAAATTGTTTTCGCTGCCGTGCTTGGAATGGCCGTGTTCACGAGCCGTTGGTGGATCTCGGAGCGCCCGCAGCTTGCGGACCGCGGCACGCCCTCCATTCAATCGGTGGCGCTGGTCAACGCGGGCGTGATCTTTCTACAGGTCGTGCTGGGCGCGGGCTTCCGGCACTCCGAAATACCGGTGTGGCCACATATTGTGGGCGCGTTTGCGGTTATGGCGACCGTGACGTGGACTGCTGTGGCGCTTCGCAAGCGTTTCGGCGACTCCGCCGAACTGTCGCGGGCGCGTGCTCTGCTTCATGCCATGTTTGGTCTCCAGTTCGTGCTGGGATTTGGCGCTTACTGGGTCCGGCTCGCGTCTGAAAAAGCTGGACCTACGTCGCTCACTGTGATTGTGACGGTAACTCACACTGTGGTTGGAGCATTGCTATTCGCGTTTTCGATTCTAATTGCTTTGATTTGCTATCGATTGGTGCCGCGCGGAAGGGAAGTCGCGGCGGCACCAAGCCAGGTGGCGGTGCAATGAGCACACTGCGCACGGCGGAGCTGACGCTGGCGTCACGCGCGCATGCGTATGTCGCGCTGACTAAGCCGGATGTGTCGTTTCTTGTGCTGATCACCACCGCCGCAGGCTATTACATGGGTGCGCGCGGCCCGGTCGCCTGGCTGCACCTGATTCACACCGTTTTTGGAACCATGCTGATCGCCGGAGGCACCGCGGCGCTGAATCATTATGTCGAGCGCGACTCTGACCGGCTGATGCGGCGTACGGCGTCGCGGCCGCTGCCGAGCGGCGTGCTGAAGCCGCGGCAGGCGCTGGCGTACGGGATTGCATTGTCGGTGGCCGGCGCGTTGTATCTATATTTCGCCGCGGGTGCGCTTGCGGCTGGACTTGGCGTAGCAACGTGCCTCAGTTATTTGCTGGCGTACACGCCGCTGAAGAAGCGCACCGTGTGGGCCACGTTTGTCGGGGCGTTTCCCGGGGCGATCCCCCCGATGATCGGGTGGGTGGCCGCCACTGGCAGGCTCGATCTCGGCGCTTGGCTGCTGTTCGCGATTCTTTTCTTCTGGCAGTTCCCGCATTTTCACGCCATTGCTTGGATGTATCGCGAAGATTATGCGCGCGCGGGCATTCTGATGCTTCCGGTGGTCGACCCCGAGGGCTCGCGGACGTTCCGGCAAATTCTGGTGACGGCGGCGGCGCTTGTGGGCGTTAGCCTGTTACCGGCGATCGCCGGGCTCGCTGGAATTATTTACTTCTTTGGGGCGCTGCTGCTCAGCGTGGGACTTTTGCAGGTTTGCCTTTGGGCTGCTAGTTCGCGGACTAACGTTCGCGCCAAGTGGTTGATGCACGCTACCGTTTTGCACATCCCGCTTTTGCTTGCTCTCATGGTCTACGACAAGATCCCCCGGTAACTTGACGCTACACGTTTTTCGTGTGAGGTGCTGCTTCTGCGTGCGTTCCCGCTCGTGCTGACGAAAGGCCTCAGGTCCAAACGGCGGACCTGAGCT
>Ga0209647_1001193_pt1 | contig 22660 bp, 28 predicted proteins | sample GraSoi_2013_60cm_FD_185827 | JGI IMG/M metagenome (GOLD analysis project Ga0209647, IMG submission 185827) | Grasslands soil microbial communities from the Angelo Coastal Reserve, California, USA - Sample 9_17_2013_60cm (SPAdes) (version 2) | ecosystem: Environmental > Terrestrial > Soil >... | reverse complement strand
TAGGGGTGGGAGCGGCGGATGCTGTGGGGAGGGGGCGCTTACATCGCCCTCGCTAGAGACAATCAGCGAGCGGTTGCGCCTGGCTGATTTGGGCTGGAGTGACGACGGCTTCTCTCAGATTCGCTCCACACAGATCGGCTCTCTTCAAATTGGCATCCAGCAGGAGAGCGCCACAGAGGTCAGCATCACGAAGAGCGGCATCGCTGAGATCGGCCCTGCTCAGGTCTGCGTAACTCAGGTTTGCTCGTACCAGGTTCGCATTGCTCAGATTTGCTTCCTGCAGGTAAGCCCCGCTTAAACCGGCTCCCCAGAGATCCGCACCGCTCAGGTTTGCACCACGCAGGTCCGCACGGAAGAGATTGATGCCACCAAGATTCGTCTCACTTAAATCCGCTCTACTCAGGTCTATGGCCTCCTCTGGATGCTCCTGCCTGAACAGATTCCATTGCTCAACAGGTTGCTGTCTCAGGAATTCGAGCGTCTGCTGATCCGCCATTGCCCCCGGCTCCTTTCATTGCGCTCTCCTTCGTGTCTCAGAGGAGGTACCTCTAACAAAGTAGTATTACCTCGCATCGGGTCTATGAAGCGTTTTTCTGGCTGACTCACTGACGAGGAGGAGGAAGCTCCTCGGAGATTTGCCTCTTTGAGATATGCCCCTGTCAGGTCAGCACCGGCGAAGTTGGCCTCGCTAAGATCGGCATTGATGAAGTTGGTATCGATCAGGACAGCATTGGTGAAGTTGGCTCTGGTGAACTTCGCCTCCATCGCGTCGGCTCCACTGAGATCAGCACTCGTCAAGTTTGCCTCGCTGGCATCGGCCTTTCTCAAGTCCGCACCAATCAAGTTGGACCAGCTGAGGTCTGCTTTACTCAGGTTCGCGCCACTCATCGTGGCACCACTCAGGTTCACTCGACTGAGGTTAGCACCACATAGATGACTCTGGCTCAGGTCTTCTTCATGCAGATCTGGCTCCTCGCTGGGGGGTTGCTGCCGCCAGGTATTCCAGGCATTTGTCCCTTGCCTGATCAGCTCTAGCAGTTGCTGCTTTGCCATGTTCGTTTCTTTCTTTTGCCCACACTCACGGCCCAACAACGTCGAGCCTGTTGCGTCTACGTGTCCAACAGAGGACCGCGGGGAAACAGGGATCTGCCTCCCCTACTTCCCTGCAAAGAATTCATTGTAGAGCTCGGGTGGGAACTCGGCGCGAATATCCTCAAATTCACCCTCCGACAAAGTATACGTCGTCCCGAGCGAGTTATCAAGTATTTATATTATATCATCTACTATTTTTATGAAACAAAATTATATTTTCTGTAGAGGGGCGAAAGTGCGAGTATGTCACTCCCCCTCGTGCAGGAAAGCTCATGGGAGCGGCGAGTGCGCAGTAGGCTGACTCTTTGCCGATCGGGCAGTCATGCTATAGTCCATTTCTCCTGAAGCGCGCTTCACCCTGACGAGGCGATTAATCTTGCGTTGTGAGCTGACCCCCAACGGGCGTCTGCGCGGTACCTGTGTCATTAATTCGCTCATAAAGTCTCCTTCGTGCGCTAACGACATGCCCGCTCTGTTGATCCAGGCAAGCAGGCAGCGGGGGGAGGCAGCTTCTTAGTATTCTGGCATGCCTGCTGGAGCAGCGGGCTTCTCCTTCTCTGGAATATCTGTAATCAATGCTTCAGTCGTCAGGATCATTGAAGCGATGCTGGCCGCGTTCTGTACGGCTGAGCGCGTCACCTGGGGCGACCCTCGTGATCAGAGCCAGAGCGATTGCGAGGGTCGCCTCTACTCGTTTATCGTTCAACACATGAGTGTTCTCTAAGGGGAACTTTTTGATCTACGATCGATCTCACCAATGGCCTTGTTGACGGCGATTGGCCCATCGTAAGTCTGATTGGGTAACTGCTTGAGCGTCTCAAGCACCCGTGGGAGAATCTCTTGTTGCTTCTGAGCATGCTTGATCAGCTCTTCTTTACTCGCAGGATAGTCAACTCCTTTCAGGAATTTCTCCACGTCTCTCGGACTAACTGCCATTATGTTTTCCTCCTTACTTTTAGGTAGAGCTCCTTGCTTTATCCAAAGACAGACGAACTTCACCACTTCCAACAGTGATCCCCTGGTTGTTACCACCTGGTCTGCTTGTCTTCACCCTACCAAGTGTACCTCGTTACGATCGTTTTGTCAAGTATTTATATTGCCTCATAAACTATTAATACGGAACAAAATATATTTCTGACTCATAGAAATAATGCATGTGATTATATAAAATACTTTACAATGCAGGCTGAGGCTCAAAACCTGTGTGGATATCTCTCGCTGGGAGGCCTTGCAGGTCTGCTCAGCCGCTGCCTAGTGCTGGTCCCGAACGACTCTTGTTCCCTTCACCCGGCCTCGGCGGTGGGAACGGCAACTGTAGGTATCTATTGGTGCTTCAATCTCGTTACGGCGGGTATACTCACACGTTCATGTCATCGCCCTGTCATCTCATGGCGTCTTACGTGTCCAATTTGTGGCATTGATCGCAGCCGTACGTCTTGCGATCATCATACCTCATCTGTTGCCGATATTCCTATGGATAGTGGGCCTGTGGTGCTAACTTATGGCTGATCGGGGAGCAGGCCAAGAGTACGCGCCCGTTTCACCGCCCAAGTACGATTACTCACCCCAGATATTGCGCACATGGCTTTTGACCGTGCTGAGGTCCTTGTGTTGGCCCTCAGCAATCTCCTGGTTGGAGAGGCACCCCTTCTAAGTAGTGCCTTGTCGATTCAAGCATAGACGGGGAGAGTAGGCACTATGATGCATATTTTCTATAGAAAATATATTTTTGTTTCATATAAAATAGATGGGATAATATAAATACTTGACAAAGCGAAATGTACGATATATACTTGGTACCGTGAAGAGAAGAAGGCCTGGTTGGAGCAGTCAGACAGGCTTTTGGCAGGCGATCGCTCCGCGCAGATTGCGCCGCACTTCACGAGGGATCAGGTGGTCCCAGCCTGCCTCACCAGGCGCGGAAACTCTCCAGTGGTCACTTGAAGCCTGTAGCTATTTCACCGTCTTCTTCCAGTTGCCAAACAAGCGGGCGTCCTGGCTCCCTGAAGGAGCGGAACCGGAACAGATTCCCAATATCGGTCAAGTAGACAGCAGGCACACGCTCATGCTCAGATCTAATTGGAGCCACTTATTGAGCGAGATGGCAAATGCCACAAGAACTCTGCCTATCACTGTGGTGATCACACTGCCAGGTTCGTTGCCTGGCAGCGAGAATGCGTCGGAACAACGTCGAAACAACAAAGAAAGGAAAGGAGACCAACACTATGGCGGTTAGCACTCGTACAGATGAAGAGATCCAGAGGGACGTCCTGGAAGAATTGAAGTGGGATAGCCGCGTGCGCCCCAACGAAATTGGGGTGGCGGTCAAAGATGGCATCGTCACCCTGACCGGCTGGGTCGATTCCTATTTGAAAAAGATCGCGGCTGAGGAGGCCGCGCACCGCGTGCCTGGCGTCAAGGCGGTCGCCAACGACATCGAGGTGCGCCTGCCCACCTCGGCCGAGCGCACCGATGCCGACCTTGCCAAAGCCGCGCTCAACGCCCTCAACTGGGAAGCAGCGATCCCGGCTGACAAGTTGGACGTCACGGTCAGCCACGGCTGGGTGACGCTCAAGGGCGAGGTTGACTACGCCTTCCAAAAGCGAGACGCAGAGCGTGCTGTACAGCGCCTGTCCGGGGTCAAAGGCGTCACCAATCTCATTGTGGTCAGGACGCGTGTGTCGCCCACCGACCTGAAGCAGCAGATCGAGAAAGCGCTCATCCGCAATGCGGAGACGGACGCCAGCCGTATCAGGGTCGAAGTGGAGGGCAGCAAGGTCATCCTCAGTGGGACGGTCCGTTCCTATATGGAGAAACAGGCAGCGGAGGACACCGTCTGGGCCGCGCCGGGTGTCACCGATGTTGAAAACCGGATTGTGGTCTCGCCCATACCCTGATCCTTGCTGCATGGCCAGCGAGCTGGTCTATTCGCTTTTTCTGCGGTCATTACCTTGGCGTCGATGGACGCAAAGTGAAACTGGGGCAGTACCTCTTTCGCAAGCATGGCGGCAACGTGGTCTTCTTTGGGCGCTTTATTGCCGCCTTGCGCGCCTGGGCCGCGTTGCCGGCTGGGACCAAAAGAAGATGCCTGCTAAGGAGAGACAAAACGATGAAAAGACTTCTCACACTTCTTGTTACACTCGGTCTGGTTTCGGTGTTTATCGTAAGCCTGCGGCATATTCGCTTCTGCTAGCGGTAGTGGAAGTAATGGCAGTGGGAACAGTGGCAGCGTCACCCCCGTCCACATGGGGATGACCAACTTCCTGCAGAGCAGCGTCACGATCAACAGGGGCAGCAGGCTCGATCTGGTCAATGATGCTTCCGCTATCCATGTCATTGGCCTCGGGCAATGGGTGAACGGCTCCCCTAAACCTGAAACAGAACCCGGCGCGCCGCAGGTCCACAACCTGCTAATCACAGGGAATGCGAGCCAAACAATTGGCCCGTGGAATACTCCTGGAACCTACCACCTGTATTGTAGCATTCACCAAAACATGCAACTGACGGTGATCGTGAAATAGGGCCAGGCTAGAACTACACGAAGGTTTACACATGCAAACTGATGTGTGGGGTCTCATGCAAGAGGAGATAGATGCCCATGCCTACAAGTGGATCACTCTGGGCAGACGTACATGGCCTCGTCCTGGGCGCCGTTTTCCTGTTAGCTTATTCAGGTGGCCTCGCAGGGCTCTTCACCTTACGGACGAGATGGGAGACCGCGACGGGCTTGCGCGTCCTCGCGCGGCAATTGATCGCGGGGACCTGGATCATGGCGCTTGTGGCCTGGTTGACAGTTGTTACAGGCACCTACGTGGTGTATCCCCTGTATCGAAGCGAATTTCGCTCTGTCCTGGCGACATCGTTCTGGAATACCTTTAGTATGGCGTGGAAGATCCATATTGGCTGGTTTGCGCCTATCCTGGCGACGACGGTCGCCTATGTAGTCACTCGCTACAGGACCCAGTTGGCGGAAGAACCGAGGATGCGCCAGGCGATGGTCGTACTCTTCCCGTTTGCTTTTGTAATTGCTGGCGTTGCCGGGCTCTTAGGCGCGTTGACCAACAAAGTGCTTCCTGTTTACTAATGGGGACCGAGGAGGAACAATGATGGTGCGACGGCAAAGGCGATCTGAACCTGCACAAAGAGGGAAACCACGGGAAGCGCTCTCCAATGGGAGGGCTGCTGCTATGCTGGCTGCAGGTATTGGCAGCCTGGTGTTTGGTCTCTTGACAATCCTCGTGCAGGTGTCCCCAGCCGTTAGGAATGCACTCCAGTTTTACCAGCCAGCTGGTCAAATTACCGGTCTGACCACGCTGTCGGTTGCGGCGTGGCTCATATCCTGGTACATCCTGTTTCGGCTCTGGAAGGAGCGGCAGGTGCCATTTTCCTGGGTGTTTGCGGTCACGCTGCTCCTGATTGTTCTTGGACTGGTAGGCACCTTTCCACCATTCTACGGATTGTTCGGATGAAGGATCGCGACGAGTAATCATTTCGCTGTTACCAGCCGAAAATTGTTACTATCACGACTGCCATGACGCCGACAAGTACAATTGGTGCGGTAAGCAGTACGAGGCGCAGACTTGGACCAGGCTTGCGTGTGACGAACCAGAAGATGACTATATTCTCCAGTAACCCCACTAGTGTAGCCAGGAACATAGCAATAGCAGCAGATGAGCCTGCAACTTGCCCCCTACCGAGCTGCTGGCCTACCAGCACAGAGGAAGATGCTGCGCTCGCCAACGCGCCTGCCACCACTACGGCCAGGAAGCCAATAGCCCCAAACAGGCGATGTGCCACCCCGCTTATCACCGTTAGCAAGAGAAACAGCACGCCAAAACCGAGCACTGAACGCAACTCGAGAGGAGACTTGAGCTGCCGCTTCTGTGGAGCCTCTTGCTCAAGCTGTTGGGGGGCCTCCCGCCCAGGATGGTGAGAAGCTTTCTGCCTCGACCTCCTGGAACCCCAGATGGCGAATAGTGCCACCATCCCGGCGGCAAGCATCATCGGCACCAACACGATCACAGTGCTGAGGCTTGCCCGAAGGCCTTGTGGGAAGGAGAAGATGACGACCAGTGCCCAATTGCGTAGAATCATGGCCAGGTCGGAGAGCACTACATCCGTTGGCGCTGCGGCGACGGTACTTGCGCCATCTTGCACCGCTTGTCCCAGGAGCGCCGTCGTCGTCGCACTGTTCACTACTCCACCCAGGACCGCGCTATAGTGTATACCACGCGTGCCAAATTGCCGTAGCAACACATAGTTGACGAAGCTTAAACCCGACACGATCACTACACTAAGCCAGACCGAGCGTGGATTAAGCACTTTCCAGGGATCAATAAACCGGTCAGGAAGCAGCGGATAGACGACTACCGTAAGAAAACCGAGGAGTAATGTGCCGCGAATCTCGGCCACGGTCAATTTACTGCTGAATGTGACTAACTCCGTTTTCCAGGCGAGCAATGCGGTGATCACCAGTGCGCTAGCGAATGCGAGAAAAAAATTTCCTATCCCGATCACTATACCCAGCACATTGGCTGCCGCCAGGGCGAGGGAGGTCGTGATTTCCAGGGATCGTTCGTTCCACATAGCATACACATTCACCAGAAGCAGGACCACCAGCACGATCCCGACTTGCACATACGCCAACGTCGGGGCGACCAACCAGGAGAGGGTCCCGAGCAATGCGGCTATGGCGAAACTTCTCACCCCTGCTTCTTTATGTGCCCATGTGCGTTCCAGTCCGATGAGTATGCCCATACTGGCTGATGCCGCAACTTTTAGCGCAAGAAGGAACGGTAGATCCATCGGGTATCCCGCAATCTCTGTGACTTCGTGAGAGACATCGATGTAATTATGCCCTCTTCCTTCTGGATGGGTTCGAGTTGAGTTGCCGATCCAGTTCTGCTTCGGTCGTCTCCAGTTGGCCGCCTTGAGCCCCTGGACCGGCAATATTGCACAGAATATCGATCTGGCCGTAGGCCTGCAAGGTTGTTGCGATCAGGGCGTTGACCTCCGCGCGACGGGAGACATCGGTGCGGACAAACATGGCTATCCCCCCTTGCTGCTGAATCGCACGGGCTGCCGCTGTTCCTTTCTCGTCCTGGCGGTCGGCAATGACGACCCGCGCGCCTTCCTCTGCCAGCATGCGGCAGACGGCTGCCCCGATCCCTGAATCCCCTCCGGTGACAATGGCGACTTTGCCTGCCAGTTCAAGGTTCATCGAATGTTGCCCCTCCCTTTCACGCGCGCCCTTTTGCGGCATCGATCATGCCATGCAGATGTGCTGCGGCCTGTTCAAATGCTCGTGTATGCAGTTTGACTGCCATCGGTCAATGCTCCTTGTCAGCATATACTAAACTAACTACTCGTCCGACCACCGATGCTCGTTCACAAGAAAACTCGACACGAGTCCCCTCACCGGGGAAGGGTGTGGGGTTCCGCCGGTGCAAAACTGGCCGTACTGTGAGCGCACATTACTCAATGGTACGTGACTATTGTCCCCACGGTTTTCTTCCACGCTCGAAGTATACGTCGTACCTGTTGCCCTGTCAAGTATTTATATTAACCACATCAGTAAATAGTTGATGAGATAATATAAATACTTGACAGGGCGTCTTCCACACCCTATACTTAGTACAGTGAAGACAAGAAGACCCGGCTGTCACTACCGGGCAGTTTTCTTGCAGGGGGTCTCTCGTAGCAGTTGCAGCACCACCTCACCGGTGTGCTCGGTTGTCCCAACTTGTCTCAACCGCAGCAGTGTTACCGGCTTTCGCGGCGTGCCTGAAGCCTGGTTCACCATCGTGTTTTCACTGCGCAGCCGACTCGCCTTGTCGGAGTGAAAGCGGAACAGATTCCCATACAGGTAAAGTAGGCCGTAGGCAGATGCTATACGAGCACCCTCTATCACTACGGTGAAGAGGCTGCCAGGCGTATTGCCTGACAGCGAGCAGACATGACATGAGCAACCTATGGAAAGGAACTACTACGATGGCCATTAGCATCCGGACGGATGAAGAGATCCAGGCAGATGTCCTGGAAGAATTGAAGTGGAATCCACGCGTGCAGCCCAACGAAATCGGCGTCATCGTCAAGGACGGGATCGTCACGCTGACGGGCTGGGTCGATTCCTATCTGAAAAAGATGGCTGCCGAGGAGGTCGCCCACCGCACGCGTGGCGTCAAGGCGGTCGCCAACGAGATCGAGGTGCGCCTGCCCGGCTTTGCGGAACGCACCGACGCCGACCTGGCCAAAGCCGTGCTCAACGCCCTGCGGTGGGATGCCGCTATTCCGACTGACAAAGTGGACGTGACGGTCAGCCAGGGCTGGGTGACGCTCAAGGGCGAGGTCGAATTCGGCTTCCAGAAGAGCGACGCCGAACGGGCCGTACGGCGCCTCTCCGGGGTCAAAGGCGTGATCAATCTCATCACGATCAAGCCGCGCCCCTCGCCAGGCGACCTCAAGCAGCAGATCGAGCGCGCGCTCATCCGCAATGCGGAGACCGACGCCAGGAATATCACGGTCGAGGTGCAGGGCAGCAAGGTCATCCTGCGGGGGACGGTGCGGTCCTATGCGGAGAAGCAGGCGGCGGAGGATACCGCCTGGGCGGCCCCAGGGGTCAGCGAGGTCGATAATCGCATTGTGATCTCGCCCATGCTGTAATCCTTGCTTCCCGACCGGCGAGCTGATCCCTTGACAGAGATGAGGGCATTCCTCACCAGCGAGTCCCTCCCAGCGATGGGCGAGGACTCGCCTGGGCGAACGAAGAAGATGGGGTCGCTCCGCCAATACTATCATGTGCATATCATGACGCCTTTCAAAGCCGCGCACAGCAAATTCGGAATCGCGTCCTTCCTGACAGATGATTTTCCAAAGGAGTGGTGCTGACTGCTCCCCCTGATTCTACTTTTCTTCAGCAGAGAGCAGGAGGTAGGAGAAGATTGAAGGGCATACAGAGATTCATAAGTCTATGGAAGGGATGAGCAGTAACACCGGACCCGGCGCGAAAGCGGTATGGACCACTATTCCTTTCAGGTTGGATCGTCTCCCTTGGAGCCGGTGGCACTGGCTTGTGGTCATTTCACTTGGCATTACCTGGATTCTCGATGGCCTGGAGGTCACCATCATCGGTTCTATTGCTGCTGTGCTCACGGACACGCACACGCTGCACCTCTCCGAAGTGCAGGTTTCGGCCGCCGGCACCGCCTACCTGGTTGGTGCTGTCCTGGGTGCTTTGTTCTTTGCCCGCCTGACCGACAAGTTTGGGCGCAAATCGCTCTTTATGGTTACACTGAGCGTCTACCTCCTTGCTACTGTCGCCACGGCCTTCTCCTTCAACTTCCTCTGGTTTTTCGCCTGCTGCTTCCTGGCGGGCACGGGCATCGGTGGGGAGTACGCAGCCATTAACTCCGCGATTGATGAGCTCATTCCGGCGCGTGTGCGTGGACATACCGATCTCGCCATCAATGGCAGTTGGTGGGTTGGTACGGCGGTCGGCGCTGCCTTGACGACCGTCCTGCTCAACCCCCATCTGTTCCCGGTGAACGTCGGTTGGCGGCTGGCGTTTGGGATGGGCGCAATTCTTGGGCTGGCCGTCCTGCTCGTGCGGCGCAATCTCCCCGAGAGTCCCCGCTGGCTGATGATGCATGGCTGCTTCGACGAGGCGGAGCGGGTCGTCAGCATGATTGAGAGAGAGATCATGAAGGAGGAGCATCTCCAATCACTGCCGGAGCCACAAGCGTCCATAGCGATTCGCCCACTCGGCACGGTCAGCTTTCGTGAGATCGCTCGCACTATGCTGCAACGCTATCCCAGGCGTTCGCTCCCTGGGTTCTCGCTCATGGTGGGCCAGGCCTTCCTCTACAACGCGATCTTCTTCACCTATGGTCTGGTGCTCACTAAATTCTATCACATCCCCAATAACAGCGTGGGGTGGTACCTGATCCCGTTCGCCATTGGCAATATCCTCGGGCCATTGCTCCTTGGGCATCTGTTTGATACCATCGGTCGTAAACAGATGATCAGTTTCACTTATATCGTTCCGGGCATCCTGCTGACTATCACAGGCTGGCTGTTCGTGCAGGGCACACTGGGCGCGGTGACGCAAACCATTTGTTGGTCGATCATCTTCTTCTTCGCCTCCGCAGGTGCCAGTTCGGCTTACCTGACGGTGAGCGAGGTGTTCCCACTGGAGGTACGGGCCCAGGCCATCGCGCTCTTCTACGCTATTGGCACCGGGGCCGCTGCGTTGGCGCCAGTGCTGTTTGGCGTACTGATCCAGTCCGGGCAACCACTGAATGTCTTCTATGGGTATGTCATTGGTGCTGCGTTGATGACTGCTGCAGGCGTTATCGAGATCTTCTTCGGGGTCGATGCGGAACGGCAGTCGCTGGAGCGTGTTGCCCGGCCGCTCTCGTCTGTGGAGGTAGCGGCAGAGTGATGTGCCATAATGGTACACGTAATCGTCACTACGATTGTCATGCTGCTGACCGGCAACCCTAACCTGTACCCGACTGTCATCCTGATTGGGAACTTTCTGGTGCCGGTCGTCTTTGTCGCATTCCTGTACAACCACCAGCATTTCAGTCGGCAGGCAATGATCCAACAAATGCACTACACGCCATCGACACTGCCATAGGCCCAACCAGCGTAAAGCAGCTTCTCTGCAACCATTTCTAATCGATTGAGGATACGAATGGCAACCGAGCAGAGGTAGCGTCAGCACTTCCAGCCAATCCCACTGAACAGCTATTCTATAGAAAATATATTTTTGGTTCATAAAAATAGTTGATGAGATAATATAAATACTTGACAATGTAGCTATTACGACCTATACTTCGTACGGATGTCAGTGATCGATGAGAGAGGTTATATTGATGGAATTTTCAGGTACCGAGACGATTGCCGCCCCCATTGCAAGGGTTTGGGCATATCTTCTCGATGTGCATAAGGTCGCAGCCTGTACGCCGGGCTTTCAAAGCCTGGAAGAACTAGGAGAAGAACACTGGAAAGCGGTCATTTCCGTCGGCGTTGGAGCGGTAAAAGCGAAATTCACCCTGGATGTCACGCGACCAGAGAAACATGAGCCCGATCTGATGGTCGTGCAAGGACGCGGAAAAGCACCTGGGAGCACGGTCGACCTCTCCGGCAGGATGAATCTCTCTGCCATTGACGCTGAACATACACGCATGGATTGGACCGCCCAGGTGACGGTCAGCGGGACGATTGCCAGCGTCGGAGCACGTCTTCTCCGTTCAACCGCGGAGAAACTCACCAAGCAATTTTTCGATTGTCTCAAGGCGAAGTTGCAAACTGCTGAAACTGCGAGCGCTGGTGAGTAATTCCTCAGCACTCATTCAGGGAAAACAGAGATCATCGTGTCCACGCTCCGTCATGATACGTGAGCGTGGACGCGACTAGCCGAGATGGAGGGAGCATTCGTGACCATGAAGCGCGCAATTACGGTCACCGTGAATGGTCAAACGCATCATTCAGAAGTGGAACCGCGCATGTTGCTTGTCCACTATCTGCGAGAGACGCTCGACCTCACCGGAACACATGTGGGGTGTAACACCTCTCAATGTGGAGCCTGTGTCGTCATGCTCAATGGAGACGCCGTCAAGTCGTGCACGATCCTTGCTGTCCAGGCAGATGGCGGCGACGTCATGACCATCGAGGGGCTGGCACCAGAAGGCAGCTTGCATCCCATCCAGGAAGGATTCTGGGAAAAGCATGGCCTGCAATGTGGCTTCTGCACTCCAGGCATGATTATGACCTCATATCAACTGCTCAAACACAATCCTCATCCCACGGAAGCCGAGATCCGCGACGGGTTGAAAGGCAATATCTGCCGTTGCACGGGCTATCAGAACATCGTGCGTGCCGTCCAGTATGCCGTCGAGCAGATGCGTCCGAGTGCCTCTGAACCAGTAGGCGCAGGAGAAAAGAAGCAATAGCCGACACGGACGCGCACATATTCTGATGTTCTTTACGGCAGCTGTTCCATTGTACCTGAGAAAGGATAGGTGCACTCATGGGCATTACCGCATTAGTTGGGAGGCCGATCAAACGGCGTGAGGACCCACGCTTAATCACCGGCCAGGCGACTTACGTTGACGACATCAAACTCCCTGACATGCTCTACATGGCGGTGTTGCGCAGCGAGTTCGGCCACGCCCGTCTGAACAGCATCAATACCGATGCCGCGCGCCAGCACCCGGGTGTGATAGCCGTCTATACTGCGCAAGACCTCAAGGGACAGGTCGGCAACGATTACACTGCCTATCCCTTTGGGCATATTGCCCAGGGCATGGGAGTCCGCGGTGCTCTGGCAGAAGGCAAGGTGCGCTTTTTCGGCGAACCCGTCGCCGTGGTCATCGCGGAAGACGCTTACACCGCACGCGATGCCATCGACCTGATCGACGTCGATTACGAACCACTGCCGGCGGCTATCGATGTCGAGAGCGCTATGCAGCCTGGCGCACCGCTCTTGTATGAAGCGTTCGGCACCAATGTCGCCTATGGTATACATCCCCCAGCGGAAGATATGGACAAGATCTTCGAACAAACAAAGGCCGCGGGCGGCGTGGTGGTCAAAGCACGGCTGGTCAATCAGCGAGTCGCCCCCGTCGCGATGGAGACACGCGGCGTGGTGGCGGAGTTCCGCAAGGCGGATAAGATGCTCACCGTCTGGAGTTCGTCACAAATTCCGCACCTGCTGCGTGACATCCTGGCAGCGGCAGTTAATCTTCCCCAGCACCAGGTTCGTGTGATTGTGCCCGAGGTAGGAGGAGGCTTTGGCTCTAAGCTCAATGTCTACCCCGAAGAGTTTGTGGCCGCTTACGCCGCTATGAAGCTGGGTCATCCCGTCAAGTGGATTGAGGACCGCGGCGAAAATCTCGCGGCCACGACTCAGGGGCGCGGCCGGGTCGACCACATTGAGGTTGCGGCCACCAAAGATGGCCGGGTCACCGGGCTCAAGATCTATGGCATCTCTGACCTGGGCGCGTACTCTCAATTACTCTCCAGTGGCCTTATGCTCGTCCTTGGTTTCCCGATTTCGAACGGGGCTTATGACATTCCCGTCCACCTGAGTGGGGATCTTGTCTTCACGAATAAGACGCCGACGGATTCCTATCGGGGAGCCGGTCGCCCCGAGACCATCTATGTCGTGGAACGCGCGATGGACCTGGTCGCTCACGAATTGGGCATAGACCCGACAGAGGTGCGCAAACGCAACTTCATCAAACCGGAGCAGTTCCCGTATAAGTCGTCCGCCGGTGCGGTCTACGATACAGGGAACTACCTGCCCGCCCTGGAAAAGGCGATGGCGTTGATTGACTACCAGGCCCTACGCGCCGAACAGGCACGAAAACGCGCCGAAGGCAAACTGATGGGCATCGGAGTATCCTCCTACGTTGAAATCTGTGCGTTCGGCCCCAAAGGGACCGCGCCATTCGGCCTCTATGAGAGCGCGCGGGTGCGCGTGGAACAAAGCGGCACGGTCATGGTCTACTCGGGCTCCTCTCCCCATGGGCAAGGCGAAGAGACGACCTTCGCCCAGCTGGTCGCCGAGGAGCTAAGCATCCCAGTCGAGAACGTGATGATCATTCACAGCGACACCGACTCCACGCCAGAGGGACGCGGCACCTATGGCAGCAGGACTACAGCGGTCGGCGGCTCCGCCATCTTCAACGCAGTCCAGCGCTTGAAGGAGAAGATGACACACATCGCCGCGCATCAGTTAGAGACCAGCCCATCTGATATCGTACTGGAAGATGGCAAGTTCTCCGTCGCCGGCTCGCCGCAGAAATCCGTCGCGTTCGCCGAGGTAGCAGCCGCAGCCAATCTCTCGAACACCCTGCCGCCAGAGATCGAACCAGGCCTGGAAACCACCGTCTTCTTCGAGCCGGCGGCGAACGTCTTTGCGTTTGGCACGCATATCTGCGCCGTCGAGATCGATAAAGAGACCGGTGAGGCCACGCTGACCCGCATGGTGGCGGTCGATGACTGCGGGCGACAACTCAATCCCATGCTCGTCCAAGGCCAGGTCCACGGCGGTATCGCGCAAGGCGTCGGCCAGGCGCTGTGGGAAGGGGTCGAGTACACCGAAGATGGTCAACTGCTGACAACGACGCTCATGGATTATGCGATGCCCCTGGCCTATGAGTTCCCCACCTTCGAGCTCGATCACACCATCACGTTGACACCCGTCAATCCACTTGGGGCAAAGGGCGTTGGCGAATCAGGAACGGTTGGCGCACCGCCGGCCGTCGCCGCAGCCGTCGCGGACGCCCTGGGCGTGGCTCATGTGGATATGCCATTCAAGGCGGAGAAGCTGTGGAACATCATCCACCAGAAGTAAGGGAGAGCAGAGCGCGCCTGTCCCCGCACCATTCGAGTATCATCCTGCCAGGTGAGAACATGCCAGTACTCACACCCGCCCTGTTTCAACAGCATGCTGGTGCAGGTCAATGATACTGAAGTTCCCCTCGGCCAGGCTCCCCGGCATCACTACCAATGAGGTGCCCAGCAGTTCACGCTTCGGCTCCTTGCCATTGACGAGCACGAGGCGTGGCTTGTAGGTTTTGATCAGCGTAGCCAGCGTGGCGCTGCCTGGCTCATGGAAGCCCTTGTGCTCTGGAGGCGTGCTAAAGAGGAACACTTTCTGGTAGTCTTTCAGTTCCTCCAGGAACTTGAGGCGGTATTCCACCTCCCATCCTGGATAGCGCAGGGTTTCTAGCTCATCACGCCTCATCTGAGGGTCGTCTAGCACCGTGCCACCTAGTCCAGTGAAGACGATGTAGCCGGGAGCCATGGCAAAGGTCCCATGCACCCCTCGGAGAAAAGGATAGACAAGCTCAATATTTGCCGCTTCCCGTAGGTACTCGTCAATGGGCACGTCCTCCGGCCCAGGGATGTAAAAAGTCGGTAAACCGGTCTCAGCAAGCATCTTGAAGAGTTTGCCGTAGGCCCGAGGCGTAGCGCTCTTTGAAGCCAGGCTACCGAGAACAGCAATGGCTCCCGCATCCGTATCTGCTACCTTCTTGGTCAGACGTTCAAGCTCTTCCAGATGTCCTAGAGGTTCTGATGTTGCCAATATTTTGCTTACATGCTTGCGCATATTGAACGACTCCTCTTCAAATCTCAGGTGTCAGTAACTTAGGTGGTCGCACGCTAAGGATGGGCAACGTTGTTGCCTCGATGACACGTTCGGCGACGCTCCCTAAGTCCCGGTGTACGATTTTATGGTGTAAGGAGTGTAGCAGGCCACCCTTCCCGTGGGTTGCCAGAGCAAGAAAGTCATAGCCTCCCTTTACACCAGTACGCTCACCAGACTCTGCTGTTTTTACGAGCGTCTCAGCTGGATCCTCCCCCTTTACAACATAGCCATCGGTCTGTAATACGAGAACCGCTCCAAGTTCGTTGTCGAACGTCTTCTTCAAATTCCTAAGATAATTAATGGCCTTGTCCACCTCTGGCCAGTCGTCATATTTTTCCTGCTCCTGCTCGAACGCGTTGTCTAGCACCTTCACCACTGGCTCAGGGGAGTCTTTGACAACCTGTACAAAATGTAATGTCCCTTTTTGTTGGCGAACCCGTTCTCTTTCCTGCGGAGTCCCCAGTGCATCAATGAGATATGCCGCTGGAGGAAGAACAGTTTCAGAGAATGATGAGCTATCCAAGGCGACCAAAGCATGAGCATCGTACCTCTTGAATTCAGGGCTTGCTTCATGCACGAGAAGTAGTGGCTCCGAGGGATGACGATGGAGGACTATTTCCCGAGCAACACTCCCTAACGGACGCCCGGAACCATTGTTTCCATGCCTGCATAAGACACAGAGATCAACCTTGTTTTCCTCTGCCTCCGCCCACTCGAGAATGACATCTTCAGTAGGTTCGGCCAGGGTAGCGATAGGAATTGCGTACTTTTCGCCGAAGACGGTACGCGTTGCCTGAGCAGACGCCATCGACACCTTGGACCCAGAGCTCACAAGTTCATCTGACTGCTCAGTGAGTTTATGCGCTGCACTCACTCTATCGAGATAGACTTGTGCATCGGCCTGCTGTGTAGGAATCTCTACTACTCGTAGGAGTATGACCGTACCGTCGGTAGCACAGGCAATGCGTTTTGCGTAGCGAATAGCTCTCTCGGCACGCCTTGAACCATCGAGCGGCACAAGCACGCGTTTGATGGGTTCAAGCATCTTTCATTCCTATTCTTGGCTTTATCAGGCTGGTAAGGCTTCCCTCTGTACATGTATGTTCTTCTTTCGTCCTATTACGCTAAAAAGCATATCACGGGTTGAACTTCTTTGTCCAACACACCCGTTCAGGAGCCGTTGCTCTTCACATTTTTCTGTCCTGCCAGCTTGCACTGCAGCCATTGCACGGCGATCAAGGTCTTGGCATCCACTATGTCCCCCTCGTGCAGGGCTGTCCAGAGCTCAGGCAGCGAGAGTTCCACCTGCTCAATCTCTTCGTGCTCAGCAGCACATCCGCCTCCCGCGGCAACGCGGTCCGCCTCACCGACTTCTGCATAATAGAGCACAACGCGTTCAGAGCTGCCTCTTGGTGAAAGATAGAAGGTGGCGATCGGTTGGAGGTCTCCTACCTGGTAGCCAACCTCTTCGCGTACCTCGCGTCGAACGCTCTCCTCCGGCCGCTCGCCCTGGTCGACCATGCCCGCAACCACCTCCAAGAGCCAGCCCAGACCTTTCTTGTAGGTCGGATACCTGAACTGCTTGATCAGGATGACCTTTTGTATGTCCCGGTTCCACAGAAGCGCAGCCGCCGCATCACCTCGCTTGAAGACGAGCCGACGGACAGGCTCGCTCATCTGCCCGTCGCCCCGCTCAAAGCGCAGCGTCGCCTCCTCGATCTTGAAGACGTCATCAAACACTACGCGCTGGTTCAGGATTTCTACGCGCTTCATCTTTCCCTCCTCTCGCCTCAACACCTTCTCTGTGTAACACGCTCGCAGACCAGACTCAGGAGCGAGCGGCCTGCGGCAGGGTTCCTTCAATCAAGGACTGCTGCCCGCCGCAAAGGAGGTTGCGCCCGAGTGGGGTCGAGGTGCAGTTCTTCGACATCGGCCAGTTGCCTTTCTTCTAAACCATGCATGGCGAGGTTTCTTAGAGCGCCGAGGGATATGTTTCGGGAATCTCGGTCTCCCCTACCTCCCATTGCGTTGTACGATCTAGAGGTTCAACGGCCCGTGTTGCATCGAAGTGCACTACAGCGTCGAACTGCTCAGGCAAGCGAGCATGAAAGTAGTGCCTGTTGTGTTCGGTCTGGGGCAAGTAGATCACGCCTATTGCTCTTTCGAGTCGAGGACCATGTAAGGCTTTCGCTGCCTTGCTGTCATTACGTACCGGTAAGAGGAAATTCGACAGCCCCGTCTGGTGAAAGAGCGCTTCGTAACTGCCCGGGAGCGCGGGGCGAACGCGCTTGCGTTCCATGGGAGCTCCCCAATCCGATGCGGCTGTGACAGTGCCAGTGTATGTGCTAAAACCAACCAGCGCAGCTTCGCGGCCATGGCGTTCGCGCACGAGTTGACCGACGTTGAGTTCACCCTCGCTCCCCATAGATGTTGCGCGTGCATCACCCACATGCGAGTTGTGCGCCCACACCACCACCTTCGTGCCTCCACCTTCTCTCTCCAGGTGGGCGACCAAAGCCTCAAGCGTGCTGGCCATATGGCGATCACGCAGGTTCCAGGACGAAACGCGCCCACGAAACATGGTGCGGTAGTATTCCTCGGCATCCTTTGCAAGCCGTGCATTCTGCTCAGCGTAGAAAAATTCGTCCTCGGCGACTCGGCCATCGCGTTTGGCATACTCAGCGGTATGCTGCTGCAGTTCGACGAGCTGGTCGACGACCTCATCTTCGCATGACTTCGAGAGGTGAAAACCCGCTGCATATCCATACGCTTGGGCATCTTCACCAAAGTGCTCAAAGCAGGCATAGCGATAGCGTGCACGTTGCGCGGCTTCTGGATCCACCTTCTCGAGATAGCTAATCACCGCCTCAATCGAGGCGTACAGGCTATACAGATCTAACCCATAAAAGCCGGTCTTCCTGGTATCTGGAGGAAGGCTGGTATTATATGTACGTTACTATTCAATGAACTCAAGTACATCCGTATTACGCCACATCCAGATTGGAAAGCGCTTGAAACCCGCGAGTGCATCTCTGGCTGTGGCGTCGTCATTGATGCCCCGAACATAGCGGTTAACGCGGTACGCATCTGGCCAGTCGGCCTCGACAGCTACGGCAACAAAGCCTTTCTCGGTGATAAGCCGCTTCGTGATTTCTGCACGCGCCCAGTAGAACTCATGCGTGCCATGTGTTGCCTCACCAAGCAGGACGAAGCGGGCGTCCCCGATCAGTTGCATCAGGGGGTCGTAGTCTGTAGTCGCTCCTGTGAGCGCATGCGCAGTCTCGCGTACAGCACTTGTAGGTGCAGTACGTGTTGTTTCTGACATTGCCCCTATCCTCCTCATTCTTTCTCGGCACACCGCAGGTACCCCTCATTGCTTGCGTGCAGCAACAGGTCTTTCTTGCTCAGCTTGAGAGAGCAGATCGCGTACTTCTTCGTCCGAGAGTTGCGAGAAGTCCTCGTACCAGTAGCCAACTCCGTAGAAAGGCTCTGGTGTTTGAGCGCAGACGACCTCGTCTACCTCTGTGCTCAATTCCTCGCAGGTCGAAGGAGCCGCTACCGGCACTGCAACAACCAGACGAGCGGGGTGCTGCTGTCGCAATGCTGCTGCGGCAGCAAGCATGGTTGAACCGGTCGCGAGACCGTCATCGACGAGAATAACGATGCACCCGTTCACATCGGGCGGGGGACGATCATCACGGTAGAGGCGTTCTCGCCGTTCAAGTTCCCGCTGCTCTTTTGCTACAACCGCATCGATCACTTCCTTAGGGATATGCAGCATATGCACGACCTCTTCGTTGATCACACCTCTCCCTTCCGTGGCAATAGCGCCCATCGCCAATTCCTCGTGACCAGGGACGCCAAGTTTGCGCACAACAAAGACATCGAGGGGGGCCTGAACTGCCTTTGCCACTTCATACCCAACTGGCACGCCCCCACGAGGGAGTGCCAGGACCAGCACATCCTGGCGATGAGCATAGGCTGTGAGTTTTGTGGCTAGCTCACGCCCGGCTTCACTTCGATCTCGATAGATTTTTACCATGCTGTATCTCTCAACTTGATTTGTTTGCTACGAATTTCCGGCAGAACTATCTGATTTCGCCTAGCCGTTTTCCAGAGATGACTGATCTCTCTTGCAGGGTGACATCCGCATTGGAGGCATAGCGATCCCGTTTCTTGATCAGTAACCAGGCCCTCTCTCCCAACCGTTTCTGCCGGATGAGCACGAATTCCCCGTGCAATTTCTCGCCGCACAGCAGAAAACGGAGCTCTCCCTGGTTGAGTTCTTTTCTTACCTGCTCCTGCATTTCCTCTTTGGTTTTCCCCGCAAGGGGCCTGTACGTTCCCTGATCCCAGACAATGACTTCTCCTGCTCCATACTCGCCCTCTGCAATTACCCCCTCGAAGGTGCGGTACTCCAGGGGATGATCTTCCACCATGATCGCCAGCCGTTTCTCCTTCGGGTCCAGCGATGGGCCTTTGGGCACTGCCCAGCTTTTCAAGACGCCATCGAGTTCCAACCGGAAATCGTAATGCAGACGGGAAGCCTGGTGCTTTTGCACCACAAAGACGAGAGCGTCTTGTGGTCCCTTCGCCTCCCCGCCTGGTTCTGGCCCTTCAGGAACATTCCGCCTCTTGTTCAATGCATCGGATTTCATCTGTTACACCTGGCTCCTCTTCATTGGGAATGGGTCGATGCTCCGCTGCAAGTGCTTCTTTCCCATGCCCTGAGATACGCTAAAAAGCTATGCGAGGTGCTGATCCTGAGTTCGTACTGGCGCGAAGAGATCGCCAAGTCGCCCGACGCGCTCGAGTACCACCTGGGGGATCAGGTCCTCGGGGCGGATGTTACCAGCCTCCAGTTCTTCCCAGGTGAGCGGCGTGGAGACCGTCGGGTGAGCAGCGCTGGCACGCAGGGTGTAGGGGGCTGCCGTGTTGCGACCGACGCTGTTCTGTCCAGGGTCAATCGTGACGCGCCCTCCCCGGTGCGTCGGGCCCTGGGCGATGGCGATCAGATCCGGAGAGGAGCGAGCGAGCTGCTGCCCCACCGCTTTGACCCAGCTGCGGACGCGCTCGAAGGTATACCCAGTGGCTAACGGCACGTAGATATGCAGTCCGCGTCCACCACTGGTCTTCGGATAGCCCCTGACTCCTCTTTGCGCGAGCTGGTCGTGCAGGCGCAGTGCTGCCTCCCGCACGTCAGCGAAAGACGCCATATCCCCAGGATCCAGATCAAAAATGGCCTGATCGGGCTGCGTGAGATCCGGGACATGTGAACTCCAGAGGTGGAATTCGATGGCTCCCCTGTTGGCGAACCAGATCAGGCCCGCTGCAGTGTCGATCAGCGGCAAAGGAACCAGGTGCCCGCCCGTCTTGGGCCGGTACGGGACCCGCCGCAGCCAGTCGGGAGCCGCCTCAGGGCAGTCGCGCAGGTAGTACGCTTCGCCAGAGACCCCCTCGGGGAACATGCGCAGCGTCACCGGACGGTCTTTGAAATAGGGGAGCGCCGTGTGCGCGATCCGCCGGTAATAGTCCAGCATCTCGCCTTTGGTGAACCCCGTCTGTGGCCAGTAGCATTTCTCCAGGTGCGAGACCTGGACGGTCTGGCTTCCGAGTTGCCACGTTTCAGATGAGGTGCTCATACGAATGGATTTCTAGTGTTCTTGCTCTTGCCGTGTTCACTGTGCTCACCGTCTTGATAGATCTCTCAGGCAAGTTCGCATTGCGCTCATAGTCTATTTTAGGCAGGATGTCAAGAGTTGTGTGAAGAGGGTACTACAGAAAAATTTATTTTGTTCTTAAAATAGTTGATAAGATAATATAAATACTTGACAAAGCAGTAGGTACGACGTATAGTATGTACCGTGAATACAGATAAAAGGAGGTTCTATGCGGGCTGTAGTGTACAAGGGACCTTTCAAGGTCGGTATCGAGCAGGTGCCGGATCCCAAGATCGAGCATCCCAATGATGCGATTATTAAGATCACCTCGACGTGTATTTGTGGTTCGGATCTCCACATGTACGAAGGGCGAACCGTGGCTCAACCGGGCCTCAGATTCGGGCATGAGCCTATGGGCATCATCGAGGAGGTCGGCTCTGCTGTAACGACCTTGCGTAAAGGCGATCGCGTGGTCGCTCCTTTTAATGTAGCGTGGGGTTTCTGTAAAAACTGTGAGCGCGGGTTAACCGGCTACTGTCTGACCGTCAATCCTGGTTTTGCCGGTGGTGCCTATGGCTTTGTGGCAATGGGGCCGTTTCCCGGTGGACAGGCGGAATACCTGCGCATTCCCTATGCTGATTTTAATGCGTTGAAGTTACCTCAAGGCATCGAATATGAGGATGATTTTGTCCTGCTCGCGGATATCTTCCCCACCGGCTATCATGGTACCGAGCTTGCCCAGGTCTCTCCCGGCGAGTCCGTGGTTGTGTTTGGCGCTGGTCCGGTCGGAGCGATGGCCGCGTATAGCGCCATGCTGCGGAAGTCTATATCGTGGACCACATACCGGATCGCCTGAACAAGGTGAAGGCGATCGGTGCCATCCCCATTGACTATAGCAAGGGAGACCCCGTTGAGCAAATCAAGTCTCTGCGCCATGGTGATGGCGTGGATAAGGGCATCGACGTCGTCGGGTACCAGGCCACTCAACCCGGTACAGGCACAGAAGACCCCTCTTATGTGCTGAATGCGTTGATTCAGGCCGTCAATGCTACCGGTAGGCTGGGCATTATTGGCCTCTATGTGCCCACCGATCCCGGCGCTAAAGATCCTCACGCTGCTCATGGAGAACTGATGATTCCCTATGGCAAACTTTGGGAGAAGGGCCTGAGTATGGGAACGGGTCAATGCAATGTGAAGCGCTACAATCGCTACTTGCGCGACCTGATTATCGAGGGCAGGGCAAAACCAAGCTTCATCGTCTCAAATAAGGTTTCCCTCGACAATGCTCCAATGGCGTACGACAAGTTTGATAAGCGCATCGATGGCTACACCAAGGTCATTTTGAAGCCGTAGAGGATTTCCCGTTGTCAGACACGAGGGGACGGGTACTGCTCGCTGAAAGAACACCCTGTCTCTCTACCTGGAAAGAGATTCACGATGCAAGGAAATAAGTTGAATGGAATGCGCGTTGCCATCCTGGCAACTGAGGACTTCGAGTTGGTAGAGTTGACTGAACCAAAAAAGGCGCTTGAGCAGGCCGGAGCAACGACAAAGGTCTTCTCTCCCAGACCTGGGACGATCCAGGGAATGAATCACGATGTGAAAGCCGGTAGCGTCAACGTCGATATGACGCTGGACCAGGCAAATCCAGATGAGTTTGATGCCGTTATGCTGCCGGGAGGAGCACTCAACGCTGATGACATGAGGATGCAGCCAAAGGCTCGTGAGTTCGTAAAGCGTATGCAAG